>Ga0207665_10000164_pt1 | contig 44851 bp, 32 predicted proteins | sample LARL112metaG_FD_184351 | JGI IMG/M metagenome (GOLD analysis project Ga0207665, IMG submission 184351) | Corn, switchgrass and miscanthus rhizosphere microbial communities from Kellogg Biological Station, Michigan, USA - LAR L11-2 metaG... | ecosystem: Host-associated > Plants > Roots >... | reverse complement strand
CGTTTGCGCAGCAGACAATTTATTTGCATAAGATCCAACCTTACTTGTCCAAACAGCGATGGCATATTTATGGAATGCAATGTCAACAGTGGCGGCAGACGTCATCATTTCAACCCTTTCATCGCTCCACATGTGATATGTGGCTGATGACTGCTAATTGAGACGCGTAGATCTTCCGGGATAAAATAGAACCGGCGACTTTGAATCTGGAGACAAACATTCCCAGAGAATTTGCGCAGGAAGCTACTCTGTCATGAAAATGGGAATAATTTAAGGTGTCAAAATTGGTACGCCAGGCATTAATGCGACCCGCCAAAAGATGTATGTAGTATCCGGCACATAGAGTCCCATAATGGCATTCTGCCAATCCAGCACTCCTACGGACGTAATAAGCCCAGATTTGCGACCCCGGAGCGTGTGTTCAACGTCTGCCGATATTTCCTGTGGCTTTTATCGTCTGGGTAATACTGATAAGGTGGATACGGATAACTGGACATTCCATGAAATGGCAGGGGCTCCACTGTTCTGGCGAAAGCCGTATTGGAGTCTCCGTCTTTTGCCCATCCGTCCACCAAGAGAAGGAAGTCGCGGCTCCATCCCGGGGCCAGGGCGGGAAGAGTTTGGGGTTTGAATAGTAGACGCAGTTCATCTCCTGACCCCATAATAACCAGCCGATCATCCGCTCCTACTAGCAGGGACCGTACATCTCCATATCTGGTATAGAGTCCGGGAATAGGGTTCCACATGGTTGAGGGAGACCATTTTTCATAGTCGAACGTTTCGGGTTTTGTTCGGGTTGGATCGATGATGGGGCGGGAGAACCCGCGGTAGCGAAGGTCGGCGCTTGCAGGAGCGAGCCGGGTCAGCCTGACCGCCGGGGTGGCGGTCTTTTTGCTGAGAAAGATTTCATCCCAGTATACGCATAGGTTGGTGACGATCCTGACTTCCCGCAATGCCGAAAGGAACTTGCCGGTTAGGTCGACAACCATGCTTTTAGGCTTTCCCGATGGAATGCCTATGTCGCGAATCACAGTCTTCCAGTGCCCGGAACGGTCTTTCACCTGCAAGTAAGGAAAGACGAGACCGTCGTCTTGGCCAGGTCGATGGGCCTGGGCGGCGGCCAGGAAAGTGCTGCCGTCCGCCCAGTCTACCCATCCGTTCAGCACGAGGATGGCCCGGTTGTCCTGGGCTACCTTGCCAAAATCAAGATCAAGATAGTGCAGTTCGGCAATGCCGGAATAGTTGCGCCTGAACGTATCCATGTACTGTCCATCCCGCCGGACCAATTGGGGTAAGACGTTGCGGCCATCCTGGTCTTTCGCGCTCTTCGGGTACAGTTTCTGCTGCACTCCAAACAGCCGGAATGCTGGAAAAGGCGGTCCCTTAAACTTGTCATTGGTAAAGATATCTTCGTCGGTCTTATGGTCTATTGCCAGGAGTTGGATTTTGTCCAGGTATGAAACCTCATGCAGCTCTTCAGTGATCCTGATCTGATAGTAGCCGTCCTGCGCGCGCAGCATGGAGCCGGGAATCTGAATGTGTTCGCGGTGATTGACGGGAAAGAACTGCCCATCGCCGTTGCTGGCTCCCAGCGGAGCCACCCCGAGCACGTCGGTGACAAATTCAAAATGCGTGCCGTTCCAGGCAAAAATCATGGGACAGGACCCTGAGAGCCGGGGTTTTTCCTTGTATGAAAGATATTTGTCCACCGGCTGCCGGATTTCGTTCTGCACGAGCCCGTTCGGCCAAGTGATTCGCACCGTATCGATTTCCTCGTAGTCCCGCAATCCAAACAGGAGCGGTACGCCCCGGTAGACCTGCTTCTGGTACCACGCGCCGGTTTTCACCTCCACCACGGCTCCGGGCGCAAGCCTGAGGTTCTTCACTCCTTCCAGTTGGATTTGGAGAAAATGGTTCGCCGTGACCGTGCTGTTTTTGACCAGCTCCACAGCCCCCTCAGGCGTAACGACTGCCAAGTCCGTGCGTCCGTCTCCGTCAAAATCGACCGCAACCATGGCAGTGTTGTCTGGAATGGTCTGGGTGATCGAAGGCTGAAACCCGCCTCGTCCGTCATTGCGATAAACAGTGCCGTTTACGATCAGGTCGGGCAGCGCGCGATTCGCCAGATCGGCCACAGTTACTGGACCGCGCTCTTTCACCGGCAGGGTCTTTTCCACCAGCTTGCCATGATTGTTAACCAGCAACTGCACTCCAGCGGAACCTGCTACGACGAGATCGGTCAAACCATCGTTATTCAGGTCGAATGCCTGGATCGCCGTTCCGCCTCGTATGGGTTCAGGCAGGACCTTTGACTCATAGTGTCCCAGCAGGTGGTCCTGGTAGATTACGATCCGGCCATCGTCCAGAAGAACCGCAAGATCGGTCTCATTGTTGTCAGGAACTAGTTCGAAGGCAACGGCATCAGCCACCCGGCCCGCGACGAAAGGGAACTTGCTTGTCTGATCGCTGAAGCCGGCGCTGCCGTCATTGCGGAGCAGTGCAGCCTGGTCGCCTAGCAAAACCAGGTCCAGGTCATAGTCATGGTCGTAGTCCATCCATACGGCCCTGGTGAAATGGCCCGGAGGAACATGGATCGGGGATCGCTCAAACTTCCCATTGCGATTGACGTAGAGAAAGACTTCTGCAGACGTTACCACGGCCAAATCGGGAAATCCGTCGTTGTTGAAGTCCCCGGGAGCGATCGAAATCACGTCCCGCAGATCTTCGAGTCCGCTGTGGCTGACGGGCGTGGTTCCATTTTTCAGGAGCACCACGCCATTGCTGGACCACGCCAGCAGGTCCGGGTGGCCGTCCCCATCAAAATCGATCACTGTCAGCCCGGCGCTTTTACCATCCAATCCAGAAGCCACCTTGCCGGGATGAAACTTGAATGCGGGCGCGCCATTTTCCCGTTCAAACTCGCTATCCAGCGCCACTGCGTCATAGATCTCGGAATAGAAGCTCCACTCGGGATCTTCGGCAACCGCGGCTCCCGCTTTTCTCTTTTTTATTTCGTTGAACAACTCCAGTTCTTTGGCTGCATCTTCTTTGCGTCCTGCTTCACGATAGGCGTTATAGAGCTGAAAATGCGGAGCGGCAAAATTAGGGTTCAATTGAGAGGCCGTTACGAACTGTGACAAAGCTGCCTGCGCTTTTCCCAGCAGCTTGTATTCAACGCCCAGGTTATAGTGGGTCACCGCCTCATTCGGGACCAGCCGCAGCATCCCCTCAAACTGCTCGATCGCTTTCTCGTGGTCGAGGTTTTTCCTGTACGCCATGCCGAGGTTGAACCAGGTGTGAGGAATGGAGGGATCTTCGCGCTGGGCCTTCAGCAACTCGGCTATTGCTTCCGGTGACTTTCCCGCTCGCAGCAGGGCCAGCCCGTAATTGACGCGGTCCCGGGCGGAAGCCGGAGAAAGTTCCAGGGCCTGCCTGAACTCTTCCACCGCCTTCAGTTGAGTCATGGGATTTTCGTAATACGCCTTGCCCAGGTTGCGGTGGCGCCATATCTGTTCACGCATACTCGGCGTTGGGTTCGTGGGAGAGAAGAAGAAGAAGAGACTGCCGAGGCACAGCAGGGCAGACCGCGTTTTCCAGATCATCTTGAAACGATCCCCCTGCCTTCTTCAACCGTGCTGACGCGGTTGATGGGGACAGTCACCGATTCAACGTGTCCGCTGGGCCACCGGATCTCCAGCCGATCAATTTTGGTGGCGCTTCCGAGGCCAAAATGGATGCGGCGCATGCTTTGTCCGGCATATCCGTTGCCACCGTCGACCTCACGGATTTGCGTCCCGCTGCTGGTCTGGAGCGTGACGCGGGCCCCGATGGCATCGCGGTTCGACTTTACGCCGGTCAATTTCAGCTCAATCCAGTTCCCCGCGTGTGCCGTGACGTTGTGATACAGCAGGAGAGGCTGGTTCGCGTTGGTCTGGACCAGGTCCAGCCGGCCGTCGTTGTCGAAATCGGCCACGCCGATTCCGCGGCCGTCGAGTTGATTGTCCACACCGGCTTCGGCGGAAATTTCCTTGAAGGCGCCGTTGCCCAGATTGTGAAAGAGCCGCTTCTTCTGATATCCGCTCCAGCTGCGGTTGCCTATGGGAGGCCAATTGTTCGGGTCTGTAATGTCAAGTCCCGGAGTTGTGATAACCGGCAGGATGAGCGGAACGTAACTTTCGGGGCCAGCGGAGCGAAGGCCATTAACCACAAACAAATCCAGCCAGCCATCGTTATCGAGATCGGCAAATTTCGCGGCCCATCCCCAGCCTGTGTCACAGGTGCCCGTTTCCCGTGAGACATCCGTGAACGTGCCGTCGCCATTGTTATGCCACAGCATGTTGCACTCTTTCATGTACTCATCGGTGATGTTGGTTACATAAATGTCCAGCCAGCCGTCATTGTCATAGTCGGCAATATCTGCGTTCATTCCTTTCTTGGTGTCCCATCCAGTGGCTTTTTCGGTCACCTCGCGGAACGTTCCATCGCCGTTATTGAGGAATACGTGATCAGTGCCGTAATCGCAGGCGATATAGAAGTCCTGCAATCCGTCATTGTTCAGGTCGCCATGGCCGACGTCGAGAGTCCATCCGGTAATCTTGCCCAACCCGGCTTTTTCGGTGACCTCCTGAAAGGTCCCTTTTCCGGTGTTGTGCCACAAGGTAACGCCACCACCATTGGTGGCATTGTCAAGATCGTTGGGTAGAACGCGGGGATCTTTCAGGTCGAGCAGGTTGACGGGCTTGAAATAATTTCCGAAAAGCAGGTCCAGGTAACCGTCATTGTCGTAATCGAAAGCTATGACGGCGATGGTGTTGCCGAATTTGTTCAGTCCCGAGGATGCAGTTACGTCTTTGAACTTGCCATTTCCCTCGTTGTGATAAAGAATCGGCGTCCCGAAGCGGGCAATGAGCAGGTCGGGCTTGCCGTCGTTGTCGTAGTCAAACCATAGAGCGTCAGACACGATGGAGAGCGGGTCGTTGCCTCCCGCCACTCCCGCCTTTACCGCAACGTCGGTGAAGGTAAAATCGCCGTTGTTGTGAAAAAGATGATTGGGTTTGCCTGCTTCTGAATCGGTGACAAAAATGTCGTCGAACCCGTCGTTGTCATAATCGCCCACGGCCACCGCCGCCCCGCCCGACGTAAACATGCGGAGGACGTCTCCCGTCCTGCCCGGAAAACTGCGCGTGTGGTGCTGGACTCGTACGCCGGCCTTCGCGCCGACTTCTTCAAAGCGCATGGCCGGCCGCGTGCTTTGGGCAGATCCCGCATGGTTGAAAATACATAGCAGGATGATTCCGAGGCAGGCCTTCAGTTTTACGAAGCTATCCATAGTTCTCTCAGATCGGTGTCTACGCGCTTGTTGGGATCAAAGCTGGATTCAATGGTGTCCTGCAGCTCCGCGCCTTTGTGCTCCAGCCTGAACTTCAACTGCTGGTTGCCGGGGAACTGCTTGAGACCCAGGCGCCAGATTTCAAGCGCCTTGTCCAGTTGGTCGGTCTTCCAGTAGCCATCGCCGAGCGAGACGTAGACTTTCACGTAGTAGCTCCTGCGTGGTCCGGTGGACTGGATCTTCAATGCTTTTTCCAGGTCGGCCACTCCCAGTGGAGCGCGGTTGAAGATCTTCGGCCAAAAGAGATAGCTGGCGCCGCGAGTGTAGTAGTTGATCCAGTTCGGGTCCAGTTCAACCGCTCTGGAAAACTCGTTCAAGGCCTTGTTGGCAAGTATTACCTGGGTGATGGATCCGGCCGTCGGAATCTTGTCGACGTAGGCGAAGCCAAAATTAAGATGGATATTGGCGGATTGCGGCCGGGATGCCGCAAGCTTTTCAAAAAATGCCACAGAACGGTCGAAGTCCTTGTTCCGGATCGCCGCCTGGCGATACTCGCTGGCATATTTGAGGTTATCAGGATCCTGTGTCATGGCCGATTCCAGGTAGCGCAGCGCGCTCGAGTAGTCATTGGTTGTAAGGGCCCTCATCGCCTGCTGATAATCGGCATCAGAGGCTGCGGTGGAACCACCGGGTAAGCTGATGCTCAGGACCATTGCGCATATGCAAGAAAGAAAATTTTTCATCATCGCTTGTTTCCTCCTGGTTGCATGAGAGTTGCGCTGTGGCCCTCGAGAATCTTGTACCAATGGTCTACCGGGAGCGCGGAAAGCGTCTGCTTCAGACCGGACGGCCAGCGCACTTCTAAAGCCGTTATGGTCGTGGCCTTCCCAAGGCCAAAGTGCACGCGTGTGGTGGACTGGCTGGCGAAGCCGTTTCCACCATTCACGTAGCGCAGGTAAGTCCGGCCATTGGCACTCACGCGCACCTGCGCGCCAATAGCGGAACGGTTGGATTTGGTTCCCTCCAGCACAAAGCCCAGCCAGTGAGCGCCCGTGGGCAGGACGTTGTGATAAAGGTTGGGCGTGTCGTCGGCATTGGTGACGAACAGATCGAGCCGGCCGTCGTTGTCGAAATCGGCGACCGCGATGCCTCTGCCGTCCTTGATTGAATCCAGGCCGTGGCGGGCAGCTTCGTCCTTGAAGATGTGTCCTTGTTCGTTATGGAAAAGACGCTTCTTCTCGTATCCGCTCAGGGACTTGTTACCGATCGGCGGCCAGTTGCGGGCGTCGGCGAAGTCGACGCCGGGCCTGGTAACCATGGCAAAGATATCGGGCACGTAGCTTTCCTTGCCTGCTGAAACCCAGCCATTCATCACATAAAGATCGAGCCATCCGTCGTTGTCGTAATCAAAGAATTTGCCGGCCCATCCCCATCCCGTATCGTAAGTTCCCGTCTCCCGCGATATGTCCGTGAAAGTAAGATTGCCGTTGTTGTGCCAGAGGAAATTTCCCTCGCGCATGTAGTCATCTGTGATGTTGGTGACGTAAATGTCGAGGAAACCGTCATTGTCAAAATCGCCCCAATCGACGTTCATCCCCTTCTTGGTATCAAAACCTATGGCCGTCTCGGTCTTGTCGGTGAAAGTGCCGTCGCCATTGTTGACATAGAAGCGATCGGTGCCGAAATCATTGGCTACGTACAGGTCCTCCCATCCATCGTTGTTTGCGTCGCCGTGTCCCAGATCAAGTGTCCATCCCGTGGTGTGGATGCCAACCTGCGCGGTAACTTCAGTGAAAGTTCCGTTACGATTGTTGTGAAAAACAACCACTCCTCCACCGTTGTTTGCATTCTCAAAGCTCTCAGGGAAAAATCTGGGCGAGCTGGGATGGAAGATATTGACAGGCTGAAAGTAACATCCGATAAACAGATCCACGTAGCCGTCATTGTCGTAGTCGAATGCGATGGCCTTGATGGCATTCATGTACCGGTCAAGCCCCGCCTCTTTGGTTACGTCGCGAAAAACTCCATTCCCAAGGTTCTGGTAAAGAATGCTATGGCCGAACCGGACTACAAAGAGATCGGGCAGGCCGTCATTGTTGTAATCGAGCCATAGCGCGCCGGAGGAAGCATTGTTTTCGTCGTTGCCGTTGGCTACTCCGGCCTTTTCGGCCACGTCGGTGAACGTGAGGTTCCCGTTGTTGTGGTATAGGTGGTTCTTGCACGTGGTGCATGAATCTGTGACAAAGATGTCCTCAAAACCGTCATTATCGTAGTCAGCCACGGCGGCGGCGGACCCCAGTTTGGTATAGCCCTGCATGATCTCGGCGTACGGATTGTCAAAACGCCGCGTGTGATGGCGGGACGTAATGCCTGCCTTCTGGGTTACGTCCTCAAACCATGACTCGTTCTGCTGGCTGGAAGGCATGGCTTTCCGGGGAGCAGCCGGAATGCCGAAGGCCGGTAATAAAAGAAGCAGGGAGAGGATCGATTTGTACGGCAGCCGTCGCATCTTCTGGTTTTTTGCGCGCTTTCAGCGGCTTGGGTCGAGTTCTTCGCCTGTTTTTATAAGACAGACAGCAGGATGTTTTTTGCGAAACGGCCGAAGGCCCGCAAGTATTGCAAGGTGAGTTGTCCCTTTTAAATCACGTGCGCAGCTGCGTCGGCACGTAATCATTTTCATCCGCTGTCTCCTGAAGCAAGGTGAGCGGGAGTGCTTCAGAAAAGTGTGGAGTCAATCAACGTGCAAGCCCATACTCACGCTATCGGCCGTCTTTCGGCAACCGAACTCGCATCTCTCATACGGCAGAGACAACTTTCGCCGGTTGAAGTAGTCAACGATTACCTGCAGCGCATCCAGGAACTTAATCCTGCTCTGAACGCCTTCGTTTGCGTGAATGAGGAGCAGGCGCTCGCGGAGGCCCGCCGGGCAGAGTTGGCGATAATGCGAGCCGAGGAAGCAAAGCCTCTTCTAGGCGTGCCCATCACCATTAAATCGTGCATCAACGTCAAAGGCATGGCGTGTGAAGCGGGAAGCAGCCTGCGTTACGGCTACGTAGCTTCTGAGGACGCCACGGTCGTAAGCAGACTCAAACAGGCCGGCGCCATCGTGATTGGCAATACCACAGTACCCGAGATGCTTCTGGCCTACCACACAGAGAACAATCTCCATGGCCGGGCCAGCAATCCGTGGGCCCTGGACCGAACGCCGGGTGGATCAAGTGGCGGCGAGGCCGCTGCCATCGCAGCTTGCATGTCTGCGGGAGGAATCGGCAGCGATGGCGGAGGTTCAATCCGTGTGCCCGCTCATTTTTCCGGCATCTGTGGACTCAAACCAACTCCGGGCAGAATTCCGTCAACCGGACATTACCCTGAGTGCGAAGGCCCTTTTGCCCTGCTTGGAGTGGTCGGTCCCATGGCTCGCACAATCAGCGACGTGCGTCTGCTGTTCGAGAACATCGCCGGATATGACGCAGGCGATCCATGCTCCGTGCCATTGCCGGTCCGGCCGATCCATGAAGATGAGGTACAAACGCTACGGATCGGCTATTACGATGACGATGGCTGCAGCACCGTAACACTTGAAACGCGAGCTGCCGTCCACTCCGCCGCAGGCGTGCTCCAGAGCGCTGGATTCACCGTTGAGCCGTTTCGTCCTGAAGGTCTCGAACGCGCACGCGCTCTCTGGGAAGTAATTTTCGTCGAGGGCATCGCTATGGCCATGCAGTCCATGAGTCAGGGCCGCGAAGCCGAACTCACCGATAACACGCGGGAATTTCTTGCTCTCGCCGGCAGACAGCCGCCACTTACTGGTGAGCGTCTCCTCAATACACTGCTGGAGCGTGATCAGGTGCGCCGTAAGGTTCTGCCGCAAATGGAAAAATTTCCCATTTTGCTGGCGCCGGTCTGCTCGATCCCCGCATTTCGCCATGAGGATGCTGGATGGGGGCCGCAACACGCTGCCGACTACCTGCGGACCATGAGCTATTCCCAGCACTATAACCTTATTGGTAATCCTGCGGCGGTGGTGCCGGTCGGCGTCTCGCCTGAGGGAATGCCGATTGCAGTCCAAATCATTGGCCGGCCATTCAACGAAGAGGAAGTTCTGGCCGTGGCTGACGTCATCGACAAACAATTTGGATGGAAGAAGCCTGCCGCGGTCCGATTTTAAAAACTGCATCCATGATGCCGCGAGTTTTCACTGTCTGGCTGTCCATTTGTGAATGACCGCGTATCCACCGAAATCCCGAGCGCAGCAGCCGGCCATGTTGTCGCCAATTGCCGCTTACGACGCATTCGCTCCCTATTACGGCTCGTACTCTGAAGCTCGGAGACGTTACCTCCGTAAAGTAGAGGAGATCGTCATCAGGAATACCGGCGCTGCGTGGTCTTTGCTGGACGTGGGAGCAGGAGACGGCAGCCGTGCATTACGCATTGCCGCGGCGGCCAGGATTGGGCGATTGGTGCTGCTGGAGCCCAGCGCGGAGATGCGCGCCCGATGCGTGCCGGCCTGTGAGTGCTGGCCGTATGGTCTCCTGGAAATTCCCGATGAATGCCCGCCATTCGACGTCATCACATGCCTGTGGAACGTTCTGGGACATATACGGGGAACGGAACAAAAAATACTGGCGCTCGCAAGATTGAAAAAGCTTCTTGCCGCCGGCGGCGCCATGTTTCTGGACGTAACTCATCGCTACAATGCTGCCGCTTACGGCTGGAGCAAAACTCTTTTTCGCGCGGCCGGCGATTTGCTCATCCCATCTGACGCCCGTGGAGACGTGATCGTGATCTGGCGGACGGGTGAGCGGATGATTCGCACCCATGGCCACGCGTTCACCCACGCGGAGATGAAAAGGCTCTTTTGTTCCGCGGGGTTAAGGATCCAGCGGCGTTGGGTGATCCATTATGAGAGCGGACACGAGTGCAGGCTGCCGCTTTTCGGAAATTTGCTATATAAGGTGACCGGCGTGTGATGCTTTCTGCGGCATGCTACCGGCGATAGACAATTTTTTGCGCCGCGACTATGCCTTTGCCTTCCTGGACCGTAATGAATTGGTTAGGCTTGATGTTTGAAATAGTGTCCTTTTGGCCGCTCGGCCACACGATTTCCAGATTCACCATTTTCCCGTCTTCAGGCCTGCCCAACCCAAAGGTCAATGGCAGTTCGCTTTGGGAGAGATAGCTCGATCCACTCTTCACCATTTGAAACTGTCGCGAGCCCTTGCTGGTAGTGAGGAAGACCTTCGCGCCGATGCCGTCGCGATTTGATCTTTTGCCAATGGTTTTTATTCGCAGACAGTCATTCTGATTTCCGTTGTCGTTTCGCAGCAGCTTCAGCGTTCCGGTGTTGCTGGTAATCGCCAGGTCCAGGTCGCCGTCATTGTCAATATCTGCGTAAGCCGCGCCGCGTCCCACAATCGGTTGTTGCAGCGCGCGGCCGAGCCTCGCCGTGACATCTTCAAATTTGCCGCCCTGATTGCGAAAGAGATGAGGCGGCTGTGCATACTTGACGTTCGGCTGCACAACGCTGATGTCATCGGCCACGTGGCCATTGACGGCGAGAATATCGAGAAAACCGTCGAGGTCGTAGTCGAAAAAGAAAGCGCCGAACGTCAATGACTGGCTCGACATTCTGCTGATACCGGTAGCCGGCGCCTGGTCAATGAATAGACCTGAGCCATCGTTGCGATAAAGCGACATGCCCTCATTGGTGAAATTGCCCACGACCAGCCCCTGATGTCCCGAATTGTCATAATCCGCGGCATCGGTGCCCATGCCGGCTCGCGCCTTTCCCGATTCGCTATAGGCTATCCCGGCGGCCAGCGCGACATCAGAAAACGTTCCGTCGTGATTGTTGCGGTAAAGCTTGTTCGGCTCGGTATCCGTGGCTACAAACAAATCCATCCAACCATCATTGTCGTAGTCCAGAAGCGCGACGCCCAGGGCTTTGCCTGTTGGATCGTAGATCCCGGCGCGCCGGCTTACGTCTTCAAACGTGCCGTCGCCGCGGTTGTGAAAGAGCGATGAACTCTCGCCTTTGTATACCTGGGGCGTGCAGTAGGATTTGTGCTCTCCATCAAGCGCGCAGTATTGGTCCTTTTCAATGGACCACTCGACATAATGCGCCACAAAAAGATCCAGCCTGCCGTCATTGTCGTAATCGAACCAGACCGCGCTGGTGGAGAATCCGGGATTCGCCACACCCGCTTTCGCGGATACGTCGGCAAACTTCCCATTGCCGAGATTGCGAAAGAGATGGTTGTTTCCGACCGCGGTGACGTAGATGTCGTCGTACCCATCGTTGTCGTAGTCGCCGACCGCGCACCCCAGGCCGTATACCTCAATCGCAAGACCAGCTTCCCGGGTAACGTCAGTGAAGGTGCCATCCTTATTATTATGGTAGAGAGCGAGCGTGGATTTGCCTGATTTGTGCCCCGGCCAATCCATGGAGTTGACAACCAGCATGTCCTGCCAGCCATCGTTGTCATAGTCAAGAAAGCAGACGCCGGGACCCATGGTTTCAGGAAGATACTTCTTTCCGAATGCGCCGCTGTTGTATTTGAAATGGATTCCGGCTTGCTCCGTAACGTCTGTAAACACGATTGGGCCGGAAGGACGGGACCCTTCCGCAGCGGCTGGCGGCTGCGTGGGTGGTGTGACCGTCTGCTTCGATTCCGCAGCAAACGCAGCCGAAGGGCTGGACAGGTCCGCACTGCCTGATTTTTTTGTGCAGCCGATAAACGCGAATGCCACCGGCAGCAGGCAGCCAACAAGCAACTTTTTCAGCATCGACACCACTTCCTTGTTTTGATCAATACAACAGGCGGTTTTCAGGCGGCTTTCGCAGGAAGCGATTTCGTGGGTTTATGCCGCGATTCTTGCCATCTTTCCAGTAGAAAAGCCGCCGATCCAACCAGAAAGAGCGAGTAGAACGGAGCATATACGCTCTGGAACAGACGCAGCACCATTTCCACCAGGGCCACCAGGAATGCCACCACGGACTGCCCGGTCCTTGAGCGCACCGTGGTCTTCGGGTCAGTGATCATGAAAAAAATAAAAAGCTGGTACATCGGCCCGGTGATGGGCGAGATCTCCGCCTGCCAGGGATGTCCCGTAATCCAGCTGCGCAGGAAGGAGAATACGATAAACGAAATCACATAGGTGCCCGTGATGTTGAAGCGTTTGACGCGCCAGATGATAACCGAGCCCAGCACCCAAATGACCAGCATGGGCCAGATGTTATTGCCCCATTGAATACTCAGCCCCGCAACCGCCTGCGGAGCCAGCAGCAGCAAAGCGCAAATGCCGAAATTCGACGGATTCCAGATATGGCGGTCCTTGATGCGCAGCACATATTTGGACATGATGGAAATCAGGCTGCACAGTACGTACGGCCAGAACGCCGGTGAGCGGACAAGGATGCCGACGCTGATGCCCGTGATGTACGCGCTGGCCGGATGCAGCCACTTGTGGAACGTGATACGGCCAAGTGTCAATTCAGCCGCGATGGCCGTAAGAATCGCCAGCCCGGTCTTCTGATAACTTTCCAGAATGCCGAAAGAAAAGTGCCCAGCCAGCAGAATCATGGTAATGAAGGCCGGGGCAAGATAACGGTTCTCAGGGCCGAAGAAAGCAAGCAGACGTTTTTGGGTTGTTGGCGCGTGTAGCGGCGCAAGCGGGGTGGCTACAGGGGAAGTCATTTGCGCGCTCATGCAGGCTCCTTGATCTTGAGAATTTGATTGATGGCGGGCTGTTCTATGATTTGGATTTTGGCTGATGGCCAGCGAATGACCGCCTTTTCGACCCTGGGATTCTTGCCCAGGCCGAAATGCAGTCCCCTTTCATTCTGGGCGCTGAAGCCGCTGCCTCCGGAGACTTCCTGAACCTGTTTGCGGCCATTCCAAAACAGCGTTACCTGCGCTCCAATTGCGCTGCGATTGCTGACAGTCCCTTCCAGCTCAAATTCGATCCAGCCATTTTCAGGAGCTGCTTCATTCTTGTAGATGAGCAGCGGACCCTTTTGATTAGCGACAACCAAGTCCAGAACACCGCGATGCCACAGGTCCGCCAGGGCGACCGCCCGGCCGTCATAGGTGTCGGTGATTCCTACGGCCTGAGCCACTTCCACAAATTTTCCCGCACCGTCGTTGATCCAGAGTTTTTTGTGCTGATAGCCGCCCAGACTGCGCCCGGCAATCGGCGGCCAGTTCTTCGCGTCTGAGATGATGGCGCTATTCCCGCCCGCCACTTTGGAAAAGTCGTACCAGTAGTTTTTCTTCCGGTCGAGCGAAATATAGCCATTGGTGAGGAACAGATCAAGCGTGCCGTCGTTGTTCAAGTCGCCAAACTGGCCGCCGAAGCTCCAGCCGCCGAGTTCCACTCCCAGGTCTCGCGCAAGATTTTCATATTGGAGAGAATCTCCGCCCGTCCCTTCTTTTGGCACCCAGAGGTTGTTGCCCTGGATGAGCACTCCGTCCTCTGAAATGTTCGAGACATAGACGGTGTAGCTCCCGCGGTTGAAGATATCGCCGAAGGAGGCGCTCATCCCGCTCTTGGGCGAGTGGCCAATTCCGGTTTGCTCGCCGACTTCGCGGAATCGCTTGCCGTCGTTGAAATAGAGGTCTGAGACTCCGTAATCGTTGGCGAGGAACAGGTCGGGACGGCCGGTCCCGCGCAGGTCTGCGGCGGCGGCCGCCAGGGTCCAGCGCCGGTTGTTGATGCCCATTTTCTCCGTGACATCTTCGAATTTGCCGTTGCCAAGATTGTGCAGCAGATACTTCCGGCCGCCGTTTTTCGCGTACTCGAAGCTTTCCGGCATCATTTTTGTCGACTTGAGGTGCCAGAGATCGAGGTCTTCGGAGTAGTAGCCGGCGATGAAGAGATCGAGCAGGCCATCGCCGTCGTAATCAAGCCAAATGGCGGTGTTGGCATTCACCCATGCCGGCAATCCGGCTTGCTCGGTTACGCGTGTGAAACCATGGCCATGATCGTTATGAAACAACTCAGGCCGTCCCCACTTATACAACAGCAGGTCTTCATATCCGTCGTTGTCGTAATCTCCCCACACCGCGCCCATGGAGACGCCTGTGCCCGGCTGATTGACGTCCGCGATGCCCAATTCCTCTGCGACATCCTTAAAGGTGCCGTTGCCGAGATTGCGATAAAGGGCATTCTTGCTGCCTTCGCCACTGTTCGTCACATAAATGTCCGGCCAGCCATCGCGATCAAAGTCGACAATGGACACGGCCGCGCCCATGGATGCGACCTCGGGCATCACGTGGTCAAGTTTGTGGTCGAGTGTGGGGCCCTGATGGGCAAACTGTATGCCTGCGCTGCGAGAAACTTCCTGAAAGTATAGCCCGTGCCGCTCAAGGGCCGCTTTTTCATTCAGATTGGATCGGTCGACTCGCGCGCCTGCGATCTGCCTGATGACAAAAGGGCCGGCCAATAACACAATGAAAATGATAGTCATTACGAGTCGGTTTATGGCATGCCGGGACATTTGGGGCCTCACTTGTATATCCGTGCATTGGTTGAAGGCTCAAGGAAGGCATAACCCAGGCAGTATTGTCAGCCCGAGGCTTGTTACGCTTCCGATAGCCCTGGTTGCGTCTTCGGACTTGATCGAGTAGACACGGCAAAGAACTGAATTTGCAGGCAATCCGCGGGGATAGTATGAAAAGTGTGCGCTCGTCGCCGGGCTAAGGGGAGAAGCCGACCGCGCTTACCTGCCGGCCCCGGCTCGTAAAGCATTCTTGAAAACATCCGGCGAGACGTAACGTGTGTGGTAGGTTTGCCAGTCTTCCGGATGCTGCCTGAAAGCTACTTCGTCTTCCAGTTCTTTCGGCGGTGTATCGTATTGCTTGGTGGCGTGGTAGGGCAGCGGAAGCACGGTTTTCCCGAAAGTTGAGTTATAGTCTCCGTCCTTGATCCAGCCGTCTCCCATGATCAGGTAATCGCGCACCCAGCCGGCAGCAGGCGGTGGTTGCTCGGCGAAGCGGAGGGTCATCTCGTCGCCTGAGTTCATGATCACGTAACGGTCATCTATTTTGGCCAATAGCTCGCGCACATCGCCAAACCGCGTGTAATAACCTGCAAGGTCGCGCCAGCGCTGCTTTGTTCCTTCCAGGTGGCTGTAATCCGGCAGCTCCGGCGACGAGATGTTTGCCTGGTGCATGACAGAGTAGCCCCGGTAGTGCAGGTCTGCCATCTCGGGATCCAGCCGGATGATTTTGAGCGCAGGGTTGGTTGCGCCTTTTGCCCATTCGAATGAATCCCAATAGATTTCCAGGTTCGTCCGCATCCGCAGTCGCCGCGGAGAGCCGGACTGAAAGACGTTGGTCAGATCGATCAGGCATATTTTTTTCCGGCCGGCCGGAAAGCCCAGATTCGCATTCGCCACTCTCCAGCCGCCGCGGCCGTCGGGGACTTCGAGAGAGAGTCCCTGTGCCCGCTCATGCGTGCCCTGGCTCATGGCCACATTCACGGATGAATCCGTCGGATGCATCCAGCCTCTGGCAATCAACCACAATGGCCCGGTGGTTGGAGCATCGTCGCCCAGATCAACCTCGACATAATGATCGCGCGTCACGCCTTGATACTGGCCACGCCCGAAAGTGTCCAGGTATTGGCCATCGAGAGTGTTCACCAGGGATGTGACGTCCCGGCCGCTGTCATCGATCGCCTGCGCTATCTTGTGGGGTGTTTCAACCGTAGTAATGGCAAGCTTTGCCGGCGGAATCACGAAACGTTCATCCACAAAAACATCCGTCCCGACCGGATGATCAACCACCATCAAAGCAAGGTAATCGTAGTAGTAGGTCTCCCACAGTTCTGCGGTGATGCGAAGATCGTAGAACCCATCGTGCGGGACCAGCTCGTCGCGGCCGATCTTATACCACTCTTCGGTCGCTTCCACGCGCGCGGTTCCGAGAGTATTGATGCGCAAACCAATGGCAGAGCTCCAGGGAACGGCATCCTTCACGAACTCCATATGCTTTCCATTGAAGGCAAACAGATAAGGACAGGAGCCCTTGATGCGCTGTTCGGTCACGATCTCCGTATCGGCTTTCAAGTCAAACTCAGCGCGCATCGTTCCGTTGGGCCATAAGACGCGGACAACATCCGCGCCCGTATGCTCGCCGAGCCCAAAATGAACCAGCGGCCCGGTAATAAGCTGCTTTTGCGTAAGCAAGCCGGAACGTATTTCCATTTCACCGCCAATGCCGAATGGATTGATGCGTTGGTCGCCTGAAGACTGTCGAGCTCGCGGGCGAACTACCTGCCAGTGATAGTTTTTGGTTGCGTGATTATCCGCTCTCATGGCCTGGCCGCCGGGGGAAACACCGATGAGATCAAGGCGGCCGTCGCCGGTGACGTCCGCTGCATCGAAGACCAATGCCGGGCCCGCCGGTTTATCCAGCAAAGCAAAGTTTCCTTTCTCATCGCCCAGCCACACCAGCGCTCCGTGGGCCCCGCCGGAAGTTGCCGTCACCGGAGCCAGGAACAGATCCAGCGCGCCGTTATTGTCTAGATCAGCGGCTTGCAGGCGTACCTCGCCGTTGAAATAGCCGGATGCATTCGGTATCCGGGCAAGCTCGGCCTTCTCCCAATCCTGCCCCGAGTTCTTGTCGGAAAGCCGAACAAGGGCCCCGTCGGAGGTGGCGAGCAGCAAATCGACGATGCCATCGTTGTTGACGTCGGCGGCGGTGATTGCCTTGATGAGAGGCAGGCCGGAAGGAAGGGACCGCTCCCGGAACTGCCCCGAACGCTGGTTGGTGAAGACATGGAGCCGTCCCGCCCCGTCAATGATGGCAGCGTCCGGATTGCCGTCTCCGTCCAGATCGGCCCAGGCAAACCCAGTCAAGCCGGAAATTCCGCTGAACGGAGATACTGCGGTAAACGTTCCGTCGCCATTGTTCCTCAAAACAACGGGAACGCCGCTTCGTGTGCCAAGCACGATGTCGAGATCGCCATCAGCCTCAATGTCGACGGCCCATGCGCCGGTGTACGCGCCGTTGACGATCTTTCCGGGCAGCCTGGTGAGCGCCGTCACGTCCGTGAATTTGTCCGGAGCGTCCTGCCGCCAGAAGCGCACTCCGCCCGCGCCCGCGAATACCAGATCAGGTTTGAAATCATAGTTGAAATCGATCGGCAGGATGCCTTCAGGCAATGGCGGCTGCTTCAGGGGGCCTCCGGGAAAGGGAAGCGTTGTTTGTGCCGATAACCGCACAGCGCGGGCGTTCGCCTCGATGACAACCGGGGTTCCTTCCGGGTTGAGTGAGACGGCCCGAGCCAGCGTCCAACCGCTTCCCGTGTTCGGGAGCGGCTCCAATTGGAACGTGATTGCGGTGTCTGCCGCTGCGGGAACGAAAGAAAGAGATTCCATCCGCAGAAAATGGGTTAGGGGTTCGGCCTCTTCTCCGGGCGGTGGTTTGATGACGGCCAGATCCTGGCGATAGTCTGGAACGCGCATCAGCACGTTTCGCAGAAAGATGGTTCTCATCGCAGCAGCATTGAGGTCTGAACCGGAAACCGCTGATTGCAAGGCCGCAACTTGCTGCCGCACTTCCGCAGGCCAGGCGGAGGATCTGGAGTTTATCCTGGCCATCACTGACTTCAGGGTGGTGGAATCACCCCGCTTTGCCGCTATGCGGCCCAGTTCGAGCAAGGCCGCCAGATTGTCAGGCTGCGCGTTAAGAATGTCCTGGATAACGCGTTGAAACTCCGCCGCGCTGTTTTCCCCTCCCTGTTGTTCGATCTGTTGCGCAAGCTGGTAAGCGGCGCGCAAATGTTTGGGGTTGATCTCGATGGCTTTGCGCAAATCGTGGTCCGCTTCCCGCAAACGGTTTCGGGCGCCATCCAGAATTCCCAGCAGGTAATAAATCTGGTCATTGTCCGGAGCGAGCTTGCGCGCCTCTTCCAGGCGCTGGGCAGCCAGGTCGAAGTTCCTCTGTCGTAGCGCAAGCACTCCCCAGTTCACCCACGCCGCAGGCTCGCCCGGAACGAGTTGGGTCAGTTCTGATAATTTGCTTTCGGCATGAACGTCGTCTCCAACCTGCAGGGCCGACAGGCCGACATAAAACGTTGAAACTGCCTCAATGTATTTCTTCGACCCTTTTTCCGGTAATTTGGAATGGGAACTACACCCGAAAAACGTTGTCACGAGAAGCGCAAGCATCAAAGCTGAAGAGCTTGCATAAAGCGGGAGCCGCCGAGTTTGAATGTGCTCCGTCATCCCTGAATCAGTGTGCCGGGTCCTGAGATGTTCCCTTCAGGCAGATGTTTTGTTTCTGCGGCTCCGTGCAATGGCGCGGGACCATAACAGACCCACTGCTAGAAATGGCAAAGTGTAGAATAACAGCTCCATGCGTCCAAACCCTGGCGGAGTTACTTCAACCTGCGCCGTCGCTTCCCCCGTCCCCTGGGCGGTTTGGAGAATGAGACGAATCCGCCAGAACTCCTGACGGTCGAACTCAGCCTGAACGTTGTATTGAATCTGCCCATGTATTGGCGCCCGCTGGGCGGTATACATTACTTCAGGAAGCCGGCCGCTTACCGGTTGCACGCCGATTTTGACTGCAAGGTCGTCTGGCACGGCCTTTCCCGGATCCGGATTCACGATCACAAAGAACGTTCCTGTTCCCACATCCGGATGGGTCCAGAGAGAGACAACGCAGGAACCCACTTTCGCATTTTCCAAGATAGGAAATGGCGGGCCATTATGCGCACGCGCAGGCGTGATGCTCGCCAGCAGGAGCAGTAGTATAACTGCGGGAAATCCGTACCGGACATTTTTCATCGTTGGTATGCGGTTGTTTTTCATCATGGCGCACGTCCTATAGGCAGGATTGCTAGCTGTTCATGAGGGTGACGCGCATTTCCATCGGTTGAAACATGAGCCACATTGCGCCCAGCCAGATCAGCAGGCATATGGAGGCCCAGGGAATAAATGCGCGGATCGGATGTTCCATATTGTTTTTTCTGGAGAGGTGGCGCACCACCAGCAGTGATCCTGCCAGCCCAAGCAAAAGGAAGCCTGTCTCGAGCGGTTGTATGAGCCTTAAAGGCAGACCGGTCCAGGTCCACTGAGGAGTGCCCAGGACCGGCAGGCCAATCATCGCCACGGCATTTTGTGTGACCGGAATTAAAGTATATAGACCTGTAAAAAAGTGAAAGCCGTAGTGCGCCAGCCACATCCCGAAACCGAGTGGGACAAAAGCATAGCTATAGCGCACCATGATTTGCAGCCAGCCACTGGAGCAATGGGCCCAGGCGCGGGTTATCCAGGTTGCCAGAATGAGAAGCAGCAAAGGTTCAGCGATCAAACTCACGATGTATATGAAGCCGAGAACCGGAGCTTCATGGTGGACGTGCAGCACGTGTTCAAGCCAGTTCTCCAAAGCATACATCGGGCTGACCATGCCAAAGGCATTCAAAAGAGCGCCGAATGTGAAGACCATGCCCAATGCAGCCAGGTCCTTCCGTCTGGAGAAATGTCCGATTCCCGCTCGCATGGGATCTTCCATGAGTTCGCTTGCGGGCTGGCGGCTGAGAATTCCAACGTTGTTATGAGGACAGGCATGAACACAATCCAGACAGAAGGTGCAATCCATGTTGCCGGATTTGAGCGGCTGAAACAATGCCAGTTCGCAGCCACGCTGGACCACAACGTCACCCGGTTGCTCCCGGCGTCCGCGAATGCAGTCTTTCGACGAGCAGCTTGAACAAACCTTCTGATCGCGTACTCTCACCTCCAGTGGTGAGAGGCTGGAGGCCGCGAAATTGAATTGCCCGACGGGGCAGACGAACTTGCAGAAGGAAGCATGCTTGAAGATGCCATCCACTACGAGCACCGCGAGAAAATATCCCACGATCAGCCACGCCGTCCACCAGGGGGACGCAAATAGATCGAACAGCTCATAAATAAACAGAATACCGATGAAGAGGGCAATGGAGAGCCACTTGTTGCGCAAACGTCGGGGCCAGTTGAGTCGTGGCCGGGCGAAGCGCCGGGCAAAGTTTCGCACCAGCATGAAGGGGCAGGCCATGCAGAAGAAATTGCCGGCGCATAGAATCACCAGCACCAACAGCCCGCGAAAATGGAGCCAGGTCAGGACGGTCGCAAGGTTCTTGGGGGCAAGTGATGGCCCAAACAATCCGTGGAAGACCATTACTAAACTCAGTATCAGAAGCGGAACCTGAAGAAAAGTGCGGGCGTGGCGCCAGCCGAGAAACCTGCCCACAATGGGAACATGCATCAGATCGAAGCGGCCTGGGAGAATGTCGTTCACGATCGGCTTGGATGGTTGGCTCAACAAATTTATCTGGTTGGTCGGACTCCTTGCAGGTCCGTTTGGTATTCCAGCGCTGGTCCATTGACCAGCTTGACGTGTGCGAGGACCACCCAGTCGCCCGCCATTTTCAAATCGAGGCGCCCCTGATAGAAGCCTGAGTCGATTTCCGTGGCATTGCCGAAGACTGGCGACATGCCCGGATGGGGCATGTCGGCTTCAAGCAAGATCCGCGCCCCGGTTACAGGTTGAGCGTCGTCCGTCAGAACCATCTTGATGGTAACGGGACCAACCTGCGGTGGCTGGGGCGCAAAAGCGAACTTGATGCTAAGGTGAGAAGAGGATTCTGTTGCCCTTTGGCATCCAGAGAGAAACAAAACCACGGCAAAGATCAACAAGGCTCGATCGCATTTTCTCCCAGCCAATCATGACTCCTTAGAGCGATACACTTCCGGCAGTCCGCATGTCCAAAATTAGGCAGCGCATTCCGATGCCGGGTTGCTGCGCCAGATGCAGGTGCACGTTGCGCATTCTTTCTCGCCCAGGGGTGGAAACAGGTGGTAGTACATGCCTATTACCATCGGGATAAATACGACCGTGTTGTAAAAAAGATGCAGTTCGACGCGCGGGATTACCAGTTGCAGGATGCTGACCGGCACGGGCGAATGAAACAGGTTGTGCCGGAAGATAACCTGGCTCAGCAGCAGCGCATGTTCAATGTGGTGCCAGAACTGGATGACCAGCGCGACCGTCCACCATTTGTAGGAAGTTCCAGTGAACCCTTTTCGCAAGGTCCAGATTCCCACCAGCATGATCAGAGCATAACCGTAATGCAGCGATTCCGTCCGGACGAGCCATGGATAAAACAGACCGAGCATCCCCAAAGCCTTCGCACGCGGCCATTGCATCACATAAATCTGATAGGCCTGAAACAGATGCTCACCCCAGTGTCCAAGCACAATCAGCATAAATACCTGGAGCGCACGTTCATGCCAGCGTGAATTAAGCTTGTCGTAAAAACTTGGCTTTGCCACAGGATTTATTTGTAATTGCGGAACGGTTGGACTCGAGATGGCCATTAAGGCTCCTCCTTATCTCGGCAAAAAATAAGCAAGGAGAGTATTTGAACTAGTCTGCGGGGAACAATACTAGATTTACATTAAGGTCTTCAAAATTGCAGCAGCTGTCGTTCGCTGCTTGCAAAGGTCGATCGGCCAAGGGCAAGGAACTTCATCTCTAGAACGGCCGCCATCCGATTGATAGTTTTAATCTTTTTCACCCGCAAATTCGAACCTAAGAACTGTCTTCTTCTCCGGGATTTTATAGAAGCAAATCGTCCGGCGCTAATACATTTGCACGATCCTGCACAAACACGGAATCCCGGTCTCGCGATTGGGCACAGTACGGGCAACGTTACAAGGGTGGCGCATTGACAACTGACATGCGGTCTGAAGGATCAGGAAGGTTACATCGCGATTCCCGGCAGTGTGCTGGAGGCTGTCTGCAGCCAACTCTCGATCATTGTCGCGGCGAATGAAACCCTGGCTCGATTCCATTCTGAACGGCAAGCACAGTTCGCCGCCATAGGAATTACGTAAGAAAATTCCATTTGTGGAACGGCGCCGCTCATCTGGCTTCACGAAGAATGCGCAAAATAATTGTTTTATAGGATTGCCGCGGACAGCGGTCATCACTAGAGTGTTTGGATTTTAGAAAGGGATATATGTCACTGCAGCCACCCGTGAATTCACGGCAAGATATCGGGCGGCCCGTTGCAGACTTCCAGTTGACCACGATCGCGGGCGATCAGGTCAACTTGCAGACGGTCTTAAGCCGTAAGAAGGGTGCGGTCGTTGTATTCTGGTCCGGTATCTGCTCACACTGTGTTCGCTATGATGGATATTTCAACGGCTTTCCCCGGCAGTATCCGGAGCTTGGAATAGTTGCCGTGGCGTCGCGGGAGAAAGAGACCCCGGAGCAACTTCGGGCCATTGCCGCTGACCGAAGGCTCACGTTTCCAATTCTGCACGACCCGGGAAGCAGAGCTGCTAATCTCTGGTTCACGCAACAGACTCCACGAGTTTTTCTCATCGACAACAACCGCGTGCTGCGTTATCGCGGAGCAATCGACAATTTCAAGTACCCACAAGACCCTGAGTACGTGGCATACCTCGATCCCGCGATCCGACAGTTCTTAGATGGAAAGCCAATCAGCCGGACCGAGACGGCCAGTTTTGGATGTGCCATTCAGTCGGTCTATTACAACCTGCCCAAAGCACTGTGACCCGTAAAGGGAATGAACTCTCTATTTGAAATACCGGCCGGCATCATTGAGCGCGGGTTATTCACGATGGACACGGCCCTCAAGACCGCTCAATCCGCGCTCCAGATGATCACTGGCCAGGAGCGGCTGCAGCCGCTCCTGGCTCCTCCGTTGGCCGGACCAGCCGACATTGATACGGCTGTGGCGGATTTTGCTAACCGTTTGGCGCGGATCGTGCGCTTCACCCATTGGGACGGCGCAGCACCGGGCGTGGCCTTCCGCGAAGTGACCTCCGCGGCGCGGCGCTCGTTTGGACAATTCGACCTGCGCGATCCACACAACTCGGCTTTTCCTGTGCAACTTGCATTGTCTTTCGGAACGTTGTTCGTCCAGCAAGGACTACGCTTGTTAGCGGCGGCCCAGGTCGTCAGGCCCAGCGAGTATCCAAGATTTTTGACGGATTTTTTCGAATCCTTTACTGATGCGCCGGTCTTTTTGTCATTGGAATACCGGGAACTGCTGGAGAAGTATGAAGCCCGGCTGGCTGAAAGACCGGATGACGATGCGACTCGCTGTGAACTCGGACGCACACAGATAAAGTGCGGCCTCCATGAGCAGGCGGCCAAAAACCTGCTGCAGGCTGCCGGCAACGCATCGGTGCGGGGCCTGGCATTGCACGAAACAGCGGTGGCGTTCTATCGCGCGGGCAAACTGGAGCAAGCTGCGCAGGCGGGCAGCCAGGCCCTTGACGTTAGTCCGGATAATGAGCGCGTCCGCCATTGGCTTTGGCTTACGGCGCAGAGAATGGGTGGCTATCCTGAATTTGTGCCCCAGGAACACCGGATGGAGGTGAAGGCCGGCTACGAACGTCCCACCGTGGAATTTGAAGATATCGCGGCGAAAATCGGGGTGGATAAGACCAGTGCCGGACGCGGCCTTGCCGTATTTGATTACAACAACGACGGCCTGCTTGACATCGTGATCGCCGCCGCGCATGCGGGATGCAACCTATATCGCAACAATGGAGACGGCACTTTTACCGATGTTTCGGTCGGTTCAGGTCTGGATACATGCGTCAACGGTTTCATTATTGCCGTGGGCGATTACAACAACGATGGCTATCCTGACCTCTTTATCAACCGTCTTGGGTTTTTCCCCGGAGAAGCGCAGCTGTTCCGGAACAATGGAAATGGCACCTTCACGGACGTGACACGGGAAGCGGGTCTTAAAGTGTGGGGTCCTGCCTTCAGCTCCACATGGGCCGACTACGATTGTGACGGACGGCTGGATCTCTTTATCGCCAACAATCTGGGTGGAATGTTCGATCGCAAGACCCCGAATCGTCTGTTTCATAACAATGGCGATGGGACCTTTACCGAGACCACCGAACAGGCCGGCCTCTCAACCCGCTGGCCTACAATTGGCGCAACCTGGGGTGACTACAACAATGATGGATTTCCCGATCTGTTCCTGTCGAATGCCCTGGGACATTCACAACTGTACCGCAACAACGGCGATGGCACGTTTACCGACGTGAGCGCCGAGGCCGGAATTACGGAGTATTGCATTGGCAGCACTTCGGTCTGGTGTGACTACAACAACGATGGTCTTCTGGACATCCTGCAGTTCACCTGGTCGAACCATGAAGACGTAATCCACACCCTGCGTCACGGTGAAGGTCCGCCGGGCAGCAAGCCGCAACGCATCTATCACAACAATGGTGATGGAACTTTCACGCTGCGTGACCGCGACATCGGGCTAACCGGGTGCTGGGGCACCATGAGCGGCAACGTCGGCGACTTCAATAATGACGGCAACCTGGATATCGTTCTGGGCAATGGCAGTCCGCGCATGGACCGCCTCGAGCCGCCGATACTCCTGCAGAATGACGGCAAGCGATTTCATAACGTTACCTTTGCCGCGGGATTGCCCTTTACCGGAAAAGGCCATGGGGCCAACATGGCCGACCTGTTCGGCAATGGACGCTTGTCCGTACTTCTGTCCTCGGGTGGCGCCTATCCGGGCGACGTGATGACTACCCGGGTCTTCTATCCGAAGCGATTGCCGGGTAACTATCTCAACGTTCGCCTGGCAGGGGTAAAGAGCAATCGTTCTGCCATCGGCGCCCGCATCTGCCTTGAGGCGGGAGGCAAGAAACAATATCGGGAAGTTTCTGGTGGCAGCAGCTTTGGGTGCCTTCCGTTCGAACAGCACTTTGGACTTGCCGACGCTCAAAAAGTCGATGCAATCCAGATACGCTGGCCCAGCGGCTTGATCCAGCATTTTACCGATCTGCAGGTTAACGACACCTTGAGCTTTACTGAAGGTGAGAGGACATGGCAGAGACCGTACAAGCGATAAAACTCCGGAGGCGTATAAAGCCGCTTGCCTTTATTGTGGTGCTGTTGGTGATCTGGCATGTGGCGGCGAACCACCAGAGTTTCCACATTCTGCCGGGGCCGCTGGCCGTTGCCGGAGGCATCGCCGAACTGGCAGAGCACGGCTTGCTGCTGAAGTACGTGGTTGCATCGCTGTTCCGCGTCATCTGGGGTTACGTCATGGCGGCGGTGCTGGCGATTCCGATCGGGCTTGCCATTGGCTGGTACAAAAGGTCTGAGATGGCGCTGAACCCGCTGATCCAGATCTTTCGTCCGATTTCGCCGCTCGCGTGGATTCCCATATCCATTCTCTGGTTCGGTGTGGGCGATATGGCGGCCATTTTTCTGATCTTTCTTGCATCGCTGTTGCCTCTCATAGTCACTGCCATGAACGCGGTGAACGGCATTCCCCAGGTTCATATCAATGCGGGCCGTAATTTTGGATTGAACCAGAGACAGCTGGTTTATCGGGTCTTGTTCCCCGCGATAGCGCCACAGCTGATTATCGGCCTGCGAATCACCCTTGGCATTGCATGGCTGGTGGTGGTGGCCGCGGAAATGATCGCCGTCAATTCGGGGCTCGGATTTCTGATTGTGGATGCCCGCAATGCGGGGAATCGTTATGACCTGGTGGTGGCAGGCATGGTTTTGATTGGAGTTATCGGCCTGATGCTCGACATCGGCATGAGGTCGTTGGAAAAAATTGAATCGCTGCGATGGGGTTATTCCGAGGATTAACAATGGCGACAGAAGCAATACTGACAGAAGTTGCGCCCAAACTAAAATCGTCCCTCAAAACCAAGTTGCGAGCTGAAGGAATTGACATGGTTTTCACGCGGGACAGCAACAAGATCCAGGTCCTTCAGCAGATCGACCTTGAGGTGGGCGAGGGAGAATTCGTCTGCCTGCTCGGCCCTTCGGGCTGCGGGAAGTCAACCCTGTTGAACGTGCTCGCGGGATTCATCTCCCCGACAGCCGGGCAGGTGCGGATTGACAATGAACCGGTCTGCGGTCCTGACCCGCGCCGCATCTTCGTCTTTCAGGAGCGGGGGGTATTTCCCTGGCTGACAGTGGAAGGAAACATCTCTTTCGGGTTGTTCCGGCTTTTGCCGGAGGAACGCAACCAGCGTATCGCTCGTTATGTCAAGCTCGTCGGCTTACAGGGCTTTGAGAAGGCTTATCCGCAGGAACTCTCGGGCGGAATGAAGCAGCGTCTGGAAGTGGCCCGGGCCCTGGCCGTGAACCCGGATATGCTCTTCCTGGATGAGCCCTTCGGCGCTCTGGATTCGATCACCCGCCTGGTGATGCGCAGAGAATTGCTGCGAATCTGGGAAGCAGAGCGAAAAACGATCATCTTTGTGACCCACGATATCGATGAGGCAGTGCAGCTTGCCGACCGCGTCGTAGTGATGAGTGCGCGTCCGGCGAGAATACAGGGAATTGTCGACATTGACATTGCCCATCCGCGTGACATCAGCTCGTCTCGCTATTTGAAGTTGCGCGATGGCATCTTCAAACAAATCGGGATGGCGCACAAAGTATGAACTCTCTACGCCAGCCCGGAAAGTGGGAGAAATACTTCTGGCCGGTGCTCGCGGCCGGCACGTTCCTGGCCTTGTGGTACCTCTCCGTCAAATGGAGCGGCACAAAGATTTTTCCATCGCCACCCGAGGTCGGCCGCGCCGCCGTGGAGCTTGTCAGAAAAGGCCTTCTGTTCCGTTACGTTCTCGATTCGTTGCGCCGGGTCGCCGTTGGATACGGGGGCGCCGCAGTTCTCGGCATTCCGATCGGATTGCTGCTGGGCTGGTATCCCGAGTGGGCCTTTGTCGTGAACCCCGTCATTCAGATGCTGCGGCCGATCAGCCCTATCGCATGGATTCCGGTTGCCATCGTCTTATTCGGGGTGGGTGATCTGGCCGCTATTTACCTGATCTTTCTTGCGGCTTTCTTTCCCATTGTGGTTGCCGCCATCAATGGCGTGCGGAACGTTCCTTCCATGTATCGCCGAGCTGGACGCAACTTCGGTCTCTCGCCCATGCAGCTCATTACCAGAGTTGTCTTTCTCGCGGCCCTGCCCCAGATCATTCTGGGGCTTCGCATCGCGCTTGGAGTTGCGTGGCTGGTTGTGGTGGCTGCGGAAATGATTGCCGTGGATTCGGGGCTGGGCTACCTGGTTATCGATTCGCGTAATTCGGGAAAGCGGTATGACCTGGTGGTTGCCGCCATGTTTCTGATTGGTTTGACCGGATTGGTCCTGGACGCAGGGTTCCGGCGAATTGAAACGTTCAGATCGGTTCGATGGGGGTTTAGAAATGCATCTTAAGAGCAGGCTTCTGTTGGTCTTCGCATGTCTGGGAGTGATTTCTGGACTTCATGCCTACCTGAATGTCAATTGGGCATCCATCGTGAACGACTATCTGCCGCCGGCCAAGCGAAAGTTCACCGTCGCCTACATCCCGGTCACCTGTCATCTGGCCTGTCCGGTTACCGATTACATCTCCAAGTTTTCCAGAAACGGAGAGATCTTCCTGCCCAAGATGTTTCAGGGATTTCCGGAGATCAAAGAGGCGCTGATCTCCAACAAGGTCCAGGCCGCATTTATTGTTGCGCCGCTGGCGATTGCGCTGAAGTCACAAGGCGTCCCGATCAAGGTCGTTTATCTTGGGCATCGCTACGGCAGCGCGGTTGTGGTGCGGAAAAACGGGTCCATCAAAACCCCTGCCGACATGAAAGGCCGAATCATCGCGATCCCGAGCCGCTTTTCCGACGAACGTTTGATCCTGTTTCGCGTGATGAAAAAATTCGGAATCAAGCCCGGTGAGATCAAAATGGTGGAAATGGCGCCTCCCGATGTGGCTGGAGCGCTGGCTGCGGGGGCCATTGATGGATTTTCCATGGGTGAACCATTTCCGTCGCAGGCGGAGATGGCCGGATTCGGACGGGTATTGTTTCCGGCCCGCGAGTACTGGCCGGATTATATGTCCTGCGTTCTCGTGGTGCGGCAGGACATGATCGATCAGCGTCCGGATGCAGTACAGGTCCTGGTTGATGGCATCGCGCGATCAGGCTTGTGGCTGGAGAAAGGCAAACTCTATCGGGAAGATGCCGCCGATTTTGTCGGCCGTTTTTACTATAACCAGAATCCCGCCCTGCTGCGCTGGGCGCTCACCAAGCCCCTGGATCGGGTGGTCTATAACCCTCTGGCGCCGCGTAAACCGGATTTCGATATGGTGCGCGATCTTATGATCGAAACCGGAGTGCTCAACAAGAAAATCGAATTTGAGGAGTATGTAGATTTGCGCTTCGCTGACAAGGCAAGTATCAAGACAGCCTGGGAATATGAGCCCGGAACTGCACAAGCGAAATAGGAGCAACCGAAAATGAACCGAAGAAGGTTCCTTAGCCGAGTGATGGGCGCCACTGCCGGCCTCAGTCTGACAGGAGCCGGCACAGTGGCGCTCCACAAGCTGGCAAATCCTGGACCAGCCGAAAACCAGAGCGTCAGCTACCAGGTAAAAGGATTTACCTGTGTGACCTGTGCCACCGGTCTTGAAGTAATGCTGATGCGGCAACCGGGTGTAGTCCGGGCCCATGCCAGCTATCCGGATACAACCGTCGTCATAGGCTTCGATCAGAACATTGTGTCGGAGCAGGCGCTTCGGGAATTCATTGCGGGGTGCGGTTTTTCCGTCAGTTAAGCCGCCCTGGACCGTCTGCGCGCGGGATCGATAGGAAGTTCGAAAATGGAGTGCTCATGCAGCTTCCAGCTGATGAGGAATGATATTCCTCCGGCAATGATCCCTGGCAGCAGCAATTGGTGGTAGCAGTTGCTCATGTCCGCCACCATGAGAAGACCACTCCAATAGCCTTTTACGATGGATCCGAATATTACGATCATGCCCAGCAGCACAAATAGTTCAGGCTGGGGCGCTACCGCAGGCATCAGGTAATGAAAGCCGTAGCCGAACGCTCCTCCAAACATGGCGCCGATCACCAGCGTCGGAGCAAACAATCCGCCCACGGCGCCGGAGCCAAAGGTGATGGACGTAGCCACCATCTTGAGGCACATGAGTATCAGGAACACATGGAATACCGTCCCTCCTTGCAAGCTGTCCTTGATCACCGGATATCCGGCCGAGAGAACCTGCGGGAACCAGACAGCGATTACGCCGACCATAAGGCCGCCCAGGGCCGTGCGCAACGCCAATGGCCACCGGCCTGGCAACACGGTTTTGAAGCGATTGAACATCCAGATAAAGAAGTGCCCGGTGGGAGCAGCCAGCAGACCCATCAGCGGCGCCAGCAGGAGCAAGCCCAGCGCTGGGAGGTTGCCCAGCGGGAGGTTGGGCCGGAATGGATAAGCGTCTCCAACGATCGCGGTCCTGATGCCATAGCCGATTACCGCTGCGATGCCGATGTGTGTTAACGCGCCATTGAAGCGCGCACCAAAAATTTCCAGCACCAGCAGAACGCCACCCGCCGGAGAGCGAAATGCAGCGGCAATTCCCGCGGCGGCGCCGGCGCGCACAATGGTTTTCAAGCGTCCGCCGGAGATGCCGGTGCTCTGTCCCACCAGACTGCCGATAAGAGCGCCCATTTGCACCATCGGGCCCTCGGGTCCCACTGAACCTCCGAACGCCAGCACCAACCCGCTTAGAAGCACATTGATGATGCGCGAGAAGGGAATAATGCCTTGCGAATGCTTCAGGCTTTCAAATACCTCTTTGACTCCGCCGATACGGCCCTGGGGAAGCAGTTGCAATGTCAACCCAATCAGGCCAAGACCAACGGTTGGAATGATCAGGACGATCGGCACTCGTCCCATGGGCCGGTGGGCGTTTGCCCAGACAAAAAGGAGGTCGCCAAGAGTGTCAGCCAGATGATGAAATGCGATTGCGCCAATTCCCACGAGAGTCCCGGTGATGATCGTGGCGATGATCAGCCGGCTGCCGTCTCGAAAAGGCCGGGGCGAGGAGATGGGCCTCGCCGCGGAGATCCTCTTCCGCGGCGGCGGAAGGACAGCCGGTTGATGCGCTGTGGCGGGTCTCATGGCGTGTCCTGCGACAATCGTGCTTGCGGGTGCAATGTGGGGCAATAGTCTAAAACAGCTAGGCGAACTCAAGGGCAAGCCAGTCGTCCCGGCAATGAGTTGGGATGGAAGTGGCAGGCATGGTCGGCAGCGCGAGTGCGCCACTCGTGTGTCCTTCCGCCGTCAGGCCTGTTTTGCGCTGGCAACAATTGACAATTTAGAAGAGGGGCCTGCTTCCTCTGCGTCTTCACTGGAAGTCCTGGGAGCCGTGCTTCTGAACAACGATACAAACTGATTCGGTATCTTGGCGGACTTCGTTGACCTCCTTTTCGCCAGGCTGGAACACTGCTCGCGCATGGTTTCCGGATCAAAGTGAAGATTATCGATCTTGACTGTTTCCCACAGCTCCTTGTTCGTCAGCAGCCCGTCATTCGCGAGCACGACGGAGTAAACGTACACGGCGATAAAGCGGGCGAATTTTTCGATATTGGCCATGCTCTGCTTCAGTACCGCGATGGCTTGAGACGATGACAACCCGACCTGATAAAACAGCTCTTCCGATTTCTGCAGAGGCTCAAACCACGTGAAGTCGAAAAATTTCGGCTCCTGAACCGGGGTGGGCTGGCTTTTTTTCCATTCGTAGTAAGCGGTAATGAATGATTGCACGCTGTGGTTCAAGACCCCAAGCTGCGCAAATAAATCGAGATAAGGGACAACAAAGCTGGGCTGTGTAAGCACCTGGTTGATAAAAGGAAAAACATAAAAAGCAAAATAGATGGTCAGCTCCCAGCCATATTTGATGGCAAAGCACTCCTGATCGCCCAGCAGACTGTAGCTGACTGTGTAGCTGGGAATGTATGCCTCATAAAAAGCCCACATCATGATTTCGTAGAGTCTGAGCTTGATGGCAAGGGAGTTCTGGTCGGTGGAGAGGATGGCGTCCGTAATTAACGTGTTGTGAAGCGCGATCAGGTCCCCGCCAGGACTGTAGAGTGGATCGGTGAACCGGCCGGCATCGCCGGAAAGCGCCCAGCGGTCACAACTGATCGTCTGCCGGCAGTCATAAGCGAAGTTCCTGAACCAGCCCTGGTCAACAATTTTCCGCTTGGGCAACTCACGCGCGAACAAAGGAAATTGCCGGCAAATCCACTCCACCATCTTTTCCGGCGAGGACACCTCGTCTTCAGGAACCTTTTCGAGGTCATATACCAGCCCAAGACTGGTCTTTCCCTGCAGGGGAATCACCCAAAACCAGAATCCCTCGCCGGCGAAATGGTTCGTTGCCAGCCAGGCCGGAAGATGGCCGGTCATATTGCGGTTTTTGTGCGTCAATGCCTGCTGATGCGAGAGATCGGTCAACTTTTCGATATTGAGGAGACCCTCGACCCAGAAGAATGTCGATCCATGGCGGATGGGGCTCGGTTTCACGAGTCCCATGCGTCCTGCCAGGAATTTTGCCCTGCCTGTGGTATCCACCACCCAGCCGGACCGCAGCTGCTGTTTGTCGGCTGCGATTTCGAACGTGATGATGTGAGGAAGACCGGAGTCGGAAATGCTGACGTCGAGATTGGAAATACCCAACTGGAAAGTAAAGTTCCGGTTTTCCAGATTTAACCGGAGTAGTTCCTTTTCAAGCTTGTTTCGGTTCAATTGGTAACTGGCGATGTTGGAAAAACCACGAATATAGGACTGGCTATAGTCTTGATAGCAGTCGTTTTTGCGGCCAGGAGTCTTCCAATAGAAGCGAAGATTGTACTTCATGAGGTGTTCGCAAAGGAGGTGCTCCTCGAGATCCAGGATCTTGGAAAAATAGTAGCCGCTTACCTGCACCGTGGCTTCACCAATCTTTTGGTGTGGCGAGGGAACTTCGTGTCTCTTTTCCAGCAGGAGGACTGTTTTGTCGGAATTCATCAGGATCTGGCGCGCAAGCGCCAGTCCGGCCAGTCCGGCTCCGATGATTACAACGTCGTAATGCTGTGACAGAGATGTTTTCAAGTGCGATCCATTGGTAAAGAGACAAACAGCGCTCAGTTCATTCGAACGTCGAAAGCCCATCCTGATGGCACGTATGTCATAGGAATAGACAAGGGCGCGGGCGAAAATTGCACGTCCACGAATCCGGTCATACGCCGGCAAGCAACGATCCGGATTACAAACAGCGACCTACGGAAGAGCAGTTAATTCATTTTGTGGTTTCGTGTTTACGTTCGAAATGTCACCTTCAGCGACCTGGATCCCAATAAATGGCTTTTCAGGAGACGTTGAAATCTGAACGGCAACTTGTTGCAGGGTTTTTATGCCGTCCTTCTTCCAGAAACCGAATCCGCTGAAAGTGACTGTGTCGTATTCAGCCGGAACGTCGGATGACGTTCCGGAATGGCTGAAATCTATCCAGGCAAGGCTGTGCATGCGGAAGCTGCCTTGCTGGCTGTGGTTTTCGTATTCAAACATCGGCGTCACGGAGCCCGGATCGGCGGGAATCAAATAGCGGAAAGAAAACTCGTCGCCCGTCGAGGCCCGAAGGCTGGTGGCGCCTCCTTCCAGCACAGCCTTGGAAGCCGCTCCGTTCTGGATGGCGTGAAACCACAAGAACGGATCCAAAGCCGAGTTATTGCCGACCGTAAACGCAGTTGCGAAGTCCGGATGCGGGAACTTGAAGCCTGCCGTATAAGGAATATGCACGATGCCCTGGAAGCGGAAGACTCTCTGGTTGCGTGGCCCGCGGACCAGTACGGCCGGGCCGCGGAAAAAGAAGGAACTTTGAGGAGTGCAAGGTTCGACCCGCAGGAGCGCAAAGATCAGGTCTTGGCTGATAAAGGCGCGATGCAGGTAGCTGTTCAGGAATCGTCCTGTCTTCAGGTCGAGGGCCCCAATGGCAATATCAAACGGATCGTCAATGGTGGACAAGTCGTCCAGCGCATAATTTCTCATGGGAAATCTGAGGTATTCGTTGAAGCCTTGAGGCCCCGGAGACAGCCTTGACGGAAAAAACTGGGAAATTGGAGAAGCCGGCAAAGGCGCCATGATTCCGCCAGGCGGTATGGCGCGGACCGCGATCGGCACAGAACTTCCTGTCTTTCCGCCAAATTGAATCTGGAGTCGTCCCAGCAGATGAGACCGGCCTTTGGCTGGACCGCCCAGATGATCGGCGTTCAGGTGAAATGCGTCGCCGAAAGCGCTGTTGTGAGTGAACAGTGTGAATTCCTGGCTGGTGTTGAAAGGAATCAGGTCGGTAATATCCTGACCGGAAGATTGTGGCGGCTTGGTGCTGAGCTGCAGGTGCGGGTGCATTACCGTGCTGCCCGCGGGAATGGTGGCGAATTGCCCGCTTGGCCCGGTGAAGTTGAGAGGCCATACTGTGCCTGGTCCCAGCGGAACAAACATGGACCCATAGAAGGTGAAGTCCAGCGTGCCTTCGGGACGCTGTTCAAATTCAGCCCATGCCGAGCCGTAAATGCGCTGCTGCTCGGGAGTCGGCGGCGGACAATTGGTAGGCGACGGATTCTTGAAGATGATGATGGGCGGGTTCGGAAAATTCGGATTCGTGCCTCTCAATGCATTGAGGGCAGTGCTGCTGTAGATCGCATAAAAGGTGAGATTGCTTACTTCGGCGGTCTCCAGGTTCAGGTCGCCGGACGAAATCATTCCCGGCGGTTCTTCAACGCGGTTTTTCTGAAAAGGCATTTTGAAGAACCGTGGCGCAATCAGGACCGCGTCCTCGCCGCTGAAGCCACCCATGTAGGAGACCTCGAAATGACTCACGTTATTTACCGGCGGAGCGAAACGAATCTTGATGGACCCTGTCAGGTGGCTGTCAACCATGGCGAATCCGCCAAAAATGAATTCTCCAGTGCTGCCAAACAGCGCTTCGCGTGGATTGAGTACATTCAGCGCGCTGATCGCATCTCCAAAATAGCTGGATCCCGGATGCAGGGGAAGTACTTGCTCCAATCCCGGTGGAAGTCGCAAGGGCCGCTTGGGCGGTGGCAACGGGTTGACGGAAGCTAGTTGTTTCCAGTTATCTTCAATGCTGAAGTTGTTATAACCGTCGACTGGCTTTGCCTCGGCTGTTCTGGAAAAAGAGCCGTCTAATTCAGGATTGGTATCAAACGGCAGTTGCTGCAGTTCGGCGCTGGACCACAAAGGTCCTTCGGCCTGCCGGCACGCGGCAGCAGGATCGTTGCTCATAACCGCGTTCAGATCAATGCGTGGAAAGCCCGCGCCATAGCGCGAGTTCAGCAGTTCCAAAATCTCATTGGCGATAATGGCCTGCCCGGTCCGTCCCGGATAATATCCGTTCAGTGCGAAGAAGCCGCCCAGGTACTCGCCGGTGAGCGTCTTGGTTCCGATCCGATAACCTTGCCCGGCCAGGCGCCGGAACAATGCGGCAAGATCATAAAGTACCGCGCCGTTCTCCTGCGCCAGTGTTGCCAATGTTTGGTTCAGCTCCTGGATACGTTGGCGAATCCTGCCGGCAAAACTGGCGGACACTATCGAGTCTGGAGGCAGTGCCTGCAGCGATCGTCCAAAAATCTGAAATCCAATCTCATTCAGTCCATTGAGCGTAATCAGATCATCAGCATTGATTCCGTATCGGGCTGTAAGAAAGGAGGCATCTGTTTTGGCGATTTTCGCAGCCGTATCCACGGAAGAAAAATAGGCGGTATCGAAAGGATCGGGGATGTTGAGCACCAGGATTTCCGAACCGCTGTTCTTCAATGCACACAGGAGCCGGGAGTAGTCCGCCAGAAACTCGCCCTTCTCAGGCAACCGGTCTGGACTCTCGTTGATCGCTGCTTCCAGAGCTTCGTAGTATCCGAGCTCGATGATGGTAAAGGTCGGTGACATGCCCACCGCGTACTCCAACTGAGTAGGAGTTGAGCTTTGTCCTTGCACAATGGATAGCAGGCCCCAAATCAGATTGGCGGAAGTCTGCTTGGCATTGGTACGGTGAATGAGGGGCTGGGTGGGCCGGATCGTAAGCGCGTCTTTCAGGCGGAACTCCGGCGTGGCAACGTTGGACACGGGCGTGGGTGGCAGGTTTTCCAACACGGTCGATTGCATCGGTGCGGAGACGCAAACGGAAAGGTTGGCAAAGCCGACAAAATTGCCAATCCCAGGCGCCTGAATCAGCGGCAACGGCAAGCTGGCGCCCATCGAACCAGCCATTTGGGCGGCAAAGCTCCATGGCTGGGAATCCGAGCTTAGGCTAAAGTCGCCCACACCGGCCGCCAATCCTTCTCCGAGCACCGACATCCGCGAAGTATTCAGCCTTCCGCTATTGACGGCGGCCGGATTGGCCACGCTAACAGGACCAGTAGCCGGCGGAGGAGCCGCTGGCGTGGCTGAGCGCGGCGGGTCCTGCGCCGGAGACGAGGAGGCAGGAACGTCCGGACCTGGCGGCGTCTTTCCAACGTTCCTGGGAAGAAACATTGCTGAAATCTGCTGCAGTCCCATGAGGGACATGGTCCAGGAAAAACGAAAAATCGATCCAATAAGTTCACGCATAATTCATTTCCATTCATTCCTTGGCGAGCACGCAGCGGCTTTCCTCGCAATCGTGGAGCAGCGCTACCTGCTCTCCTTCTTCGATCCTTCTGGCAATGTGATCGCGGCTGAAGTCAAGCATTCCCAGATCACCGCCCAACGGCTGATTCGGGAGATAACGATGGATGTTTACGATCCGGGAAGCGCGAAGGTCAATCCTTCCCAGGATTCGCCCGATGGTGTTCAGGAATTCCTCCGCGTCCGGAGCAGACATCCGCTGGAGCGCAGCCTGTTTCCCGGCGTTGATCCATCGGGCCGTCTCAATGTCATCATCGACGATGGAGGCCAGCATGAGGAAGTACACGCGCAACATCGTATCCACGGTGGCGGGCGGCCTTTGCAAAGGGATGACACTGGGAATGGGAATGAGATAAATAACGTGCAGGTCGCTCGCGCCCAGTCCGATGGCTGAACCTACGGGCGTGTTATCGACGACACCTCCGTCAACACAAACATCCTCGACAACGGCCACCGGCGGGAACACTCCAGGTATGGCCGCAGACGCGGTGATTCCCACAATGCCCTGGCCGCTATGGAAGTCGGGATTGTGGAAGCGCTTCACCTCTCCGCTCACCCAATTAGTGGCGATAACTTCCAACTTCTTGGGGCTTTCACGGATCGCTTGCTCGTCAATCACCTGCTGCAAGAGTTCGCGAAAAGGTTGCGTATCCACAAAGGAGCCGATGTTGACGCTCGATAAAAGACGATCAATCAACGGGCGCGAGGACGCCAGAAAATTGGCCGTACGGCTCATCAGATAATTGCCCGTAGCGAGCACATCGTTGAACAATCGTCCAGCCCATTCCGGCGGGTTGCCCAGGCAGCCCGGATCCGTATATTCCAGTGGATTGTTGCGCAACCGAAAGATGCCATTGCCGCAGCCGCCAGCCCTCTCAGATATCTGGTCGAGCCATATCTTCTCCAGGCGAAATGCGGTCTCCAGCGAGCTTTCCTTGGGGTGGCCGGCCATGACCGCCGCATTGAAGGCTCCGACCGAGGTGCCGGTGAAAATACCGGCTTCAAGAGATTGGTAGCCGTTGGAAGGACAACGGCCGGCGAACAGCACTTTCATCACTCCCACGGAAAAAGCGCCGTAGGCGCCTCCGCCGGACAAAACCAGCGCCGTTTCGTGCGCCTGACTCATGAGCTGATTCCCGAAATTACCCAGCGGAAATTCTGTTGAAGGTTCTTTTCATCGAGCCAGTCCGGTATCAGACGCCAGGTATAGAGGGAGCCTAGAATGGTCTCATAGTGCTGCTCAAAATGTTTAAGCAGGAAGACCCTCTCCAATTCCTGCATAGAGATGCAGAGATTGCGGGCTGCAGCTCCGCCACTGACGGTATTGGCGGCATTGATGTACGCGAGTACCGGATCGACTGTGATTTTCAGGGGAAGCTGATTCAAAATCGTCCTGGCAGGCGACCACAGGCGCGACGTCAGCCCGAAGCTGAAAGCATCGGCCAGGCGGAAGCTCCAATCAATCGGATCGATGGTGAGATTGACCACTGCGGTAGGACGATTTGCGATGAAAACCATCCTCACCGTAATGTGTCCATCCTCAAAAACACGAAAATTGATCAGCTCAATGGCCGCGTCGAATTCTCCGGGTCCGAAAGCGAATGGGCCGGGAGTGGGACTTTTTGCAAAAGCATAGCCAATGCCGTAGTCGCCCAGAACTCCAGGCGCCGGATTTTCACGATGGTTCACGAATTCTCTATGAGCCACCAGGTAACTTTGTTCGTTTTCGCCAAAAACCAACTCCGGTCCGTTATCGCCAAAAGGTCGGAAGCTGAAATTGAAATCAAAAATGCGTACCCGCAACAGCAGCCAGTCATAAATAACGCCTAACGTCCGTTGGTCCACGATGGAATAACGGTCATAGCCAGGAAAGGCCTGTATGGGGCCGGCTCCTGCCTGCTTGCCGAATAATTGAGTGAAGCCGAAGCCGACGCGCGAGACAGAAGACTGAGGGCACCAGCTCAATCTGGACAAGGCTGGCGGCGGGACGGGGGTAGCGGCATCCACGAAGGCTTCCGGTTGCCGAAAAGAGCTGACGCGCATAAAGTACTTCATGACAAATTCGCGCAACTGATCTTGCATGACGTGCGCCTGCGCCCGGTCGCGGCTGATGGACGCCGGCAACCGGTCATAAAACATTTCCTGCACATTGCCTATGACCGGCATCATCGCCCCTCGAAAAGGGACCTTGCCATAGAAGCCATAGCTGCGGTTGGGACGATTGAAGCTCCGGATCAGAGGAAAACGATCGCTTTCCGGCGGACCGAAATCCTGGGGGTCTGCCTGGGTTGGATATTGCTGTTGGGACCACCAGTGGTTCAGCGCAAATCCACGCTCCAGGTACTCCTGCACGGTGGGAAGCACCCGGACGCCTTCCTCCAGATCAGGCGATAGCGCCTGAGTCATCGTCTCCGAATTGCCGATTACATTCTGGTCTGCGATTGCCATTTCCACTTGCCTTGAAGCTGCCGATGGCCTGGGACCTTTGCCCGCAGGGTGTGATGGATTTGCAAATATTGGATCTGAAATTTTCCGGTAACTTGCCGCGCCCTGAAAACTGTCGCCGCTACGATTCTGAGGACCTTAATTACTTCCGGCGGACACAGAACACGCTGGCCGGTCCCTGGCAGAAGTCAAAAATGTAGACAAGAGCGGGCAGGGAAATTGCGAAACAGGCAAACCTGCTTCCAGCGGCTATAAGCCAGCAAAATGAGGAAGTTCCCGATATCGAAACAGCTCGCTCAATTGCCTTAGAGACGGGTAATTCCGTGAGACCCAGTCACAACACGGACTGATATGGCGATGCCAGGCAGGAGCCAGATGAACGGCCGGCGCATAGTGGTGAAATGCCTTCAGATGCGGGTCGTCTGGCGCCGAATCATGCCAGATTGCCAGCGCTGAGCACACTCCGTTCCTGAAAGAGTCGTTTTCCGAGATTTGTTGCTCGTGATGGCTAAGAAAAGTCGCCATGATTTCCGGTTGTCTTATGTTCACCAGGGTCAAGGCCCAGGCAAAACCAGCCACGGCATTGCACCTTCCCAAAACGTGCGGAGGTTCCTCCTGGCATCTTTTCAGGCCCTGCCAGGGAGCACTGCGGAACGGCAGGAAATTGGTTGGAGCAAAATAGATGGCGCGGCCTATTCCATGCCAGAAATAAGCTAGCAGATCGGTGTTTGTCCGCAGGAGGTGCTGATCGATACTTGCGACGAGTTGGGGATGAAGATTGCAGGCAACAAGTCCAAGGGCCTCAAAAGGGATTGCCGCATACCCGGCGCGAGAGTTGCCGCGGCAGAGCTGCCAAAAGGTCTCTAGCCAGCCCGAATAATGGGCTGGATCCGCGCGGTCCATCGCATTGAGCACCGCTTGTGCCAGTGACAATCCCATGCCGGTGTGCAAGGGAACAAGGCTCGCCGAAGGCGCCGCAATCAGATTTTTTGCATCCAGCAACGCGGACGGAAAGCCGCCGCGCGCCAGAGCAAGCTCCGTGTAATAGTGTCCCAACCCTTCAACAGTCCAGACGCGAAAGTAAGGTCCGAGTCCGGCTGCCTGATCGATGAAATTCAGAAGGGGAAAGTCAGGGCCGGCGGAGAGATTGAGCACCGAATCCACGTACTCAAACATATAAAAGGCCTGCAGTTTATTCCTGAACTCATCCCAGCTGATCTGCCCATCAGGTGCGGACGAAAACAGCTTCAGGAAATCGACCGACCTCAGCAACGACTCCAGTGCGGTCTTTACTGCGACCCGCATGTAGGGAACAGCGCGGGGACGGAACAGTTCAGCCAGAGAGGGCCACGGCAGGGAATTCCCGGAATGATACGGAGGGATGTCAATAAAAATGGCTCCTTCCTCTGCGCTATTGCCCTCCGGCTTGCAACCTTGCAACCAGCGGACCTAAAGACTGAAAACGGAATACCTGATCCAGAGCGTGGTGCTGCTCGAGCACTGGATGGTAGCTGCTTAGGGCGTTGAGAGCGGGCTCATAGATGCAACGGCGCCACAATTCAGTGAGCTGATTGTCGCCGGAACTGGGACGATGGCGATAAAAAGCGCTGACCAATGGCTCATCCGGCGTGGTGTCCTGGCGCATGACGATGCATGAGGCCACCCCATTGGCAAAGCCTTCCTGGAAACGCGAGCCGCTCATATAGGTTTTCAATACGCCTTCTTCAATCTCCGGCTGGCGCATGTTCACCAATGTGAGCGCCCAGGCCAGACCTGCAGCGGCGCTCATCTCATCCCTCAGGCCGCTTATTTCACGATCAAGAGCTCCCCACGCCGAGCGCAAGACAGGCAGGAAGTAAGCTGGACCAAAATAAAGTGCGCGGCCGTATCCATGCCAGAAAAAGCCGAGGTATTCGGGAGCGATTGCTTCCAACTCGTCGTGGACCAGATTGGGCATGGTGGAATAGAAAACGCGGCTCACCAGTCCCAGGGATTCAATGGCCGCTCCCAGATAACCTTGACGGGAGTTTTCCCGGCATAGGGTGACGAAGGTCCGCACCACGTTGGCGATTTCGTGCCGGGGAGATGAAGGGCTCACTGTGCTGAGCAGGTTGTAGGCAAAAGAGAGGCCCAAGCCGGCGTGCAACATGAGCAGGCTTTTCGTCGGCACCGGAGCATTTTCCTCCCAAAGAAGCCTTTGAGGAAAATGTCCTGAGAGCCTGGTGTACAAAGTGGTGTAGTATTCGCCCAATCCTTCCACCGCCCACAAAGCCAGGTAAGGCGAGAGAGTATAGGCCTTGGCTACCAGCTCGGGAAGAGGCAGAAGTTCGTTCGGCGGCAAGTGCAGGATGTTGGAAAGGTTTCTCACCTGGGTGAAAATTTCGAGCTTGTTGCGAAATTCCATCACTGCCAAGCGCTGGGTATCGCCGGGAAGAAGGACGCGCGAAATCTGGAAAGATTCGTGAAACACTTCAGAGGCCATGCGTGCCAGATTTGCCGGGGTCCACGTCTGGGGATAAAAAAGATCGAAAAGACCGTCCAGCGCCCCTTGCTGCGCATAATCGCCAAAATAGAAAAGAGTCTGGGAAGTATTGCCCAGATTTAAGACCATTTCTTGTGCGGTTACATTGAGAGAATTCGTGAGCGCGCGCCCTCCGACCGCTTCACATAATCGTGCAAACAGGTGCTCAGCCTGCGATGCGTCTCTGACTGCTTCCGCTCCGATCCTCATATTGTATGTCCTGCACGAGTGGCTCTAGGAGTCCGATGGCATTGGTCCCCAGCCGGCTGCCGCACTTTCATTGGTAACCGGAGTACCCACAGAAGGAGCGCCTGTTGCCTGTCCGGAATACTGGCCTGATGACGGATCAGGGGATTGTCCAGTCTGTGGCCGTTCGCCTGCGGCGGGCGCACGGTCGGTCATGCTGCGCATGAAATTGGCGGGGTTCATCCAGTTTCTGGGATTCATCATGCTGGCTATTCCCGCACCTATGCCATCGTTCCCCGCCCGACGCTCGGGACTCGCTGCCCCAGTCATTCTGGTCCAGGCGCCGGGGTTGACCCACACAGAGGGATTGACCAGCGAGAAAGCCATGTCTACCAGTTCGCGTTGCATGCTATCGCCAGTGCGATAGATTCCCTTCATTGACTCATCAAGTTGACTTGCCGCGACTTGCGCCATAGGAGCGAATACGTTGTCGCGGTTCTGTTGTCCGGGTCGGAAAAGATTTATGGCCTGCTCTGCTCCCAATAGCGAAAGCGCCCAGGAGAAGCTCAATGCGGATTTCGTCAGCTCGCGTATCATAAGTGTTCCTCACCAGAAGGCCGCTGGCGCCAATGCCGCCCGGGACTACTAACTGCCTGTCCCTGGAAGCATGAATGCCACTGATACAGACACTTCCAGCCACAAAACTTGCAAAACGAACGTGTCAGATGGAGGACGGCATCGGTTTGAACCGTTTGCGCGCTGAATGCTGCGCTGCATTCAGCGGCAACCATCAGTTATGGGCAGTTGCATGGTTCACTACCCTGGCGGATCATCCCACACGATCAAACCGGCTCTTGCGTACGCCAATCGGTTGGCCGGGAATAGGTGAAGAGGTGACGACCGTCGCCTGACAGGTGTCGAAACTGATATTGAACTGCAACCCATACATGAAATAGTTTGGTTTGTCTCCCGGTGCGATCCATTCCAGGAAGATCCAAAACAAATTATCGAGATTAGGCGGGATCTGCAGATCCCGCGTGAGTACCTGCCCTATCCATAGGAAGCACCCTTGTTCAATCTCATACGATATGAGGGCCATCTCCGTCGGGAACAGTACCCAGGTTGTGAGCCAGCCGGTGATCCCGATGTCGCTGCGATAGACGTTCAGCGCCAGGTCAACTTTTCTTTCGGAGAGCGCAGGCAGAGCGTCCGAAGTGTAGTGCTTTTCCTGTGATCCCACTACATTTTGGATGTACACGCCGTCGGTTTCTTTTCCTTTTTCCCAGGTCATGAACCATGGCGCTTCCTTGGTAGGGATTTCGTTCTTTGTTTTGAAATCGTAGAGGCGGTTGAGCCCCTTCCACTTGGCGGGAAAACTTTCCAGGCCGGCTGATTTGAATGACGGGCGAAGACCCTGCGCGAAGGCTTTTTGCAATGCCTCTTCGGTAATGCTGGGGGGCGCGGTAAAATCGCCGTGACCGTTGTATTGTTCATAGGCTTTGGCGATATCCGTACCGAGCTTCTTGGCGCAAGCCTGGAACCCGAAGCGCAGATATCGCAGCCGCATTGTGTTTTCATTAATACGCTTCCACAAATCATCGAAGGGATTGCCGCTCGGCTTGAGTCCGTCCGTTCCGGTCGTCGCAGGCTGGGGTGGCGCGCCGGCCGGCGGCGCTTGTGGTCCAAGTTTGTTCCGGATTTCCTCCAAAATGCGTATTTGCTGTTCTTCGTACTTGAATTTCTCCCGGGGATACCGGTCGAGCACTTCATAGTAGACACGAAGGTATTTCTTGTCCTCCGGCGGAAGGCCCAACAGTTTGCCGTCTTTCTGATAGGGCGAGTCCGGGTAGCTCTTGCTCTGCCATTTTGCGGGGACCGCGGTTTGACCTTTCTGAAGGTCCTGAATGAACTCTGCGACTTTCCACGCCGTAAAGGAACTTCCGTCGAGATTGTCCGAGACGAGGTCCTCCTGTTCGGGAAAGGCAACTTCATATTCGCGGCGCACAAACATTACCTTGTAGCGCACGAGTTTCAGCATGTCATCATGCAGGTCTTTATCCAGAACGCAATCAGCTTCCATAAAACCCTCCGCACCACACAATACGGCCATCGTGATAAAGCAGACGTCGATAGGACAATTGAGCGGCGTGAATTTGCAACCGCCGGCTCTTTGCTGGATTTTCAGTCACAAGGCTCACATTTGTACGAGCTGTTTTCATCGTCTTTGTTGCAGACGAAACGCTTGTGCGGCGGCTTGTGACCGGCAGGCCGGAATTTGCAAAGCGGATCGCTCAATCGAGCCACATAAGTGGTCGCTATTGCGTGGGGCGCGATCCCGACCACCGAATTATCCGAAACCAGGCCCTGAACGCCCTTGAAAACTCCCCGATCATTCACGATCGGCGCATAACCGCCGAAGCGAAGAGCCTGTTGCCCGGGAGCGCCGGACAGGGTTAACGTGAAGGTGCGTCCTTCGCCCGCATAAGGGGCCGCATGCCCAAACCGGGACCCCGCTCCGCCGTCGAATCCGAACCCGCCGATTTCCACTCCCTCGCGGTTGGTGAAACTGTTATTGTCATAATCGGTAAAACTGATGGGAGCGGTTACGGTGCCGGGCGCGCCGGGATTAAGAATGTTCAGGAATACGTACGATCCGAAGTTCCCAATCACCGGACCTATGCTGGAAGTTGTATGGAGCCGCCCCCGGTCGTCGATTGCGCAATCGATATTCAAAATTCTGATTTGCGGATGCAGTTCAAACCCCTCGAGTTCTCCATGTGAGCCGAACAGGTAGTTGGTTTTTTCATGTTTGTTTTTCTTTTGGCCGCGGAAGAGCAGATAGGCCACGTCAGGCTCGGGACAATCAATGGGACGCGGCTCATGCAGGCTGTGGTGGATCCGCAGAACACCCTGAAAATCCATGACACGGCACAGCAGGTTCCCCGAAAATCCACTGTTCGGAGACAAGCTTCCGCAATAGGTGTAAATTCCTTCCAGGCCCTGGAATTTGCCGAATCCTTCCATCAGAACCCCGATTGCTCCCACCAGAAGCTGCGGTTGACCATTGATCTGCATCGGATAAGTGCGCCCGCTGCCAAATCCCCGGAATCCATCTTTGCCGTTGGCGAACCTGCAGATCGAGTCCAGCATGACAAATCTCTGCGAGCGCTTTGTATCGAGAGCGGTTGGCGGCGGCTCCACACCGGGCAAGGCGCCGAATCCATCAGGAGCAAGCATCCATCGGTGCTCGAATGTGGCGAGCATTTCTCCCACCGTGTTGTGCACGCAGAGGCCGCTTTGTCCCGGCGGATCGACCGCCATAATGAAGCGATGTAACTTCTCGCTGACTTGCATGCCGATGACGGAACTTGAACTGCCCGATGCAAGAATCATGCGCGACCGTTTGCCGTCGGGAATGGAAAACAAAGGGAAGTACGCCGCTTCGTCAAGCAGGTGCTGCACAACTTCAAAAGGATGGGTTTCGGCGTTCATGTTCGGCAGGGAAGCCGTCGCAGTCTGTGCGGAGCGTTGTTTTCCGAAAGTATCTTCAATCATGGCACTCGCTCCTCGCGGTCTCAAATTCGTTCCTTATTAAATCCAGCCAGCCAGAGCGCCGGCCCCTTTTTAAAAAATCAATTTGCCGTTTACAGCGTTTCGCCTCATGGGCGCGCGGTTTTATGGAACGCGCCTGAACTTGAGCACCAGCCCGAGAAAGGCGGCGCTGCATTTGGCAAAATCAAAGTTGACCGGCATGGCGCAGGTGCAGATTGATTTTTTCCCTGCCTGCTCCAATTCGAAATCAATGGCAACAATAAATTGGTCCGGTACGACCTCGACAAATTCAG
>Ga0207665_10000163_pt1 | contig 44897 bp, 35 predicted proteins | sample LARL112metaG_FD_184351 | JGI IMG/M metagenome (GOLD analysis project Ga0207665, IMG submission 184351) | Corn, switchgrass and miscanthus rhizosphere microbial communities from Kellogg Biological Station, Michigan, USA - LAR L11-2 metaG... | ecosystem: Host-associated > Plants > Roots >... | reverse complement strand
GCCCGCGCTCCCGGAATCTTGCTGACCAGTTCGGATGCCACTTGCTTGGCCTTTTCATCATCGCTGCACACCAGGACGTCGCAGTCGACAGGACTATCGTTCGCAAGCACTTCAGCGCCAAGATTCTGAAACGCTGCGGCCAAACTCACACCCGCAGGCAAAAGCTCCTGCGTTTGCTCCGCTGCGGAGCCTTGCCAAACTCCCAGCATGCGCGTGGCTGCGCCGCCAATCGTCGCCGCTAGGGGCACGGTCGTATCAATCACGATCGTTCCCGGCCTCCATACACTCTTCAGTTGTTTCAAAAGTGCTGCCGCTCCAGAGAAGGGAACTGTCAAAATCGCGATATCGCACACCACTGCAGCGGAAGCATTGTCCATGCCCTCGATCTGCGCGGCGCTGCCAATGCGGTCGCGTAAAAGTCTCGCTGTTTCTTGCGCGCGCGCCGCGTCGCGCGAGCCGATTAGAATATGCTCACCGGCTTTCGCCAGGCGATACGCGAGCCCGGAGCCTTCCGCTCCCGTTCCACCCACAATCGCGATTTTACGCGCCATGAATGTTCACCCCGTTTCAAATCTCGATGCTCATCCAAAATCACGGACAAAGCGTTTTTGGCTCGAAACCGCTACTTCGCCTTTCGCGCACCCAGTATGGTATCTTCAAAAACTTCCAAGATGCCAACCTCCTCGCTTTCGTCTTCTGAATTCCGCAAAGCGCTGGGCCATTTCACCACCGGCGTCACCGTCGTAACCGTCGAGCGCGAGCCCGGCAAAATCCACGGCATGACCGCCAACTCTTTCACCTCCGTTTCGCTCGACCCCAAGCTGATTCTCGTTTGCGTTGACCACCGCGCCAACATGTACTCACTGCTGCAAAAGAAAAGACAGTTCGGCGTCAGCGTCCTGAAGAACAATCAGCAGGCCATTTCCGAATACTTCGCAAAAAAGGAACATAACGCCGAAACCGAACAGCGGCTGGGCATCCATTTTCGGCAGACGCCCAGTGGCGCCCACGTCGTCGAGGGCACGCTTCTCCAGATGAGCTGCAAGGTAATTGCGTCGCATGTCGCCGGCGACCACACAATTTTTATCGGAGAAGTGGAGGACGCGGAAATGGAAGAGGGAGAGCCACTGCTTTATTTCCGCGGCGAATACCGCAAAATCGCGCGACATTCCTAAACACAGTACTGCGCAATCCAAAATATTTTTCGGGGAAAACTTCTAGCGGTCGGGATTGCCGGAGGGGCGCGTAGACTCTGTCGAGTCGCCCATTTCTTTGCGGTGGCTCTTCACTTCGCGCAGAGCGTAAATGGGCTTGTTCTGGGATTCATAGTAAGTGCGTGCAATAATCTCGCCGAGCAACCCCATCGAAAAAAACTGCACTCCACTGATGAACAGCGCTACCGATAGCATCATTAACGGGCCGTGTTCCGCCATAATGGACTGGTGCAGATGAAATTTTTCGTAAGCCAGGAAGCAGGCGAGCAGGGAACCAAATCCCATCCCGGCCACGCCCAGCAGCCCGAAAAACTGCAGCGGCCGCGTGGAATAATCCAATAGAAATTTGACGATAATCAAATCCAGAAAAACGCGAATGGTGCGCCCGATTCCGTAATTAGACTTGCCGCTCTTCCGATGGAGATTCTCGATGGGCACTTCGGCGATTCTAGCGCCTGTCGAACTCGCCAGCGCGGGAATGAACCGGTGCAGCTCGCCGTAAAGCTGAATTTCCTGAATGATCTCGCGGCGGTAGGCTTTGAAGGTGGTTCCAAAATCATGGAGGTCAATTCCCGAAAGCTTCGCCATCATCCAATTGGCGGCGCGGCTGGGAAGCTGCCGCATCAGCCAGTGATCCCGCCGGTTGTGACGCCAGCCGCTTACCAGGTCGAAACCTTCTTCGATTTTTTCCAGAAAGCGCGGAATTTCTTCCGGGTCGTGCTGCAAATCGCCGTCCATTGAAATGATGACTTCGCCGCGTGCAAAATCGAAGCCCGCTTTCAGCGCCGGAGTCTGGCCGAAATTCCGCCGCAGCCTTACGAGATTTACGCGCCGGTCGTGCTCGAAAATCTCCGAAAGAACCTTGAACGAATCGTCCTTGCTGCCGTCATCCACAAACACCAATTCGTATGGCTCGCCGATGCCGTCCATCACTTCAGTAAGCTTCATGTACAGAGGTGGAATGTTTTCCTGTTCATTGAAGAACGGAACGACGATGGAATACTGGATGGACGAATCGCTAGCCATTCTCTCGCGCGATACCTCTTTTATGCTTCCTGGGACACGAAGCCATAGTCTATCAGGCGAATCCCCAGCGATGCGACAAGATTTCTGATCCCCGTGTCGGTAAGAATCTTGAGCTCGGTCTGACGCGAATCCTGCAGCCGCGTGGGAGATTTTTGCAGCGCCGCGTCCGCGTAGCCGGGGTGACACATGAGCTCCGTCGTTCCGTCCGGCAGACTCTTCAGGAATTGTTCCACGCCTTCGCGTGTAAGCGCGCCGGTTTGCGCGATTCCGCAAAAACAATCGGCCGTGAAAATTCCCGCGCGCTCGGCTTTCGCGCGCGCGTCCCGGGCCAGCAGTTTCAATCCGCGCGCCTGCACGCCTTGCTTCAGGAGCAGGCCGGGGTTCGTTTTTGTGCCGGAAGCAAGAGCCGCGCCCAGGCTCGAGGATTCCAGCGAAACGCGCATGGCGGCAATGCCATGGTGTTTCGCGAGCCGCAACGCAATCTCAAACAAACCCGGCAACATGTGCACGTGTTTGTGTCCGTCGAGGTGCGTCGGCGTAATTCCCGCGTCGCGCACTCTGCGAATCTGCGCGTCCCATTCGCGTTCCACTTCCCCGAGCACAAGCCCGCGCCGCGCGCGCCGCAGAAGCAGACTCTCCGGCCCGCCCGCGAATTCACCGTCACCATTTAGAAGACTTCTAACGGTTTTCCGATCAGCGATGGGGGGACCGTCGCTCAAGTTCAAGTGCACGCCCACCCCCAGGCCAGGAGCGGAGCGCGCGGCTTCAGCGCCCCCGGCAAACACGGCGCCATTGGCGAGCAGCGAGGCGCTGGTGACAATCCCGCGGTGGAAGGCTTCGACGATTCCCTGGTTTACACCGTCGGTCCACCCCAGATCATCCGCATTGACGATCAGATTTTTCACTGCCTGTCCCACTCCTTATTTTTCACCTGTCCCTTAGGACAGCTACTTGTTTGCGCGAACGCGGAAATTCGTACCATTGACCCCTTTCGTCCTCAACTTTAGCATGGCGAGGTAGAGGCGAAAATGCAGGTAAAGCTGCGTGAGAACAAGCGTATTGGTTCGCGGCACCACGAGAAGCGCCGTGGCCGGCGGATGAACTCCCGCGTGCCTGTGCGCCTCGAATGGGACGATGAGGCCGGCAAGCGCGTCAGCGCCGAAGCGCATACGCGGGTCGTGAATCCCTACGGGTGCATGGTCGTCATTAAGCAGGAACTCAACCTGGAGCACCGCCTGGCGCTTACCAATTTGATCTCCCATACCAGCAACGCTGCGATCATCGTGTGGAAGGGCAATCAGCGCCCCGACGGCTGGGAATACGGCGTCGAACTCGTCGCGCCGGAAATGGATTTCTGGGGACTCGAACTGTGAAGCCTTCGCCGTACGCGAAACCCGGAGCGATAGCCGGAGCGCGCCCCACTGGCGTGCGCCCAGGCTTGACGCGGCAGCCCACTGCCGAAGAACGCCGCCGCGCACAACGTGTGCTGCTGCGCATGCCCGTGCTGGTGCATCTCCCCAATAATCCCAAGGGCATCGAGGGATTCACTCACACGGTGAGCGCCACGGGCGCGATGATCATCCTTCGGGAGGGAATTCCGCAAGGCACCAAGTTCATTGTGGAAAATCCCAAGACGCAGCAGAAAGTCGAAGTGAACGTGGTGCGTCCGCCGCAAATGAATCAGGAAGGATCACTGGTTCCTGTCGAGTTTCTTTCTCCTGCGCCGCTGTTCTGGAATATTGTCTTTCCTCCGAACCCGAACTGACCCCCACCCCCCCATTACACGGAAGATCATAAAAACAAAGAGGTTGCTAAACTTGCATTTCGTAAATCCTTGAAAAGAAAGCGGCTGTTTTCTCTTGGATCGGGCTTAGAGAACCAGCGAAAGGGGCCCCGGAAATTCCAGACTGTTACGAAACCAAGGCCAAAAAGTGGAAGAGAGCGATGCGTCGGGTCCCGAGGCATCGCTTTTTTGTTTTTAGAGAAGTCCGCGGTCGTGGTTCGACACTTGTTCGCTTATCCCGCGTAAGGATGCCGTTCAGGGAGAAACTAGCGCGGCATTCAATCGGCGTCCGCCAACGATGTTCAGCATCCGTTTCAGGTTGTAGGCGGCCACACCCAGGCTGATTTCCGTTTGTGCTCCCCGCAGTCCACGCAAAAGAAAGCGCGGGTGTCCGAAAATGCGATATTTCAGATTGGCAAAGGGATGCTCCACGATGGATCGGCGTAGTTGCATGGCCTTCCGCGTGGCCCGTTGCTGCATGCGCTGTAGTGCCTCTTCGTGGAGATGCCGTGAGACTAAGCGCCGAGAGCCCGTCGCGCATCGCGATTTCAAAGCGCAGCTTCCGCACACTTCCGGTTGACCGGCGTAGACCACCGCACGATCCTTCCTCGACAGTTGTTTGCGAACTAAGGTCTGACCCGCCGGGCACAGGAACGTGTCGCTCTTAGGTTGATACGTAAATACGGTGCGGTCGAACAGCGTGCCATCTCCGTGATTGTTCACGCCACGGCTGGCAGGCACATGCGGCAGAATCCCTTTCGCCTCACACGCTTCGGCCTGCTCTCCATTCGAGTAACCCGCATCGGCCACCACGTTGATCGGCTGTGCAGGTCCACCGACCGCTATCTGCGCGGCTTCCGCCATCGGTTGCAGGCTGCAGTTGTCACCCGCCTGAACCGTCACCTGCTGCGCCACAATTAGCGCGTGTTCGGCATCGACTGCCGCTTGTACGTTATAGGGGGGAATCAGGCCATGAGAGGTGTGCATCAATCCGGCTTCTGGCTCTGGGTGCTGGCGCAACTTCTCCAGCGCGCTGGCCACCGCGCGGGGATCGATGACCACCTCGTCCAGTTGATCGGTCTGCTCCAACTGCTCCAGATAACGTTCCAGGGCCTCGCGCTCGCGTACACTTCGCGCGCTGCTGACGGTGTGGAACTTTGAGCCATCAATGGCAATCCATTCGCCCTTCACCAATCCCGCAGAGCGCGCCAAGCGGACTAGTTCCGCTCCCGCAGCAGTAACAGTCTGGAAATTCCGGGGCCCCTTGATGTTTTTGCGTCTGTCGCGCCGACCAGCGTCAGTTGATGGTGAGGTTGACGTTTGGCGTGCCGTTGGACGCGGCCGGTGATGGTGAGATCGTAAACGTAGTCGAGCCTGTCACGGCTATGTTAAGAGCGCCACTTTGGGAGGCCAATGTATACGTGTCGCCCAGATAGTGAGCACTGATGGAGTGAGTTCCTACAGCCAGCCCCGCATTGCTGATGTTTGCCGAGCCGTTGACCGCGGACACAGGAGAGCCGAGCGTACTTGTGCCGTCATAAAGCTGCACTTGTCCATTCGCGGCAGTTCCCGACGAAGTTACGGAAATAGAGAAAGCAATGTTCGTACCACTGGCGACCTTTGCGCTCGTCACGGTTATTTTCGTCGTCGTAGCAACTTGCCCGCCTCCGCCTCCCCCACCCCCGCCGTAGCCGCCGCCGCAGCCGAGAGCGAAACTGAGCACGCAGACGAGGCCCAGGCCGAGGGCTACGCGATAACGCTTCCGTCCCGGCAGGAAGAGCAGCATGAGGGCGGCGAGGCCGGTACCGGCGCTAAGAGTCCACCAGCCCTTGCCTGCGCCCGGGGGAATCGTCCCTGCCGCGTAGAGGATGTGATCGGCGGGCGCGGAGGAGGCCGTCAGAGTCGTTGACGGCGCGGCTACCGCCACGGTCAAAGTGCTTGTCGCGGGACTAGCGCTCGCGACATTGATAGCCAGCGGATTTGGCGAACAAGTGACGCCAGGGGGCAACCCAGAAGCTGGGCAAGTGACGTTCACGGTGCCTGTGAAGCCGCCTGTTGGAGTCAAAGTGATGGTTGATGTGCCACTGGCTCCTGCCGCGGCGGTCACGGCGCTGCCACCGATGGTAAAAGAACCAGAGCTCGTGACGGTGATGGTGACTGCGCTCGCTGACGAGTTCGCGTAATTTGTATCGCCGCTGTAGACAGCGGTGATGCTATGCGAACCCGCCGAGCTGAAGGTCCAATTCAATACTGCCGTTCCACTGGCAAAGGCAATCGCCGACGCCCCTGCCGGAACAACATTGACGGGACTGCCGATTTGAGCGCCGCCATCCGAGAACGTCACCGTCCCGCTCGGGCCCGCCGTACTGTTGCTTTGGGAACTGATCTGGGCCGTCAGAGTCATGGGCGTGCCTGAAGTGACGGTGGATGTGCTGGGAACTGTGGCGGTAATTGTCCCTGCCTTCGTGACCGTGATGTTGTCCGTCACTGGCGTGGTGACAGGGTTGTAGCTGATGTCGCCGGAGTAGGTCGCTGACAGCGCGTGGGATCCGGCCGGGAGCTGAATGGGCTGATCCTCCGAGTGCCCCGCGCTGTTGATCTTAAAGGTTCCTGTATCTAGCGGGGCGGGTGCGGCTCCATTGACCGAGTCTGTGATGGTCACAGTCCCAGTTGCGTCAAACGCGCAGCCCGGGTTTGTAGTTTGGATCAAAGGCTGGCAGTTCGTGCTCGTGCCGATACTGTTGAGAATGTCCATTCGCAGGATATAGGGCGAGCCATAAGCGATCGACGTCGCATTGGTGCTGGTGATGTTGCCTGTGACGATATCGAAAGTGATGATGCCATATTGCAAGCGACTGTTTTCAGGATTCACGGTGACCGGGACACCGGGGCTCGATATGCTTGATGCAAAGTTGGTGTCGCCGGCGTAGCGGGCGTTCAGATTGTAAGTGCCTCCGGGCAAGGATGTGGTGGTGATCGTCACGCTGCCGCTGGAAAGCGTTCCATTGCCGATGCCGCCATTTACAGTAGTCGGCGCGACGAGTCCGACATCGCCAGTGATAGTGCCGGCCGACGTCGAAGTAACCGCTGCCTTAACTGAAACCGATGCGCCGTGCGTGATGGGGGCAGGGGACGTTGAGCCGTTCACGGTGAGGCTGGTGGTGGTGGCGTGGAAATTGGCCAAGGCGAGGGGCCATTGCGTGGCAAGGTTGGTGACGTTCACGGAGCCCAAGCCGGTGGCCAGGTCATATCCGGCCGCTGTAGTCCATGCTGGAGTTGTGGGGGAAGCAGGGCTTACAAGGACGCCGTTGGTGCCAGCTGTGGTGCTGCTGCAATTGGGTGAAGTTCCCGTTGGTGAATTTGCCGCACAGGGAACGGAGTTATTTCCTTTTGTGATGTCGTAGAACGAGCAAGTCGGCGAGCCCGTCAGCGGCGTGGTCGAAGAGTTACAGCTTTGGCCGGCAGTCGCGGCGATTCTGTACAAGACGGGATTGGCGTTGCCCTGACGACCAACCATACCTGCACCTTGCGATTGATTGATCAAGGCCATGATGCCCGCGAATGCCGGGGAAGATGCCGAGGTCCCTCCGGCTCCAAAGAAGCTGAACGGCCCGGAGGAGGCGCAGGACGGGTTGCTCCCCGGCGGCAAGGCGTCGGCCTGGCACAGCAAATAAAAGCTCAAGGACTGAGGCCCGTCGCTGGCAAACAGAGACACGTCGGGGGTGTAACGATGATTGTCGCTAGCGGCAATCCCGTTGGGGATGATGCCGCTCTGCCACGCGGGCTTGGCATAAATAGAACTGGGCCCGCCGCTGCCAGCAACAATGTTTAGCAAAGACGAGGGACTCGGGTTTGCGCAGACAGTATTAAGAGTTGTGCTCGTGGCCGTTGCCGCGCAGGAATCGTTCCAAGGCACCTCGGGAATGTATCCGAGCGCGGATTCGCGCGTTGGGGGTTGGTTACTCGCGCTCCCGCTCGTACCCCAAAAGGCGCTCTGATTCCCAACGTCGTCGAAATCCGTTCCACCCACGGCGACGTTGAAGGGCGTGGAAGCGATTCCACTCACGGCCAAGCCAAGTGTGGCGACCGATTGACTGGTGAAATCGTCGCATCCGGCGGAACCGGGGTCGCCCGCGGCCACCATCACGGTGATTCCCTGAGCGGCTGCCTGTTCCCACAGGGCATTGTAGAATGCGTTCTCCGCCGTGCCCAACGCGGCTTCGCACGCTCCAAAACTCAGGCTCATCACGTCGTCGGTATTGTTGTCAACGATGTAGACCGATGAGAGGTCGATTCCAAAAGCGGTGAGCGTGCTTTCCGATATGACAAAATCGATCGTGGCCTTCGGGGCGACCATGCCCGAAGTTTGCACGTCCAGATCGGCTTCGCCCTCGCTCCCTCCAACCCCGGGGTCGGGTCCATTGAGAACGATGTTAGGAGGATTGACAGGGAGGCCAAACAAGTTTCGAAAATCGGTCACGTCCTGGGGATTAATGTTGGAATCCCCGACGATGCCAATGTGCACGCCCGTTCCGTCAAGCGTAGAAGGGATGTTGTAGATTTTGGCAAAATCCGCTGGCCCAACAACGAAGTGGCCACCATTTGTAGTGAACTGGGGAACAATCCGGCCATCGGCGGTCCGCGTGAAGGCTCCCGCAAGATGCTTCATCGACTTTCGAGGGAAATTGTGGAGGGACACCACGCCGGCCACAACGGGCGTCAATGCTGCAGGAATCTGCGGATCGCTCAAGTTGGCCTGGCGCGCTTCCCCGTTCACATTGAAGCGATGAATTTCCGTGTGGAACGCGTTGCGAACCTGGGCCACGTTTCCGGAGAACTCAATCACCGTGCGTCCAGCGGCTACTTTGAGGTCATGAAAGCCCTGGCGCGTCATCCAACTGGTAATGGCTTGAATGTCGGCGTCGGCGGGGCCGAATTGCCTTCCAAACTGTTCGGGAGTGAGCCATTTGTGAAAATTGGACGACTCTTTGGTTTGCTGATCGGCCATGAACTGCTGGAGAGCGGCTTCCTGGTCTGGGCTGCGCTGCAGAAGCAACAGCATACGATTCATTGGCGTGGCGTCGGAGGCGAGGCCTTGATCGAATTCGGTGCGGGCGAGCGGATGTACATTGCCACGCAGGCGCACGAGTTGCGTTTCGTCAATTGCCTGGGTGATGCGTGCCTGGGTAATGCGCGCGGGAATGGCCGCTTGCGCCGCAGAGGTGCTATCCGGCTTGGCTTGCGCGTAGGCGCGAAATGCCGGGAGCGCCAAAGTCAGAATCAGAACGAAAAGGGAATTGCGAAGGATCGAAGATTGGAGTTTCATAGCCCGTCCACACCGCAGATTTGAATTCTTCCCAAATTAAAGTAATCGAACTGAAAGAGCCGCAATTCACACCGAGGAAGAGCTCTTACAAAGGGTTTCTCGCGGACGGGGCCTGGACCGAAAGCGATTCACCAGTGAACGCGTCAAGAATATCACAAGCTTTTTGAAGACTCTCTAGTACTAATCGAGTGACCGAAAGACCATGGACGACCCGAGCGCGCTCGGACATTTACTCATTAACTTGCTCATGAATCAGGACAGCACCCACTCGCCGAGTCCATGGCCATTTTGATGCATGCACGATTCCACAGGATGCTTTTGCGCCTCGTTGCCGCCTCGGCTGTAAAATGTTCGCGGCGTCCGCCTTTGGAGAAACCCGTCTCTCCCTAATTTGTACCGTTTGAATGATTCTTTTATTCCAACGGTTCGAGCCAGAATCGCTACAGTCGGCGGTCTTTTCGAAACATGTTGAAGAAGGACGTTTGCGATTTCTGGCGTCGGTTCAAGCGAGATCGGCAACCTCAGTAGTGACGGAAACCGCGTCGGCCGTAGAAGCCCGGGCCCCAACCCCAACCACTATAAAATCCCACGAAGCCGGGATAGGCGTAACACGGACCGTAATAACCGCAGGGATATGCGTACGGATCGGGATAAAGATACCCAGCGGCTGCGCGACGCGGGCCGCGGCGCTCCAATTTGCCGCCGTCAAAATCCTGCTGGGTGACGGGCTGAAACGCTTGCTGGCCTTGCGTGGTGTCAACGCGGACGGGATCGACCAGACGAAAACTCAATTGCGCTTCTGGTTCAAGAATCGTGGGGCGGCCGCGCGTGAGCAGCACTGCTCCGATTCCAGCGGCGGCGCCAGCTCCCGCGCCGATGGCTGCGCCCGTGCCCCAGTCAGCAGCGGCACCGATGAGCGCTCCGAGTCCAGTGGTGGTGCCAATAGTCGCGGCATCCTGGCCGTGCGAAGTTCCGCCTGAGCCTTTCCATAACTCAGTGAGAATGGGCACCTGGCGGCCGTCGACTACGGTGAGATCCGTCAGCTCGACTCCCAACTCGGAAGTGCCTTCGATGCGGCCGGCTTTGCGCGCTTCCTTGACCTGGCCTTCGAGCACCTGGCCGCGGCGAGCCACCACCCAGCCGTTGACGACGAGAGGGTTTTCCAGAACGGCGGTGAAATGATCGCCGATCTGGTTACGGTCGCTCGAAAGATAGTCATTCATGCGAATGAGAAGGATTGTTCCGGAGGGGACAGTCAGAGTGCCGGGAACGGATTGGGTTTGCAGAGGGGCAGGCGGTGAGTCGGGAACATTCTGCGCAGGCCTATCGTGTGAATACGGCGGCTTATCCGCATCTTGCGAGGCGTACGTTGGCTTAGGTGGTGCGTTTTGCGATTGCTGCCGCGAATCACCCTGTTGCTGGCTTTGCGGCGACTGCTCTTGCGCGTAGGCGCCTGCGCTGAGGCATCCGACAAGGGCCATAACGCCTGCGACGCGCGAAATTGCACCGACGCTCTTCAACTTTGCTGGGTAGTGCACCATGAGCCTGTCTCCCTCGACCTGGGAAACCTTGGAAATCCCTGGACCTATCCACACTTGGGGAACTTGGATGGCTTTCCCGGCGAATGGGATGCCCGGATGATTCTGAGATTGTCGAATTTGGCACCGAGGCCCCCGCCGCGGTGAAAGCATAGTCCGAAGGCCATCAAAAACGAAACGCATTGTATAATCCAGTGCCCACTCGATCCACGACAGGAGACTCCATGGCAGAGCCAACATACGAAGAACTCAAAGCGAAACTCGCGGAAATGGAAAAGCAGGGAGGCGGGCGCCGCACCGGCTCGCTGGAGTTCCGCGTCGGCGAAAAAGGAGGCGTTAGCGTGTACGGGTTGGGGCGTTTTCCCGTGACGCTCTACTACGAACAATGGGTCCGGCTGCTGGAGGCGGTACCGCAACTGCGCGCGTTCCTCGAAGAAAACAAGGCGGCAGGTAAGCTGAAGCTCAAGGAGAAATAGTCTCCATTGTTTGGTTCGGCCACGAGGCGGAAACCCGAACTAACCGAGACGATCAGGAGCTTGCCCTTTGAGTTTCTCACGCCGCTGAATTGCCAGTGCATCATCATTCATTTCATTGACGAGTGGAGTTTGGAAGAGTACAGTCCGGCTCAACTGACGGAAAGCCGAATTCTGATGAATCCCGTTGAGCTCCCGGAGGCGCGTGTAGCCGAGATCACTTCCGGAGTGGCGGCATATCTGCGCCGGGAGAGAGAGCTTTACTTTCGCGCCAATGAGCCGCTATGTCGCCGTCGGAGAACTTCTCTGTGGAAGATGAAGTGAGAGCGTGGGACGAACAGGGGCTATATTGAGCGGCGGGTTGCGACTCCGTCAGTCCCCAATTGGGACTAGGGACTAAAGGAAGGCCCCGAGTGCCTGTGGGGAGGCACCCGGGGCGGGGGGGAGTGAGGAGGAGTCTGGGCGAATCTTAAGAGACTTGGCGGCTATTTCGAAGGTTGCGCGGCTAGCAGACAGTTTCTACTAGCTGCTTGTCAGGTTCGGCCTCCCGCCAATAGGCAGTGCATGTAGCTATCCAAATTCACAGGCGCATAAGTACTGTGTTTTCTATGATAAAGAACTGTTCTCACCGCTGCAGTTTGCACACACTTGTCCAGTTCCTTGCACAAATAGTGCACCAATCTGGATGCCCGAGTGCGGAGGTTCCTGACGGGAAACTCGCATCTCCAAATAATTTGCATACAGGGGTAAGATAGAGAATCTGCTGGGTGATTTTCCGAACACAACCTTTTGGGCCTGGAGCATCGTATGGCCGTGATTCGCTATAACGAAAAAGACAGGGTCAGGGATCACTACGACCGCAAGAGCCCCTATTACCGGGAGCTGTGGGGTGAACACCTGCATCACGGTTATTGGGTGAGCGGGGAAGAAACTAAAGAGCAGGCTCAGATTCAACTTGTTGAACACCTCGCGCACATGGCCGCTCTTGAGCCAGGATGCAGGATCCTGGACGTAGGATGTGGGTTCGGCGCCAGCAGTGTCTATCTGGCGAAGAAGTATGGCGTGGAGGCGACCGGGATCACGATTTCTCCCGTTCAAGTGGAAATGGCGCGGAAGGCGGCGGCCCTCGAAGGCGTGAACGCAAAGTTCTTGCTGATGGATGCGGAGGAGATGAGATTTGACCAAAGTTTTGACGTGGTTTGGTCGATTGAATCCATTTCGCACTATCCGCAAAAGCAAAAGTTTTTTGCATCGGCGGCGCACTGTCTGGAGTCTGGCGGGACATTGGCTCTCACGGATTGGTTCAAGAAGGAGAATCTCCCCGAACGCGAATACCAGAAATCCATCGAGCCGATTGAAAAGGGAATGCTCGTCGAACTGGACACGATGCAGGACTACGCGGACTTCGTGAAGTCAAATTGCATGCGAGTGATTTACAGCGAGATTCTGAACAAGAACTGCGCCAAGACCTGGGACTTGTGCCTGGACATTCTGAAGAACAAAGCTCTCTGGCAGGTGGCGGCGGAGAATGGTTCGGAATTTGTCGATTTTCTGCAAGCTTCCAGCGCAGTGCGAGCGGGCTTTGCGTCGGGGGATTTTGTCTACGGACTCATCATCGCCAAGAAGCTCTGAGCCGGACTCGCGTGGGCAATCTCGCCCCAAACAGCCAGATTTTAACTGTGGACTGCGGTTACTTCCAAGGAAGGGAAGAAAGGTCCACGTTTCCACCGGAAAAGATGACGCCGAGCTTTGGGACGGCGTCGTCGCCACGTTTCGGCAGATTCAGGGATGCAACAACTCCCGGCCTTAGCAGCGGCGCGATAGCCACGGCGCTTGAAGGCTCAATGATGATTTTCATACGCTCCCAGATTAGCCGCGCCGCCGAAACGATTTCCTCTTCGCTGACCAAAAGGATGCGTTCCACATGGCGGCGGAGGATCGCGAACGTGCGCGGCGCCAGCGAGGCGCGCAAGCCGTCCGCGATGGTGTCGCTGGAGTCCTGCGACTGCAATGTGCCGGTGGTCAGGGAACGGTAGGCGTCATCCGCGCGCTCGGGCTCACAGCCAAAAATGCGCATGTCGCCGCGAATCCCTTTAGCGCCGAGACACGTGCCGCTGAGCAATCCGCCGCCGCTGACCGGCGCGAATACCGCATCAAGGTCGGCAACTTCCTCCAGCAGCTCCTTGGCCGCTGTGGCCTGCCCGGCGATGATGCGATCGTCGTCGTAGGGATGTACCAGGTGGGCTCCTGTTTCCACCTGGACACGATCGCAAGCGGTCTTTCGCGCCGTAACCGTCGGCTCGCAGAAAACAACTTTTCCGCCGTAGCCCTCGACGGCCCTGGCTTTCACGGCGGGCGCGTTCCTGGGCATGACGATCCAGGCGGGGATTCCACGCCATGCGGCCGCACAAGCCACGGCAGCACCATGATTGCCGCTCGATTGCGTGACAATGCCTCGCGCCGCCTCTTGTTCGGTTAGAGAAAGAATCGCGTTCGACGCACCGCGGATTTTGAAGGAGCCGGTCTTCTGCAGGTTTTCACATTTGAAGAAGAGTTGAGCTCCGGTCATGGCGTTTAAAGACGTCGACGTCAGAACGGGTGTGCGATGGATCTTTGGGGCGATGCGAACGTGCGCGGCAAGGATGGCCTCCCAACTGGGCGGGTGGTAGTTGGCGGTCTCGACGGACGGAGCTATGCTCATAGGGCTCACATTGGGCGTAAGAAGGCTTGCCAGTGGTTACGTTTAACTCACCCAGTCAGGCAGTTAAAGAGGCATTATGGCATACCTACAGGGCTGCGTCCGAGCGTGTCGTAGGGAGCTGCGCTCCCCACGGCCGGTACTGGTACGCATTGGCCATTGAAAGTTTGATACTTGACCGCGCGGAAGGGTCTGTTACGCTGGAAACACCCTCCGCCAAGTTCGCGAGAGTCCACGTTTTACCTCCTCGCGAGGGGGAGGACAAGATGAAGGTAACCGAACGTCGGCAACTGGCCCGCCTCAACCTCCGGACGCCCCTGCGTTTCCGAGCCCTCGGCGTAACTTCGGACAAGACCGAACATTTCACGGAAGCATTGAATGTCTCTCGCGGCGGGTTCTTCTTTGCTTCGTCGGCACCTTTGCAGGTGGGCATGCCCATCGAGGCAACCCTGCGGATGCCTGCGGAAGTGACCGGAAATTCCGCCCAGGAGATGCGCTGCACGGCGCGAGTCGTCCACGTGCGCAACGAGCCTTACGGTGATGGCCGCATTGGTTTTGGGGCCGAAATCGAGAAGTTCCAGGCGGTTCCTGCTCCTACCCAAGACCGCTGGGCGGTCTGAAATAGTTGTAAGCCTCAGTTTCAATGATCATCTGACATTTTGGGAGCCGTCCAGCTAGCGGTCCATTTCTCCATACAGCGCGCTTCACGGTTTGGCGGCCGGAACGGTGAACGTGGTTTTCGCGCTGCCGACATTTTCCAAGCGGTCGTAGGCTCGCACCGCAATCGTATGTTCCCCTCGGGTCATGGCCGGCAGGGTAAGGTCGTATTGCTGGACAAGCGCATCGCTAATTCCGCCAGTTGGGGCAAGGATGATCCAATCACCGCCATCAACGCTGTACTGGGCTCGCTCGATGGTACTAGAAGCGTCGCCTGCCGTGAACTTGACAATTAAGTCGGAGTCGCAGACGCCAGAGCAGTCGATCCGTCGGACGGCTTCCAGTTTCTCGATGACCGGCGGTGTATTGTCCACTTCAAAGCGCTCGCTTTCGCGTTCCGCTCTTAGGGCCAGAGCTGGCGGATTCGAAGGCGCGTCGGTGGCTACGATTTTCAGGTAGTAGGCTCCATCGGGCAGCGTCGTCGTATCCCACGAATAGAATTTTTGTTCGAGGTTGTCCTTCAATAATTTCCACTCGCGTTCGTTTTCACCGCGAAAGCAAACCGAGTAGCGCAATTCGTCATCGTTATCGTCGTGCGCGGTCCACACAACGGACTGGTAACCTTTCTGCAAGGTGCCTTGCGGCGGCTGTTCGAACCGCGGTGAAGTGCCGCTCTGCGATATCACTGCGCCGCTAACATTTGGCGATGGCGGCATCTTCAAGGTTACAAGCGTGGGCTGGCTGGACGAGATACCAGCCTGGCTTTGCGCCCGGACTCCAGGATTTTGGAGCGCGATCCCATCAATGACTGGGGCCACATTGCGTGGCAAATACGCAAGGTTTACCCAATCGATGCCATCGCCGGGGCGGCCGTCGTGAATGATCGCCTTCCATTGCACGAACCGCGCAGGTGGTGCTTCGGTTGCGCTGCCAGATTTGGTGTACGGGCCGAACCAGCGCGACCACTCGCGGCCGGGGTCTTCCGTGTTTCCGGAACGCACAAAAAATTCCAGTCGCGGCTCGTTGGACTGCCGAGTGGATTTTGCCGCGCCAGAGGTGGGCGGGCTCCACCATTCGATGCGTCCCCAGTGCGAGAAAAGCTGCGCGTCAAAGGAGCGCGATTCAAACGTGCCTTCGGCTTCGTACTCCGGGCCAACGGAATAAACTTTCCCAGGGTTTGCCGTGCACAGGAAAACTTTGCCGGCGGAATTACGCGCGATGCCAGTGATTTGCGCAGAGCCGGACTTGGCGAGATGCGCGAAAACGCCGTGCCCGTCGATAGCGAGGAGGGCGCCGCTGTTACCTGTGCCTGCCAGCAAGCGGCCATCCGATGCAAGGCCGAGGGAGTAAACGACATCTTCGCGAGAAGACCAAAGCTCTTCGGGCGCGCCATCGGCGCTGACGCGATAGATACTACTGGAGACAAGAGCTGGAAATGGAGCAAACGGTTGCTGGGGTTGGGTTTGGCCGGGGTTCACGATGGGGCCAGTGAAGGTAGTCGTGCCTTGCGGCGTGGAAATAACCGTGGTGGGAGCCTGGCCGGTGCGCTGCTTTTCGCCAATCGCTGAAACGTAGATGGAGCCATCGGTGGCGACAGCCAGGGAAGTGATTTCGCGCTTGGAGGTTTCGTAAAGAACAAAGCCTTCGGCTTTCGGCGCAGCAGAATCTCTGGCCGAAGATTTTGAGGAACTCCGGGATATACGCAGGACCCGGCCGCTCGGTTCCGTGCCGGCGACGAGATTTCCGTTTGCGTCGAATGCCAGGACGCGAATGTGGGCTTCATCGCTGGAGTAGAAAATTTCGCCCTTGCCGTCTGGTGCAACTGCGAAGACCTGGCCCTTGTCCCCGGTGGCGACGTAAAGAGTCCCGTCGGGAGAGAACGCGAGGTCCCAGATGTATTTTGTTTTGGGATCGAAGAAAACGGACTTTTCGCCGGAAGCCGAAACTTTGTAGACCTTGCCGTCGGGAGAAGTGCCGACGTAGAGAATCCCCTTGGAGTCAAAGACGATGGCTTGCGCGGAAAGATCCGTGGAATCGAAGACGACTGTGGCTTTGCCAGAAGAATCGAAGCGAGATACTTTCGCAGGCGAGCCGCCCGCGGCGTACAGCATGCCTTTGGGATCGAGCCGGACGGACCAAAGGTAGGAAGCATCCGCGTCGGCGAGCAAACTGAATTTGGGCGCGAGTTCGAGGCGGCCGTCGCTGCGGACTGCCACGCCATGCGCGGTGCCTTTCAAGAATTCATCATAAGTGGACTGGCGCCAGCGGCGGGTATGCTCGGCGAGAAGAGGAAAGGAAGTAATAAAGCAAAGGAGCAAGGAAAAAACGAGAGCGCGGCGTTGCCGCTGGCCGAACAGAATAAGTCGCTTGAGCGAAAGAGTCATGGAGCCTTTTCACCGGACTTGCAGATTCAGAGAGATAACGCCGGAGACGGGACCTCCGAGAGGGATGGAAGCTTCGCTGGCCAACGATTCGCGCAGCACCTGGACGCTGCCGGGAGTGGGGCGGCCGTCGACGATGTTGATTTGCGAGAGCGGAATGTTCGGCAGCTCCTTGTCTTCCCAAAGGAGCGTGGGAGCTGGAACGAAAAGACCAACGTAAAGGCGGTCGTTGCGGCGCTCGCGATTCAAGAGGGCGATGAGTTGATCGAGGCCAGTAGGGCCGCTGCCGGGGCCGGCAAAGGCGAAGCCACGTGAGGCGCGATTCAGCAAATCGGCGTCGCTGACCAGGATGCGCAGCGTGGTGCCGCGCGAAACCTGTTCCGGGATGCGAACAGTGGTTTCTTCGATGCGAGCAGCGCCGCGATAAGGCCGCAACAGAACACGCACGCGAAGAGTTTCACCGGGAGCGGCCTCGCCTTTTTCCAGCCATGCACTCTCAATGGCGAAGGATTTTCTGCCCGGTACGCTTTCCACTCGGAGCGCAATGTGGTCTACCTTGGCGGGTTCGAAGGTATTGGCGAACAGGCGGGTAAAAACATTTTGTATCGTCAAGGCGATAGGTAATCCATCAGGAGAGAGAGTTTCGCCCGGAGCGAAAGTATTCTCGATTTGAACTGCGGCATGGCCTTGCAGGCGAATCTCGCCGGAGAGGTGCAGCGTGGTGCCTTCGCCGTACAAGGAATTTTGCGTGAGCCCGCTGAACGTGGTGATGGCCACGAGAAGCGGCGTCAGCTTCGGATGATTGACGAGATCAAAATGGAGCGACTTCTGCTTTGCAGGTTTCTCGCCGGAGGCCAGCAGAGTCAAGTCTAGAGGAATCATCGCGGGAGGTGCGCCGAGTTTGCCGGTGACGGCCGTAAGGTGATCGCCGGTTATGGTGCCGATGGAGCCGCCGACATTGACGATTTTCGTGGATGCAAGATCGGAAGAGAGCGTGGTGACGACGCGGCTGCGCGCCATGGGAATCTGAATGTCACCAAGACTCAAGAACGGATGGCCGCAAAGATAAACGCGATCGGCCTGCACTGCCGTTACCGTGCACGCGGAATTGATGGAGGCATCGCCTTGAACCAAAACCATGCCCGCCATGTCTCCGGCCACGAGACGGCCATCATCGGGACGAGGCGACGTTGTGCCGCCTTGCGCAGCGACGATGCCGTAGCCTTGCAGTTGATTTGCGAATTGCTGCAGCGCGGCCGGTTGAAATCCGGAGAAGACGAGCGGCGTTTCAATGGGCTCGAGTGCGGAACCGGAAGGCAGCCCGTTCCGAGAGGAAGCTTCGCTGGGAAGTCCGAGTTGCTGCGTGGCAGCCTGCGCTGTGGATGTCTGGAAGGGCGGATTCAACACGTCCTGAATGGGCGTAACGCCCGCGATAGGCTCTTTCGTGAAGATGCCCAGCTTCAGTGACAAAGCCCCTGCGAGTTTGCCATCGAGATAGACGGGACTTCCGCTCATCCCCGCGACAACGCCGGTGTGCTCGACTTTCGACCCTTTCAACTGCACAAGGATAATGGACTGCCTGGGGCCGAGAAAATTCTCCAAAATGCCGATGACTTCAAGGTCGAACTTCTCCACCTGGTCGCCGGCGAATATCGTGTAAGCGTATCCCTGCATGCCCGCGCGCACCTGGCTGAGAGGAAGGATTTCGTTCGATTCCTGGGCGATCGCGGTGGTAGCTCTCAGGCACAGTGCCGCCGGGATCGCCAAGAGTGCGAGGAACAGCAGGCAACGAGACTTGGACAGATGCGACCGGGCCGTGTACATGAATCGGTAATGATACGCGGCAGAGTACCGGGAAGCAATCGAACGCGAGACGCATCAGAAAATAGGAGGACTTGGCTAGACGTACTGGTGCCATTGTGCGCAGAATCGGTCCGGTGTATGTTACAAGTCGGCCGAAATTTTCGGGACAGTATGCCTTGCATGCGCAACCCGGCTCACCTGCAGGCGTACCCCACATCGGGTGGCACAGCGTCCGAGTGGGGAAACCACTACAGGAGAGACGATCCCCATGAAAGCCCTCGCTGCCTTCTGGCTGCGCTTTCTACCTCTTGCTGCGTTCATGATGATTGCCGGATTCGCGTTCGCGCGCGGGCAGTCCCCAGGCATTAAAGTTGTGAACTTGATTCCTGCGAGCCTCAGCGGGGAGACGAATCAGGACAGCGAACCCTTCCTGGCGGTTCAGACTGCCAATCCGCAGATCATGGTTGCGTCGGCGTTCACTCCCAATCCGTTTTCGACAAGCGGAAATGCTCCGGTTTATATTTCCGAGGACGCTGGCGTCACCTGGGTGCTGAGCGCCATCACTCCGGTGCAGCGCATGACTTGCGACATCACGCACGCCATGCCTACGGGTGAAAACCATCCTCGCGGCGATCTGCACGCTGGCACGCTGGCTTGCGCCGCTTCCATCACACTCGACGAGTCCGAATCAAACGATGTTTCCTCCAGCACCATCATGAACGTGCAGTCCACGCGTGGGAATGTGGACCAGCCGTTCGTGCGGGCTTTGGGTATTTCCAATAGCGACCATATCTACGTGGGCGTCAACGATTTCAATCAGCCCAATGGGCACACGGCAACTGTGGATGTATCCGTGGATGGCGGCGCAACTTATAAATCCGTCGCGATCGAAACACGAAAAACCTCAGGACAGGATGGGCCATCCGTTCGCCCGGCGATCGCGGCCGACAACACCGTTTACGCGGCCTTCTTTGGGTGGCGAAAATTCAATGGCACCGTCGCAACGAGCGACGTTGTCGTAGTGCGGGACGACAAGGGAGGAATTGGCCCCAATCCATTCCAAGCATTAAAGGATCCGTCGGACAAATTGCCTGGGCGGCTCGTTGTCAAGCGCGCCTCCATTCCCTGGTCGAATGCCCCGACTTTAGGCCAGGAGCGCATCGGTTCCACACTTTCCATCGCGGTCGATCCGAACAATAGTTCCACGGTGTATGTCGGCTGGGCGGACCGCGGGAGCAAGGGCGACATCTATACGCTGCACGTGCGGCGTTCCACGGATCGAGGTGTGACCTGGTCCAAGACCGACCTGCCCCACACGACGATCAGGAACGCCACGAACATCGCGCTCGCGGTGGCCAACAATGGCACGGTTGGGTTGCTCTACCAGCAACTTTCTGGCGGCCGCTGGGTTACACATGTGGTGCAATCGCGCGATGCGTTCGCGACGGTTCAGGACCTTATTCTGGCGAATGTCCCAGCGAACACGCCCGTGCAGCAATTTCTGCCCTATCTGGGGGACTACGACTACTTGCTGGCGGTTGGAAATGAGTTTCGCGGCGTTTTTTGCGCAAACAACACGCCGGACCTCGCGAATTTTCCCCAGGGTGTGACGTACCAGCGGGCCGCGGATTTCAACACGAAAACACTCACAGACGGCTCCGGCAATCCCGTGGCGATTTCCATCGATCCATTTTACTTCAGCGTTCCGGTGAAGCCGTGAAGCGCATTCGCACCATGGCGCGAAAGAAGGAGATGCGCATGAATACTTCGAGATTTTTTCTTACAGGGATTCTGAGTGTGAGCCTGTCAGGCGTTGCGGCGATGCCGCAGGCCACAGGCAATCAGGCCGCACTCTCCAAACAATCGAGCATCGTCTTTGCCGGTACGGTCAGCCGGTTGGGTGCCACTTCTTTTACCGGCGTTCCGAAATCAGCGCAAACGGCTGTCGTTCGCGTTGACAGTGTGTTGAAAAAGCCTTCGGCAGTTTCGCTGAAGCAGGGCGACAACATTACCGTCGAGCTGAAAGATCCGTCCGCTTTCCAGCAAGGCGCGCAAGCGACGTTCTATACGGAAGGCTGGATCTTTGGTTCCGGCGTGGCCGTCAAGGAATTGGGCCACGAATTCAAGACAAGTAGTGTCGAGACTCCTAAGCGGGCCGGCGCCGATGAAAAGGCACACCAACAAGCTCAAGAGCAAATTAGCGATCAAGAGCTGCAAGACCGGCTGAACTCGGCGGACTTCGTGGTCATCGGGCGCGTCACGAACGTTCATCGCTGGAATGCGCCCAAGTCGGCCACAACTCGCGTGTCCGAACACGATCCGGACTGGCACGAAGCTGTCGTCGAGGTCCAGTCGGTTCTCAAGGGCGGGCAAGTCAAAGGGAACAGGGTGGTCGTCCGGTTTCCAGCACGGAACGATGTGGCCTGGGTACACACGCCCAAATTCGCGAAGAATCAGCAGGGCGTCTTCTGCCTAAATAAGGATCAAGCTTCCGGCGTCCCCACTGCGATGGTGGGTGGCCGCCAGGTGAGCGTATACACTTGCCTGGGACACGGTGATTCGCTTCCCATGTCGGACGTCCCCCGCGTCCGCTCTCTGCTTAAGAACTAGAGATCCTAGAGAGAATTAGTTTCGGGCGAGAATGACTCTAATTTCAGACGCGGTGTTGTCAGGCGAGAGCATTGCTGTGCGGGGAGCTGCAATCACTCGGAAAGAAGCAGGGTTCAGAAACTCCGCGAACACGACTTGCAGCGAAAGAATGCCGGCCGTTTTTCTCCGGACGAGAAATTCGCCGGCTGTATTGGTGATGACCAGTTCTTCGCCGACGAGTAAGGCGGCGCCTTCCACGGGATTTCCCATTTCATCTTGCACGCGGCCGTGGACAACATAGCGGAGGTGTTTGAAAGCGTTTTGTGCATCGCCCCCCGCCGGCCGGAAATTCCCGGTCAGCACCGTATCGCCTGACGCAGTGTAACGGAGCCGGCCATCCGCCGAGCGAAATGTTTGTGCATTTATCTGAAGACTGCCAAATAGCCTGATGCGGAGCGTGACGCTGATGCCCTGTGAAAAGGGGTTGGCGCGAAACGGCAGGTAAAGAGTCTGGTAGTCAACGCTGACCGTGAAACGGTTTGAGAGGTAACTGCCGCCGTACAGAACATTCGTGCGGCCCCGGGAGTAATTGACAACCTGCAAGAGGCTGATCCTCTGTGAAATCGTTTCCCGAAGGGACCCCGAGAGGTTGCTCGTGTGCGAGCCTGCTCCGGAGAACGCGCGGAAATAGTTGACGGTGGCATCGAGACGGCTTGTGATCCTTCGCGACGCTGAAAAATTGTTGGCCAGGTTGCTTCGGTTCTGGTAGGTCGATTGAAAAATGCCGGCGCCGAACCGGAAGTCTCGAACATCAAAGCTGGACTGCGCCTCGTTTACCGTCGCGTGGAGATATGCGGCAGATGGATCAATGCTTTGTGGCTGGAGAAAATTCTGGTGTCCCAGAGTTAGGAGCATGTTGGAAGATGGCTTAATGGCAGCCAAAATGTTTTCTCGATCCGCTTCCGAAGCGTAGATGGAGGATGCGGTAATGCGGCGGAAACGATCGCCGGCAGAGATGTAAGCCGCCTTCAAAGAGAGCCGGCTGGATTCCACGTCAGTCGTAGCTGCGAGATACGGTTGGTTCGAACCGATCCCCATGGCGAGTCCGCCCCGTAGCCATTTCCCGGGATGCCAGTCGAGCGCTTGAATAGATGTTCTCTGGCGGGAAATTACGTTTCTCGAAGAAAAGCGCAACGTCGGCGAAAGAGGAACGTCGGTGAACAGCATTCCCACAGGCATATCCGCGCTTGCCGCCTGAAAAAACGGAGTGCCGCTGGTCAGCGCCGTGCTGCCCGCAAATAGAAATACGCTTGCCCTCCCCTCCTTTGCGTTGACGCCGATTCCACGTGTAGGAAAGAAATGATTGGTGTTAAAAATGTCCGTCGGTAAATCAAACGCAACGGCTTGGTCACCTAGAGTGACCACGTCAGAATGAATGACGGTCTTGACGTAGGTTCCCAACCGGAATACTCCGTCAATTTCGCCCACCCCCAAGTAACCCGTATAGTTTGGGCTTTGAAAATTGACCGAGGCCCCCGCGGACGGCAATAGATCTGAAGCCCCAGCTTCGACTCTTATGAATTGAGCGTTTGCAGTGAGGGAAATTCCCAGTAAAAAAGCCAGTGCCAAGACTACAGGAAGGGCCCACGAATTGGAGCGTTTAGGCACGGTATGGAAGCCAGTGGCATCAGGGCTTTGCGTTTGCCACGCTTTGCTCCAACTTAAAATGAGCAAGGCGCAGTTGTAACTTGGATGGGTTCCCGGATGCTTCCCAGGGAATTTCCACCTGGCGCTGGCTGAAGGGGAAGACTGGGAAGCCGCCTTGCGTCGCTCGGTCTTTGGCCGAGGTTACATCTGCTTCCAGAACTCGTCCGAACGACGGACCGGTGTTCTCCACGCGCAGAATCACTTTCTTCTCGGCCGCCCGGTATTCCGCGACCTTCACAACAAGTTCGTCCTTTTGCAATTCCTGTTTCGGCAGCACATAAATCGTGTGCGGCAACTGGATTTGAATGCGGAATCCTTCCGGCGTTCTTTCCTTAAAGCCGCCGAACGTGGCGTACACCACAAACCAGGAAGGCAATTTGTCCGCGGACGCTTCATAAAACACGAAGAAATTCTGCTTCGGAGGGATGCGAAAGCTCATGGTGGAAAACTTCGCGTGGATACCTTCATCAAGAGGCCGGTAGGAAAGTTCGCCGGTGTCAGAAACGGTGAAGCTTTTTGGTTCCAAGACGACGCTCAGTGTCTGTGTGCTGTCGTTGATGTACTCGATTTTCCCGCTGGCGGTTTTCCCCGGTCCCCTGACGACGTTTTCGTCAATCAATGGCTGGACCGTCTGCGCGAAAATCGGCGTGGCTGAAAGCAGAAAAAGAAGACATACGGCCCGGAAAATACGTCTCCCGGGCCGATGTCCGAACCTCAGAGAAAAAATGACTTTCGCGTCCATCCAGGTTACGGCGTGGCTTGCGCCTGGATGTTCAGCGTGCCGATGTAGGTATCCGCGGGCAGCTGCGGAACCACTGTGGTGTCAATCTGGTAGGCCAGCGTATCCGCCCGGCTGCCGGTTTTGTTTAGGCCGGTGATGGAAATGGACGAACCGATCTGCAGTCCGGAAGCCGCTGCGTTGAATGGGCTGACGGCGGTCAAAGCATTGAACGGGCCAGCGCCGCCAACCTGAATTTTCACTGCCGAGGACGGGATGTCCACGGTATTTCCCGCTGTCTGGTGGACGAGCGCAGCGGTGGCACTGCCGAAATAAGCCCACAGGGCAACAGCGGTACGGCCAGGCTTCAGAGTCCATGCTGTCGTCACGCCAGTCGTCGTGCTTCCCGCGTTCGCCGCTGTGTTTGGAGCGAGCGTGAAATTTACCGTGCTGCCGCTATTCACTGTTACCGTGAGAGATTCGGACAGCGTAGCGTTCAGGGTTACCGTGCCGGTGTTCGAGTTGATCTGCGCCGAAGCAGGCGGCACGTTTGCTGCAACAAAAAGCAGGGCCCCGGTGGCAATCAACAGCTTATGCGATAAACGCATCTATATCGTCTCCTTTTGTTTTTCCTTAGCTCACGTTGGCAGGCCGTCGTGTTGCGACTGAATGAAGGCTCTGGATGAGGCACCGATCGCGCTCTAGGTTGACCCATTTTGTGTGTCGGAGTGGAACAGGCTAATGGTACGCATGTACCGTATTGGGCAGGAATGTGTCCAAAATGAAACGTTGGCACAATTCGAACGTATCAGCCCATAAATGTGACCTATTTGGCGTTTGCGGGCTTTGTCCTGTTATGGCTTCACCACGCACTGAAAGGGCTTTTGTCCTCGACACGTTCGCGCATCCTGGGACTACCAGCGCGAGAAAAGTTCCTTTTGACAATCGAGTCGCGCAGCATAAAATACGCTCCACTCTCCTGCAAACTTCAGGGTGAAGAAGGGATCCCGAATCGGAAGCCCTGATTTGCCGCGGTAGGCTGGGGAGCCTTACTCCTTATTTCAATGAAGAGACTTCTTCGCTTCGAAGAAGGAGCTGAGAAAATGGTAGAGGAGGGAGCCGTGCGCCGACGATTGCCGGTCCTTTTAGTACTAATGATTTTTGCAGCAGGCGCTGCCGGGGCACAGACTGCGCCCGACCAGACGGAGCAGATCAGGATCTTGCTCGAGCGCGTTCAACGGTTGGAGAAGCGCGTTGCGGAGCTCGAGACCAGGCCCGCTGCCACGCTCGTTGCTGCTGCCGAAGCCCCGGCGAACGTAACTGCTGCTCCGAAGCCAGAAATGGCTGAGGCGGCGCCTTCCCCCGGGTCCATGCATCAGCACGAGACTACTGAATCGCAGGCGACCACGCGGCAGTTGGAGGCTCGCTACCCATCGCTGCAGATTCGCGGATTTGGCGACGTGAATTTCTCCACGACGGACCAGCGAGGTGCCATCAGCGGCTTCAACCTCGGCCAGCTCGATCTTCACCTGGCTTCCGCGCTCTCCCACAAAGTCACTTATTTCGGTGAGCTTACCTTCAATGCCCAGCCGACCGGCTACACCGTGGAAGTGGAACGCTCCATCATTCGATATGACTACAACGATTTTTTCAAAATGTCCTTCGGGCGGTACCACACGCCCATCGGCTACTGGAACACCGCCTTCCATCACGGCGCCTGGCTGCAGACTACCATCAGCCGTCCGGACATGGTGCGGATCGGCGGCACATTTATCCCTGTGCATTTCGTCGGTGTGCTGGCGGAGGGCAATATTCCGTCCGGAGGAGCAGGCCTGAGCTACAACGCAGGCGTTGGCAATGGGCGCGGGTCCATCATCAGCCGTCCCGGGGACGCCGGAGACAACAATAACAATCGTGCGTGGGTTGCCAACCTTTATTCGCGCCCCACAAAGCTCTACGGACTGCAAATGGGAGTCTCCGTGTATCGCGACAAAATCACGCTGCCGATCGTCAACCCGGCGGGAAATGAATTTCGCGAATGGATTTCCGCTGCGCACATTGTCTGGACCAAGGAGACGCCCGAATTCCTGGCGGAATTCGCCAATGTCAATCACAAGAATATTTTGACCAATGCCATCACCAATAACCAGGCATACTACGTGCAGGTGGGCTACCGGCTGCCATGGCTTGAAAAGACTTTGAAACCCTACTATCGCTTCGAGCATACGCACACGCCGCTCAGCGAACAGGTTTTCACCAATCAGGACCTGGTCGGCTCCATACTTGGCCTGCGCTACGACATCACCAACTACGCAAGCTTTAAGGGCGAGTATCGCAACACGAAACGCCTGCCCACGGATCCTCGCGTGAACGGTGCCTTTTTCCAGACGGACTTCACATTCTGATGAGCCCGAATATGAATGCTACCCGCAAAAGCATCGTGACATTTCTGTGGACGATCCTTTGGGCCACTGCGGCTTTCCACTCTCCGTCTGCTGCGCAGACTACGCGAGGCGCGGACATCGCCGTTGTAGTGAATAGTGATACCCCTGTCGCCGATCTCAGTCTCTCCGAGGTACGCAAAGTTTTCCTGGGCGAGCGGCAGTATTGGAACTCCAAGCTTCCCGTTGTTTTGCTGATCCGTGCGCCTGCAGCCCGCGAACGCGACGTGGTGCTGCGCGTGATCTATCAAATGTCGGAAGCGCAGTTCAAACAGTATTGGGTAGCCAAGATTTTTCGGGCGGAAGCCGCGGCGCCGCCCAGGATTGTCTATTCAAACGACATGCAATACGAACTTCTGACTGCCTTGCCGGGGTCGATTGCCTTCGTTGATTCCCGGAACATGCGCCCCGGCGTGAAAGTGCTGCGCGTAGACGGGCACTTGCCCGGTGAGAAGGACTATCCCCTTCGATAAAGGGCCTCTGCGATAAGTTCGCGAGCAGGGCCGCGGGCGCGGCGCCTCGTGCCGGGATTCTAATGGGGCAGCTTCATCCGCCGGACGATTTCCTTGAATCGCTGATCGTTCCGGAGGCTTTCAAACATCGGCTCGACCGCCAGGGAAACCAGGCCGCTGTCGTGCTCTTCGTACGCCTTTTCCAGCCATTCGAAGGCTTTTTGTTTTTCGCCCATCCGCATGTAAGACTCCGCGATGCTGTAAGATGAGACATAGCTGTGCTTCGACAGTTCCGTCAATCCTTCGAGCCAGCTTTGCAGAACGCCTTTGTAGCCGGACTTGTTGAAGTCTTCCTCGATGGAGGCCGCTAATTCGGCGCCTCCGGAAAGAGATAAGGCTTTTTCTCTTTCCGCCACCGCCTCCTTTTGCTTGCCCATGTGCGCGTAGACTTCCTCGAGTGTTCGACGGGCAGGCGAAAACTTTGCGTCGATGTCCAGAACTTTCCGCAGTTGCTCAACGGCGTTCTCATTCTGTCCCGCCACGTAGAACTGCCATCCCAACGTCGTATTGATGATGAGCGAGAGTGGATCCAATTCCTGGGCTTTCTTCGTCTGCGCCATTCCTTCTTCGAAGCGGCCCATGTTGGTCAAATAGTCTCCGTACCAGTGATGCGCAGTCGCCAGATTCGGATTCAGTTCGATGGCCCGCTTGAACTCCTGCTCAGCTCCCGTCCAATCCCATTCAAAATGCTCTTTCACGAGGCCCAGGGAGGTGTGCGCTTCCGCGAGAGTATCGTCTATTTCCAGCGCCTGCATGGCGGCGGCCTTTGCTTTCGGCCAGGCCTCTGACGGCGGCAGGTATCCCGCGTCCCCCAGAAGGCTGTAAGTATCGGCAAGGCCCGCGTAAGATAGCGCGTAGCGCTGGTCCTTCTGCACAGCCTGCGTGAAAAAATCCGCGGCTTTCTTAAAATCCGCTTGCGTCCACTTATTCCAATAGAAGAGACCCTGCAAGTAGAGTTGATAGGCCTCGGCATCCTCGGTCGGACGTTTGGCAAGCAGCTTCCTCTCTTCGCCTGCCAACCGCGGTCGCAAGCGCCCGTAAATGTCTCCGGCAATCTCTTGTTGCACAGCCACGAGATTGGAGATCTTGCGATTGTATTGCTCACCCCAGATCTGCCGGTTATTCGTCACGTCTTCCAGATTCACGCTGATCGTCAAGTCGTCGCCGGTTTGGAAGAGCCTGCCGGTAAGAATCGTTCGCACGTGCAGGTCACGCCCAACCTTTTGCGGGTCCGCTGCCTGTCCCTTGTACCGAAAAACCGTGTTTCGCGACATTACGGCCAGGTTGGGAAGCTGGGAGAGGCTGTTGATCAAGCTCTCGGTCAAGCCGTCGCTCAAGTATTCCGTTTTCGGGTCATTACTCAAATTGGCGAACGGCAAGACGGCGATCGATTCGATGCGCGCCTGGCTTGCTCCGCCAAGCAAGCTGTCTCGCATATTCCCCACATTCAATCCGAACAGGAGTAGCAAAATAGCGAGGGCTCCACCCCAAACAAGATGAGGCCAAAGCCGCCGCAGTTTTTGGCGCGAGGCTTGCCCGGAGGTGTACGGCATCGCGCGCGCCGAATCCGTGTCGCGCTTCAGCCGCTGCAAGTCCGCCCGCAGGTCCGAAGCTGACCTGTATCGCAGCTCGCGGTCTTTCTCCAGCGACTTGGCGATAATCTGTTCCAATTGGATGGGAATCGCAGGGTTCAACCGTGCCGGTGGCGTCGGAACGCGGTTCAGGATCGCATCGAAGATTACGCCGGAAGTATTTCCTGTAAAGGCCCGCTCACCGGTCGACATTTCGTATAGGACCAGACCGAGTGAAAACAAGTCCGTGCGCTCGTCAAGTTCCAGCCCGCGTACCTGCTCCGGAGACATGTAAGCAACCGTGCCCAGTGCCACGCCGTCACTGGTCAGATGGGCGTCCTGTGTGGTGGCTCCAAAGCTGGGATGCTCGTGTTTACCCCGGCCGGCACTTTTGCGTTCCGGAAGCAGCTTAGCCAGGCCAAAATCAAGGAGCTTCACCTGGCCTCGATCGGTGACAAAAATATTGGCGGGCTTGATATCGCGGTGAATGATGGCTTTGGCGTGCGCCGCTTCCAGTGCATCCGCCATCTGGAAGCCATACTCCGGCACGCGTTCCAGGTCTATCGGCTTTCCGCTGATTCTGTGTTTCAGCGTGTGCCCTTCCAGGAATTCCATGACGATGAAATGCTGTCCCTCATACTGGTCTACGTCATAAATCGTGCAGATGTGGGGATGATTCAAGGAGGAAGCGGCCCGCGCTTCCCGCTGAAATCGTTCAATCGCGAACGGGTCCCGGGAGAGCTCCTCAGGAAGGAATTTCAGCGACACATGGCGGCCGAGCCTCAAGTCCTCGGCTTTATACACCACGCCCATCCCGCCACCGCCTAACTTCTCCAGGATGCGGTAGTGGGAGACGGTGAGCCCGATCATAGCGAAGAAACCGCCATTGGAACGTCATATTAGGGTGCGCCTAGAGACAAGTCAACGTATTGGGCAGCGCAGCGTTCCGTGGATCTGGCGGGAACTATTGTCGTGAGCGTTGTCTTAGTTCATATCGTGGTGCATGGCGAAGACTCTGTCGAGTGAGTCTTCGAACGGGTATACGTGAACCATCCAGCCAAAGATGACCGGCTGGAAGCGGCCGTTGGCAGCCTCGCAGGCTTCTCGCGTGGCGATGGATCCCTTTAATCCAAACTTGCTCCAGTCGGCATTCCGGAACTGCCCCTTCTGCGGCATGCACAGGTTGGTGTGCAAGTGCCACATGGCGACGCTGAGAGGCACGCGTGCGTTGAGCTGTTCTTCCGTCGCGCGCTTGGGCATGGTGTACATGGCGCCCACCAGTTCGTAGCCACCTGAAGTCTTCTTGTAAAGCAAGGAAGTCGGCCGGGCCGGATCAAAAGAGAAGCCTTCCAGGAAACCGTTCCAGTAATTCGTAAAGTGATATTCGGGCTGCGGCAAATTCGGCAGAAAAATCTTGTAACCGTCGTTCAGCGCGACGTGATAGTCCTTGTATTTCTCGATGCCCGTGCGCAGTTGCGCGACGATTTCGTTGGCCCGCGCCGTATCTTCCGGTGTTTGCGGGCGCATCGCCGTCATGCGCATGTGCAGGTTGTGCGCGTCCATATGCCCGCGCGTCATATCGTGAACGGCGTGAGCTTCATTGGCTTTGGCGTCGTCCATATCCATGCCGGACATTTTGCTGTGATCCATCGGCTGCGATTCCTGCGGCTGCGAACCGGAAGATTGTTGGGACTCCTGCCCAGGCAACACGGGCGCGTGACGGCCGGGAATGGCTGCAAGTAGAACGCTTACCAGAAATAACGCGCCGAATAGAATCCCGGCTTTTGCGGCGAGATGAATGAACGTGCTGCGGGCGGACATGACGATTTCTCCTCACCTAATCATACGCAGCGCAAAGTCCTCAGATTTCACCGTAAGGTACAGTGTGTTCCCCGCACAAAACTGCCCGCACGGACAGGACGAGCCGCTGGAAAGTGAAATTCAAGCGATGGAAACCGGAACCCTGTCGCAGAATTCGAGGACCTGTGACGCCGCGTGTTAGAATTTCTGCGTGAAAAAAGAGACCATCCAGCCAGCCAAATATCTAACCGGTGGGCTGGACCTTCCCGGCGATAAATCCATTTCTCATCGCTATGCGATGCTGGCGGCGCTGGCCGAAGGAACCAGCGAATTGCGTCATTTTTCTGCGGCAGCCGATTGCCACAGCACGCTGGCCTGCATGAGCGCGCTGGGCGCGGAAGTGAAAATCGAAAAAGACACCATTCGCGTGATGGGCCGCGGTCTGCGCGGACTAAAGAGCAGTTGGCGTGCGCTAGACGCCGGGAATTCCGGTACCACGATGCGGCTGCTGTCGGGAATCCTGGCCGGCCAGCAATTTTCCTCGAAGCTTACGGGAGACGACTCGCTGCAGAAACGCCCAATGAAGCGCGTCATCGGACCGCTTCGAGAAATGGGCGCGGACATTCGCGCGCGCGACGATAATTTCGCCCCGCTGGAAATTCGTGGCGCAAAGCTCAAGCCCATCGACTTCAACATGCCAATGGCGAGCGCCCAGGTGAAGTCGGCGGTCCTTCTCGCCGGATTGTTTGCGGACGGCGTGACCAGCGTCACGGAACCCGCGCGCACGCGAGACCATACCGAACTCGCCCTCGAAGAATTCGGCGCAGCCATCGAAAAAAATGCCCGCACGATTCGAATCCATGGTCTCCTCGGCGCAAATGGTGGCGGCAGGCTGCTCGCCAAATCGCTAGATGTGCCCGGTGATCTATCTTCGGCAGTCTTTTTTATCGCTGCCGCTTCACTGTTTCCCGATTCGAATATCCTGATTCACAACGTGGGTCTGAATCCCACGAGGACAGCCATTCTCGACGTGTTAGCTGCGATGGGCGCCTCGATTCAAATCCTTGGCCCCAGGATCGCCCACGGCGAAATCGTTGGAGATTTATCCGTGAAAGGCTCCTCGCTCAAGGGCGGCGTAATCGCGGGCGAGCAAATTCCGCTGGTGATCGATGAACTCCCCATGCTCGCTGCGCTCGGCCCTTACACTGAAGAAGGCATCGAGATTCGCGATGCCGCGGAACTTCGCGTCAAAGAAAGCGACCGCATCGCCGCGCTCGCCGAAAATCTTCGCCGCATGAACGCCACAGTTGAAGAACGCCCGGACGGCCTGAAGGTTTCGGGCCGCGGCGCTGGAAAATTGCGCGGCGCCGAAATCGATCCCCGCGGAGACCACCGTATCGCCATGGCCTTCGCCGTCGCTGGCCTCGCCGCCCAGGGAAACACCGTCATTCGCGATGCCGATTGCGCCGCCGTTTCCTTCCCCACATTTTTTCAGGAATTAAACCGCCTTGCCGAGCGTTAGGGGAATACATCAATTGTCACGGGGAAGTTCTTAACTGGTCTTGTGAATGGAAATCGATCCATAGCTCGTCTTCAAAATAATCTTTGGTCCGCGCCCGCTTCCATATTTTCCTTCCAGGTGCGAATCGCCCGACTTGGTTCCCGAAGTCAGCTTCAGCGAATCGGATTGAAACTCGCTGTCAATATCTCCCGAATGGCAATCCGCCACGATCTCGAAACTCGCTGATTCCGGCAGGCTCAGCGTAATCCCCGCCGACGCGTTGTCAATCTCGATGTCTTCCTTCGGCGCAACCGAGAACCGCACGTTCACATTTCCGCGCCGATTGTCCACTCTTACTTTGCCACCGGCATTTTCCAGCGTGATGTCATCCTGCGTGCGCACGCTCAGATTTCCGGGAGCATCGAAGATTTCCAGGTTGCCCGGGTTGGCCTCCATGTGCCCTGCGAGTTGCGACAGCGTCAGATCGGTGCGGTGCGAAAGGAAACGCACCCCCTTCGCCACTTTGTCGGCCCGGATCGCTCCGTAAAATTCGCCGTCGATGGTCAGCGCTCCCGTTGCGGACGACACATTGATTTCTCCGCCGTGGCCGGAAATCTTGATGTTGCCCTTCGTGTCGGAGACTTTAATGTCGCTTTTCCGCGTCTCGATGCTGACGTCTCCGCCCGTGCCGCGAACCTCGACGCCTCCAACTCCATTCGTCACATCGACGGGCTTGGCCATGTCCGCCACGGTGACGTCGCCCTTCTCGTTGCGGATCGTCAGCGAAGCCTTCTTCGGAACCGCCACGTCAAGATCGAAGCTGATCCGCGAATCGCCGGCGCCGGCTCCTGTGGGACGAATCTCGTAGCCATCGCCGTTCTGTGCGATCTCGACCCCGGCGCGTTCGGCAAATTGCTGAGCGTCGCTCTCGTTCCAGGCCTTGGCGTTCTTTTTTCCGGAGACTCGAATCTGCGAATCTTCGGAAGGGCGCACGCTGATGTTGCCGTGGCCGTTGCGTATCGTGATCCGCGCATCCGCAGGAACGGATTTGGGCGCCACGTTCAGGTCGAACTCAAAACTATTTCCCCACTCCCGAATGTGGCCTGGCAGATTTTCCTTGCCGTAATCTACCGCGACCACTATTCCCAGAAGACTCAGCAGTCCCAGCACAAGGAAAACTTCGGCCCCGCTAATCTTCGCTGCCCCCGGATCGCCGGCGCGGCTAGCCGCCGTGCGTTCATACAATTTGATCCCGCCCCAGAGAATCAGAATGAGCGGCCACCAATGGCCAATCACCACACCGATACTCACGCCACGGTAGTTGTGAAGGAGCAGCAGCAATCCAACGAAAAGTAACAGCAGGCCGGGAAAGAATGAGCTGCCGCGTGGACGCAGATTGGCCATAGAGCCCTACTGCCCCTGTCCCTGAGCGGGGAATTGGTTCTGCGGAGCAGGTGGCACTGCTGCGCTCGGCGAGGCCGCGCCCGCTGGAGGGACCGCCCCGGAAATGTGGCCATCGGAAGGCGCAGTCGCAGCGGCAAGACTAATCGCGCCGATGACGATCAGAATGACAGGATAGGTATTGCCAAACGAAAGATAGCCGCCTCGCATCTGGTCGATCAGAAAAAGCACGCCAACGTTGATGATGACCGCAGGGCCCATCAGCCCTCGAATCGTACATCGCCTGCATGTGCATCGAATCCGGTCACTCATCGACTAAATCCTCCTAAGAACGCCGGTCCAGCCGGTTGCGCATCATCAAAACGCCCGCGCCGATCAACACTGCCGGCCAAAAAAACTGCGAAATCCGGTACCAGGGAAACCAATCAAAATTGTGCAGCAACAGCAGGACTCCCGCGCCTATCAGCAGGATGGGTCCAATCGGGCGCTCTTTCGTAAAGGAATCCAGCGGGTCGGAGACGGTCTCACCCGTTTGCCGCGCTTTTGCGGTGCGGTAAGCCTCAATCGGCATGTAGACCCAAAGTCCACCGACGCAAATCCACAAGGCAGCTTCCGCTCCCCCGCTCATCGACCCGTCAATTCCGGTAATGAACAGCACCAGAAAAATGGCCAGATGAATCATGCCTTTGCCGTATTGTTCGTTATAAAAGGCACCCATCCCCGGCAGAAATCCCAGGAAGAAAGCCAGCACCGGGCTTGATCTCGATTGGCTCGGCGACGTAGGCGGCAAACTGGAAGCTGGCATCTGATACGGGGATCCCGCGGGCGGAGCCGCAATAGCAGGCGTCGGAGCGGGAATGCCCACGATGGTCGCCAGGCACTCTTCACAGTAGAGAACGTCGCGCACCGGCCGCACGCACGTCGAGCACATGGCTTTGCCGCAATTCCGGCAGTAACCCACTGCGTCCACATCGGAATGGACGGCACACTTCATCGTGTTCTCCTCTCACCAATCGAGCCGCTCAGAAACGGAAACTGCGAAGCGAGTATCCGCAGATTCTGGCCGAGTTCGTCGGCACGGTTCTGCTGTTTGGGCGCGGACGGATTCGTGTTGTCGGTGCGGCCCGGCTGCTTGTCGGGAGAATTCTTTGGTGCGGATTGTTCCCTGGTAGCGGGATTCTGGTCGTTTTCGTTCAAGCGCGTTTGAATCTCGTAGACGACTCGCAGATCGCTGACGAATTTCACGCTCTGCGCATAAACAATATGCGCTTTGCTGTTCGTTCTGCGATAAATCGTGGCTGGAGCGAGATCCGCCAGCCTGGGCTTGCGAAACGAGAAACCGGAAGCCGCAAGCACGACGACAATCGTCGCGGCCACCGAGGCCAGGCTGTACACAAAACGCGGCGATTGCAGGCTTTTCAGCCAACGCCTCAGATTCCGCCAGTTTGGCGCGCCCACCGTCGCTGTCAGGATGGCGCTCTCAAGTTCTGGCGGCGCTTCCACCGGCTCCAGCGCGTATAGGCTGCCCAGCGTCCGCGCAACCGCCGCGACCAGCGGCGCGCACCGCTCGCACGTATTTACGTGCTGGTTGAAAGCCGATTGCTCCGCGGGCTGAAAAAGTCCGTCGAGGTAATCACTCAACCGCGCTTCGGTTTGTTCGCAAGTCCAGTTCATAAAATGCTCTGCGTCGGCTTCGAAATCTCCATCTCGATCAGGAGTGCCGCACTCCCATGTGCTGCAAAATCCGCGCCAGTTCGATCCGTCCGCGATTGATTCTCGATTTTACGGTTCCTTCCGGAACCGCTAGCACCTGCTGAATCTCGCTATACTCCAATTGCTGCAGGTCGCGCAAGATCACGGCTTCCCGCAATTCCGGCGAAAGCCGCGTCAGCGCCGACTGTACCTGGCCGCTCAACTCTCCCAGCAGCGCCTGCTCATCCGGCCGGCGTCCTGCGGATTCCTTGTTTTCCACTGCCGGCATCTTGTCATCCAGCGAATCCGTTACGCGATCCCTCTTTGTTCTGCGGTAATGGTCAATCAGTAGATTGCGCGTCACGCTCGTCATCCAGGTTGCGAATCCGCCATGGGCCGAACGATAGCTACCCAGAGTGCGGTACACGCGGAGGAAAACATCCTGCGACAGATCCTGGGATTCCGTTCGGTTTCCCGTGAACCGGTAGCAGATGTTGAAAATGCGCCTGCTGTGGCGACGCACAAGTTCCTCCCAGGCCGACCCGTCGCCCTGGAGGCATTGCTGGACCAGTTGGGCATCCTGCTCCAACGTATCTTCAGCCTCAGAAACCTGCTACGGTGCAAGGCGTGTCTGCGAGCCAGCCACTCTCTCCATGGCCGTCTGGCAGTCCATCTCGGCCTGCCAACTATGGAACGTAAAATGCTCCCGAAATGTTCCCCTCAGGATCAGACCTGAATTGCCAACCGTTCTGCTCGGCATCTTACTCACCGCTCCTCTAAGACACAAGAAAATCAATCGAATAGCGACGCTGGTGAGCTGAGATTGTGATCGGGACCCATTCACGATCAACCCTAAAGAGCACAAGGTCGGCTCGTTTCCTCTGCGAAAATTCCCGTCCGTGCGATCATAACATGCTGAAAATAAGCTTCTTATAGTCCATTGGAATATCGGCATTGCGCAATTTCCGCCGGGCCCTTGCGCGAAATGACGGCTCTGCGCAGGCATCTCGCAGCTGGAACTCCCCCTTCGACCGGTGGGGCGACTACGTCGACGGCCTTTCCAGCGAAAGCGCCCTCTGCACCGGCGAAGAAGCCGCCGCCCGCACTGTCAGAAAAATTGCCCAATGACCTGCAACAATGGAATCCGGGCACTTTTCCGAGACCATTCTGCTGTTGCCGGTAGGTGAGCACGAGTTATGGGATCGGGATTGTCGCGACCACCTGCTGCTGGTAGTGCTGCGGGTTCGACCCGTCGTCGTACGTGCTGACAAACGTCGAGTAATTGGTTGATCCAGCGGCAGCGTTCCCGAAGTAGTCGCCGATGAAGGTGTAATCGTTGTTCGAGGCGTTGCCTGGGTGCGGGCCATTTAGCTGCGGGTCCCAGGTGTGGGCGGTCAGCCGGATATTGTGGCCTATGGGAGTCAAGTCTGCTCGGTAAAACTGGATGGCGGCGTTCACGCAATAATTTCCCGCGCCGTAAGGTGGCAAGCTGCCTGAGTAATTAGGATTCACAGTGTCCCGACTCAAGCCGGCGGCTACCGCCTCAGTGGTCCCGGCAGCGGGGCAGTTCAGCCGGCGGTCGTAGAAATTGACGCTGACCGTCCCGTCCGCTGCGGTCGCCAGGTTCGGCTGGAATTCATCGGTGTTTGGCTGGGCGTTGTCGTTGACCTGAATCGCCGAGGTCCAGGTCTGGCCGTCATCAAAAGAGGCGCTCAGAATAATGTTGTCGAAGCCGGTGCTGAAATCCTCCCAAGCGGCATAGAGCGGATAGTGGCCTGCCACAAGTTGCCTTCCGACCCCGAAGGTGATCGCGATGCCGTCCCTAAAGGTAGTGTTGGAGTAGCCGGGTCCAGGGAAAGGTGGGGTCTGGATCGCGCTTGAGATGACCAACGGCCCGTGCCAGGTCTGCCCGCCGTCGGTCGAGAAATCCACAGTGTGGGTGACACAACATTTGCCCTTGCTCCCAGGAAACTGGTCCACGGTCGTCCACACCACACCCGAGCGCGCGACATGTGGGAGCAGGTCAGTGTTGTTCTGCTTGGAGTTCAGGACGGGGAGCAACAGAGGCGTGGTCCAGTCTGTGTGCGTGCCGTCCGGCAACGCTTTGGCGGTCGAATAGAAGGGCTTGCTGCCAGAGCCATTGAAGTTCACCCACATGGCGTAGATCGTGTTGTAGAACGGACTCGCTGGGTTGTTGTCGATGGCGATCCATTGCTTATCCGGCTCCTGCCCGAAGCCCGCATTGGTCGCAAACAGGATGTCCGGCTGCCCATTATGCGTGGTGATCCACTCCCGCGCGCTCGTCGCGCCATGCGGGTGAACGGCCACGCTAATTGCCTCATTGCTGATGCTGGGATTGGGTTCCTGCCCGGTGTTGAACTGCATGCTGCCGTCCGCCTTGTACGCGAACTGGTACGGCAGGAGCAGCTCATAGTAATTGCCGAAGCCGTCGAAGGCTCCCACAGGGTCCGTGTTGTCGGTCCAACCCTCATAACCGGGTATGTGACCCTGCACGGGCCAGGTTTTTCCTCCGTCCCAGGATTCGTAGAAGCCCAGAACGTGATTATAGCCCTCGGCACTAGCGAACCACTTGGTCGAGCCAATCACGTGCCTCGAGTTGGTCGGGTCGACCTGAATGTCGGATTCCGAGTGGTTGTTAACGAGCACTGGGGCAACTGCCGGAAACCCGGCGTTGCTCCCCTGCTGAGTGAGATATGGTCCCAGATCTTCACTTGTGGTTGCCGCGCCATTGCACGGCGCTTCGCCAGAGTACCAATCGACGGGACCGTCGCTCACGGTGTACGGAACTTCCGGGGTGTAACAACTGACCTGCTGCGTCGTGGCAAAGACGTTCGTGACGTGGTTTGCCGCAAAACTATTCCTGAAAAAGTCGTCGGTTTGCGTTCCCTGTGGAATGTTGCCCACTCCTGGCCCCACAGAGGAGGCGCGCGGCGAGATTCCGTGGCTGGTCAGAAGGACGACTGCGACGGCAAGCGAAAGTATCAGACGTTTCATGGGTATCCCTCCTTGCTTTCCGGCCCCTCACGTTGCGGGACGACCTGCGGTCAAACATAACTATATTCAAGTAGCTTCCCTGGTCCAACCTCATTCCATGCCTTGACGCAAGTGCCTGCGCCCGTTAGGCTGGCCAACGCATGCAAAAATCGTCGAGGAAGCTCCTTGTCGTCCTGATCGGACTGCTGGTGCTGGGTTTTGTCGTCTATCGTTCGAGCGGGATGATCAATCTTGCCGATTTTAGCGGGGCAAAGTTGATGCATGCCGTCCGCAATGCCGATCCCTTCCCGCTGATTCTTTCCATTGTCGCCATCTACGCCTGTTACGCTTTGCGTTCGCTGCGCTGGAAAGTCTTCCAGCGAAATCTGGGCCCCTCGCGTTTCGGAACGATTTACGCGATGACGCTCGCGGGCTTCGCGGCTGTTTTTCTTCTAGGCCGTGCCGGTGAACCGGTGCGGCCGTTGTTGCTGGCACGCAAAGAAAAGCTGCCCATTGCGGACCTGTTTGGAATTTATACGCTCGAACGCCTGTTCGATTTGGCGAGCGCGGCAGTCATCGCCGCGGTCGGACTCCTCTTGTTCCAGGCACACGGTCATGTTGACGAAACTGCGGGCAAGCTGGAAACAGCGGCAAGGACTACTGGCTCGTTGTTATCCGTCGGAGTCATCGGCGGGATAGCATTTTTGATTTACCTGCGGCTCCACGGATCCGCCCTGCTGGAGCGCCGCTTGCAAGGCTGGCGCGTCGCGCACGGCTGGCGCAGCAAGATCGCGGGGATTCTTCTGGGATTCGTGCGCGGAGTTCAGGCCCTTCGGACTGCGGGCGATCTCGCTCTGTCCGTTTTTTATTCGGCGGTTCATTGGTTCCTCGTTCTGCTCGTTTATCTCTGGGTCTCGCACAGTTTTGGCGGGACGCTTGCCAGCCTAAACCTTGGCGACGCCATGCTAGTGATGGCGTTCACCTTGGTCGGCTCGGCCGTGCAGTTGCCGGGAGTCGGCGGTGGCTCGCAGGTCGCGGCGTTCCTTGCTTACACAGCAGTGTTTGGAGTAGAAAAAGAGGCCGCCGCTGCTGCATCGATTGTTATGTGGCTGATTACCTTTGCGGCGTGTAGTCTGGCGGGCGTGCCGCTGCTGATTCATGAAGGACTTTCGCTTGGAAGATTGAGGGAATTGGCGGAGCACGAAAAAGAGGCCGCGGGCGAAAGTCCTGCCCAGCAAGGAGAATCAGCCCGGTGAAGTGTCCTTTTTGCGCGCATATCGACGACAAGGTGATTGATTCGCGGGAAGGCCGCGTCGGCGACACGATTCGCCGTCGGCGCGAGTGCCTGAAGTGTGGCCGCCGGTTCACGACGTATGAACGCATCGACGAGATTCCCTACATGGTCATCAAGAAGGATGGCCGCCGCGAACGCTTTGAGCGTCAGAAAATCTTACAGGGACTTTTGAAGGCGTGCGAAAAACGTCCCGTGGCCACGCCGAAACTTGAAGCAATCGTCGATGAAATCGAAGGCGTGGTGCAGGAGTCCACGGAGCGCGAACTGACCACCACGGAAATCGGCGAAATGATTATGCACCGGCTGAAGAAGCTGGATAAAGTCGCGTACGTGCGGTTCGCATCGGTGTACATGGACTTCAAGGATGTGCAGGAGTTCATGAGCGAGCTGAAGAATCTGCTTAAAGATCGCGCAAAAAAATAGAGTTCTTACTTCCGGGGAATTCCTGTGACAAAACGCATTGCCATCTATTTATCCTTGCTGCTCGCGTTTGCCGCCCTCTGCGAGATTACCGCTACCAGCGCCGCGCGGAAAAAGCCGGCGGCACGGGCCGACGCGGAAAAGATCCGCGCACATGTGAAGTATTTGGCGAGCGACGCGCTTGAGGGGAGGGGCACGGGACAAAAGGGAGGCGACGCGGCCGCGGACTACATTGCCGCGCAATTCAAAAGCTACGGATTGAAACCGGCTTCAGACACGGGAACCTATTTTCAGAGCGTGCCCATGGTGAGCATGAAAACTCTGGCGGCCACCGAATTCACTCTGGTGCCCGCGAGCGGACAGCCCATCGCACTGAAAAATCTGGACGATTTTGTAACCAGCAACGAGAGCCAGGCGGAATCTGGGGATTTTGATGCGCCCGTGGTTTTTGTCGGTTATGGAATTACTGCGCCGGAATATCAATGGGACGATTACAAGGGCCACGACCTGAAAGGGAAAGTGGCGCTGCTGTTTGTGAACGAGCCGGTCTCGAACGATGCGAAATTTTTCAAAGGTAAGGCGCTGACCTACTACGGCCGGTGGACGTACAAATTCGAGGAAACCGCGCGACGCGGAGCTGTTGCGACGCTGATCATCCATCGCAACGACCTGGCGAGTTACGGATGGGACGTGGTGCGAAATTCGTGGGGCACCGAGCGCTCGTATCTGGAGCGGGATGGATCACCAAAACTGCAGGCTGCGTCCTGGATTCAACTTGATGTGGCAAAGAAGCTCGTGGGCATGGCTGGTCTCGATCTGGACAAGCTTTTCGACCGGGCCCAAACGCGCGAGTTCCAACCCATCGAGTTGCCGGTGCGATTGAGGGCACACCTGGCGAGCCGGATGCGGCCATTTGTTTCGCACAACGTGGTGGCCCTGCTGGAAGGTTCCGACCCGAACAGAAATAACGAGGCGGTTCTCTACACCGCGCATTACGATCATCTCGGGATCGACACGAGCAAGAGCGGCGACAATATTTACAACGGGGCCGTGGACAACGCCACGGGATGCGGAATTTTGCTTGAGCTGGCGCGGACCTGGGCGAAAGCCAAGAAGGCGCCGCCCCGGTCGATACTTTTCGCCGCCGTGACGGCCGAGGAGCAAGGGTTACTGGGGTCCGAGTTTTTGGGAAAGAAGCTGCAGTTCTTGCCCGCGGATCCAATCCTGGACCTGAATTTTGACGCTCTGGCTCCTGTAGGCTTGCCGGAAGAAGTAGAAGTCACGGGGGCGGAGAGGACCACCTTTTATCCCACAGTGGAGGCGGCCGCGAAGGAGTTTGGATTTGCCATTCGGCCCGACGCGAATCCGGAAGCCGGCCACTACTACCGCTCGGACCACTTCAGTTTAGCGCGCGTGGGAATTCCTTCCTTTTCGATTAGTCAGGGGCTCAAGTTCAAAGGGCACGACCTTGCGTGGGGTGAGGCGCAGGCGCGTGACTATGTGAAGAATCATTACCATCAGCCGAGCGACGAGTATCACGCCGACTGGGATTTCAAAGGCCTCGCAGAGATGGTCCGTTTCGGATATGAACTGGGCCTTTCTGCCGCGACGCAGTCGCAAGCAATCGACTGGCAGCCGGGAGACGAATTCGAGAAAGCACATAAGAAGCTCGCATGGAATGAGATCGATGGAGCGGCATTATTCGCCGGACATCCGGAGCTTGGCGCCGTGCATCTCGAGCCGATCGGCTATCCTCCGCTTGCGAGGCAGACCCGCATTTCGGGAATTGTCGTTCTTCAGGTTTCTGTTGGGGCAAATGGAACCGTCGAGCATGTGGAGATTGTGAAGGGCCATCCGCTTCTACGACAAGCACCCGCAGACAATGTGGGCAAGTGGAAGTTTGCGCCGCAGTCCGGAGAGCCGAGGACGTTTGAGCTCAAGTGCGAGTTTGCCATGCGTGAATTTGGTGCCCTCTCCTCAAACCCGCGCCTTTTCATAGTGGCCGAGCCTTTGCACCTTCGCATTTTGGCTATTCCGCCGATACTCAACACCGTCAGATCCCCGTCGTGAAGCAAGGCCAGTTCAAGACAGCTAATGGTTCTTGGGATTTCTAAGTAACGAGTCCCCCCGGGTTTTTTGTAAGACCTCACGCGCCTCCGGCGCACCACCACGGGAGGGCCCCTACCTGCTTCCGACTTGAGTGCGTTATCGCCAGTAAGCGGTCTTTGGACAAGGAGGTATTGCTTGACAGCGGGAGCGACGAGTTATATATGTCCAGTCGTCTATACAACCGGACGGGGGATGCGAGTGGGAGCGGTCGTTCTCGACAGGCAAAGCGTGGTGCCGCTGTATTACCAGATTCAGCAGGGTCTGAGCGAGCAGATCCGGTCAGGCGAACTGAAGCCGGGGGAATTAATGCCTTCGGAGCAGGAAATCGCCGCGCGATTGGGCGTGAGCCGGATGACGGCGCGGCAAGCGCTGAAGTCCTTGTGCAGCCGCGGACTGGCGTTCAGCCAGCGCGGGAGGGGCACGTTTGTTTCGCGGACGAAGCTGGAAAAGAATTTCCGGCAACTGCTTTCGTTCAGCGAAGAAGTGAAGGATCGCGGATCGCAGCCGCGGTCAAGAGTCCTGGCGTTCAGGCGAATTCATCCCGAGGAAGATGTGACGGAAGCACTGCACCTGAATCCGTCCGAAGAAGTGATTTTTTTGCGGCGTGTGCGGATGGCAGATTCCGCTCCGCTGTGTATCGAGGCGACGCATCTGCCGGCGCGGCTGTGCCCGGATTTGCTGGAGAATTTCGAGCCCAGCGGATCGCTGTACCGGGCATTGGCCGAGCAATACGGATTGCAAGTGCACATGGCTGATGAAGTGGCGGAGGCTTCCTTGGCGACCGAAACGGAGGCGAAACTGCTGCGCATTCGCGAGAAGTCGCCGGTATTCCGTTTCACGCGCACGGCTTACCTTCACAATGGGGAGCCCATCGAATTTGTAAAGTCGATTTACCGGGGGGACCGCTGCAGGGTTGTGAATCGCTTGACCCGGCAGCTTGAAATTGTCAGCTAGGGTCATCAGTTTTAGTTCAAGGGGGTGGGTGATGCGAAGGTTATTTGTTTTGCTGTTGGTTGTGGGGCTGTGCGCGGGGCTGTGTGGAAGAACCGCGGCGCAGGAAACTACGGGCTCGATCTCCGGCACAGTGACGGACTCGAAGGGCGGCGTCGTGCCCAACGCCAAGGTCACCATAACGAATACGGACCAGCAGGTCGTGGTGCGCACGCTTACGAGCGACGAACTCGGCCAGTACGCGGCGCCGCTCTTGCCCGTTGGGCATTACTCGGTTACGGTGGAGATCGGCGGATTCAAGAGAGTTACACACAGCGGTCTTGTATTAAATGTTAGTGACAAGCTGGCGGTAAACTTCACACTCGAAGTTGGCGCGGTAAGTGAAACCGTGAGCGTGGAGGCGAACGCTTTGCAGGTTGACACGCAGAGCGCGACCGCCACGGGAGTGATTTCCGGCCTGCAGCTCCGCGAGCTTTCGCTTAATAGCCGTAACTACGCGCAACTAGTGCTTTTGGTGCCAGGAGCTTCCGATTCCGGTAACGCGGACCAGATTTTTCCTGGAGCCACGGCGCCGATTGGCACCAATGTGATGACCTTCCAAATCAACGGCAACCGGCGGGAGGAAAACAACTGGCAAGTTGATGGTGCTGACAACGTCGACCGGGGCTCCAACCTCACGCTGCTCTCTTTCCCCAGCATCGACGCCATCAGCGAGTTTCGCGTGGTTCGCGGCGTGTACGATGCAGAGTCCGGCCGCTCCGCGGGCGGGCAAGTCAACGTGATTACGCGCTCTGGGACGCGCGATTTGCACGGCGGGGTCTACGAGTTTTTCCGAAACAACGTCCTGAATGCCAACACGTTTTTCAATAACCGCGCCAACCCTGTTGTCCCGCGCCCCCCGCTGCGTTACAACGACTTCGGCGGCACAGTCGGCGGCCCGGTTTGGATTCCGAAAATCTACAAGCAGCGCAACAAGACTTTCTTCTTCGTGTCCGAGGAAGCGCGCCGCATTGTCACCTATTCCAATCCTCCAACTGCCACGGTTCCATACTCCGGAATGACGAGCGGGCAATTCAACCACGTGGTCTGCACGCAGTGGGCGAACAGCGGCGGCTCTGCCGGCGGTTGCACGGCGTACGGAACGAGCATCCCCTCGACCTCCATCAACCCCATTGCGGCAGCATACGTGAAAGATATCTTTTCCAAATTTCCAGCGCCTAACCTCGCCACCGCTGCCAATCCTTTTGGTTACATCGCCACGCTGGGGAATATTTTCAATTTCCGCGAAGACATGGTGAAAATCGATCACGTGTTCGGCCCCAAGCTCAGCGTGAACGGCAAGTTTCTGCACGACACGAATCCAACACTGGAGCAGGGCGGACTTTTTACAAATACATCCATTCCGGGGATTTCCACGACTTCCACGAACTCACCTGGCCACCAGTACAACATCGCCGGTACTTTCACCCCCAGCGCCACATTCATAATTGACGGCGGCTACCGCTACTCTTACGGCGCCATCCTCAGCCACGTGATCGGCGCAGAGAATTTCTCGCAGTCGCCAGACATCCAAACTGCCCTCGGCACTTCGCTCCCGTTTGCGAACATCCTCGGTCGTGTGCCAAGTCTCGCGTTGACGGGGGGATCCTTTACGAGCGCTTCCGGCAGTACCATAGGCGATTTTGGCCCCTACCAGGATTACAACGTCAACCATACGACTTACGGCAACGTGACAAAGGTTTTGAAGTCGCACACGCTAAAGTTCGGCGCGATCTATTATCACTACAACAAACATGAGAACCAGCTATCCGGCAGCAACAATGGCGCGTACAACTTTGACGCCGTGAATGCTCCTAACTCTGGGACCAACGGGGGTACTGTTTGCACCGGCACAGCAGGTACTGCCGGAGCCACGTGTCCGTTCGCTTTCGAGCAGGCGTTTGCGAACTTCCTGCTTGGTCAACTGAACACGTTTTCACAAGCATCGTTGGACGTGACGGCGAACATCTTTGATAACCAGTTCGAGTACTACGGCCAAGATACCTGGCGCGTCAGACGGAATTTGACGGTCACCTACGGTATCCGCCACTCGTTCTTCCGTCAGCCCACCGATGCCAGCGGTGCCAATGGCACAAGCCGGCTGGTTAATTTTGATCCTGCGCTATACGATCCAGCTAAGGCCCCTTGCATTACGTCTTCTGGCGCGATGGATGTAAAGCTGGTCAACGGCGTACCGACAAGCAGCGCGTGCAACCCGAACTACAGCCCATTGAACGGGCTCATTTTTGCCAATCCTCC
>Ga0207665_10000162_pt1 | contig 45014 bp, 39 predicted proteins | sample LARL112metaG_FD_184351 | JGI IMG/M metagenome (GOLD analysis project Ga0207665, IMG submission 184351) | Corn, switchgrass and miscanthus rhizosphere microbial communities from Kellogg Biological Station, Michigan, USA - LAR L11-2 metaG... | ecosystem: Host-associated > Plants > Roots >... | reverse complement strand
CAGGCCAGCGGTTATCAACGCATTCTTACTTAGCGCTAGTACAGCGACAATTTCTACATTACTACTAGCAGTATTCGGAATCCCACTGGGCTATTTTCTAGCCAGATTTCACGATTTTCAAGGGATATCAATTCTAAGACTTATAGTTTTCTTACCTTTGGTTCTACCCCCATTAGCAAGCGGCGCATTGCTTTTAGGGGCATATGGTCCTCTATCTCCAATAATGAAAATGCTCCCAATCCCAGACGTTACCCAGTCAATATCTGGGATAGTAATTGCACAAGCCTATGTTGCTTCTCCTTTTATGATTCTGGCGTCGGAGATGGCCTTTAAATCGTATGATGAGTCCTTCGAAAGAGTATCGCGCGTATTGGGTAAAACACGACTCCAGACTTTCACACAAGTGTCCATCCCATTGGCTAAAAATGGAATAATTATTGGATCTATCATATCGTGGGTCAGGGCAGTGGGAGAGTTGGGAGCAACAATGATGCTGGCTTACAATCCCCATACAATCTCGATCCAGATATTTGAAGACAACGCTATCGGAGGGTTATCTCGGGCTATCCCAGATATTTTCTTCAGTATTGTACTTTCAATTACGGCTTTAATTGCTTTCTGTTTCTATTCAATTAGAGTTAGAAATGGGAGTTACTTGAAAGTCAATTAAGGACATGAACGGACTCGAACTTGTAAACCTGAACAAAGTATTTCCTGGCTTTACTCTTGGGCCGCTTAATTTGAGAGTAAAACATGAGGTACGAGTCATATTAGGTGCTACAGGTAGTGGTAAAACGACGATTCTTAATATTATTTCCGGATTGTCAAAACCAGATAGCGGATCTATTATTTTGGATGGCGTCAACATAACTAACCAGCCGCTAGAGAGAAGAAAAATAGGGTATATATTCCAAAAACCGTTTTTATTTCCTCATTTAGGTGTTTATGACAATGTCATTTTCGGACATAGAGAACATGAATCAGCTGGTGAATCTGAAATCAGAGAGTTACTCAAAGATTTAGGCATTTGGCACCTTTGTGATCGAAGAATACAAGGCCTAAGTGGTGGCGAGATGCAAAAAATTTCTTTGGCTAGAATGCTTATTACCAAGCCCAAAATCATGCTTATGGATGAACCACTGTCAAATCTAGACGATCAATTCAAAAAAAAATTGAGGTTGGATCTGCGGCGGGTGCTGAAGGAAAGAAACATCCCAACTATTTATGTTACACATTTTGAACAGGATGTTTATGCGCTAGCCGATACGATATCTATCTTGTACAAGGGCAGAGTGGTCTTTGACGATACTTTGGAAGCCGCTCTGAAAATACAACAGCCATTTACTTTTCCCTTCCGTTCTGATATATTTATTGCCGAAGGCAATTATATTGAAGGCGTTGTTACTTATTGTAAGAAAGGCATTACTAGGTTCAAATATTATACTCAAGTGCTTGAAATTCTGGGAGAATATCACGTAGGATCAAGAGTTGGTATTTTAATCAGACCAGAAGACATAATTCTCTCCAGGCGAATTCTAAAAACTAGTGCGCGTAACCTCTTGCATGTTAAGATCGTACATATAGAAAAGCCAATAGAATCGGCAGGAACAGTCAATGTCTATATGATGTTAGAACAAAGGTTGCACCTAGTTGCCAAAATTACCGATGAAGCCAGATTAGAGCTTGGAATTAAAGATGGCGACGAAATATTTGTAATATTCAAGGCGTCTGCGCCTCAAGTTGTCAGGGAAGGATATTCCATTTAACATTCTTTCGATACACCATGAACATGAAAATGTTTTTCAATATATTATAGATGCTTCTTGGTTTTGTGGCACATTCATATCAGAGTGGAAATAATATCCAACACCAACGCGTTAATTATTACAATTTATTTAATTGAACAGCTGCAACATATGATGACAATAAGCTTGCACCAAAATAAAGCAAGTCATGGGACTGCGGTAGTTATTCTTTCACATAGGCCTTATTTTTTTACTGTGATAGTAGTTCTGACCATAACATCTTATTCGGTAAGTTTTCGCATTTAGATTCGGAGCTTGTGTTTCCTATGAGTCTGGTTAGAAAGTAGGTTGCAATCTAAAGTCATTGAATTCTGATTGCAGCAACTGGAGTTAAATGTATTCCAGAAACAAGTACATAATATAGAAGATTTGAGTTAATCTTTTTGGTGGTATCACCTGTATAACAATCGGTCATACCTGCAATATTTCCAGGACCTTAGGAGGAGAGTAATCAGGATTGTAATTACACTAGTTATACTAGTGATCATTATTACAACATTTAGTATCAGAATAATTGATTACGGACCGTATAAAGTAGCAATCTTGTATCCAGATCTATTTAACAATATTGCGATTCAAACCATGGCATTGATGCGACACGATCTTCTGCCGCATAACGTTACCCTAATTCAAACATCTCCTGGACAGGCTTTTTTTGCACAGGTTTATGTTGCAGCACTCCTGGCCCTAATTTTTACTATACCTGTAATGACCAAGGAAATTATTTCATTTATTAGACCTGGCCTTTATCGACGCGAAAGGTTATTCATAAAAAAGATGACTTTGGCTTCTGTGTTACTCTTTGGATTAGGCTGCTCATTTTCGTATTTCGTTGTAATACCACTAGTACTCGAATTCTTGTATAAATATGGTGAAATCATTGGTATTGCTACCTTCCTTGATATATCCCAATTTGTGCCCTTTGTACTTCAGTTTCTAATTGCATTTGGTATTTCCTATCAGCTCCCATTATTAATGTGGGGCCTCACGATTTCTGGATTTGTTCGGCCAAAGTTTTGGAGAAATAACTTTCGATATGTTATCATCATACTTGCGATCTTTGGGGCAATCGTGACTCCAGATGGAAGTGGCATTACGATGTGGTTCGTGGCTGGTCCAATGATGTTGCTATATATAGTTGGTATGTTTACTATAGAACGCAAAACACCTAATTTAGTGTAAGAAGACTGAGATTAGCCAAATCAGAATAACATGTGAACCCATAGTACATGTGGAGATAAATCGTCATATGTAAATTTTTATTCCCTGACCAATCAGTGGAGTTCAATTACTATGATAAGAAAATCAATAGTCCTGCGTGTTTGTTGACAGACAGACATTGACAGCCTCTCAAGCCAAAAAGAACTCCAAACGTCATGGAAATCTTATATATAATAAATATGGTAACTGAACATGAGAACAAAACAGCCTATAATAGCAGTTGGTCTTGTCGCGGTAATCTTCTTAGTTGGGACCAGCATTATGCCCGCTATAACAACACCTGTAGTAGCACAGCAAAATAACCAAACAATTACAAAGGGAAATATGTCATCAGTGATGATGGAGTCTGTAAGAATGCATTTAAAGGCTGCAGATAACGCAATGTCAAGAGGCAATCCAGGGATTGCGTTAGAACAGATGAATTTGGCACAGATGCAGCTTTCAATGATAGGAATGAAGAAAATGGGAGTCATGAACCAATCTCAAGCTATGCAATTTATGAAGGGCAGTACCGCGAATATGAAAGCAGTCCCTGAAAATTGCATCATTCTTAACGACGGTACTTTGGAATGTAAAGATAGTCTCACCAATAGTTATTCGTTTACTACACCGTAAGAATTGCTACTGAGGAAATATCTACTACCAGAAGGCTTACCTGGTATCGATGTTTATATGGACTTCTATACATATCAATCCCGACTGTCGTCAAAGTCCGTTGTAATTTACGTGGACTAGTCGGATATGTTGGAATGCCGGCAGATTTACTGTTCGACATGGATGTGTCAAAATCAGATATTATGTGAAAACAACATTGACTTTTGGAACGGGATCTTTACACTACCAATATTACTTTTTCACTCCAAGACCTTCGATGATGTCTATCAGTTCTCTATACTGCTTCACGAATGTACGCCCTTTACTCGTAATCATAAGCAAACCATTGCTTTCGTATCTAAGGATCATGTGCTCATTTTTCAAATCACCAAATAGATCTGTCATCTTATCATAAGACAGTCTAGAATACTGTTGAACATGAGTTGGCTTGGCGAGGCTTGTTCCTTCGTTTTGATACATATCTTGCTCTATGGCACTAAGTATATCATAAAATAGCTGAAGCCTGTGTCTCTTTTGCTGTTTCATTTTTATAGCACAGTTACTGAAATTAAATTCGTGCTTGTAACAAGTCTCCCGGAAGCCGATACGTTTGATGAGGCCAGTTGACACGACGACAACACTTCACGAATTGAGCCATCACACGATTTTAGGTATTTGATAAACATACCTTTCGCAACTGTATTATTCATTTTTGACTGTAATCCGATTGAGAGTGGTTGGTCCTCTCTCCGAGACGATCGGTAATTGCAAATTTGGCTATATTGCCGGAACTCGCCAGGAATTGCATTCTGTTTATCGTCAGGCGCATTGCAGTTTAATGACGTTTTCTTACGATTAGACAGTTCGTTATTTTCTAAAACATCTATCATTTATGAGATCAAATCCACTCTCGTTTACTCTTCGACTGGATTTAACATCCGTGTCCACATTGTGGTACAGCGTTATACCCAGATCAAATAAATGCCCTCTAAACAGTCTAGACTATTTTAATTGGTCTTCGGATGAACCAAAAAGATGTATTTTAAATTAGGTTGGGTATCTTCATTTTCGTTACTTTCTGCCTAAGACTTATTGTTAATCCCATCGATACAATCGAAACTATTACTGCAGTTACGAATCTCATATTGAGTGACGGCAACAACTGAAAATACCGTATTGTATCCCTTATATTTATTGCTCTCTGATGTGTTTGTATGTACATGCCTGCAAGAGCCGGACCCATTGCACTCCCAATAATCCTGAGAAGTGTAGTCATTCCAATAGATATGCTGCTAAACTGTTTAGGAGTAACTAATATAACTACGTTCATTGCGCAAAAACTTGTTAGTGATAATCCAGTCGACAAAACTGCAAGCTTGATTGAAACGAATAATTCCGTTCAATGAAAAACGAGCAAATAATAAAGCTTGCCGTGGTGATAATAGTACCGAGTATGACAGGTTTTAGAGATCCTAACTTTGAAACGATGTATCCAGAGATTGGTCCAGACCTAGTAGGATAATTGCGAAAGGCAATTGGACCTTCCGGTGCTTATCGCGTCTTCATTAATTCCTACAGGTTCTGGATTTTCACTAATATTGGTATCGTTTGAAATAGCATAAACATTGAAAATCAGACTAAAACTATTATCAAATTTGCAGGCAGTATTGCTCTATTGAGCATGAGTTTGAAATTTACTAAGGGAAACTTGGATTTTCTTTCATTAAATAGGAAGGCACCAAACGAAATAGCCCCAAGCACTATAAACGGTAACACTTGAAGCATAGGATTATTGGCAGTAGATTGAACGCTCTGTTCATTTGTGGGTAGCTTCCTGAGGTTGTTTCGGCACTGTTTCCAGTAGATTCAAGAATGTCAACACTAGCAAGAGTGAAACGATCGTGACAGCTAATGCAATTGCTTCCTTTATGTAAATCTTGTTGCAAGAATAAAAGTAATCTGACTTTAGTATTGATATTTCGACCTTTAGAGACCTAGATTTGTAACACGCCTGTCCTTGTTTTTCTTGCCCATTCCCTGGAATTTTCTCAACCCATTCTTCTTCCTCATTAATATGGATAAAAAATCGAATAACTACTAATAATCCTATTGCGACCCGGAATTATCGTAAAGAATGTCATCATCCGTCCATAATTCTGGATAATGATTCCCCCGACGGTCAAGCCTATTACTGCGCCAGATGCGAACATGGATGTTACGATATCTTGCCCAATAGACATTTTTTCTCTTTGAAATTGGTCCTTGATAATACTAAATACAATAGGGAACATCGACATCCCTACTCCCTGAATTGCTCTAGCAATCAGCAAAATGTTACACTTGATGCAAAACCTGATAGCGAAACCACTATGGCATACACAATCATTATGATTAGCAGGATTTTCTTCCTTCCATATACCTGATAATTTGCCTGCAATTGGAGTCATTACTGCGTCGGAAACCAGATAAGCAGTAAGAATCCAAGAGGACATGCTATAAGACACATGAAATCTGCATTAAGATCTGGAATGGCCGGGATCAGAATAGTTTCAGCAAACATTACCATTGTAGCTATGCAGCTCAGTACAATTACGACCTTCCATGCACATTTTGATATTTTTACTGGATCAGTAGCATGAGGCCTAGAAGTATGGGTACGTATGAATTTGGTGGCACTTCTAGTCTCTATTTCATGTTCCTTGCCATTATCGTAAGATGGTGATTTCAATTTCAATTTCAATGGGGTTATGTTTCTAACCGGATTTCTTCTCCCTTGCCGAGTTTCCAATATCATTGGATATTGTGAATTCGCGTAGGGATCCCATCATGGCTGGATCGCCCAAAGCAAAGTCTGCACAAGAGGGGATGTTTTAGACAACAAATTCAAGCCCCAGGTTTTGCAAAATCCTTTCCAAGACATTTTTTGTAATTTAAATTTCATTGTCCTGAATGTCTTTTAGCGAGCATTGTCTCATTCTCAATGTACAATTAAACATGTCGTTTCATAGCGCGTTTGCTTTAGCGGTCCTGTAAATTCTATTGTTTTCTCCTATTATTTGGATCTACCTTTCGCTCTAGCTGTTCGTGTTTCTCCATCCTGTCGATATTGGTATGAGAGTAGGAGCTTCAAGGTATAATCAGTCAACAATCTCTTTTTGAGTAATGCCGTCTTGTCGTACAAGCATCACCATAACTTTCCATTGGCCTATAGTCACACTGAGTGCCTACGCAGCTCAGAATTTAGTGCTTTAACAAATGCCTTGACAACAGTATCTATGATGAACCCCAATGCTATTTTCAAAATAATAAAATTGTATAACCCACTAATAAAGAGTTTATTATCTAATAATATCTATATCTTTACTGGCACATCATCCTTTAGGCTTGGGGCTTATTGACTACCTATTATGATAATGTGGTCATTATTAGTTGATGTTATCTTGCAATGATCCTGGGATTGTCGTTAAAAGGACTTTCAGGAAATGAAATGTAAAACGGTAAGCCGAAGAGAAAACAGAATGCACTGGCGTACTCGAGATCTATTCAGAAATGTAGCGTGTTTCAAATCTTTGATGATACACGATATCGTTCAAAGAAACGCGATTCTTTGCTTTCCCAATAGATGTCCTTAAGGGATATCCGAAACCAGCAGTAACTGCAATAACCAATTCGTTAGGGATATTAAAGTCATATCGCATTTTCTCTTCTCTAATCCCAGTAAAGAGACCAGACCCTATACCCTCGGCCCATGCAGTAAGCTGCATGCTTTGCAACGCCCTTCCTGCATCGAGCATGTTAAAACGAAAGCTTTGATCCGCTAAAACTATTACTGCAAAGTTTGCACCAGATACCCACGTTCCACTACTACTATCTTCTGCCAATAACTTGAGCCTCTCTTTTCCATCGATCAAGACAAAACGCAAATGCTGTGAGTTAAGTCCAGTACCGGTTTGTCTAGCAGCGTCTAGAATTCGTAATCGAGTATCCTCTGAAACGGCCTGATCTTTGAACTGCCTTATGTCAAGCTTACTTACTATGCATTCATAGATTTGGAGACTTGTGCTCATTTATCTACTCTAGTGGCAATCATCTTTAAAATTCTTCTTCATCGTGACTGTGCATCTCACTACTTATTTGAATAAGATCAATAAAATGCATTTGCCCTGAGTAATTAGGATTAGCCAACCTTTAAGGAAGACTATTACCACGAGATTCTAGAACAATAAATACGATAGTTCCTCGGTGTTATACACCGTTCTGGAAAGGCAAACTGTCCTCTACCAACTAATTAAACAAAACCACGTTAGAACTTTTAATGTCGGAATTTATGCCAGGAAGGTACTGAGGTATGTGGTCGTAGTAGGTTGGACCTTAACTTCAATGTGGCAGCATCTTACCATACAGCCGACGAATGGGTAGGTAAGAATGCTCTGGAAGTATACATCACAGTCACTCGAATCGCCTTGATCAATTATGATCTGTGTGATAGAGGTGAATGAAGTACATTATAATACGGCTACACAATCATGTGAGCACTTAAGTGACCGCAATTGAAACTACGTCCCTACGAATCTGACCATTACAAAAGGAACTGGACATCCTTCAAAATCCACATACAATAAATACGTCGGATCGTTTAGGCAAGCAGTATACAGTTCCTGTAAGATGGATTTTCGAATACCTTCTCCGCCGAATTACTATGGTTAGGATTACGACGTACGTGATATCAAATATCAATTGATGACGAGAAAACTCACTGTGGTTAATAATCATAATTCAACGGTAAATGTATTGGCAAGTGTTTCTTCAATTTTCATTATGCAACATATGATATTGTCCCTGAGATCTCTGTCAGATTAAAAAATGGGTTATTCTACACTCTGATTTGTGGTAGCGATCGACCCACTGCAGCAGGCTCCAGAGATATTAGCATGATAACAAATCAGCATTATGACAACGTATATATGAACATTCTCACTTTTGTTCAATTCGGCTCCATTCAAAATTATATTAAATGTCTTATTACGTATCCTCATGATCGTAATAATTGACGAGAGGTTGTAAAGGCATCGATGGCTGCTTGTCTGCACGGAACCTGTGTATGAATCAGTCTATAAATACCCGAGTAATTGATTAAACCAAAGACTTCCCTCTAATTTTCTCAATCTCTGTTCTGCTGGTAACTGATCCATGCTGGAATGGATAAAGGTGCACGCAGAGCTATTCTATCTATGATTGTTGAATCTAAGCAAACCCAAACTAAGGTGCAATGCAAATAAAGAATTCGACCTAAAAGTACAAATGGCTGGTCTAAGACGCTCAATGCAATAATAGATGATGTCACTTCAACACGAGGACGTCGTGATTGTCCGACGATGCTATAACGAATGAGGATTAAATTTGTGGTCCATACAAAAGATTGAATTCAAAATTACATTCAGTCATGCATGGAGACCAGAATTTATTAGTGCAGGTAGAACTTAGATTAAATAAATTCAATATACGATGATTTTCTTCATTTAGACCTAACCGTCGCCTCAAAATGTATAATCTAATCTAACCTCCAATTCTGTACATAAGATTCATGGTTGGCCTAAGTGATCTGGCACGGATTAGTCCTATTATGCCCTCAGGCTTGTTTTTTATCGATTCTAAAATATGCCTTTCTATTTCTTTGTTAGATACGCCATCTCGCAATAATCCCTTGAGGTCCATCCCTGGTTTTTCATAAAGACATGTCAGCAATTTTCCGTCAGACGTTAATCTTATTCTGTCGCAATTGGTGCAAAATGGCTCAGTTATAGATGGAATAAATCCGATTGTACCTCTTTTATCGACGAACGTAAAAAGCCTTGCAGGTTCAAAAATATCATTGAATACAGGTACAAGTTCTAATCCTTCTCTTGCTAATTTTTGGATAATCTCAGTCTTACTAACTACTAAATGCGGCCCCCATAGATTTGTTCCGTCCAGAGGCATGAATTCAATAAAACGAACTGTATATTTTTTTCTTCTTGCAAATTCTGCAAATTCAACAACTTCATCATCATTCCATCCTTTTATCATGACTGTATTTATTTTTGGGTGAAGTCCAACGTCATCAGCCTTTTGGATCCCCCTAAGGACATTTTCAAGTCCATGTACTCCATTAATACCTTTAAATCGATCGTTCCTAAGGGTATCCAAACTAACATTAACACTTCCTAGGCCCGCGTTCTTAAGATCGCAAGCCGAAGATTGAAGTCCAAGACCATTTGTTGTCATACTTATTGCCCTGATTCCAGGTATTTTAGACAATCCCTTGATCAGAATACTTATGTTAGGTCTAACGAGAGGCTCGCCTCCGGTCAACCTGATTCTATCAACACCTAAATTTGCTAGGATAGTAACGATTCGAATAATTTCATCAAAAGCTAGTATACTTTCTTGTTCGAACCAATCACTATTATCGGTTGGCATACAGTATATACATCGCATATTGCATCTGTCTGTGACTGAAATGCGTAGCTTCTTAGCAACTCTACCGAAGCTATCAACTAGATTACTATTCAGATCAATCATCCGCAGTCAGTATACCCACCTATCAAATATAATAAATGACCGCCTAAGATATAACTTCTCTCCAGATTTGGTCGACTTCATAACTCCTTCTGGCCCTCTTAGAATTTTTATCAATATTTGATTACGAAGTGTGGAGTTCTGCACTGTTCAGGTGAACTTCTCTATACAGAGTAGGCGATCGTCATCTATTTATATTGTCTTATGACCCACCTCCAGATCTTATTAATAAATTCAGGTGTATATCCAAGAATTGGCTTAATTTCTTTCAATGACGTTGACAAGAATGAAGATTAGGTAAAAAATCCTTTTTCAGAAACCGACTTTAGATTACTTTAATTGATGCAGGTCGATTAAAATCGAGCTGACTAGCGATTTGATTTCCATCTGAGTTAGTACCCAAAACTAAGCTCGGATCACGATCCCTCAGATTTTTAGACAGACTCTAGCTTCCTTCGATTGTACTAATCTTTGCGCTTTAACTTGTAGGCAAACATGGCGATCAAAAAACAAGATGTTTGGATATATGCCTCTATTATTTCCACCCGATAAAAATATTACCGATCTAAAGGATCAGTAGATAGTGCTCCTTAGTTGTAGAGGCAATTTGAGTAATGAATACTAATATCGGGACCATTCCAACTTGATAGATGGATCTGCTAGTAATATATGAGTATTCTAGCAAATCACATGTAAAGTCCATTCACTAGATCTGCCCAAACATCTCGTAGTACTCATCTGCAACCTTATCAGACAAATTATCTTTGTACTTCGATAGAACGCTGGAAACGAGCTTTGTATTGGAAATTTTATATAATTGCAATTCCTGACCGTGAATAATCGAGATCACGTCAGTTTCTACTAATCTCTTCAAATGCCAAGATATGGTCGACGGAGCCTTTTTCATATACTCCAAGATTTCTCCAAATGTGCACAAATTATGCTCTAGTATAAAGAGTACGATTTGCCTTGAAGATTTGTTCCTAATGTGGCCCATTATGCGTGCCTCTTCGGCTTCCATGTCTAATGGAAAGTACCTTGGCCTCCTACCATTTTGCCTGTCCACTATTATTTGCTGAGTTTTTTCTAGAATTTTTAGATGATACTCTAATGCTCCGTTGGTAAGGCCGCTCAATCTGAGAAGCTCCCTATACCTCGTACCTGGACTTTTTCTAATATGATTTAGGATCAGTGTTTTGAAATCATTAATCCCAACATCACACTCACTTGTAGGTAGACTAGTCAACTGTCTATTTTTCCACCTTCAGGACACCCAAACCAAACAGAGTCAGCATTAGTAATAGTAACATATGGGGCAATCCTACATATATTCCACGCTGCATTGCCGAACTGGTTCCAGGGATAACTTCAAGCAGAAATAATAGCTCAACAATGAGAAGAGACGAAAATCCAATCGTGGTGTATAAAATCTTACCACTGTTGGTTCTATGATAAGCTAATAATGAAGCTACAATTAAAAAAATTGAAATAGTGATGCTAGCTACATGCATTGATATAAAATAAATCAAGTGTGGCCGGTGAATATGCGGAATAATTAGTGGTACAAAAATTGCAAATGTTATAATTGAAATTAGCCCTAGCAATTTGGGCTTGCTGACGATAATCTTTGTAACATGGTAACGTAAAATGGTAGAGTAGCAGAGTAGTCTCATCTCTATGCTGCGACAAATTGGCTGCAATTTCATGAATGTATGACCTGATTCATCAGTCACGTATGTTATAGTATCATTAGCTCATTATTTACTTTTTATAGTGCATTCGACGAATGTACCGTTATTTAGTTGAGTACGCAGTTGAAGATAAATTATCCTATCCTAATTGAAGGTCAATCCTAATCTACTCTGCTGCGATACGCAAGCCTGACGTTTGATTTGCATTTAAACCTACGAAGTCAAATGAATAATGCAATCATCCTTGGCTATAGGTTGTGCTATCTTGGCGAAATTCATTTCTTTCTAACACTCGATTTCCGATCCTCAATATTCTGAGGTCCTGCCTCTGTAGAATCGGAAGAGTCGAGTAATTTCTCAATATCATCCTCGTCGGCCCGTGGCTCTCCGGTTTCGGAGGCAGCAAGTGCTTCTGCTCTATCTCTCCTCCTTTTTCTAATCATTCTCACAATGATGAATGCAACGATCGCAATAATTATTAATATAATAACAGGAAGCGGAATACCAAATACTGTATTCTGTCCATGGCGGTCCCCTCGGATATGAGAGATTTGTGGCTTGACTTGCAAAGTCTGATTTATTGTTATCTCGTGACTATTTTTAAGATCGTCACTATATGTTATTTTCAGCGAAACAGGGTGACTACCCATAATTGTGGAGTTATCTACGTTTGTTAGTGGAATGCTGAAGGGCAATGGTGAGTCGGGTTGTAGATCCCCGAGGTACTGAGGTGGAGGAGAGAAAAATAATGAGGTAGACGATCCTGTTGGCTGCGGATTACTATTTCGAGGTTGATCATGAGACCCACTTTGATGACTGGGCTGATTGTTCCTGTGTTGCAGAACTTGACTAGATGAAAATGGTTGATTTACTAATTGGGCAGTTGTGTAGAGGCCTATTGTATTTCCTTGGTTCAAGAGGTTTCCTACCAAGTTGGGTGTCCCCGCGACATAGTTTACAGCCAAGTCTGTAACGCTAACTCTTATGTCACCAACAACGTTTCCACCTAAAACAAACGATCCAATTTTGGATTGCCCACCGGATATATACTGCAGCGTTACTAAGAACGATACAGGTGCGGCTATCAGGGAAGTAGAGGCATAGACTTTAGTTGTGAATGCATGTGTGGAGTGAGGAGCAAAACTTGAAATACTCCAGAGTGAGTCTCCAACAATCTTTAGGTCATCAGATTCAGATGCTATCGATGCTACAGCATTACTGAGTGGAAAATCATTGTTATTAGATATAGTAAATATCATGTTTTGTACTTTGCCAGCAGTAAGGATCAGTGAAGAACTATTCAGATTGTTATTATGTATGTTGGTACCCCCATTAGTATTAGTCTTGGAAATACTTCCAGAATTACTAAAAGCAACATTATAAAAGTGCTGACTCTGGCCGTCTGTCTCGTCGATGCTATTTCCACGATTAGCTGTGATTTGGGATTCATGAGCTTCAGTTGTGTGATATACAGATGGAACTAAGCGGATGTTTTCCTTATCGAGTTGTTTGTTAGCGTCAAGTGAATATGCGTTCGCAGTTATGCCCGAGGAGGTAATTCCATTTGAATTGTTATTTTGACTATTGCTTGAGGTCCCACTGTTAGTGGAAGGAGCAACTGATGGTCCTACACTTATTCCAGCCTCAGGAGGAGTCGGCAAAACAAGCAAGCCTACTGAAGCACTTGAGCTCTTTAAATCGCCAGTAGCAGCAGTGTACGAAATTTGAAGATTTAAATTCTGTAAAGTCCCACCGGCTGACTCAGAAGGATAAATAACCGGATTGATTTCTGCGGTTCCATTAACAGGTATCGTTCCTAGATTAAATGTCCTAGCTCCTAGATTTACAGTCGCAATACTCGAAGTAGGAGATGTAGTAGTCACCTGGCCAGTCGGGCTCGTAGAAGTAGTAGGTGTATTGTTACTATTGCTAGTAGTACCAGGCTGGTTAACTGCAACATTATTTGCAATACTGTTCCCGCTAATTCCCGTGATAGTGACAAGAACACTATTTGCGTCAGCCGTTCCTTTGTTCTTGATGTCTATAATCGCAGTATTGGATAATCCCGGCTTCAAACTGGTGGTCTTAGAACTAGCATCCAAAATCACCTTACCTGGCAGTGAAAAGGGGATTTTATAACTCTGGGAATTATATAGTCCCGGTTCAAGAGCTGGCACCTTAAAATAGAAAATTCTTAGGGAAGCCATATAATCTCCAACCTTTACTCCTTTGCCAATATTTACTTTAAAATAGAGCGTGTAAGTCTGACCGGATTTGACCACATTTGGGAAGCTGGCAATTGCTGTCCGTTGTTGTTGTTGCTGCAATCCAGGCGAAGACAAATTAGAAATGTTACTCTGATCTACATTTGAGGAAGTAGGGCCGTTTCTGTAAACTCCGCCTGTCCCTGTTGCACCACCTCCAATACTGGTCGCCGAATTGAACCCATGTGGCAAAGTAAGGTAGCCTATAATTCCGTTAATATCAGTAAATTCTGTGTTACTCAAAACAACAGCAAATATGGATTGACCTTCTCCTGGACCAACCTCCTGTTGTGGAGGTATAGGAAGTGCCGAAGATGTGGAGGAGCACACTGATAGTGAGGAGGAATTGCTATTGGCTGAGCAAACGGATGAATTAGCCGCCCAGTACGCATCTATAAAACCGTTTGTAAAAATACTGCCTCCTGGGCTTTGAATGTTTTGTATTTGGTCCGGATTGTCAAATTCTAATCGACTCTGAGCGTTTGGCATTTGCCCCAATTCAAAGTTCTGGCCCAAGGTTTTGTTAATTATCAACTTATGGGAATTTTTTAAATCGTCACTGTAGGTAATATTCAGTGTGACCGGATAAAGCACCGGTTCGTTTCCTGACTGTAGATTAGCTATCTGCTGCTTACTAATGAGTCTCGCAGGATTCTGCACAATGTTTTCAGAGTGTGATTGATCTACCTCGTTCACCAGAGTGTTAATATTTCTTTGTTCCTCAACAACTCTGTTTGGTTGCTGGATTATTTTCAAAGGGATATTAAAGGGGATAGGAGAATTGGCAGGAATACTGCCAAGATAATCTGAGGAAAGTGGAAAGATTGCAATCCCTTTCTCTGTAGTCTGAGAGTTCGCTGCACTATTATTACTTGACATTTGTGGCGGAATCATTTGTATATTGGTAAAGAGGGCCGGTGTATTACCTTCGTTTAGTAAATTACCTACAAGATTTGGAGTGTTGCCTAGATATCTAATCCCAATATTATTTATTTCTAATTTGATGTCCCCAACCACGACTGCTCCTAAATCAAATGAATCCGTTTTGAGCTGCTGTCCATTTTGGATATATTGAACAGTTACAGTAAAGAATACAGGGGAACCTATCAACGTTGGCGCGGCATAGACTTTTGTAGAAAGTACAACATTCGAACCTGCTTTAATACTTTGCAAGTTCCAGTGCGTATCCCCGAGAATTCTTACGGAACCTGACTGCGAAGCTAGAGAAACTGCCAGATCGGATATCCTTGGCAATGGTTGGTCCTGCGAATTGAATGCTTGGAGTGAGTTTACGCCGCTAGCCTGACTGTTAGAGCTCCCACTAATACTAAAGTTAAAATCTTGTACCTTACCTGCAGTGATATGGATTAGGGAGAGATCCTGTGTTCCTTTTAAGGGAACAGAATGTGGTGTAGAAGCATTCGAAGTTGTTGCTGGTAATGCCATTAATACTTGATCCATATTCAAAATAGAGCTCCAGAGTAGGATTGCCAATAAACACGTTATCTTTACGAGTTTTTTCAGGGCTGAAATATTTTCAACACTAGTTTTCAATGTTTACAACTTCTTTTTCTATAGCACCGTCGCGGATGTGGATTGCTCTATCGGTTCTAGCAGCTAGATCAGGATTATGTGTTACCATAATTATTGTCCTTGAAAATCTATTAGAAAGCATAGATAAGAGTGCAAATACATCTTCGCCAGTTCTCGTATCCAGATTGCCAGTTGGTTCGTCGGCGAGAATTATTTTTGGATTATTCATTAATGCTCTTGCAATTGCAACTCGTTGTTGTTGACCCCCGCTAAGGTTCGTTGGTTTAAACTTAGCTTTATCTCGAATTCCGAGGAACCCTAAAAGCCTTTCTGCACGTCTCCTTCTATCTTTGTCGCTCATTCCGCCTGTGATGCCTGGAAACTCCACATTTTTTAAAACTGTAGTCCTATTAATCAAATTATATGATTGAAAAATAAAGCCTATAGTATTATTCCTTAAAGTCGAAAGCTGAGAGTCATTCAGAGTAAAAATATCGATTCCATTAATATAGACTTTGCCAGATGTCGGCCTATCCAAAGCACCTAACATATTCATTAGCGTTGATTTACCACTCCCGGACGGCCCTACTATTGATACGAACTCGCCCTTGTTTACCGTGAAAGACACGCTTTTTAACGGTACTACCTTACCCATCGAAGAAATGTATATCTTTGTGAGATTTTCCACCTTCAGGGTTTCCGGCTCATATCTGTAACTGTAATGATCATTCACAATAATTCAATTCTCTCCAAACGATACTATTACTAGATATATTATACTGTCAAATTTATATAACCTGTTTTACTTATAAAAATCATTCGATACATTCGTCGAATGTACCATATTATAGCTATCTACATTTCATCTATACAATGTTTAGACAAAGTTCTTAAATGTAAAGATTACATTAAAATCTCCATCATCCATATATCTTAAGCTTTCAAAACAAACAAAGACAATGCGCCTACGTCATCGGAAAAAGAATACTCAAAGTGAAACAAACAATGAAAGGCGCTTAATTTATTGTCATCATCCTGGGGCTTCTCTGGCAGCTATTGCATTTGCCTTTCTTCTGCTGTCCGGTACGCTCATTCCTACAGTACAACTAGATGAGGTGGGTACTGTCACGAGGATCTTACCACGCGCAGCTGCTATTTCAGATCTGAATTCCCCGTCAATTCTATTTTCTTCTAACTTTTCTAATCTATCATCCGCCTCTCCACAAAAATCAGATGTTATTTGTGGTAACGTTCAGATTGTCAATTCAACGGCGAATACATCAAGTACGCCTCCATCGATAGCTCCTACACAGATTCAGAAAAACGATACTTTTGTCTGTGGTAATAATATACAGAACGGCAAATCTACTTCTAATTCGTCATTCATTCCGACTTCGAGATTTTTACTTATCAATAAGAATCTGTCGATTAACAAAACAAAATCTACATCAAGCGCTACGTTCAAGAACATAACTGAAGGCCCAGTTAGATTCCAATTTGTAAATTCATACTGGACTGATAATACAGCTCCGGGTGGAATTGATGCGGGATCGTCCTCAGATCGCACTGCAGCAGCACCTTTGGAACCCGTGATTAGGCAAGAGGTGGGACCAGGAGAAGGAAATTCAATATTGGCAGTAGTTCTAATAAATAGGGGCTTTGTAGACGTTACAAGTATTAGAGGATCATTGCACTTGCCGGCAGGATTTCATGCGGTGGTTTCTCCCGATGATAACGACCCAGGAAGTAATTCGACTAACACTACTTCCAATGTGCCGGCTATCGTACCCACAGCCAATTCCAGCACACTTAATTCGAGTGTAACTGGCATTCGCAGCTATAATATAACTGACGGTAATAATGATAGTAACACCGCGGTAGCCAGCTATAATGGATTAGTTAAGGCTGGACAAACATTCGTTTTATACTTCCCGGTATATGTAGAGCCTTCAGCACAGGTTGGAAAACTATATCATGGATCGCTAAGGCTACATTTCTTTACACTCGAGCAGGAAAGAAAGATTAACTCAGAATTCAATACAGCTTCTAAATCAAAGGGATTTGATCTATCACGGCAAATAAATGCATCTTCAACGATTCAGATACTAAAATCCTTAGATAAAATAAAAGCGAAGGACAAATCAAACCTGAAGACGACAAATCGAGTCACGCCATTTGAATCGACCTCTAGAACCATTGATGTTCCCTTCAGGATAAGTGGAAAAGTAATATTGGATACATTTGCCATCCCCGAATCAGAATTATTGAGGGTAAATAGAAGTCTAACCTCGTTGTTATCGGCGAGCCAGTTGAGTGTGTTGTCCGCTAACCCAGGCTCTCCAACGAGGGTAGCACTAATTATTAGAAACGAGGGGTCTGCAACAGCTAATGGTGTAATAGCCGATATTCAGTCTAGAATTCAAGCTGCCACAGCCAATAACATCGTTACGCCATCAGTCGGAAACCTGTCTATATCCAGTAATGTTGTTCAACAAAATAATGTTATACCTCTCATAATTTTAGGAAGCAGCACCTTTAACCTAGGATCAGTACAAGCTAATCAGATCAAGAAAGTAGATACTGCTATTTTTCCTAGCATAGTCGTGGGGGGCAGCCTTGAAATACTGACTATACACATTTTGTATAATGATGCATATGGGAACAAGAAGACTGTAGATAAGATAGTTGGTGTCCAGATACTACCCCAGAGCCCACAATCCGCGCTAAACGTTTCGCCTTCCGCTCACTAAAAATGCAATCAATCAAACAGGAGGATGATGATATTATACCCCCTCCACTATCTGTTTATTTCTTACCTATCTATTATACCTAAAGGACAAAGAATTCACTAGTATACGAGTTCCATACATGATATCTTACTTAAATCTCATATCCGATAACTTAAATTAATCTGTCATAGGGCTAGGGAAGAAAAACAGAAATTGTTTTACATGTTTGATATTAGTCGTAAAATACATCGGACGTAATTGAGGGGTGATGCATAATAGTGAATAATATTGTCATAATGCCAAAAATCGTTTTTTAATTTAGTTCCCGAGCCTAAAACCAGCATCATTTTTAAATAATCTTAGATAATAAACAAAACTAACTGAAGAAAAGATATACTAAATTAGGATTTCAATAAATTGCCTTCTTAAAAGTATTTTATATGGAACGTCTATTTAGACACATTTAAAGGTGCATGTATCTAATATTGATATCTTACTTGACATCATCTACTTCGTCGTCATCGTCGATAAGGGATTCACTCGAGCTTCTAGCAAAAAATTGGTCCATAGAGCCCCAGATATATGATTTACAGCTTGGTAATAGAAAGGACGTTTACGACACCACCTTAACAGTAGACAAAGTGACATATCACATTCCAACCCTTGCGACTGATAAGCTCTTTGTCTTATGGAGATGTTTATGGCCTGATTGCCATAACTGCTGCGATCGCCAAGGTAGGCTACCACTTACAATTGATGATGTGCATGTAATTACGCGCAAAATGGGGTATAGGCTGGAGTCAGATTTTTTGAAAAATGAAACAAAAATTTCAAGTTGGGATGAAAAGGATGAAAAGGGGAGGCCTTCTACTCTATTTACTATGCTTTCGTTGAAACGAAAGGAAGACGAGAATGACCGGGAGGATGGGACCCCTATCCGTTGTAGGTTTTTGAGTAAAGAGGGTAATTGCGGACTACAACCGGAAAAGCCTGGTGTGTGCTGGTTATATCCATTTGCATCTTGGATAAATATTGAAAATAATGTGCCTGTTGTTCATGCTACATTTCAGTTTACTGGCGATTGTCCCGGTTTCTATCTGAGTGATTCGTTAGACCAGATGACTCCTGTATTAAATGAATATGCAAAGACTATATATAACTACAATATGGCAATTAGGAGAACGATTAGAAACAATTATGGACTTATCAATTTTGTTACGTGAAACTCATTTTACTACCAATCTCCTATCTAATTAGGCTCGTCAGCAAAATAAAATGCGGCTAATAATATACACAGGAAAAGGAGGTACGGGCAAAACCGTGACTTCTTCGTCCACTGCAATTAAACTATCTGATAAAAATTATAAAACTTTGTTGATTTCTTCGGACCCAGCACATACACTAGGCGATGCCTTTAAACTACCCAACGAAATTTCAGAAAATTATGATATGCAAGAGGTGATACCCAATCTTTCCTTGTTGCAAGTCGACCCTATCAAGGAAATTAACAAGAAATATAACAGCTTACTTTCTTACATGGCGTCGTTATTTATTCAGAAAGGGCTTGATGAGAGCATATCCTACGAAATCGCCATGCTGCCTGGAATGACTCAGCTATTTTCGCTGTTAAAAATTGAAGAAATTATGCAAAACAATTCATTCGATGCAGTTGTTCTCGACATGCCTGCGTCCGGCGAGGCACTAAGATATTTGTATCTTCCCAAACTTGTAGGTAATGTTGGTAAAAAGCTTATGGGCCTTTTCGGTCTGTTCTCCGGGTTTTCCAAAATCTTTCAGACTTTTTCAGCAATTTCTGTTCCAAACAACATATCACAATTTGAACAAGATTTTTTTGATAGACTCAAAAGTCTTGCGGATATCATTACAGACAATAAAACTACGAGTATCAGACTGGTGGTGAATCCTGACTCGTTTAGTATAGAAAATGCAAAAAGAGCTCTAATGCTGGCAAGTTTGTATGGCATTAACACTGATCTTGTAATAATTAATAAAATTTGGCCTGCGACACCTGATAATGTAAGTACACCTGTAGATAACTATTACACAAAGTGGTCGAATTTTCAAAGGATAAAAGTAGAGGAAGCTCAAATAAATTTCTACCCTATTCCAGTCAGAGAAGTCCCGCTTCACCAGGCAGAGTTAGCCGGTTTAGAATTGTTGCGATTGAACGCTAGTTTAATATTTGGAGAAGAAAATCCTGCACTTATCTTCCATCAAGGGAGCCCAATATCGATCGTTCAAGATGCCAAAAACAAGCTAACTATGGTTGTAAAGGTCCCGTTTACAGAGCAAAACGATTTTGATATCAAACGTGTCAGCGGAGGAGAAGTGATAATAAAAGTAAAAAGTCCGACTGGAGATATTGCAAACGTTCTTCCACTTCCTACAATCGCCTACAACATGAAAATTATTAAGGTCGTATTAGATAGTAACAACCTACGAATTATTTTTGAAAGGTCTAATTAAAATCTTAACCTCACGGATGACGATGAATTATTATTATCGGCATGTCGCTACTAGGTTATCTGAAGGAATAATGAAATACATTTTCTAGAACCGATAAATATCCCGGGGATCGATAATTTGCGGTTGCATATCCCTAGATAGGTAGTGTATGATTATAGCTACAATAAACAGCATCTTTTCCCGGCCAAGTACTGTAGAGCAAAATACGAAATACGCTTTTTTATGTGTTAACTCGTACCATTGAGCTTTGATAGTAGCAAGTTGACCCGATTTTACTGATTTAATTAACTTCATATGATATGAAGACGTTTGGCGCATTCAATATGATAGTAACTGCGCGGAATCCCAGTACTCACAATAACGTCAGTTTCTTCAATTTTCACCCCACAAAAACAACAAAGCCCTTTTTGCCTACTGTTGATAATTGAACTTATTCTGTGTGTTATGTTATACTGCGTTATAATTACAGGTCTAGGCAAATTTCAAAATACTTTAACCTAGTCCAATTTTATATGATTCGATTCCTTTCACGCCCCAAATCTTATTATGGATTGTTCTATCTACGGATCGAAGGGTTTTTCCGTATGTCATTGTTTGGGATCAAATCGTTTACAGTAGGTTTTGATACAATTCTAAATATAAAAAAAATTTACTCCTTGTGTGTACTCGGGTATTACTCCTTGTGTGTACTCGGGTATTAGTATACAACTTAATATCAATTAGGATAAACTAGGCAGTTTTGCGTTTTACAGCCAAATTTAGTTTTTCAGGATGATATCCATCTTTAGTACTGGCTAAATATGTTATTAGCAAAATGCTGGATATCAATAAATTGATTTAGGATAAAGATGATCTAATTAGTAATCATTACCAACTAAAGTCTAGCCTCATCTCTTTCTAGAACGCATTTGAGATCTCATCAGTGTCATCTAAAATTTGAAAAGGCCGTAACGATTCCCAACTTCCATCATCGTTATATCATAAAACCGTCTATCATTATATTTAGCCCCTAGCATATGACAGTGATCGGCAATATCTACAGACGGCTTCACAGTAAGCTTGCAAACAGACCCACCAATTTTAGTTGGATAATTGATTCTAGATTAGCGGGAAGCGGAATCCCAATGAGCAAATCCCAGCTGGATTGGTTGATTAAGAATGGAATAAATGTAATTGTGACAGTTAGAGAAGTTCCACTACCAAAGAAATGGTTAGAATATATCAAGTCTAACTCAGTTAGCTATTTACACATAAAAGTAGAAGATTATGGTGCACCCACATTACATGAATTAGATGCAACAGAAGAATATATTCATCGTCAGATCGCGGATGGAAAATCGGTGATGGTTCATTGCGCTGCGGGCAAAGGTAGAACAGGAACTATACTTGCATCATATCTTTTAAAGGAAGATCCAGACTTGACATCCTATCAGGCAATAAAGAAAATAAGAAAACTGAGGCCAGGCTCAGTGCAATCTGAAACTCAGGAGCAAGCGATCGCAATGTACGAAAGATATTTGAGGGCCAAAAGTGGCACTGATTAATCCATCGATACAAATCTATTCAGGTCAACATAGCGCAAAGCTCAAGTTAAAGAGCAAGCCCTACTTTATATACCAAATTATGCACTTCAACGATGATCTAAACCGAGGGTAAATAGAATCAACCATGAATAATTGACATACTCAGTTTGGGCCACGTCAAGACGTACTTTTTTATACCCATCTTTCATATTGCAATTACTGAATAATGGCTACTCAAGTTACGTCAGCCAAAAGAGGAGTTGCGACTCCGGAGATGATGAAAGTCGCAAAAGAGGAAGACATGAGTATAAATGTTATAAAAGAACGTGTAAGCAATGGGTCCGTCATAATTCCAAATAATATTAATAGAAAACAAAAGGACGTAAAGCATGTTGGAATAGGAAATGGGCTTAAAACTAAGGTAAATGTTAACATTGGGACATCAACCTTGTATCAAGACTTGGATGAAGAGATCTCTAAGGCGAAAGTAGCCGTAAAATACGGTGGAGATACAATTATGGATCTCTCAGATGGGGGTAATTTAGATTATATTCGAGAAAAATTACTTGAAGCTGCGCCCATAACCTTTGGCACGGTGCCTGTATACCAGGCTTATGCGTATGGGGTAGAAAAATATAAGAATCCACTTAACATTACGTCTGAGGATTTTCTAAATTCCTTTGAGAAACACGTAAAGGATGGAGTAGATTATACAACGATTCATTCTGGCATAACGAAAGACTTAGCCAAACGAGTAATCAAGGTAAGACGACACGGAGGTATAGTATCAAAGGGTGGAACCATTACGGCGGCTTGGATGTTGAAGTACGATAAAGAGAACCCATATTTCGAACATTTCGACTACATGTGTGAGATCGCAAGAAAATATGATGTCACTTTCAGCCTTGGCGACGCACTTAGACCTGGTTCAATATTAGATTCACATGACGAGTTGCAGGTCGCAGAAATGATCAATGTAGCAAGGTTAGCAAAGAGGGCGCGCGAATATGATGTCCAGGTTATGATTGAAGGTCCAGGTCACGTCCCCTTGAACGAGGTAGCTGCAAACGTAAGACTGGCAAAATCGTTACTAGGCAACATCCCATATTATGTCCTAGGGCCTTTGGTTACTGATATCGCAGCAGGCTATGATCATATCGCTAGTGCAATAGGTGCTGCAATTTCAGCAGCTGAGGGAGTAGACCTGCTATGTTATCTAACTCCGTCCGAACACCTTGGTTTACCCACTGCTGAGGAGGTAAAGGAGGGCTTGATTGCCTATCGTATAGCTGGACACGCCGGAGACTTGGTCAAGATGAGAGAGAAAGCAATCAAATGGGATAAAGCCATTACTGAAGCCAGACGCACGCTAAACTGGGAAAAGCAGATATCTTTGTCAATTAATCCGGAAGAAGCCGAGAGAATCCATATGAGAAGACAGGGACAACATGGAGGAAATAACGTACCCTGCACAATGTGCGGTTCAGCATGTGTATACATCATGTTGCCACAACAACGAAAGGGACTGGAACAGAATATATCTGAAAATCAATAGGAAATCAAATGTGGTAATTATACGATTAGGATTGTTCCCATGGTGAGTATCATGTGCTGAGCATGGTTTTACTGCTATGATAATTGTGTTAATGGATGTTTCATAAGATCGTCTTTGTAATCCGTTGATTCCTCTTAAGAGTTAGGACCTGAATGGCTCAGGTACTGCCCATTTTCATTTCAGGCATTCGTTTCCCTAATAATGAGTAGTGCTATTAAAAATAGGTTAGTTTTATCTGAATATTATTGAAATTAAATCATACTGAATTATATTCGTACATTTTTAATCCACTCTTTTGCATCTCTTGATCATAAACCAACAATTCTGTAGTAGCAGTATTTCATCCACTCAGGTTGGCTTATATGTCAGTATGCAGAATTTATATGTGATATTTTTGGTTCAGAATAGCTTTCCCATGAAGGAATGGCATGTTTTGCATATGGAAAAAACAGTTGTGAAGTTTGTGCGTGGATTATCAGAAAACGCATCCTTATGGGAAAAGAGACAACATAAGCGATATGGTACTGTTGCAAATTGTTGTCGCCAAATCGATTATGATATGAAACACGGCGTAACACATGAACAAGTTTTATCTCTGTTAAATAAATTACGACATCATGCTTCTTATTCTGATATTAGAGAAGTTGACGGCTTTGTAGAAAGGTTAAATGAAATAGAAAAGCATTTTAGCACACAAAAAGAAAAAATTAATATTTGGCACTAGCTGCCGGTTATCCTTCGTTGCGTGCAATTTCATATGCTTGCGCACATCTACTCGACTAAGCAATGTTTAACAGGCATATATTAGTGGTCATGAATCGCCGTCTACTATTATATTAGCTTTGATTTCTGCTTCTGGCAAACCATAGTTGAGTATGACAATTATGGGTACTCATCTGCACAAGTATCATGCCTGTGATTTTCTTTATCTTCTGTAAAGCTTTCATATCCGCAAAAAAGTCATTTGTATTAAAAATCAGAAATTCTTTATCTACGTCTGAGATATACTCAAAACCACAATCCTTAGTACAATCTAAGATATGCCATATCCATTCCTCGCATTCATCTATTGCCAGCATCCTCGCAGCACTCATACCTGCCAATGCATATTTAGGATACCAACAACTAAAAAGGTTGTTCTACCCCACAGCTGGTTATGAAATCATTTGTTCTGATTATATTATCGAGCACATCTGACTTTCTGAGAATCTGCCTAGGTTTTTATCATGAGGAAAAAGTACTAATCTAAATTATAAGGACATCCTTCAAAAAAATACTCATCGAATCAGGATAGCTAGAGTATAATTATTAGAAGATCAAATCCACCTAAAATAAATGTCTGGTGACGTTCGGTCTCACGATTGTCGCTCCATTTCGAGTTTTGGTAGTTTTAGTGCCCCATGTAAGGAGGATAGACTGAATAACGATAGATATTCTCATCTAATGATCGACAAGATTTAAGTTGTAACGTGGTTATATGGAGTAATTGAAAAAGTAAATCTTGGTAGCAAATGTATATTATATATCTTCACACCTCATAGCTATTGGAACAAATCTGTAATATCATACAAGAGTTTTTCGTTAGTGAGGTCCAGGAAAGAAGGGCAACTGGAGTAGTAATTGGCATAAGCGGAGGGATAGATTCATCAGTCGTTGCCGCATTAGCCGTTAAAGCTCTTAGGCCTACATCTGTGTTAGGCCTTCTCATGCCAGAGGAAGGAGTCACGCCAAAGGAAGATACAGATGATGCTATTGAGCTGGCAACTAACTTAAGCGTGCCTTACCGACTTATCGAAATAGGCCAAAAGAAACTTGAGATCATGAAGGATCTACCTTCGGACTCTTTGGCTCAAGGAAATCTCTCGGCCAGAATAAGAATGTGCATCCTATATTTTTTTGCCTCTCATATGAAAATGCTAGTAGCAGGAACAACAGATAAAAGTGAATTGAAGCTAGGATATTATACGAAGTACGGTGATGCATCAGCCGATATTTTGCCCATTGCAGATTTATATAAAACACAAGTGAGGGAACTGGCAAGCTATATTGGCATATCTGAAAATATCATTAAGAAGGACAGTAGACCTGGTTTATGGAATAAACACACTGCGGAAGGGGAAATTGGCCTATCATTTGCAGTTGTTGACAGTATCCTGAGAGATTTGGAAAACGGCAGGATTAATGCGAACAAATACCAACACAAGGACGTTAGCAGGATAAGGGAATTAATTGAGAAGAACAAACACAAAGGAGAAATGCCAATAATTTGCAAGACCAGTAATTACTTCCATTAATACCATAAACTACACATTGGGATTCTTTTGTATTATAATAATCCCGTCGTGTTCCTCGGTGGTTCAGACCATGTTGGATTTATCTCGTTAATTCCAATAACGATGCTACTTGTATTAGGGAGCACTTGCTTAACGCTTGTGGGGTTATACAATACAATGTCAGTAATTACATCCACTGAATTTTTATCTTGGGTGAAGTTACTCTCATTTTTCTTTGGGATGTCAATATAGTACAGACACATGTATCCAGGCTTTGACAACTCCTTTATCATTCGCAATGCGGATGGCTTCAAGAGAGGGATTTTTCCAGTAAATATTTCAAGGGCTGGTTTAGATTCTGTATCGCATGGAAGTTTGGCTGTCAGATGGCCATTCGTTATTTTGTAAGGCAAACTATCGTATATATGGATATAATCCTTTGGAGGTAAGATTTGATTTGAAAGCAGAACGGTGGCCGAGTCTCCGAGTAAATTCTTGGCGTATTGGGTGCTAGTTGTGTTTGTACTCTTTGTAGTATTATTGTTATTCTTTACTTGTCCAAATACTGATGCCATTAATGATTTAGGAGAAGCTAACGAATCTAGAGTTGGTTGACTCGACTTACTGCTTGACTCTCCAGCCGGTTCACTTGCTACACTAGTGATTTGGGCTTGAGCAGTATTGTAAACCAGCATATGAAGAATTGTCAAAAGAAATACGACTTGTAATATAAAAGACATCTTCAAATAATCAATGTTGCTCTGCACTTTCATCTCACTGGATAGTTGTGCATTCTTTAAAAAAAGAACGAGTTATATTTTATTGATACTTCTCTCATTTACTTTCAGTTATTTCAGGAACGCACAAGTATTCGCTAATACAATATGATAAAATTCGTGCAGCAAATTAGGTATATATCAATACTGCCTCATGATTTCGCTGCTTCAAGACGGTGTCACGAACTAAAACGGCCAAATCTATTTGAGAATGGAAGATATAATATATCTCTAATGTCAAAACCCATGCTTAAATTTTCTTTCGCCTACTGTCACTCAAAGCAGCAATTTTCACTTCAGTTCATAGAGTGCTACAGATAATTTCAATACCAATTTCTCGTCGGTTCTTTCTGCTATTGGGATCAAATATTTTAACGTCTCCTCCTTGTATTTATTGATTTGGTATTTATGGAAAGAACTTTTAAGTGATCTAATATTATCTAAACGGTCAGCCAGTTTGATGTATCTAATAGACTTTGAACCCTTTGCGATTTCTTGAAAATACATTTCCAGGGTGTCTACCTTAGTTTTGTTGGAATCATGGACGATAGGCCTAGTGACAGTCGATACTATATTACAGACATCATCACCAAATTCTGATCTGAGTACGCTTTTACAGTCTGCTTGCTTGCTCATTTTTTTTTCCAAAATATCATGCAATAATGCGGCACATATCAAGTCGACATTAAAAAGCCTAAGCTCCTCAGTCAAAATAAGTGCTACTCTCAAGGGGTGATTAATATGTGGTTCGATTTTTCCGCTGTTTCGATATTGTCCAGCATGAGCCTTCATGGCTAAGCCAAAAGCCTTAGTTATTTTTGTCAAATCATTAACCGAATCTTCATATGGTCTAAGTAACGAAGAAAATCCAGATCTTGTAAAGTCGTTGATGTTCCACTTCATTGTTGTATAAACGTAAATAGCATTCCTTGATATTATTCGTTATTAGAGTACTATGCTTAACTCCATGATTTTCAAACCAAACTGAGGAGATTTGGAATAATAACTACTAGAACCGAATACTAATTCGGTACAGTATGATCTCGGTGACTACTTGAAATCTCCTTATAGCCTTCAACAAATTCGTTTTTTACAAATTTGAACAGAGTTAGAAACCGAAGATCGCTTGCAAGTAGAGTTCTAAAGAGATTCTTGTCATGGCTTTTCTCAGAGGATATATATTGATTTGTCTGTATATTTTCTTGGGGTTTGCCTCTCCAATTTGTTGACAAAATTATCCTCAGCACCAATATTTTGGCGTGCCATTCCAATTCATATTCCAAAACCACTCTTAATTTTTCCCAATCAATGGCATTACCTGGATTTTTCATAGCCTTGAATAAGTTCAAACTAGTCCAACAACACTGTCTAAGGTATTGAGCTATAGAATCTGACAACTGTGGATAGATCTCTCTTATACTGCTGGTCGTAAAATATGGAAATAGCAGTGTCTTTAAAATTATGTTATCTTGATATTTCAGCAAGAGCAGATTGGGATAATTTTGCATATTCAGGAAAATATAGAATAGGCAGCAAGTGGTTAAATCGTATGAAATCCCATCACATAGCAAGTTTCCAGACCTTCTCTCAACCAGTCCTTTTTTAATCAATGTCATTAGAGAGTGTTCCTCATCGAAATCGAATTCATCACGCTTGAGTCTGAAATATGAAGATATTTTTTTTCTGGAGTAAGTTGACTTTATTACCTTAATTAGAATCATCCTTTCTGTTTCTGATAACCCATTGATATGACAGTTGCTTATTTCACGCAAATAGATCGAACAATCCATATAGGCCTACTATAATATTGGATGCAATCGCGTTTAAGCCCTTCGAAATCACCGATACGGGAACTTTAGCATTATATGCAATGACAGTACTTACAACCATCGAAAACATAATAAAGCGTAGGATAATTTGCCCACCTTGGAAGATAGAAACAAGAAACCATTGGAAAATATTCTGGCTGGAGTGCGAAGCTTGAACTTTGGCAGTATGAAGTATGCTTACTTGCTGGTTGAGCAGCGTTATTTTTCCTCCACTCACCGACTAGATTAGTAAGCGATTTGAAGCGTATTCTATACAGTATAAATGAAGGTCTTCGTATTATGCTGGTCTATGAAATTAAGGACATATAAGGTGAACCCAGCTTTAATCGTAATTGATGTTCAGAACGGATTTGTTAGCAAAGGTGGTTCCTACGATCTATTGGGTTTGGATACTACCAATTACAGGGCAGTCATTGCAACCATCCGTAAACTCATAGAAGTATGTAGAAGGTATGGACTTCCGGTATTTTATACTCAAGCAGTTCGAGAGTCATCCGGGATCGATCTTCTCACAAAAACCCATAAAATTTTGCCAAGATCTAGAGAGGAAAGAATAAAGAAACGTCCAATCTGTGTTAGAGGTAGCTGGGATGCAGAAATCGTCGACGAAATAAAACCAACGCAAGCGGATCATGTCGTACTTAAAAGAAGAGATTCTGCATTTCACGATACAGAGATTGCTGTGTGGCTGAGGAGTTTAAGCGTAAATACAATCATTTTCTGCGGAATTGACACATCGATATGCGTAGAGACTTCACTTCGTGATGCATTTAATATAGGATATGATGTCGTCCTCATTTCGGACGCAACTGCCTCTAGTAACGAGAAGCATTATGAATCTACGTTAGAAAATGTAAGAGGCTACTATGGCCTTGTTATGGACCTGTCAGAATTCTCAAGTCATTTAAATTCGAGTAATCCTCCTGCAAGTAACAATAGAAGGAGAATTTAGGCAGGGCTAAAAAGTATGAGTCAAATTACGCCAGACTCGCGAAGTTTTCGAGGCAAATAAGTCTCTGCCAAATAACGAAATCCATGCTTAAAGAAAGCATCCAATTCGCATTTTTCTCTTCGCTGAATGAATAGGTTCAGCTCCTTTTGCCACTGCCTATCCCTAAGCCATGGTTTCCTCTTCATATCAGTGGCCCGGTTTAGATCTTCATCTGAGGCAGTTAACCTTGCCACCTCAGGAATGTTGTAGTCATAAATATCTGAAAACATCATACCCAAAACCTTAGCGTCTGGAGTTACCAATCTTTCGCTATCGTAGCTCAAAGATTCGCTTCCGATTTTATACCTTAATGCAATCCCAAGGCCCCATGGATCCGCGTCTGCAAAGATCACGACAGGTTTTTTCCATTCTTGGTTAAGAGTCTTTACCATCATTCTGGTTGCTCTGTCAGGTTCACCCGATCCTGTCATCAGTATTGCGTTATATTTCTGAATAAATCCTGACTTGCGAATATTGTTAAGAACGGTATCCTTCTCCACTACCATCACAAAGTCAGCCTTGACGTTAACTATTTCCAAATCGCGAATATTAGTGGGGACTAGTTGAGAAGTAGCCCTACTACCTAGATTACAATCTATTAGATCTCCGCCGACTCTTAGAGTAATAGGTCCAGAAATCATTCCCTTCGGTTTTGAAGTGACAGCGAATTCTTCTCTGGGTACCCCAGTTATCAATTCTATCGCTTTAATGGCATCATCGGAGTTGTCTTGGGTATTCCAGAATTTTTGCTTATTTTTTTCATCGCCGATGGTGCTAAGAGTAGCATAATACATCCCTCTGATAGTGCTTTCCATCTCTTCATCTAAGAGCTTTCTCACGGCATTTGCCATTACAATGTATTGGGAGAAAGTAGGAATCTTCTTGGTATTCTCTGGGCTAACCTGTACAGTTTTGGGACCAATGGTGAGCATCCTTTTCTCTTCTGACCAAATTGTATTGTCGTAGCCAACTTTTGTAATATCTAACACTGGCAGGGTCTTGTCTGCTAAGACATTCCTACTTATTTCCGACATCATTAACTTGATCTTCTTGATAACATCTTTGTGTCGTTTATCCCTTGCCGGCATATCTAATTATCAATACACTCCAGTCCTTTTTCCGCACAGATTATTGATTCCCAGTCATCTTTACATGCTAGGCGGTTAATTTTTCTTCATTCCCCCAGTTTTCCTTGCTTTTATCTTAGATATTCTTGTATCGGTTAAGCTCATACGATTCAAAGACTTTTTTGCTTTCGACTTATATAACTCGGCTGCAGGGACCGTATTATCTTTGATTCTGTGCGGTGAATGTACTGGTACTACATTTATCTCACCAACTTGTGTCTCTACCAAGCTTGTAAACGCCTCAGTGAGTTTTTTTGCATCTATATTAATTGACTCGGATATGGCATCAACGATTAGAGGAATATAATGCTTGTATAGGCGAAGCCGATTTTCAGCCTCCTTTATTCTAATTTCTTTACGTATTTGAGCGCTTACCCTCTTATACAGATCAGTTAGACAAGATCGCATGTATTTTTTTAGGCTTCCTTCTGATGCAATACTCTCCTTGCCAGCAGTTTTGTATGGAATTTTTGTGGAACAAATGTGGAAAAAGATATGAATTGGGAGTAGTTCAATAGCACGATCAGACTTTACCTCAGGATTGAAAAACTGTTCCCTAACATCTTTTTTGGTTATCCCCATTTTGTTAATTTCTACTTCTGATACTACTTCACGGGCTACGTCCGAACCCTCGTCGTACAATAGTGGAATCTTGTTTGCAAACCTGTAGAGTCTAAACGAATTTATATTTCCTCCGTAAGCAATACCACACTCAACTACCGTAGCTCGATTATTTATTATACAAGTCTTAGAAGAATATGCTGTAAGTACCGGTTTTAGCACTTTCACTGAAATTTGAGAATTTGATACCTCGCTATGGCTCGCATTATCTTTTCTAGATACAATAGAATATTCTTCCATCATCCCTGCCGTTAAAATATGCTCACCAATCGGACTTAAATGATCGGTATTTGGGGACTGAAACTTCGTTTGTCTGCAGGCATTTACTATTTTAATCAGTTCGTGTTCGTCATACTTAGTTGCTACCTTTAGTTCCACCTCGGCCCTTGAAAGTATCTCCTTTGCTTTTTCGCTAGACATTTTTTGGAATGAATTACACAGTATACCATGGATGGTAGTCTTTTGATTAGTAAAGTTCAGGATAGCTCGTTTTAGAGTCTTAAGATCCATCTCAGAAGGATGTGGCAATACTTCGCTAGATGGATCAGGCATATTACTAGTACGTCGTTCAAATGACACACTGCCTTCATCAGTGGTAAAGATTATCACCGCATATGGATTAACTATGCTAGTTTGACTAACATAGTCATAAATTTTATTCTTCGTGATTGGAGACAATCGAGCTCGCAACATCGCCTCAATCTTAAAACCAGATTTCGAGTTAATTGAATATTCTTTGTTAGCAGATCTCGATAATACTATCGGTTTATTAGTACCAATATCAGTTCTGAGTTCAAAATAAAACTCGTCAGGTTCATCGATCGTTCTCGTCCAAACCTTAAGCGGATGATCCGTGTCCTTGGTAGAAAAAGCAGCAATCATTTTGAGGCCCACGCCAAATAGACCACGCTGCTGTCTTTCAACATATTTGCCAGAAGTCAAGAAAGAGCATACCGCGACTGGCACCTTGTCTGCAGGTATGCCAACTCCATTATCTTCACAGGTGATCATCCACATGTCATTTAGTGGATCATGAATCTTTAAAGATAAGGAAACTTTCGGTAATATGTGATTGACTTCGCAAGAATCCAGAGCATTTTCGATTAATTCCCTAACCGCCATGTATAAGATGCGCTCTCCAGTAAACCCAGCTAGAGCGGAATTATCAACGAAAAATTCAGATTCTGCTTTTCTATCATATCGCACTTTACCATTATGGGGTATAGTCCTAGCTTGCATCTGCTTATTTTGGATATTAATTTCCGTCCTTGAGCGCTGTTTCAAACTGATTTTGTATTTCTCCAATTTAATTTAACTTTTTATAGGCAAAAATATCCTCGCCTGAGATTAGAAATCTGACCAATATGGGGTAACTGAATTTCTTAATTCGTGTATTCTAAAGTTACAGACATGTACAAAGAATCTTTTTTTCGATTTCTCTACAACAATGTAATCGGATCCGTACCCGACTATACTACCATTCATTAATTCTTTCAACCCCTTCATAACGTATATCACCTATAACAAGCAAGATTAAATATATATTCCTAATACTATGTCGTAAAACACCAAAAGCCAAATACACCAATGACAATGCAGCTCAACAATATTTAAAGTACATAGTTCCAAGTTTTATTGAACATATTATATTTAAACCATAGATACCTCACTTTTTCACATCATCTAATAATATTTCGAAGATAATCCTTGACACCTTGATTATTCATTGTCTGAGCATTGAAATAGAAATAATATCTAATAAAAAAACCAATTATATGGCAAATCTAATCTGTATATAGGTGCTCTATATTTGGTCAAGTCAGTACGTTAAACCTGTAAAAAGATTCCCACTACGTTCTTCCATCAACGCATCAATGCAATTCCATTTTACCTTTTAGTATCTATTTCTAGTATAGCAAATATATTGCGCTTTCGATACCCAAAATTCGATCAATTTCATTGGTTCCAGTTATAGTTGCAAAATTCGGTGGCAGCGCTCTTGGAGTGGATGGTAGATCCATAAGTCAAATCATTACCAGGATAATGCAGATTAGCAAAAAATCGAAAGTAGTCGCAGTATTTTCAGCTCCACTAACTATTTATGCAGACAAGATAAGTTCGATGACCGATGTAGCGATAAATATTGGTCGAAGCTATGCATCTTCTGCTCCCTTAGACCTTGATAGTATGCTGCAAGTATATCGGAAGATTGCTAATAAATATTTGAATAATAGCTATTCAAATGCTTTTCATAATCATCTTGACGAATTTAATCATAGAATAATAATTTCATTAAAACAGGCAGCAGAAAATAGGAGATTTGTTGATGTAATCCGATCAAGGACACTCGCCTACGCAGGAGAAATTACCATGTCATACTTGATGGATTTCATAATGAGGTCAAACGGCATTAGATCTGATCATGCGGACATAGATAATTGGCCAATTATAACTGACGACAATTTTGAGGCCGCTAATTTCATACTAGAAGAATCAAAACATCATGTAAATCATTTTATAGATTTAATCGAGCGTAATGACGTAGTTTCCGTGGGAGGGTTCATTGGAAAGACTGTCGATGGTCTGGAAACTACATATGAACGAGGTGGCTCGGACAGAACTGCTGCGGATATTGCGATACTCTTGCACGAGAACTACGACGTAAGTATGGATTTCGGAAAAGATAATGCAGTATTGAGTGCAGATCCCAAGATAGTCTTTAATAACCTTGAGTCTGTGGAATATCTTTCTTATAACGAGGCGAGGTTAGCGGGTATGTTTGGGATGAAAATTCTTGACCCGGTTGCGATAAAAGAGATCAATGATTACAATCTCGATATTCCCATAGCAATAACAAACATGAATGATCCAACGAAAAAAACTACTATCCGAAAAGATGTCCCTGTTACTGATGATGAGAATTTTGTAAAAATGATAACTGGCAAGAGAAATTGTTCAATTGTAAGAATGGACAGCAATGCCGCATCTCATTTGATAGCGTCTCTTGAAAAAGAAAAAATGTATCATGATTACATTAAGCTGTCTCCATATATCCAAGATGATATAGAGATTACTAGACTATTGTTTCTAGATGCAGATTATGTCAGGCGGCACGAGCGTTTTATAAGGGCGTATGATCCCGAAACAAAGATTGTTTACGGACGAGGTGCGGTTACTTTAATCGGAGATATGATGTGGAAGATTCCGGGAATTGTATCCAGCGTTAGTCATACAGTAGGAGATCATCATATCAACATATTAAATCTAGATGCGCAAGAGGAAACCTCTAGAATATTAATCATAGTCGAGGATAAAGATACAATAGTAGGAGATACAGTGAAGGCCATACATGAGCAACGTAAGCAAATACTTGATGGGGTCAGCAGATGACAAGAAAAATTTGGATGGATGGAGCCATTGTAGATTGGGATAATGCAAAAATTCACATTTTGACACATAGTTTGCATTATGGTACAGCAATTTTTGAGGGTATTCGCTGTTATAAGACTATCGAAGGCTTGTCCATTTTCAGATTAAATGATCATGTTCAAAGACTAATGGATGGCTGCAAGATATACTACATGAATCTAAAGTACTCTGCTAAGCAAATCAAAGAAGCAATACTCGAAACTGTTAGGATAAACGGTACTGAAAATTACTATGTTCGGCCAATTGTTTACTATGGTTACGGAAAAATGGGTGTAAATCCTTTGCCGAATGAAGTTTGCATGGCAGTGGCAGCATGGATATGGGAAGGAGGGGCGTATACCAATTCAGAGGTAGGCATTCGCGCAATCGTATCCTCATGGACCCGGATCGATAGCAGATCTCTTCCTGTCTTGGCTAAAGCAGCAGCCAATTATGCAAATTCTGTGTTGGCAAGGATTGAAGCAATAAATCAGGGTTATGATGAAGCAGTACTACTCAATTCCGATGGCAAAGTGGCTGAAGCCACTGCTGAAAATGTTTTCATAGTAAAGGACAATTCCTTGATTACCCCGCCCCTTACCGCTGGAGCTTTACAAGGCATTACTAGGGAAAGTATCCTAACTCTAGCAAAAGAAATCGGAGTAACTTCCTCAGTTTCAGATTTTGGGAGGGAGGATCTTTATTTAGCCGATGAGGTCTTTTTATGTGGAACTGCTGCAGGGATAAAACCGGTAACAGAGATTGACCACAGGATAGTTGGTGACGGGAGAGTTGGGGATATCACAATTAGGCTTACCACTAAACTTCGAGATGTTATTGAAGGCAAGGACGATAAATATAGTGGACTGTGGCTTACGCCAATATAGTCCAACTATCGAGAAATTTCTATTTGAAGCAAAACAGATGAGAAACCTTAATTGTTATATTAAAGGCACTATTTCATAGAGCGGATAAAAACTTGTCACCCTTGCGTAAGGAGCTATCAGCCTTGAAGATCGATATTAATCCGAAGCGGTGGATTTCTTCTTATCATAATACATCGATTGTACATCTTATTCTAATGGTTCTATTCTATCATGCTATCGGTTTTTTATTTTTGCTAGTTGGATCCGCAGCCATCCAATTTTCAATGAATGGAAGTGTCGGATCAAATCTTCCTAGATATTTAGCGCCTGTTTTAGGAGCAGGGCCGATCGAAGAATCAGTTTTCTTTGGCATCCCTTATTACGCTACCGGAAACCAGTTTGTCGTAATAATATCTGGTGTAACGTGGGTAATGCTGCACATCTTCAATACCAAATCTATAGACATCGCGAATTTCTCATATTCTAACTGGCTCTTCGTAATGCCTTCATTCTTCTATAGCCTAAGGACGTGGATAAGCGGCAAGGGCTGGTTTGCAATACTTGCGCACTCATTGTGGAATGGATTATTTTTCATGTTAGGATGCACGTACGATGAATATCCCTGTGCCATATCTCCGGTTTCTGAAATGCCTTCTATCTATTCGTTAATAAGCGTAGTGTTATCTGCTTTCATTGTTGTATTGCTAACGTTCCTTTTTTATAAGAGAAGACGTAGGATAGTAGATGAAACAGGCAAGAGTAGATAAATATCCTTCCATCTTATAGCATCAGCTAGAGTTTTCCTTGTTCAAGTTTGATCCTAAATTTCAGCTTTATGTCAGAAGCACGACCAGGGAGCAGTGACAGATTTGATCGGATTGTCAGCTATTTTTTGCTTTTTTTAATAGCAGATGTATCAGGCCTAATTAGCAAAGTGATCCCAAGAGATTACAGGATAGTACAAAATGGACCAGCCAAGTCTTTTATATAGACTACATACTACTACTATAAGAGGTTGCTAAGTCTAAATTTTCTAATAGCATCCTCGAATCCCTCCCATAAGGATGAAATTTTTATAGCCAGCACTTGGGAAGATATATACTACCTAAATTTGAAACCAGGTAGACTCGATATTTTGAGGATAAATTGATCAGCTTTCTCTCAAACATGGAGTTTAAATGTTCCTCGATTGGATTCATTCAAGGACTCCGCCAAATAAGATGACTAACATAGAACTCGCTTCAAGTCATGTAGATAATGGCAAAGGCAAACATGCTTCCTCGACTGAAAATCGTCGAATGGTTTGGGAAAAGGTAGTATGGCCATTGATATTGGAGCTAAGCAGGTCGTATTTCACGTTAAAGGAATACCACAAAAAGAGAAATGAATTTTGTGGAACAGAAGGTATCCCTCCGTCGAAGGTTGCAGGTGGCTTCGTATCATTATTAGTTAAAGGTATATTGACACGAGAAAATGAGATTTACTCGATTCACTATCGATTGATCCCTTACATGCGGAAGAAAGCTACCTTAGACTATGGTCTACTCATAAGAGAAATTAATACAAAACGCTAGAGTCAAATATTGGTGGGTTATTTTAATAATTGTAGCTACGGAAGCCCGGTCGAACCTGCAGCAAAACTGTATGTGGGTGCCGAATCTAGTGGCCAATCTCCATGGTAGGGCTAGGGATTTCAGGCTCTGGATCTTTAAGTAGAAAAGAAACCTGGAGACAGCAGTTCGAATCTGCTCCGGGCTACCATTTCATAACAAAGGACCTGCAAGCTTTATTTGCTGAGGAACGTCACCAAACTTTTCAAAGTTCTTAACAAACAGCGAGGCTAACCTTCGAGCAGCCGTTTTATATTTCTCCTTATCGGGCCAAGTATTTGCTGGATTCAGAATTTCTGAAGGAACTCCCGGACAGGCGACAGGAATATCTAGGTTAAAGATATCATGATGTTCAAATGACTCAAATTCGAGCAAACCGCTGATCGCTGCCCTAACAATTGACCTTGTGTAGTTTAGATTAATCCTTTTTCCTACACCATAAGGTCCGCCAAACCAACCTGTGTTTATGAGATACACTTTGGTATTGTGGGATGTTATTTTTTGACCTAGCATTTGTGCATAACGGCCAGCGGAAAGTAACATAAATGGAGCGCCAAAGCACTGAGAAAATGTCTCTTGAGGCTCGGTAACGCCCCTTTCTGTTCCAGCGAGCTTACTAGTATACCCAGACATGAAATGATACATTCCGCCTTCTCTGGTTAGCTTGGAGATCGGAGGCATCACCCCGAATGCATCGGCAGTTAGGAAAATTATGACCCTAGGGTGAGGAGCTAGGCTTGGAATGATAGAATTAGGTATAAATTCAAGAGGATATACGACTCGTGTATTTTCTGTAATTCCACCATTATCAAAGTCGGCTACTCTAGTATTTTGATTAACGACCACATTTTCCATGACTGCCCCGAATCTTATAGCATTCCATATCTGAGGTTCATTCTCCATTTTTAGATTTATACATTTGGCATAGCAACCACCTTCAAAATTGAAGATCCCATTTTGAGACCATCCATGTTCATCATCTCCTACCAGATATCTCTCTTTGTCTGCCGAAAGAGTGGTTTTTCCAGTACCAGAAAGGCCAAAAAATAAAGCAGCATCTCCTTCTTTTCCGACATTGGCAGAACAGTGCATTGGAAATATACCCTTAGCCGGCAAGAGATAGCTCATGACTGAAAACATTGCTTTCTTAATTTCGCCAGCGTATGAAGTGGATCCAATAATTATCATTTTCCTAGTAAAATTTATTATTATGAATGTCTCGCTTTTCGTCCCTTCCAGTTCAGGATTAGCCTTGAAATCATTTACCGAAATCAAACTAAATTCAGGTTGAAAAGTTTGAAGCTCGTTTGCAGCAGGTCTTACAAATATTTGGGTCGCGAAAAGGCATTGCCATGCTTTGTCTGTAAGAACCCTTATCGGGAGTCTTATCTTGGTATCAGCTCCTACAAACCCATCAAAAACAAAGTATTCTCTTTTATCCAGATGGTTTTTGAGTCTCTCGAATATCAACTCATATTTATCTTGTGAAAGCGAATGATTCACCTTCCCCCAATCGACGGTGTTGTGAGTGATTTCATCATCTACAATAAATCTATCATCTGGCGATCTGCCGGTATATTTGCCCGTGTTTACAGTCAAAGCTCCTGTATGAGATAACATACCCTCCCTTCTACGAATGGCAACCTCGATCAGCGATGCCGGAGGCAAATTATGTTGTATTCTGCTAACCTTTATGCCTGATTTTTCCAGCTGCTCAAGGCATTTAGCCGCCCTAGAGATTCGGTCGACATTCATTTATAACACATTGGAGCAGTTACGTGCATATTTATTTGATTTCCCGGCATCAAATTGGTGATATATCCGACTATCGTGGACTATTGTGTGCAAATCGACCGAATACTAAACCTATGTACATACTAGCTAGTCAATAGGCCCAGTTTGGACGATAGTTTCAAGGATCGAGTGTCTGAATTTGCTATTCAAGAACGAGGGACGGAACTGTCGTAGATGATTAAAGTGCAGATTCATTGCGGGCACGTGGAAGAGAAGGCTTATAAAAAAGAATAATTCCTATAGGTAAGAAGAATGGCAAGTACAATCTTTAGAGTTCAGTCGCACAAGTTTAGCCAGGATAATATTCAGACCACTCTTGTCTGTTCCAAATGTGATGAAGTCTTTTCTAAAGAGTTTCCTCTTGATCTAGAAGGCCAGACCATAGAATTCAAATGTCCTGTGTGTGGAGGACCCGGGGAGGCCGATTTGCCCTATAAGAGCGCTGAAGAAAGAGAAGAATTTGAAGAGGATTTCGATGAGGTCGAAGAAGAAGAGGGTGACAACGAATTTGAAGAAGATTTCTAGTCGAGTTCAGTAGCCTTTATCTAATACGCACGTTCTCGAAATTCACATAGCGACTGTCGGCGCCAAAGATAGTCAAAAAAATTTTGTACAGACGCTGGGCAGAAGCTGACCGGTATAGGTAGAGATATAAAGGGGTTTTTATGGCGCTTCTCGTACCAGATATTAAATCCTATTCAAACTTATAGATAGCTACCGCACCAATATTAAATCACCTTGGATTGATGCCGCAAAATCGCCCTTATATGCTTCGCAATTTTGCTTTGGTGTTGTACAAAAGCACGAGGGCATTTTCACGAATCTCTTTGTTTTCCATTACTCCACGATGTGCCAAAGTCAAGATTACACTATCGTTACGAACACCCCTCATTTTCATGCACAAATGCTCCCCTTCAATAATAACCAGAACACCCTTGACGCCCATTTCCATTATTTCACCGGCAATTTCTTTAGTTAATCTTTCCTGGATCTGCATTCTTCTAGAATATTTTTCTACAAGCCGAACCAATTTGGAAATTCCAAATACCTTGCCGTCAGGAATATAGGCAATATGGATCTTGCCATAAAATGGAAGCATGTGATGTTCGCACATACTATAGAACTGAATATCCCTTGCTATGATTGCGTCAGTTTCCTCACTGAAACTCACATCCAATCCCGCGTCCACTTTATATCCACCAAAGATCTCTTCGTACATATCTGCGATTCGTCGAGGCGTAGCAAGCAAGCCTTCCCGGTCAGGGTTTTCGCCTAGTTCAATCAAAAGTTGTCTGAGTAGCTTTTCGATTTTTCGTTTATTAATGGGATTTTTTGGATTCGCATCTTTATCTTCATAATTCTGATACATCGTCTATATGCCCTTCTCCTTTACCTTTTGGTATGAATGAGCCACGACAACCATCGATGAATATCTGGTATAAATTCTTGAAAGCCGCTCCACTATTGGCTCAGTAGATAAGATTAGCGACTCTATTATAATTCTATTGTCTTGAAATTTAGTTGGTTTCTATTTTGTAGTTGCAACTGAAATTGTATCGTCTGTAGCCATAGCCCTCACTCAAAAACCAGTTTCTCTGGCACAGCGGTACAAAGCTTTATTATTCGATTTTTAAACAAAACGGTCTTAGTAGAGTAACGCTTCCAGATGCCCTATATTTCGTAAGGTGTCATATCATCTATTCCTGTCTTTTTGAATGCATTCTTTCTGTTGATACATGATTCACAAACACCACAATGTCTATTTTGAGTCTCTCCTCTTCGTTTTACTCCATTAGAATAACAGCTCCACGTTTTGAAAATCGTATCACCTAGGATCTGAAAGCCCATTTTTAATAGACCGGATTTATCAATTCCTGAGATAGCAGGACACCAGATTCTGACCTTTTCTCTCGATTTTTCCTTAATACTATCTAAATCTGCTAATGTTAGACTTTTTGAAATAGATCTGACAAATACAGGGCGACAATCAGGATAATGGTGATCCCCTATATGCGCTCCATAGCACACCATTTTTGCACCGATACTCAGGGCCCAAGCAGTAGCGATCGTAATGAATATGGCATTTCTTATCGGAACCACTATGTTGTGTCGGAAGCTTGAAGGTAGTTCTGATGTTTCATCAGTTAACGCATTCGTCCTGCTATAAAGATCCTTCATGAAGTTAATGTCAACGAATCGGTAATCTCTCGCACCTAGCCTAGTTGCAAATTTTTTTGCTACCGACGATTCATTAGTAGCTCGTTGCCCATAGGAAAAGTTAATCATATAAATATCAAAGTTTTTTATTCGACTAACATATGCTGCTGTGCATATCGAATCCAGCCCACCGCTAACTATGCAGACTGCCGCCCTTTTGAGGTAGACTTTTCTCGCACTATCTGAAATCGATCGTTTCATTGGATAATTCTGTGATTTTGTACATAATATAATGGACATTTTTAGTATTGGAGACGCTAGTTCTCTATATGCTAGAAAAATAAGCATAGATACCTGCAATTCCGTATGCAACAGCAATTAACGCCCTCGAGAGCAAGACTGCAATATCGCTCCTTGCTGAAAAGAAAGAAGTATCTAATCCAGCAGCCAGTGGAATAGATATCAACGAAATCGAACCGACGATGAGCTGTTCCTTATTATTTAGGTTGTTGATGGTTTTCATTAATATGAATGTGGAAAGATTCCCCATTCCAATTCCAAGTAAAATGAAATATTGGTAAGCTGATGGAATAAGGCCTATCGCCAGGAATGGGCCCGCCCAACAAAAACCATTTATCACCTTGGCGGTCATAGGCCATTTTACACTCTGTTTCATTCTTTTTCTTACGAACAGCATTGAAGAACGGAATCTTGTAAATATTACAGCGAATATGATTCCAAAACATGCAACCCAAATGAAAGTATTGAAGATTACCGGATAATGGTTTGAACCTATAAATTCAATCAGTAAAGTACCAGATAGTAATGCCGCAGAAATGGCAAGGAAAAGAACTCCAAACGCCCTTCTCACTAATACTGTCTCCGGCTCTCTCTTCAACAACCAGTGATTGATTGATCAGGTAATTTTAGTCTTACAAGCGATAAATTCGAGTTACATTAACTAAAATAACTATATACTGCTAATCAGTACTTCAATAATCGACAACATATTTCTATCTATCTATCTATCTATGGTTGATCCGATCGAGAAGTACTAAAGAATTAGTCAAATTAAGCCACAAACTGTCTGGCTTTGTTTTGCTTCAGTAGATCTCGCCTGTATTATCGAAAGTGGTAGGACAATTACAGAATATCTTGAATTCGTAACTCATTAATCGCGTTCCGGTCTACTATTAGTATAGAATGGCCAGAAAATCCCAACTGTCGGAAGAAGACAAATTGGAACTACTTTTTAGAAAGCAGCTGAAACTGACGAGGCAAATGCGAAACATGGAAAATAAAATGAGTTCTATCTATAAAAGGAAGGAACTATTTCGAGGCTATCGCATATTCATGTTGTCATCAGCTCTAATACATGAAGCAATAGAATTACAAAGGGAAACGAATTGGAAATGGTGGAAACGTGGATCTAATATGTCCATAGAAAACTGCCAACAAGAGCTTATAGATATTTTGCATTTTGTTATTCAATTGTCTATTGAACTGAAACTTAATCCTACAACCCTAGTTGAAAAGTATTCGTTAAAGCATGTGGAAAATATTAGCCGGCAAAAAAGAGGTTACTAAAGTGTATAGGTATAGAATAGCTTGTACGTAGGATTAAGTCGATAGCTTTTACTTTTATTCACAGATTATATGTACCGGATGCCGTTGGCCCACATGTGTACAGTGCTCTTAATTTCTGCTAAGACAGGTACCCTTGGGATTGACAGATTGATAGCACTAAATGAAGTTAGTTGAGGGGACAATGAACCCGTTTGCCTAATTGATTTGGAAGTTCTAGGTTATTATCAGTCAAGAAGTAATTTTATCAATCATATTCTTTTCCTTCGCTATTACTACCTCGCGAGCTATTCTTCTTCCCATGCTCATTGGTTCGGGATAAACCAAATCTGAATAGGGCGAACCGCTAAGATACAGATTAGTACCAGCAACAATTCTTGCTGAAAACTCAAATGTCACAAAGTTTCCGTCTTTGTCATATACTCCCTCCAGACAGAACGGTCCATTCATACCAGGTGGCACTAAATTTCTAGAAGTGTCAACAAACGATTCTCCCATTTCGTACGCCCTTAAAAGTAGAGATTCGCGGAGAACGATTGGAATATTTCCTACTACGTTATATGACATTTCTAAATCCGCGCACAGCTGCTCCCTCGCAGGGATTCTCCCTAATCCATCAACACTAGATTCGTATCTCCTATCTACCCCCATCAGTTCTACTTCGTTAGTTATAGGGGAATAAAAAAAATGCAAGAAAGCAGGAACACCAAGCACATACTCCTGAATAAAGAGGTCCTGTTCGCCGTTGATCAATTTCTGTTCCTTGAGCTTTGTCGCGTGACGCTCAAAACTCTCCCTGTTCCAAGCTATAAAATATCCCCTGCCGCCTGCAGCTCCATGCAATTTCACTATACATAATCCTTGGATATCGTTTTTTGACTCTACAGATTTTGAAACTGATAAATTGGATCTTTCCATTAGCTTTTGTTTTAGTTCCCTGTCAGCCTCCCATCTCAGAATCCATTTATTCCCAAAGATTGGAATACTAATTCGTTCGATTTGGTCAGAATCCATATAGGCAATCAATGTGCCATGAGGGATTAAGACGGAATTTGTCTCCTGTAATCGATCTAGGCACTTATTACTAGTGATCTCACCTAAGTTGTCTACTACAAAAATCTCGTCAATGAATCTGAATCTTTTATACAGATTCAACCTTTTTTTCTCGCAAACAAGAAGTGTGCTTAGACCCTCATCCTTAGCTCCCTTCAAAAGCTGTAACGCGCAGTGTGAACCCAAAGTTGCAATACTATAATCTCGACTTGCCATATATCATCGATATTTGTATTTTCTATATATATAGGTGCATAAAGATATGTAATTTTTCCTGTTTATTACTTCAAATCAATGGAAGCCAATAAGCCACAGATATAGACTCCTGGTTATATTTAGATCCAATCTGCGATTTAATCCCGAATTTGTCCACCTCCAGTTCGAAATTTAGAAATCATCGTAGTTTATCAATTTGCACAAGCCTTCAAGACAAATATATGAATCGAGTGTTAGCTCAAGGGTGGTCACAAAGTAGCACGAGGAGAGGAGGAATATTAGCCCTCGCCAACAATATAGCTATCCGCACAGAATCCAGGTAATTTACCTCCTGCCACCAAAGGTAATAAACTCTGCAATCAACTTGATTACAAAACCAATGGCGCCCACTACCCCCATTCCGAGTAGTACCAGCCTTAGATGAGTCATATAATCATCCTTGCTAGTCTTTTTTGCCAGTTTCATGGTTTGAATAATTTCGACTACCTTTCTTTGTACGACTGACACGAAAATCTACATACATTGAATTCTGGTCATATTTGAAGCTACCGTTGGTAGAGTTGAGGTAAGTTATAACGTTTTTACATATATTTTCGCAATTAGAGGCTATGGCGAACGAACAGCATAGATAGGTTCTTTGTCTGTCCTTTGCATCTCAACAAACGTTTCTGTGTTTTGTATTCCCTCTATTTTTCCGATGCGCTCTATTACGACATTATGCAATTCTTCGAGGGTACGAGAATTCACAG
>Ga0207665_10000160_pt1 | contig 45510 bp, 36 predicted proteins | sample LARL112metaG_FD_184351 | JGI IMG/M metagenome (GOLD analysis project Ga0207665, IMG submission 184351) | Corn, switchgrass and miscanthus rhizosphere microbial communities from Kellogg Biological Station, Michigan, USA - LAR L11-2 metaG... | ecosystem: Host-associated > Plants > Roots >... | reverse complement strand
ATCTGTGACTTGCCGCAGAGAAAATAGTGCATAAAGTGCTCCTCCCCCCATCGCGAGGGCCATAGTCAACCACGGCGCTGGCCTGGTTACGAATGTAAAGTCGTGATGAACACTAATTCCTCCACGTTCATTCGTAAGATTGGCCGCGAGATGAGCCGTCCCGCCGTTCTTGTTACAACTGAGCATCTGGAACTGCGGACTAGCACTAGTACCTATTGTCAGATCGAGTGGTAGAGAAGTTGCCAATCCGGCTTTCACAGAGCAGCCGGGTGGATTCGCAGTATTGCCAGCAAACAGAAATGCATCATTAGACTGTAACCGCATAACGTAGTTCGACTCCAATGACAGGGGCGTGCCGTCTTGAAGTGTTATCTCGATAGTTCGGGTTGTAGGAGTGTTGTAATTAATTGGGTTGTTGTCTGTTTTCAATACACCCAGAAAACCGAGATCTAGCAACTCACTGTGTGGAGCGTAGCCTTCTGCGAACGCACGGATCCTGACAACGCCGGTGCGGCTGGAGTGAACTTGTACACGAACTAGCTGTTCTTTGTCACCGTGAAGCTTGAAGCTTGACGGTGTGTAAGAGACATTTTCGTTTTGGCCCATAGTAACAGTGATTGCTTTTGCGGTTCCCGGCTCCAATCGGACATAAACGATAAACGTTTCGCCGACGGTTGCTCTAAGTGGCATTATGACCCTAACGTGAGGTGTTTCGTGATCATTCGAACTGGAAGCGGTAGCCTCATTCGAGGTCGGAGCCGTTGTGTTGGTTTTCGGATTGTGAGATTCTGTCTGGCTTGGTAGAGCGCTTGGTATTACAAAGGCGGTAAGCACAAGGATCGACAGAATATGGATAAATCTAATAGGCATGGTCTTCATCCATTCGACCTTATCGCGGAGAGAGCGGGTCGAGATGCCGGATTAGGAGAGAGTACGCACGCCCCCGTGCGATGTCGGGCGGATTGTCCTCCCGTGATGTGCCGGAGTCAAGGAAAATAGAAAAGCCCCGGTACCGCGGGAGCGTGAAAAGATGAAGAGCCCGGGCACCACAAGCGAGGCGCGCTATATGCCGAAGTATGGATGCGCTCCAGGTCTTGCACTCCTGAAACGTGCTATTGCCGATGTGGTTACCCGGGACGATACGTTGCTTAGTGAAATTTGCGAGGTGGCGGAGGGTCACCGTAGGCCGTACTTCTTCTTGATCTGCTTGATTCTTTCCCTTAACTCTGGCGGCAGAGAAAGCTTCTCGATTTCATCGAGCGCCTCTCGATACTTATACTCTGCCAGGCTTCTCTGTTTGGTGTCGTTCTTGGCATCGATTTCTGCGAGTCGTTCGAAGGCACATACCACATCTTCAGCTTCGAAGCAGAAAGCGGTAGTTGAGGTGGCTCTTTGGCGACGGGAAGACAATGGGGCAATTCGGCACCTTCGGATGCGTGCGCAGGACCTCTGCTACTTCCTTGGAGAATGGGACGGTGCGTTCTTCCCAATCTTTCGGCAAAAACCCGTATTGTGGTTTTGACCGGACGTGGACGCGCCGATGCGCCAGATCCAGGTCCGGCCAGTGGAGCGTCTGGAGTTCGCCGCGGCGTAACCCTGTCGCGAGCACTAAGGAGAAGAACGCCCGCTCCCAGTCGTCGCATACACCAAAGAATTTCTTAAGCTCCGCGTCGGTGTAGGCGACGGGTCGCTTGCGAAATTTCGGCAGTCGCGGCACCTTCTTGACCGGGTTATCAATCCCGAGCTTGTTAAAGAAGCTGTGGAGGATGACGCGGTCGGTGTAGAGGGTGGTGCCCGGGTCGAAGCCCTTGGACTTGCGCCAGGCCAGAAACTTCTTTATGTCCTCGGGAGTGATATGCCGGGCATCCGACTTGGGAGCCGCGTATTCGGTAAAGAGTTCCAGGATGGTTTTATATTTCTTGTGGGTGAGCGGCTTGCGAAAGGTCTGTATATCCTTCAGAAAGTCGGCGACCGCTTTTGAGCGGTAGCTTTTTTTCTTCGTCAGGGTCGGAGACTTCAAGTCCCGTTTCTTTGGCTTCGAGTTCTAAGCGCTTGCGCTTTTGCGCCTCCAAAGCATCGGCGGGGGTGTCTCCGGCGGCCTCGCGTAGGCGGCGGCCGTTTGCTCTCCATTCAATAAGGTAGGGTCCGCGGGAAGGCCATTGAATCCGTCCCTTGGCGTTCCGCTTCAGGGCGACATTTGCCCAGCCCTTCGCGGTCTTCACGCTCCGCACAATATTGACCCGCGCCACCGTGTCCCTTCCTCGGAAAAGTGGACACTATTATGGACACTAAGGCGCGAACGAGTCAATAACGTATTGAAAACAAAAACAATGTGGCAGCCGGACCTATAAGCCGAATTCTGTCCGCCTTGCGGCGGGACGGTCATTCCTCTGGGCCGCGCATTACTGCGCGGCTCTAGCGACCTACCCGGAGGTTTGACGCACCGAGCCGGCACGTGCCCGGCCGAAGCCGGGCTTCCTCCCTATTTGGTCTTGCTCCGTGTGGGGTTTGCCATGCCCGCTGCATTACTGCAACGGCGGTGCGCTCTTACCGCACCTTTTCACCCTTACCCCGCCGTCGCTCTGAGCCCTATCCCTCCGACTCGCTCAGAAATCGAATCGAATAGCTTGGGCGCACAGCGACGACGGGGCGGTATGTTTTCTGTGGCACTTTCCGTCGACCGGGCTTGAACCCGGCCTCCCGGACGTTATCCGGCACACTGCCCTGCGGAGTTCGGACTTTCCTCCCTCCTTGCGGAGAGCGACCGTCCGGTCCGGCTGCCAACCGCTCCATTATATGCGATGGTTCACGCGGCGTTTGTATTGCCGCGACCTAGTATCCTGCTTGCGGAAACTGCGTGGCTTTCTCTCTTCTCACCGTCGGCGAAGTGGTCACCATCGCGGCATCTCTCGCCGGGATCGGCTACTACTTGGCCTGCCTGTGGGCTGCTCGAAACTATCGGCGAAGTGCTCATGCGGCGGAGACGCAATTCCTCCCGCCCGTCTCGATCCTTAAGCCACTCAAGGGCAAAGATCCGGAAATTTACGAAAGCTTTCGCAGCCACTGCCTGCAGAGCTATCCGAAGTACGAGCTGATTTTCGGGGTCAGCGATCCCCAGGATCCTGCTGTGGAAGCGGTGGAACAACTTCGACGCGAGTTTCCCAAGCATTCGATTCAGCTCATCGTCTGCGCTGAGAATCTTGGAACGAACGCAAAGGTCAGCAACCTCGTTCAGATGGCGCGCGCGGCCTCCTACGATCACTTCATCGTCAGCGACAGCGACATCCGCGTGTCTCCCGGCTACCTGCAACGCGTCATGGGGCCCTTTGCGAATTCGAAGGTTGGGGTCGTCACCTGTCTGTACCGCGGAGTCGCCGGACCAACATTAGGGTCAAAGCTCGAAGCCCTTGGAATCAGCACAGATTTTCTGGCGGGAGTTCTGGTGGCCCGAGTGCTTGAAGGAGTGCGCTTCGCCCTGGGCTCTACCATGGCGTTTCGCCGCGACGATGTCCAAGCAATTGGTGGCTTTGAAAGCATTGTCGACTATCTCGCCGACGACTACGAACTGGGGAATCGGATTGCCGCTCTGGGAAGAGAAGTCGTCATTTCGGAAGAAATCGTGGATACGTTTCTTCCCACCTACTCGTTCGGACAATTCATCGATCATCAATTGCGCTGGTCACGCGGAGTTCGTGCCGCTCGTCCCGGTGGCTATCTTGGCCTGCTTTTCACATTCGGCTGGCAGTGGGCTCTACTCGCGGTATTGGTATCGAGGGGAGCTTCCTGGTCTTGGGGACTTCTCGCCCTGGCCGCACCATTACGTGGTCTCGTCGCGTGCAGTGTGGGCTGGCGCGTGCTGAAAGACCGCCAGCTTCTTCGGCAGTTCCCCATGCTCCCACTACGCGACCTGATTGCTCCGCTGGTTTGGATGGCGAGCTTCGCAAGCAATACCGTGACATGGCGAGGCGATCGTTTCACGGTGAATGGCGGCAAACTGACACGAACGAATTCGCCGTGAGTGCTTGAGCGAGAGAGGCAATCAGGAGATACTTTCCGTCCGCCGCTGTTCCGGCGCAATTCTGCCGCCCTTGCCGAATGCGTAGGTCTCGCCCCGCCAATAGAATCGGCGACTGGTGTAGCTTCCTACCCACACGAAAAATCCTGCCAAGTCTCGCAACGGATACAGCCAGCACAAGACTAGCGAGCGCGGGTCCCGTGCAATCCCCCACCCGATGGCGATCGACTGAATCATCCGATTCAGAAAAGCCACGCCTGGAAACGCCCACGCAAGAGACCAATGCCCCAAGGCACCCGCCGCGGCAAATCCCAAAATCCCAAAGGGCATCGCGAACGTAAGTCCGGTTCCAAGATGTCCGGCGGGTCGCGAGTACCGTGTGCTCTTCATCCAGCGAAGCTGATCGCCCAGAGTACGCACCGCGGAGCGTGGTGTGAGCACGTTCTTCACAATGTAATGCGATAACACAACCTTGAAACCCTTCGACCAGATTCGGTTGCCGAGTTCGAAGTCGTCGGAATAGTAATCCGCCGTCGCCGCAATCCCTCCAATCGCGTCAATGGCGTCCCGCCGAGCCGTCATCGCCGGACCCAGCGCGAAGCGCATTCCCTCCAACATGTCGGCCACCATCACGCCCGACGACATCTCCACCGACAAGCCGAGCGCCTCAAGCGTCGACCAAAAGTCCGAGGAGGGAATCCCCCGATACATGCAAGTCACCAGGCCCACTTTCGGATCGAGCAGCGGGGGAATCGTGTTGCGCAGAAAATCCGGCGCCACCCGCACGTCGCTGTCACTGATGACGAAGTACGAGCGGTCCGTGGCGGCGATCATTTTCTGCAGCGAGAAGACCTTGGCGTTGGGCCACGTCGGCGGGCCCGACAACACCACCTGGCTCTTCACCTGCGGAAATCGCGCACGCACGCGTTCGGCAACGGCGAGAGCGGGATTGTCTACATCGCGCGCTCCGAAGATGACCTCGTAGTCCGGATAATCTTGCTGGAAAAAGCTCTCAAGATTCTTCTCGAGCTGCTCTTCCATGCCGTGGATGGGTTTCAGAATCGTCACGGATGGCAACGATCCAATCGGAACGGCCAGAGCTTTTGCCCTCTCCTGCGCTGCGATTTTGCGGTAGCGGACGGCACTCATCAACGTCATGCAGAGAAAAACGGTGGAACTCAGCATGCCGATCGCAGCCAGGACGATGGCAAGTTCCAGCACAACACCTATCACCGATCCGCTCAGCAGCCAGGGATTCATAGCGCGAAACAAACTATATCTTGGAAGGAGGAGAGAATTGAGATTTTAGAAATCACGGGCGCCGGTTGGTAAAGATGGATTTCCCGCCATTGCGAGCGAGCAAGAAAGTCGTCAGGCCATCGAGTTCTTTCGGATATTCCTGATCGGTCCACACAAACACACGCGTCGGCCCGTTCCACAGACTCACAAATGACGCCGGCGTTTCGAAGATGTGGGGCGCGTCCGGAAACTTCGAGCCGTACCAGAGATTGCCGCTCGGCTCGTGCAGGACGTGCAACGGATATCCCGTATAAAAATTTAAAGTCGATGCCTGATGGTACTCGCCATCTACCACAATGACATCCCCGGGCCGGTAGTGCTGGCGGATCGCCACCGCAAGCTTGTAAGAAGACAGAATCGGCGAGAACGTGCTGAACGAAGAGTGCACGCACGCGAAAAGGCCGACCATCATGATGGCCAGCGCCATGTTGCCCAGCGCCGGACGTCCGCGGCGCCGCAATATCCAGTTCAGTCCTGTGCCCAGCAGAAACGCCATTGAAGCACCCAGCAACGGCCCTCGAAAAGCTCCGAGCGCTCGCGGTGTCAGATCGAGAACGTGTCCCAACGACAGATCGTAGTCCTGCGGATTCTTCTTCAACTGCTCCGCAAGGTCGGCTCCAGGCGATGGCAAGTGCGAGACCGAGAGAAGATACATCCCAGCTGCAAACGCCAGCACTCCGAAGACAAATAACACCGTCGAAGAGATTCTGCCAGCTCCGCGAATCTTACTGGCCTGATGAGAGCTGTTTTCACGCGCGAGCCACCCGCCCACTAGCAACGCCATGCCGGGCAGCGCGGGGATGGTGTAGTACTCCTGCCGCGTGGAGAAACTGAAGAAGCCCACGATCACTAGCGCCCACAGAGAGAACAGCAAGTTCGCCTTCTGCGAAAGGCTCAGATTTCCCCGCAGTTCCCGCAGTTTGATCGGGACGCTACGAAGCGACTGGGGCAGGAAAGCGGCCCAGGGCAGCAGCCACGCCAACAAGAGTCCCCAGAAGATCAGCAGCGGAACAGTATCGTAGCCCGCGGGAACTCGCTTGTTCAGAAAGCGCATCAGGTGTTCATTGATGAAGTAGAACCAGAGAAATCCGCGCACAGTTCCCTGCGTGGGATTTCTCATTGCTGCCAGAATGTGCCACGGCGCGGCGATAGCGAGGAAGACCAGCGTGCTCGAAACAAGCCGCAGCTTCAGCAGATGGCGAAGATTCCCCGTAAGGATCAGGTACATTCCGATCGCTCCCACCGGGAACACCAATCCGATGAGGCCCTTGGTAAGCACGTTCAGCGCGCAAGTAACTGCAAAACCCCAGCAGGTCGCTCGCGACGGAATTTTTTCCTCGAGCGATCGGAGAAAGAATAAATATCCGATCGTTAGCCACAGACCCACCAGCACATCGGGAATCAGAAAGCGGGTGAAGATGTAGGGCCCGATCGAGGTAGCGAGCACTACTCCCGCATACAATCCGCCCAACTCGCCGTAGGCAAACCTTCCCAGCCGGTAGGTTGCAAACAGCAGCGCCAGTACGCCGAGCATCAGCGGCAAACGTGTGCTCCAATCGCTGATGCCGAACAGCGTGTAGCTGCTGGCCAGACTCCAGTACATGAGCGGCGCTTTTTCGAGATAGCGGACGCCGTCCGTGTACATCGTGACCCAATCGTGGCGAGTCAGCATCTCACGCGCGGCTTCCGCGTGGATCGTGTCAACGTCATCGAGCAGCGCCGGCGTGAACATTCCGGCGAAGTAGATGAGCCCCCACAACAATCCGATCATCAGATAGGACCGGGAACTGGGTAGGGAGGAAGGAAGCGCGCCTGCGGGAGAATTGTCTTGACCGGGTTTCTGGTCCCGCGCGGCTACCGACAGGCTCATGCAAGGTTCCGCAAACGCCCGATTATACGGGGCGCGGAAACACTCAATCAACCGACGCTGACTAGCGGCCGACGCCGGCCGCCGCTGCCGTGGTTGCGTCCAGAATCTCTCTCCCCTTGGCCGCCAGGGATTTCAGCGTGAAAGGCTTCTGAAGAAAATTGGCGCGCAGGCTCGCAATCTCCCTCCACTCATGCCCGGCATGAGCACGTCGGTGACCATCAGGTCGACGGTGCCTCCGTGCTTGTGCACCACATCGATGGCCTGCAGGCCGTCTTTGGCTTCGATGACGGTGTATCCGCACTGCTTCAGGAACTCGAAGGCCGGGTGGCGCACCGCACTCTCATCCTCCACCAGCAATAGTGTCTCGGTGCCTCGCAACTTCGATGCGTCAGGCACGACGTCGCAGTCGGATGTAGTGCTCGTCCTGGCTTCAACGCGGGGAAAATAAATCTTGAACGCCGTTCCCCTTCCCAATTCGCTGTACACCCAGATGAAGCCACCGCTCTGCTTCACGATTCCATACACCGTCGCCAATCCGAGCCCGGTCCCTTTGCCGTTTTCCTTGGTCGTGTAGAAAGGCTCGAAGATGTGCGGCAGGTGAAGTGCATCGATGCCTTCCCCGGTGTCGCTGACTTCCAACACAACGTAGCGGCCAGCCGGCACCACCGGATGAATCGCGACATAGGGGCACGATCGACAGTTCGATGTCTTCCCCGATCAGGCGGGCAGCATGCGCGAGATGTCTTGCAGCACACAATTCAAGTCGAGCACCTGCAGGGATCGCGTCTGCTTTCGCCCGAAGGCCAGTAACTGCCGGGTCAGGTCCGCCGCTCGCCGCGACGCGCTCAGCACTTCTTGCACGTTGCGATGCAGCCGATGCTCCGGACCGATGGCGTCCTGCATCAATTCCGCGTAACTGCTGATCACCATCAGCAAATTGTTGAAGTCGTGGGCCACACCCCCGGCCAACTGCCCGATCGCGTCCATCTTCTGCGCCTGAAAAAGCGCGGACTCCAGTCGCCTCTGATCGCTGATGTCCCGGTCGTTCGAAATGAAATGGGCTACCTCCCCGTCTGCATTCCGGACGGGCGTGATGGTCATTTCCACGATGTACGATTCGCCAGTCTTTTTCCGGTTCACGACCACGGCGTGGAAGGCTTCGCCGCGGCGAATGGTGCACCACAGGTCCCGGTAAAACTCCGCGCTCTGCTCTCCGGACTTCAGGATCCGCGGAGTCTGTCCCACCGCTTCCGCCCGCGAGTAGCCGGTCAACTTCTCAAAAGCCGGATTCACATACTCGATGGTGCCGCAAGTGTCTGTGATCACAACCAGGTCGGCGGCCTGTTCGACCGCGCGGTCCAGCGTGCGGAGCATGTCTTCGGCCTGGCCGATTCGCTGCTCTGCCGAACCAAGCCCGTCGCTGGCTTGCACAGCCCGGTTGAGCCAGTTGTCCGCAGTGCCGCGTTGGCTGGCCTTCGGTTCGTACGATTTTTGCTTCGGCTTTCCTGTTTTCATCTGCCACTCCGACAACTGATACATCGGAAGGCAGGCACAAGCACTCCGCCAAAGTGACGGCAGTAACCGAAATAACTTTGGTCATTTCCCAAGCGGAGAATGGTCCCACAGTGGGCGCGGCCTCGACCAGTTGAGCTTCTCTTGCTCCCGAGCAGTGCTCAGCCAAGGGTCACGCAGCGCTATGGGGCCGTGTAGTATCCCTCTCGCGACCGAAGATGCGCGCCGCCTTGTGTCGGAATCACATGCACGCGACGAAAGGTCCGCACACCAGGCTGTTCGGAAGCGCGATAGTAGAGCAGGTAGGAACTCCGCAACTCTCCATTGATCTCGGCGAGGGCCTTTTCGAGTTGCGCGGTATCCTTTACCACGAAATCTTTCCCACCCGTAGCGGCCGCAAGATCGTGCAGCACGACGTCGCCTTGCATCTTCTTCTTTGGATTGTGGGTCGCGACCGTGTAGATGGCGACGCCGGCCATCTCGGCGCGTGCAGTTGTGTCGCTCAATCCGTGCAAGCTCAAATCGTCTTCCCCATCGGAAAACAGGATCAGTGCCGACCGGTGCGGCTGACCGTCAGCAGCAAAAATGGAGCGTCCGCATGTCTGGTAGATCGCGTCGTAGAGCGCCGTCAGTCCGCCGCTGCCCGGATCAGTCAGGGCAGTCTCAAGTTCGCCCGGACTTTTCACCCAGCGCTCCAGTTCGATCCGGCTGTTGAACGCCAGCACCATCACCTCGTCGTCGGGCCTCATAACATCCTGAAGAGATTGGCCGAGGGCCGTTCGCACGGTCGCCCACGACTTCCGTGTGGAATCGCTCAGGTCAATGACAATCGCGATGCGCAGGCGCAGGTCCGCCGCCGTCCGCAACTCGAAGCGCGGAACGGGTTGCCCGTCCTCCAGCACCGTGATGTCGGACGGGGAGAGCGTGTCCATGGGACGATCGTTCAGGTCGGTCGCGACCAAGGTGAGTTGCACTTCGCTGACGCGTTTTTGAATGATGATTTCAGGCCCGGCAGACCAGGCAGCCAAGCTGGAAATGGCAAAGAGCAGGAGAACCCCGGTTATGTGCCTCACACCTTGGCCATCGGCACGAAGAGGGTCCGCCTTTCGTGCCCGGGCAAACCGAGGTAATGCCGCTTCGGCCTCACGCCACCGGACCGGACCTGACCTCCGCCCGTGGAGCACGCGCCAAATCCCCCGCGCCCTGTGGAGAATGGCGCGATTCCACGCCAGTCCAGTCCGCCCGGCGGCTGCATGCTCCCGTAAGTCACTGTAAACAAGGCGCATCCCGAACTCGTTTCCGGACCGTTTTGGCAACGCGGATGCCTTACCACCTCGGTGAGTGGCCGAGGTCTGGAGTTTCGCGCATGCCCCAACATCCAACGGATTTAATGGTTCACGATGAGTTCTGGCGCGCCAAGGTTGTGTATGGAATGGCGGTCGTCTGCCTGCTGCTTGGACTGGCCATCGGCTATCTGCTGCGGGGATCGGAGTCGCGGACGGGGGTAGCCAGTTCGCCCAGTCACGCGGCGGCGCCCGACCCGCATGCTTCCGGCTCGATGCAGATGCCGAGTATGGAGCAGATGAAAGCGATGGCCGACCGCAAAGTCGAACCTCTGCTGGCGCAACTGAAGAGTGACCCCAAGAACAAAGACCTGCTGCTTCGAGTTGCGTACTTCTACAAGTCGGCTCATCAGTTCAAAGACGCAGCGTCCTATTTTGACCGCGCCCTTCAGGTCGATCCGAAGAACACGGCCGTTCGCACCGAGATGGCTTCCTGCCTGTACTACGACGGCAATGTCGACGGGGCGCTTGACCTTCTGCAGGAATCCTTGAAGCAGAATCCCGCGGATGCAAATTCGCTTTTCAACCTGGGCATGATTCGTTGGAAGGGGAAGAAAGATGCGTCGGGCGCCATTGCAGCATGGAAAGAGTTGCTAAAGACGAATCCCCACCTCGACAAGAAACCGGTCGTGGAACGCATGATCGCCGAAGCCCAAGGCAAGGCGAGTTAACGATCTCTGCAATTGCCAGATTGAGGAGTGATACGAAAATGTCGAACGCCGAGAAAACTTCCAGCACGTGGACGAGCTTTCAGGCCTACGCGCTCTCCGTGTTGTGCCTTGCCATCGGACTGGCCAGCGGATGGTTCATTCGGGGATCGCAGTCTCCCATCACCTCGCCGGTAGAAACCGCGACGGCAGCCTCATCGCAAGAGAATGCCGGCATGGGTCAGCCCACACCCGAGCAACTGCGCCACATGGCCGACAAGCAAGCGGCTCCCCTGCTTGATGCGCTGCAAAAAGATCAAGCGAATCCCGAACTCCTGGCGAAGGTCGGCAATGTTTACTACGACGCGCAGCAGTATCCCGTCGCCATTGACTATTACCAGCGAGCGCTGAAGGCAAAGCCCGCGGATGCATCCATCCGCACCGATATGGCGACCGCTTACTGGTATACGGGCAACGCCGACACGGCGATTTCGGAGTTCCACCGCGCACTGGCTGACGAGCCCAACAAACCGAATGCTCTCTTCAATCTCGGAGTCGTGCAGTGGCAAGGGAAGATGGATGTTCCGGGCGCGCTCTCCACCTGGCAGAGACTGCTGGACACAAATCCGAACTATGAGGGCAAATCGAAGGTCGTCGAGTTGATGGCACAGGTGAAGAAGCATTCCGGAATCAAGCCCGGCTCACAGGCGACGGAGCTGTCGAACTAGAAATCGCGGGACTCCCGCGAATCCCCAAGCGTCGAGGCCGACCCATGTTCATTAGGCGGGCTTTTGCACTGATCTGGCTTTGTTGCTCAGCGGCGGTTGCCCAGCCTGCTCCCCGAGCGCAGTTCATGTCACTTGAACAGGCTCGGCCTGTTTTAGCCGCATTGCCACAATCTGTTCCCGCGAAGTTGAAATCATCCGGTACCCTGCAGCCGGCAGCCTGGCAATCCTGGATGCAGGAAAATGATCGCGAGATCCGCGCCCGTCTGGAGCGGGGAGAAGAAGACACCCTCGTAAATCTGCTGCGTTTCGGTGTCACGTTCACTCGCGAGTACCGCATCGATGACGAGTACCTGGTGCGTTACGGACAGAGCAGCCTGGTCAACAGCTTTGCTGAAAAACGCGCGCGCGATCTGGTGCGAGCTTTGGCCGCGCCGCATCCTTCGGAGGGGTTGCTCCGCATGCGGGTATTCCTCGAGAAGAAAGGCTATCCGCTCAAAACCACAGCTCAGCAGACACAAGCGAGGAAATACCTGCTATCGAATCTGAGCAGGATGGGCGACGAGTTTCTGAAGTACCGCAGCCAGAAGAAAGACGATACCCGTTTCCAGCTCTTCAAAGATCGCGGGATCTCGCTCGACACGAACCTTTGGCCCGATTTTCTCCTCGACGAGCACTTCCGCCGCATGGCCAGCCAATCTCGAGTCAAACCGCATGGCATTCGCCGCGTCGCTGTCATCGGTCCCGGCCTGGATTTTGCCAACAAGGAGAAGGGCAACGATTTTTATCCGCCGCAAACGATCCAGCCCTTTTCGGTGATCGATTCGCTGATGCGCTGTGGACTCGCTGACCCGGCAGGTATTGACCTTTTCACCCTCGACATCAGCCAGGACGTCAACTTCCACGTAGAGCGCGCTCGCGATCACGCCATTGCCGGGAAAGCATACGTGGCACAGTTGCCGTGGAATACTGCGGCTCGACACGACCCCGCCTACCGTTCCGGCTTCATCCAATATTGGAATCGTTTGGGGGATCAGATTGGGGAATCGATCCCGCCCATTGCCGTTCCAGCCGCAGCTGCTGAGACCCAGACACGCGCCATCCGCATTCGGCCGGAGATCGTGCGGCGCATCACGCCGGTCGACATGAACATCGTTTTCCAGCGACTTGCTGACGACCAGGCATTCGACCTGATCATCGGCACGAACATCTTCATTTACTACGGGGAATTCGAGCAGTCTCTGGCGCGGGCGAACGTATCGGCCATGCTTAAGCCGGGCGGCTTTCTTCTCACTAACGACAAGTTGCCCGATGCTGTTCCCTCGGGCTTGCAAGCCGCTGAGCCTACTGTGCTTGTGGTCGCGCGTGATCCTGACGTCACGGAGTATCTGTTCTCGTACCAGAAAACGAAGTAAGTCCTGCCGCAGGAGATTCCCCCGCGAGCACGATCTTGAGCCGCCACAAGACCCAGCCCATTGCCCCCATCGACGAAATCCACACGGCGAACGCAATCCGCACGACCCACGCGGGCGCCTCTCCCACGCGACGCAACACGAATGGCAGGAAATTCCAGCTGGTGATGTGAACGTAGTCCCACGGATCGGTCAGCATGTCGTCGTTCGTGAGCCCCCAAGCTTCTCTTTTGTTGAGCGCGAAAGCTACGATGTTCTTGAAGCGCAGCCACACCACGAACGTCGGATGCCCGAGCGTCGTGATCTGATAGAGTTCCAGCGAGAGCCAGAACATCACGGACGCAACCTGGACTGCGCCTGCGACCGCGACCAGCGCGAGTCCAACCCGCCAGACAGCCTTGCTAAGTTGGGATCGATATCGCAGTAGCAGTGGCACCGACAGAAACGCCGCCATCTGCGCGGCGCTGGACACATAGCGATCGCCCCAGGCCGAATCGCCACTCCACACCGTGTAGCGCGCATAGAAACCAATGTAGATGAATAAGAGCAGGGTTGAGCTAATGAGGTAGGCTCTGATCGCCGGGCCGAACCTCTTCCACCCGATGATGACCAAAAGCAGCATCAGAATCAGGAGTGGATCAAAAAGAAAAATGGATTTCTCGGGCGCAAACAGCGCACCCAAGAAACCGACATGAAACGGAACCTCAAACGGATAGTTTGCAGGCAGCGACGGGTTCATCTCGTGCGCCTGCTGCGCGAAGACCGACACGTATGTATTGAAGAACGATCCGAAGCGGTAGTACTGATACAGGCGGTCGATCAGCACGAACATCACAAAGAGTGGAAGCGCCGTCGTCGCGTACGTTCGAAAACGCTTCCAGATTTCAGGCAGCGACTCTTTCCCCAGCCAAAGTGCGAGCAAGAGAAACACGCCGCCCATCATGAGGTCCATTCCGGTGGTCAGGCGCGTCAGCAGATTGAGACCGAAGGCCGCCGATCCGATCACCAAAGCCCGCCGTTCGCCGGTGACGAGCCATTCGTACTGAAAAGCAAACCCCGCCAACGTCAGAAGCACGATGTAGTTGTTCTCCATCATGTTCTGCGTGTAGTGGAGATGGGTGGTGCACACCAGCAGTGCCAGCACGCCCGCCACGGCCTGCGGTTTCGTAAACCCGAGCAGTGTGAGCAACCGGAAGCACACCAGCGCCGTCAGAACATTGATCAGAATGTTTGTGGAGTACGCAACAATCATGCTGCGCACCGCGGGATCATTCCCGTTGTACTCGCGGAAAATCGGCAGCATCTCAACGTACGTTCCCACGACATCCGCGGGCAGCATGAGTAAAGACTGTCCCATCCCGTACCACGCGTAGATCGTGCCGTTGCGCCCGCGCAAGCCGAAGTCGGGATAGTCTCCCTGAATCACGGGCGGCGCAGACGTCCAGAATGAGTGCGTGGTTTGCAAGCGCCGCGCGGTGTCGACGGAGTCGAGATCGCCCGACTGCACGCAGAATGCAATCAACCCCGCCGCCACGCACAGCAGGAAGAGCGGATCGCGCAATCTCGCTTTCAGACGCTGATACATGAATGAGTGGTGATAGTAACTGAGGCCCCACAACTGATCCAATTTGGCATAAGCAAGGATCTTCAAAACGGGAAGGGCCCGGCTTCAGCCGGGCCATCGACTCCATTCACAAGCGGCTTTAGCCGCTGAGATCTGCTCTTAATATCTCGCGAGAAAACTCAGTGCGAATGCCCGTGACAGGTTAACGTGCAGCTCCCGGTCGCGTGATTGTAGGTGATCGGAGCACTCCCATTCGGAGCCACCACGCTCGCATCGAAATTCACCATGCGCTCGCCTGAGATCGTACCCGACTGCCCCCCCATCCCATGGGCCGTGTGGCACACCGAGCATGAGAATCCCGCATTGATATGCCGCGCGTGCTCCGCGAAGCTGCTGTTCGCCAGGATGGTGGTCAGGCTGTGGCACTTGGCGCATAACGCATACGGCCCCACCGGGCTGGTATCGGGATTCGGAAACAGATTGCTGACCGTCTGCCCTGGTGCAGCAGCCTGGCTGAATTCGTAGCGCCGCTCCAGGATGTGTGTGTACTTCGATCCATGCGGGCCGCTCGCGCCCGTCCCGCCGAATTCACGGTTGTCGTCGCTATTGTGGCAGTCGGTGCAGAGGATTCGCATGCCCATCGTGCGCCCTTGAGTGACGCCGTCGATATTGAGCATGTTGGCCAGCAGGCTCGGCTGCGCCAGCGCGCTCGTCCGGTCGTGGACCACCGGGTGGCTAGAACTCGACGTTAACGCGAACTGCGGAATCATGTTCAGCGGGTCGCCCGCCGACACCGCCCGCACCGGCAAATACCCGAACGTCGGATTCACGGTCTTCCCTGTGCTTGTCCCATGACAGCGCAAGCAATTCTCATACTGGTTCACTGATGGAATCAGCACCGTGACTCCGTCGACTCCGCTGATACCCACGACGTTGTTCTGCGATGGCCGTACATTCGGCGGGGGCGGGAAAGTCGTCACCTGATTCGACGAATGCGCATTGTGGCAGTCCGCGCAGGTGGAGTGGCGATTCTGATTCAGTAGCGCGCTCTCGTTGGCGTCATGCATGCTGCTCCCGGTCGTGAACGGATGCCCGATCTTCGCAAACTCCACGAACACGTTCGGAGCCGCCGGCGACAGATTCGCTCCACCGTTGTGGCATGCAATGCACGCCTGCTCGTTCGCCCCGCGCAGCAACCGGGCCGCACCGGGCGCATTGTGCGATTGATGGCATGCACTGCACGAATTCTGCCCGACCGTCGGATAGCCGCCGACCGGAGGCTGGTTCGCTGTTTTCGCGGTGCTGATGGCATGTACGCTGTTCGTCCATCCGGCCAAGGGATTGGTTTGTCCGGTCATGACGCGATTCGCGTCGTGACACGCCAGGCAAAGCTGCCCGCTCGAGCTGTCGCGCACCAGGAAATTCAGATTCACCGGATCACCCGCCTGGACGTGCGGATTGTGGCAACTGGTGCACTCGATGTTGCCCTTCACCAGTTTCACGGCGCCCGTCGGATCCGCCGTCGTCCCCTGCGCGACAATCGACGCCGCCAGATCGGGCGTGTCCTTCATCGGCAGCACCAGGCTGAACGGATGCGATCCCTGCAAGTTCGTTCCGAACACATCCACGGCCTTCATACTGCCTGTCATCGGAATCTGCTTGTAAGCGAGCGTCTGCCCTGGCGCCACCGTGCCGTCATGACAGCTCAGGCACAAGCTGCTGGCTTGTCCCAGCGGCGGCTGAGGATTCGCCTTCTGCCCAAACGTGGTGCTGGTGTATGGAGTGTAAGTTTGCGTGGAAAGCGTCTGGTTCCACAACGGCGTCGCGCCGCCCACGCCCGAGTGAGGTGCATGACAATACAGACAGGACGCCGAGAGTCCGCCGCTGATCGGAGAACTGCCCGCTGGAGTAAGATCATGCGCGCCCAGTACGTCGCCGCCGACCGCCTGCGCCATCACTGTCGCGCTCGCCAGCGCCAGCCAGACCACCAATGCTGCGGCTCTCAACCTCACTCCGCGCCTCCCGCGCCAGACTTGGGTAGCCCGAAGTAATGAAACACCTGCACGCGCCGGTTGAACGAATCCACCACCAGCACCCGGTCGTTGTGGTCGATGAACAATCCCGCGGGCAACTGGAAGTCGCCAAAGCCTGTGCCCTTGCGCCCGAAGTAGTAGAGCAACTGCCCTTCGCGGTCGAATACTTGCACGATGTTGTACAGCCCGTCGACCACGTAAAGATGTCCTTCCGAATCAACCCCCACGCCCTTGGGACGGAACATCGCGCCTTCGCCATCGCCTACGCGTCCAATCGTGTATTGAAACGTGCCGTCGTGATCGAGCACCTGCACGCGGAAATTCATCGCGTCCACTACCACCAGGTCTTTGCCCTCGAGCCGCAGTTCGGTCGGGAAGTTGAACTCGCCGTTGCCGGCGCCGCCCTTGCCAAACTTCGCGAGCACGCTGCCATGCATGTCCATCATGAAAATCTGATTGCGGTACGTGTCGGTCACGAAGATGTGCTGCGCCGCAGAATCCACCGCGATGCCCGTCGGACGCTTGAACATGCCTTCGCCGCCCTTCAGGCTGCCGATCACCTGGCGCAGTTTGCCACCAGCGTCGAACACGAAGACTTTGCCCGCGTCTGAATCGGTGACGTAGATGTTGTCCTGCGCATCGACGGCGACGCACTGCGGCCAGCGCATCGCGTCTTTTCCTTCGGGGTGCGACAGGAATTTATATTTCTCGTGCTCGAAATCGAAGATGTGCACGCCCGGCGCGCCCGGGTCGGTCACGATGATCCGCCCCTTCGAATCGCTCACCACGCTGTACGGACGAACCAAGCGGTGAAACTCCGGCTCGCCCGCCACCACGTCTACCACTTTGTTCCAGAACCCGCGCTTCGGTTTCGCTTCACGCTCGTAGCTGAAGCTGCGCTCAAACACCAGCTTCCGCCCGCCCTCCAGTTGCAGTACCGGAACATTGACGCTCTCAGGAGTCTTTGCCTTGGAGGCGAATGCCACAGGTGCCGCGATCAGGCAAGCTACCGCCAGCACGAAGAGTTGGGCGCAGGCTCCCCTTTTCCCCCGCGCGCGATTTAGAAGAAGTTGAACCAACGTTGGACCCCGAAGAAGTACGTGTTCACGTCGGCCGGGGGCGTACTGGACGCACTAAACCCCTGGTTGAACTTGCTGTATCCCGCAGTGAACCACATCTGCCGGAACTGATATTGCAGATGGACGACGGCGTTTTCTGTGTTGTTGTGCGATCCCAGCGTGCCATTGAGGGTATCACTGAATGCTCGCGAGAAACTCGCCGAAGCCGTGAAGCGCTTGAACGGATTAAGCCCCAGGCCACCTCCGTAAGAATGGCCCCCATAGACAATGATGTCGGTGGGAAGCGGAATGGGATTCGGAAGCGGCGTCGGCACCAGCCCCGTCCCTCCGAGCAATGCGGTGCCATCGGATTTCGCATAGCTGGCGCTTACCCCGAACCACTTCGCAGACAGCCCTGTCGTGTAATTTTGCGAATGCGACCCGTATCCGGCCGTCGTATTCAACAAGCTGCGCGACCCGCCCGCGCTTCCGTTCCAATGCAGGTATCCGATCTTTCGCCCAACAGCTGCGGTGAAGCCGAATCCTGACGTTGTGTATCCCACCAGCAACGTCTGCGTGTTCTGGTAGTAGTTACCCGATCCACTCAACTCCCAGTTACCCATTCTTCGCGAGTACGTAAGGGAACTTAGCAATCCAATCCTACTTAACCCCGAAGCATCTACTGTGGTACGCGTGACCGCCAGCACCGAACTCAAAGAACCGCCCAGTACATGATTCCAATAGCTGACCGATCCTGTCAGTCCGTTGGAGCCGAAGGTCTTGCCGAAGTACTGCTGCTGCCGTCGTTCGATCGTCCCCGAAAGCAGGAAGTGCTGCGTCAGGTTGTAGCTTGCGATCCCGCCCATGTCGAGAGAATTGGAGCTCTGGCCGGGCGTCTCCTGACGGATGATTCCCCCTGCTGTCACGATGTTCTGCACGAGCGTGCCCAGCAAGTTATCCGTGTAAACGACGTTCGCACCCAGGGCCAGCCTGTCTTTCGGATGAAGCGTCACGTTTGAGCTCACCGTGTTAATCGAGCCGTGATAGCTGCCCTGCGAAAACTCCGAATCGAAATTGGAGTGGTTGTAGTTCCCGGAAACGCTTCCATGAAAGGGCAGATCGTGGCTCGCGCCGAACGAATAGGAATCTCCTGAGTTCGAGGCGGTCTCTCGCTCATTGGTGATCAAGAGCGGATAGTCCGAATGATTCTGGGAACGAACGTAACCGCCATTCAGGTTGAATCCATCCCATCGATAATTGCTATGAAGGTTCAGATTTCGATATGTCGAACTCCCGTTCGCGTCTTCCCCATAAATTGAGTAGTTGCTGTGTCCTTGCAGGTACGTCGCGTTGAGGGTTGGAAGGTCCGGCAGATTCACGCCCCAGCCGACGCTGAAACCGTCCGTATTGCCGTGCGACGTAAAGTTCGCCACCCCGGGCGCCCCGAACGTTCCCAGGCTGTTGTAGCCTTTCGAATAGCTCACCGAACCCGGGAAGTGGCTTCCACTGAAAAGGAACGCGCTCGCTGTTATCCCGCTGCTGTCGGAAATCGCCTGTGACGTGGAGTTGGCCCGCGACTGGTTGTAATACGGACTGATATCGAAATTCAGAAAACTTGGCGAATAGTATGAGCCGGTGAGGTTCCCGCTCCCCCCAAAGTTCAAACCGTGGTCCGACTTGATCGTGCTTCCGTAGTCCGCGGTATACCCGAACGAGGCTTGTCCGTTCAGGTTCATGCTGATGTTGTCGCCTACCGTTACCTGGGCGGATGCCGCCAGCGTCAGCGCCATGATCGTCGTTGCTGCGATCCAGATTGCTCGCTTCCTCATGGCACTCCACACCCTTCTGCCCCATTTACAGTTCTTCGACTTTGGCGCGCGTGCGCAACCGTTGGTCGAGAGCGGAGCGTAGTTGTTCGCTCTTCTGCTGCTTCAACTGCTTGCGCAGCCCATCTTTGACTTCAGTAAATTTCCGCATGCCAGCCGGGCTGTGCGCATTCAGTCGGATGATCGTGTATCCGCTCTCAATTGCAACCAGTCCGCTGATCTGCCCCGGCTGCAAGGATTGGACTGCCTGCAACACCTCTGGCGGCAGTTTCGCCCGGTCCACCGCGTGCCGGTCGCCCATCATCACGCGGTAGTCATCTTCCGAAATTTTCTCGGCCAGCATGCCGAACTGTTCGTAGTCTTTGGTCGTCTTGGCCTGGTTGAGGGCGTCTTCGGCGCGTTTGCGCACTTCCTTGAGTTGCGCCGACGTGGCCTTCTCGGGCGGCATAATCGAGATCGTCTGGATCGTGAAGGTCTCCGGCACCCGGAACTGGTCAGGATTCTTGTCGAAGTAGGCTTTGGCCTGTTCGACGCTGACTCCGGCGCGATTCTTCACTTCAAGATCCAGCAACTGGTCGATCAGCAAGGAGCGCTCGATCCTTGCGCGCATTACCTTCTGCGAGTTGTTGCATTCCACCTTCATGAATTCGCGATACGCCTCCGGATTCTTGAATTGCTGCCGGAACTCGGCCACTGCGCGCTCCATCTTGGCCGGCGGCACAGCTAGCCCGCGCCGGTGCGCGTCCTGATAAACCAGCTCTTCGAAGACCAGCATCTTCAGGGCGCCCGCGCGGATGTCGGCCTCCATCGCTTTCGGGAAGCCGCCGTTGTGTTGGCGGGCGTACGGGAAAATTGCGTACATCTCGCGCAGCAGGTCGCGATCGGATAACACGGTGCCGTTCACTCTCGCCACCGGTTTGCCGGCGGGTTCGCGCATCACCAACTCATTCCCCGGTTTCGCAATCGCTGCCGGCGCGTGCGATACGGCCAGCTGTCCTGCCATTGGCGCCACCGCCAGCATCACCAGCAACCAGGTTTTGAGTGTCGTTTTCATACATTCCTCGTTTATAAGAAGCGGGGGGAGAGCTTTTCTCCCCCCATCCAAAAACACCTTCGACTAGGTCGTAGGCAGATTTGCGTTGTGCATTTCGTTCGCTTCGGCACCGTGGCAGCTGCGGCAGAATTGCGCTGCCGAGTTGCTGGAAGTGTCGCCCGGGTTGTAGTAGCCACGGACGAAGAAGCTGGTCTTGAACACACCAGCCACTCCACCAATCGTGCCCTTCCAGGCGTTCATGCTGTGCTGGTCGTGGCAGGTCATGCAGGTCACGGCCGGCTTGCCGCCGATCGCTGACGTTCTGACAACCCAGCCATAGTCCTGCTGGAATGTCGCAAACGCGCTGCCCGCCGGCGCCGTAATCTTGCCCGTGGCATCGATCGTGCAATCCCAGTCATACGTTCCGCCGCAGCCGACTGTGGCAAGCGGTCCCACCGGGTGATCGTTGTTGTAATCGCCCTTGGTGCCGCCGTCGTTGCCTAGCAGCGTGGGGGCGTTGCCGCCGATCGCGTTCGGGATAACTTCAACCGTCGAACCCTTCATCATGCCGTTCACGGCCAGATTGCCGTCATGGCAGCTCAGGCAGAGCATGATTCCGACCATCGGGTCATGGGCGCCCGCGGAGGAGTTGGCTGGAGTTGTAACTGGGAAGCCACCCGCGTCGCCGAATGCGAACGTCTGGCTGTAATAGGGCTTCAGATCCGTGCCCCAGAGGGCGACGTCGCCAGCGGTGGCATCTGCTGTCGCAATGCCGTTGCCGCGTGCGCCGTTGTGCGGTGAGTGGCAGGCCACGCAGCCCCGGCCATAAACCAGGTGCGCGCCCAACACGTCGGTCGTGGGGTGATAGTTGGAGTCAACTGCGACCGCCATCGCTCCGAAGGCGACGATGACCAGCAGAATTAACATTGCTTTCTTCATAAATTCAAAGACCTCCTGATGATGTGTTGCAACACGTTCTGCTTCTACAATTGCCTGCAACCGGGGTACCTTCCGTCTGCAGTTAACGTCTGCCCGCGGGCAGACGAACTCGTTGCGGCTACTGTGGCGCCGCGGAATTCTTTTTGTCGCTGTTCGCATTGGCAGCCTCTCCGGCTCCGGATACCTGCTCTGCCTTCGCACGTTCCACGCGAACCTGTTCGGCTTCGGCGTCAGTCACGTAACGAAACATCTGCACGCGCCCAGGAAACTGCTCCGAAGTGATCACGCGGTTGAACTTGGTATCGATCGCGATGTCTAACGGCGCTGAAAACTGTCCCGGCCACTGTCCCGGCTCACCGAAGTAGATCAGCAGTTGCCCTTCGCGGTTGAACACCTGCACGCGCTGCTGAACGGCATCCATCACCCAGATGTGCCCATCGCCGTCCACCGCAATGCCCTTAGGACGCGCCAGGTATCCCGGTCCATCCCCGTTCTTCCCGAACGTGCTGATGAACTTTCCGTCGGCGTCGAAGATCTCAACCCGATTGTTCAAGGTGTCGGTCACGTAAACGTTGCCGTCCTTGTCCACCGCTACATTGGTGGGCAGTGAGAAGGTTCCGGGATCGGTCAGCGTGTGCTTCTTGCCGGATACTCCGATCTTGCGTAGCACCTTGAAGTTGTCGGCGTCGAAAACCACCACAACATCGTTCTGGGTATCCACCACATACAGGAACCGGTTCTCGGTATCGATAGCTACTCCGCCCGGTCGAGACAGAATGTCGGCGCCAATGGCCGCTTCTTCGGTCCATTTGCCCGGACCCTGCTTGGCCGGACTGATCACCGTCACCCGGTGCAGCTTGTCGTCGGTGACAAAAATGCGATCGTTGTCGTCGATTGCGATTCCGTTGATTAGCCCGAAGTGCGCATCCTCGCCGTTCTTGATCAGTTCGACTTGGTCTTTTTTCTCCGCGTCGAAGATGAAGATCGCACCCACCGCCTGATCGACCGCATAGATCCTGCCCTTCGAATCGAACGCAACACCATAAGTTCGTACCAACTGGAATGGCAGCTTCAGGTTCTGATCCGCCTGCGGCTTGGTTCCAGCCAACCGGTCCATCCAGCCCTGTTTCACTCTCTGCTTGCCATTGACGACCGTGTTGAAGTCGATCTTTTCGCCGGTGAACTGGGCCAGGTAGCGAATGCGGGTGATCGCCGGTGGGTTCGGCCAGATGATCTTGCTGATATCGAAGTTCACCCGCTTGGGTAGTTGCGCTTCGGGCGTTGCGCCTTTCTTCTTCTTGTCGCCGGCAAGCGCAGGCAGCGCCAGAACGATCAGCATGAACAGGGCCAGCATCGTCCAGATCTGTTTGCGATTCGAACTTGAGCTCAGCGGCAACATATCTCGTCTCTCCTCACCTCGACATCAACTTGCCCTTATGGCAGGTATTGCAGAAATCCATGTTCGACTTCTGGTCCTTCGCCAGCAGGCCCGCTTGATCCGACGAGTGAGGCTGGTGGCAGGTAAGGCAGGTCATCTGCCCGGCCGCTGGATTGTCGCGATCGACCGGCCCGGACACGGGGTGGAAGTCCACCGGATGCCCCGCGCCATACTTCAATTGCAGTACCGGCGCCTTGCGCAGGTAGCCTTCTGGCAACTTCACTTTGCCTTCGTAAATCGTGATCAGGTGCTCGGCTTCGAGCTTCGCGGGGCTGCGATCCGGACCATGGCACTCGAGGCAGGCCGTGTTCGTATCTTTCGCGCGCAGAAGATGCTGGTTCTCGCCGCCATGCGGCTCGTGGCAGGTTGCGCATCCCTGCTCGAATACAGGCTGGTGCACATTCTTCTTCTTGTGCTGCTCGGCCTGGTCCGCGTGGCAGGTCAGGCAGGCATTCACCGGATCGGGCTTGATGAATCCTGGAGTCTTGCCTGCGTGCGGGTCGTGGCAGTCGGTGCAATCGCCGGCGGCGCCGGGATGCTGTACTTTCGCGTCCGCGATCTGCTTGACCTTGTCGTCATGGCAGGTGATGCAGAGATCTTTCGCGCTCGCCGCCGCCAGAACGACCTTGCCGTCTTTCGCCGGCTTGTGGCAGCTCTCGCACATATTGTTTTCGAACGGGTTGTGCGTGAACGCCTGCAGCAGCTTGGGTGACTTCGACTGGTGCGGATCGTGGCACTGGATGCAGTTCGCCGTGGCGAAGGGCTGGTTCTGATGAGCTTTCTGCAGGTTCGCATCTTTCGGATCGTGGCAATCGATGCACAGTGCCGGCGCGGCCTTCGTCAGGTGATAATCAAACTCTTCTTTGCCGCGCTCGCCCGTCTTGTGGGTGACGTGGCAGGTCTCGCATCCCAGGTCGAGCGCCGCGTGCCGGCTGCCCTTCGCGGGAGTGTCTAACCCGATCTTGTGGCAGTTCAGGCAAAGATTCTCTTTCACATCGCCCGAACTGGCCTTCAGCAGCTGATTCTTGTTGTCGCTGGCATGCGGGTCATGACACTTCATGCAATCGCGAACCGCCGGCGTGTGAACGACACCTTTAATGTCGGCGGCATTCTTGTCGGCGTGGCAGGTGAGGCACAACGCGTACGGCGTGGTGGTGATCAGCTTGACCCGCGTGACATCTTTATTCACCCGGATTTCGTGGCAGCTCAGGCAGCCCATCTGGATCGCCGAGTGAACCGCTTTCCCTTTGGCTTTGTCTTCGTGACACTCCAGGCACGTCTTGGCGTCGGTGTTTTTGTCGAGCGGAACAGGGTGAGTGGCGGCGAAGGCCGGTGCCGCAGCGATGAGGACTGTTACAACGAACAGCATCACCGCGAGGGGAGGGATCCCGGCGGTGGCTGCCATCAGCTTCCGAATTTGTCTTGCGAACGACACCTTACGTAACCCTCTGCCCACTTCTTTTGCACGACCCTCGCCTTTGACGACCAGCCTTCGACAGATTTTCGTGGCGCCTATAAGCCCATACTGGGCAGAGACTTGCGGAATTTTCCCGCTCGGCGATAGAGTACAAGCCGCCGAAACCCTCCCCCGGCAATGGGCCTTCTCCCCCAGCACCATTGGTGAAATGCCCCAAGTCACGTTTGCTGAAAATCGCAACAGGAAGTCGCTAGGTTCCGGATTGATCTGGAATGCGGACATTGTTCGGCGATGAAACATTCAACAGGACCGGTCCAGTGCGGGTAAGTGCGCGAAGCACCCGAGCGAGTGATCCAGAACACTTGCTTGTGTAATTGCGTGAAATCACCGAAAGCTCGTTTGTCTTGTGGGATTTGGCCCATGTCTGGCCGCTCGGCACCCGGGTGGTTCCTGGACAAATGATTGATTCCGCGGCACTTCATGATCTTCGACACTATGGCGCCAGAGTTGCATTTCTGGCAGGCGGAGAAGGAATCGTTATGGCTGCTGCACCGACCCGTTGGACCCGAAACGCCTGGCAGACACTCAGTTCCATCAAAACTGGGGTCGTACTGCTGATCACGGTCGTCGCACTTTCTGCCGCCGGCACCATAGTTCTGCAGAGGCCGGCGACTGAAGCCGACGAGATGCAGCGCGCCTACTCGCCCCAGGTGTTGCGCTTCCTGGACGCGATCGGTCTCACTGACGTTTTCCACGCGTGGTGGTTCATCACCCTGATGTTGCTGGTGAGCCTGAGTATCGTCGCGGCTTCCATCGAACGCTTCCCGAATGCGTGGCGTTACTTTGCCCGGCCCTACAAGTATCCCGACAAGAATTTCCGGCGCGCGCTCGCCACACAAAAGTCAATCCCCATTCCCGACGAAGAGAGCGGGCTGGTGGCCGCCGAACGCGCATTGCATGACATCGGGTTCAAAGCGGAGCGGGTCGTGCAGAGCGATCACTTCGCCTTGTTCGCCGATCGCAACCGCATCTCAGAGATGGCCGTCTACATCGTGCACGCCAGCCTGTTGCTGATTTTCTTCGGCGGTATTGTGGACGCACTCTGGGGATGGCGCGGCTTCCTCACCCTCACGCCGGGTCAGCAGGCGAGCATCATCGAGGTGCGCGCTGGCACGAAGAAGTTCCTCGCCTTCGCGGTTCGGTGCGACGGCGCGGGGCAGGAAAATTATTCCGACGGCACGCCGAAGAAGTGGTGGTCACAGTTGGCAGTCGTGCAAGGCGGGAGTGATCTGCAGAAGAAACAGATCGTCGTCAACGATCCGCTGGTTTACGGCGGCATCCGCTTTTATCAATCGAGCTATGGACCGACCGGCAAGATCGACAAGCTGATCATTTCAGCCATGGCTGCGACAGGCGTCGGCGAGAAGAAGGAACTCGCCCTCCCGGTTGGAGGCTCCGCTCCACTCGACGTGGACACCACCGTGACACTCGCGGAGTTCTTTCCCGACTATGTGATCGAAGACGGACAGGTCTACAACCGTTCGAATTCTGTCGAAAATCCCGCGGCGCACTTTGTCGTGACCTCGCGCAATAGCGGCAAGAGCATCAACTACTGGCTGCCGCCGCTCGAAGGCCGCGCGGAGAACGCGCAATCGCCCTACCTGTTTGAAGCTCTCGATCTGAAAGTCGGCTACTTCACCGGGCTCGAGGTTTCGCACGAACCGGGTCAGTGGGCGGTATGGACGGGCGTCGTACTGATGGGCATCGGGTTGACGATCGTGTTCTACCTGGCGCATACGCGCTTCTGGGCTGTGCCTGTCCCCGATGCAAACGGCAAGCTGACGCTCTGGATCGGCGGGACCGCCAATCGCAATCGTGAAGCTTTCGAAGAACGATTCCGCATTCTGGCCGAAAAGATCGAAGCGGACTTGAAATCGCAAAAAGAAACGCTGGCTCACAACCAGATCGTTTCCATTGCCTAGGGTCAATTTGTAACGGAGGAAATTCATGGCTCGCGCACGAGTTGAACAACAGCAGCCCGCCGCCACTGGCACGACGTTGATCGTGATGGTGGGCCTGGGCGTCACCTTTCTGCTGTTCATGGCATTTCTTAACGTCGTAAAGGGCGGCAACCTTCGGAACGAATCGAATCTGCTCTACGCCGCGCTCATCTTCTACGCGGGAGCAGGTGCTCTTTATTTGGGGTTCGGCGTGACCGGCACCGATTCGTACGTTCGCTTCGCCTCACTGGCAACCTGGCTCGGGCTCGCCGCGAACACGGGCGCTGTTGCGCATCGCTGGTATGAGGCGGGACATCCGCCGTTTGCCAGCATTTATGAAATGCTCCTGAGCTTTGTCTGGACGCTCGCAGTGCTCACGCTGGTCGCCGAAAAGAAATTCGGTGTGAAGGTGATCGGCACGGTGACGATGCCGGTGGCCATCGTCGGCGTCGTGCTCATGCAGTTGCTGCGCACCGAAGTACATCCGCTGGTGCCGGCCCTGCAATCCACCTGGCTGCACGTGCATGTGACACTGGCGATGCTTGCCTATGCTGCGTGCGCATTGAGTTTCGCGCTTGCGCTGATGTTCCTCATCCAGGACAAGATGCCCAATGAGACCTTCCTGGCGGCGACCAGTTTGTTCGGGATCGGAGTGTATGCCGGCATCCTGACGCGGTTCGAAAATTGGGGCGGCCTCAGCGTGATCGCCTGGAATACCAAAGACAAATCGGAAATGTTTCTGCAACGCGGCGTTCGCCTGTTCGTTGTGATCCCAGATCTCGGCTGGCTGATGCTACTGGTGTTCCTGGTGGTTGCGGCTCCCTTTGTTCTCTATCTCGCGGGCACCCTGAAAAAGAATGTGAACCTGTTCACTCTGGCCAACCGCGCGGTGTTCATCAGCATTCTGTTGCAAGTGGTGGCACTTCTCGTATTCCTGTTGCGCGCCCGTAACGGTCAGTATTCCTCGCTCGATGCGGAGGGGCTCTTTGCCACCAGCCTGGCAGCGAGTCCCTTCATTCTTTCTGGCCTGGTGGGCGGAATCTTTAGTTCGCTGCTGTATCTTCTGCTCTTGTGGCGGCGGCCTGATCTGGAGCGTCTACTTCCCTCAGCGGAAGCATTGGACCGCATCACCTACAAGACAATCTGCATTGCATTTCCACTGCTCACCCTGATGATTGCAGCCGGCGCGTACTGGGCCAACCGCACCTGGGGTTCTTACTGGAGCTGGGATCCAAAAGAAACCTGGGCCGCGATCACCTGGCTGGTATACGCCGGCTACCTTCATATGCGCATTACGCGCGGGTGGCGGGGACGGCGCGCGGCTTATTTTGCGATCTTGGGATTTGCGGTCGTGATGTTTACGTTCTTCGGGGTCACTTACTTGTTGCCGGGACTGCACGCGTACGCGTGATAATTTGAGCAGACTCGAATTAAGGGCCAGGAGCGAAAGGAAGCGGAATTGCTATCTCCAGTCAACAATCGGCACGACGAGTCGGGCATGTCCAGTGTGCGGGTGAACTGGCAGGTCAAGACCGTGCTTCCCGTGGCCTTCGTTTTGCTGAACGGCCTGCTCCTTTTCTTGATGGCGACGGTGTCGCTGCGCAATCCGGAACGCCACCAGGTGTTGATCGTTGCGGGCACGGGTGCGGTCGCAATTTGCGCGGCCGTCATGATCGCATTGGCCTACTTCATTCAGCGGCCGATGGTGGAGTTACAGGAGAAGATCGCTCGCGTGGGCGAGGGCGACCTCGATGTGTCCGTCAATTTCGCGAAACGCAACGACGAAATCGGCGACTTGGGCCGCAACTTCAATCGCATGGTCCAGCAATTGCGCGAGAGCCGCGAGGAAATCGACCGCTTGCATCGGAATCAGATGTCGCGGGCCGAACACCTGGCGACGCTTGGCGAACTCGCCGCCGGACTGGCGCACGAAATAAGGAACCCGCTCGCTGGAATTGCCGGCGTAGTCGAGATCGTGGGCCGCGACTTGCCCTCCACGAGTCCTGCGCGCGCCGTCGTGAAAGATGTGCGCCTCGAAATCGCGCACATCAACCGCATCCTCACCGACTTGCTCCAAACGGCGCGACCCCATCCGCCCGAGGTCCGGCCCAGCGATCTGAACACCACGATCGAGCACGCGGTGATGCTGGCGCGTCAACAAGTCCTCACCAGACCGGTACAAATCGATCTGGAAAAGGACCCGTCCCTCCCGTCAGTCGAGCATGACAGCGATCAAATCCACCAGGTGCTGCTCAACCTGCTGCTGAATGCCGTGCAAGCCATCGAGAGTGCAGGCACGGTTCGTGTCGTGATCCACGGCAGGAAGGACAGAGTCCTCATTTCCGTGGCCGACACCGGCCGCGGCATCTCTCCTGAACACCTCCCCTTCATCTTCCGCCCGTTCTACACGACGAAGGGAAACGGCACGGGTCTGGGCCTGTCGCTGGCGCGGCGCATTGTCGAAGATCATCACGGCCGCATTGAGGTGGAAAGCGAGGTCGGGCATGGCACGGAGTTTCTTATTACGCTCCCGATTCAGCAATCCCAGGCCAGCGAAGCTGCAGCTTCCTGAGGGCGGCTCTTGAAGGCCTAAGTACCATATATCTGGTATCAAAACCCCAATTTTGACCTCCCACCAATCGTATCGGCAGAACTTTTGCACTTTATCTTTATTTATCTATAAGTTTTTCGGATTGTCCCTTTCGCAAGGCTGCCGAGCCATACTCTTATTGTGGTAGATTCACGCTTACGCGCCCAAAAATCCGGGCAAAGGATGTATTTATGGGTCTCACCGCTCTTTTTAAGAAAGCGGCCACGTTAGGAAGCTTGGTCCGGGGAAAAAGCGTTCGGCTCGGGAACAAGAAATATCGGATGAAAGGCCTGTTTGCGAACCCGCTTGCGGTCAATGCGGACCGGTGGCAAGAGAAAGAGCCTTGGCTAGACCTCATCTTCAAGAGCGTGCTGCACTGCCGTGAAGGAGCGTTCCTGGACGTAGGCGCGAACCTGGGCCAGACCATGTTTAAAATCTTGGCCTTGGATTCTACTCGCCGATACGTCGGGCTCGAACCCCAAATCGCTTGCTGTCTGATGACGCAGAGATTTCTGGACGAGAACCACATTACGAACTTCAGCATATTGCCAGTAGGTCTGTTTAACGTAAGTCGGATAATGAAGATACATGGCGGCCGCAGCGACTATGCGGCGATCGCCAGCGTTGTAGAGGGCTTTCGGCCTGATTCCTTCTATAGCTCAGATCGTTATGTTTGCTTGAGAAGGGGTGACGATGTCGTCTCAGAATTGGGCCTGTCATCCATTTGTGGAATCAAAATCGATGTAGAGGGAGCAGAACTTGAGGTATTTCAGGGCCTTGAGGATACCATCGAGAAGACGCAGCCCTTCCTGATTTTCGAAGCGCTGAACCACTTTCTGGTTGTGACCGGCGATAAGTTAGACGACCGCACTCTCAAATTCCGCGTGTCGCGCATCGAGAGTCTCGAACAGCTTTTGAGGCATCAAGGATATGAGATCTTCAATATCCTACCGGGCAATCAGTTAAAACGGGTCCCTCAAATACAGCCCCCCGTCTCTGACGATTTATCACTCACAAACTACGTTGCTGCGCCGACCTCCGGAATAGACGCATTCCTGAAAACATACGAAGCATTGGGCGGTAGTATTCAAGATCCCGCGAGCTTAGCAGTCGCCTGAGCGTAAACGGTGCCGGAATCCTCAGTTCGGGTAAGCACGGAATTACAACTCCCAGCATCTCTGCTTCTCGCGTGATGCCTGCCTATCTCCCGAAATCAAACGTAGTAAGCTATTGACGAATGCCTTCTGAGAAAATTCTGATTGTGGACGACGAGCGCCTCGTCCGCTGGTCGCTGAAACAGAAGTGTGAGGAGTGGGGCTATCACGTACTCGAGGCCGAGGCCGGCGAGCCTGGCCTCAAAGTGGCCCAGCACGAATCCCCCGACCTCGTGCTGCTCGACGTGCGCATGCCCGACCTGAGCGGCCTTGAGGTGCTGGATCAACTCAAGAAAAATGGGGATGCGCGCGCGGTGATCATGATTACCGCTGACCCGCAACTCGACGACGTGAAGGCGGCGCTCAAGCTGGGCGCCTATGACTTTATCGGCAAGCCGCTCGACTTCGAGGAACTGCACGTCACCATCAAAAACGCGCTCGAGACCACGCGCCTGCGCACCGAAGTGCAGTCCCTGCGCGGAGAAGTACACCGGCGCGCCGGCTATCACAACGTGGTTGGGGTCTCGGCCAAAATGACCGAATTGCTGAATTTCGTGCGCAAGGTGGCCGCCAGCGAGGCCACTACCATCCTCATCCAAGGCGAAAGCGGAACCGGCAAAGATCTGATCGCCAAGGCGATTCACTACGAGAGCTCGCGCGCCGAGAAAGCCTTCGTCGCCATCAATTGCTCGGCGATCCCTGAAACTCTGATGGAAGCCGAACTGTTCGGCCACGAGAAGGGCGCCTTCACCGACGCCAAGCAGATGAAGAAGGGCCTGTTTGAAATGGCCGACGGGGGCACGCTGTTCCTCGACGAGATCGGCGAATTGTCGCCCCTGCTCCAAGCCAAGCTCTTGCGCGTGCTCGAAGACCAGGTCATCCGGCGGGTGGGCGGCGTGCGCGACATGCAGGTCGACGTGCGGGTGATCGCCGCGTCCAATCGCGATCTGGAAAAAGCGGTCCGCGAAGACCAGTTCCGTCAGGATCTGTATTACCGGCTGGCCATCATCGCCATCTTCATCCCGCCTCTGCGCGATCGCAAGGAAGACATCCTGCCGCTGGTGGATTCCTTCATCGAGCGCTACAACCTCCGGTTCAAGAAGTCGGTGCGCGGGCTTTCCGACGACACTCGCAAACTGCTACTGAACCACAACTGGCCGGGCAACGTACGCGAACTCAAGAACACCATCGAGCGGGCGATGATCCTGGAAGAAGAGAAGTTTCTTCGCCCCATGTACTTACCCTTCTCGGTGGCGGAGACTGGAGGGCGAACGGTATTTGAACGAACCGCCGCCCCCGAAAATGGCCAGGCTCTGGCCAATGGCCGCATGCTGCCGCGCCTGTACATTCCGGAAGGCGGGACTTCCCTGGAAGAAGTCGAGCGCGCCATGGTGGAACTCGCCATGCGGCAATCGAGCAGCAATCAGACGCAAGCAGCGAAGCTGCTCGATATCAGCCGCGACGCCCTTCGCTACAAGTTGAAGAAATTCGGCCTGATGCCAGGGGATGAAGACGACAGTGGGTCGACTCCAACTGCCTGACAAGTCTAAAAGCAGAGTAGTGGCGCGACAGATTTCAGGTTCTTGATTTCAGATTGCGGATTTTTTTACCAAGCGTATTGCTACTCGGCTTCAATTTAAAACCATCAATCTGCGATCGCTCTCGGTTGCTGCCCGAACCGTTGGGTTGCGTATCCGATGATGGTGCCCACGATTCCGCCCGGCAACATGATCTCGAAATAATAGTGATTGGGGCCCGGCTGCATCGCGCAGACGCCGTACGCGAGGAGCAGGCCCACGCTCAGGCCAAATAGAATCCCCAGCGCCAGCGAATTCACTTTGCGAGCGAAGTAGCCGATCAGGATTCCCGCGATCAGGCCCTTCACAGTCGAGCCGATCACGATCCCCATCATTTGCGAACGCACGGCTGGGGTGAACCACGCACTCAGCCCGTCAAAAATTCCAAGAATCCCGCCCAGCACGAGCCCCAGCACAGGTTTATTCATCGTCATTCTCCTCGCGGGACTTCGCCCGCTCGTACTTCTATTCCACAGGCACCGGAAAGTCTTTAGCGCGGACGGAACAATATCAGCAAGGCTCGCACTACGACGTAGACAAGCAATAAAAGGATCCAGGTGCGGTTGCGGGCTATCCATCGCCAGATCCGGGAAACAATACTTTCCGGATAAGCGCTCACCGGGAGGCCGTCGACGAAGTGAGCGACGTCGTCCGCGAGGTCCGGGACCGAAGCGTACCGTGTGTCGCGATCCTCGGCCTTCGCCTTGCGCCAGATCGCTGCCAGCCGGGCGGGCACGCGCGGTTGCGCATCCTGGAGAAGAAATTCGAGGATCGCACCCAGCGCGTAGACGTCCGCCCGCTGATCCACGATCTCGCCGTTCCGCTGTTCAGGAGCCATATAGCCGGGGGTACCCAGCACGCTGCCGTGAGCGGTGGCAACGACCGCCGCCGGATCTGCGGCGCAATCCTCGGCAACCGAACCGCTTTCGGCCGAATCGATTCCTGCCGCCAGAGCCTTCGACAGCCCCCAATCCATGACCAGCACTTCGCCGAACGGGCCGATCATGATGTTGGTGGGCTTCAGGTCGCGATGCAGAACCCCGTGCGCATGCGCAAACGCAACCGGCTCGCAGATGCGGAGGAAGGTTCGCAGACGATCGGCAATGCCTCCCATGTCTTTTCCCAATTCATCGATCCGCTTTCCTTGCACCAACTTCATCGTGTAGTAAGGACGCCCATCCGGCAGCATCCCCGCGTCATGCACGGGAACGATGCCGGGATGCTCGAGCTTGGCGATGACTCGCGCTTCCTGTAGGAGCCGCGCGGACAGGTCCAGGTAGGCGACGTTGATGACTTTCAGCGCAACCTCTCGCTCGAGCGTGCTGTCGTCCACGCGAAAGACTCCGCCCATGCCGCCTTGCCCCAGTTTGCCGAGCAGGTGGTAGCGCGTGCCGGTGAGGTCGGGAGCATCGGCCGCTACACGCAGCCGTTCCAGAGCGGAGTCGCTGAGAAAGGTCATGGGAGCCGGACTCCCAGCAAGGTCTGCGCCTCGCGCCGGAATTCGTCCTCGCTCCCGGTCATGTCGCGCAGTTCTTCCAGCACGATGCGCCGGAATTCCCTGCGCGCATACGCCAGGTAGTTCGTGACGTCGGTCGGCTTGATTCCAAACCGGCCGGCGACTTCTTCGTAGGTAAGCTGCCTGCCGCCCTCGTCGATGTCATACAGTTCGAGCAGTTGAAAATGCAGCGACTTGCCCTTCGCTTGGCATTCGTTCTGAAGTCGATCGACCGCGAGCCCGAACAGGCTGCGCGCAAACTCTTTCGCGAAGAACTCCTCGGGACCACCGGGGCCGGCGATGGGCAATTCGAGCAACTCGCCTTCGGCCGACTCAAAATCCAGCGGCAGGACCGCCACATCCCCTCCGCGCTTCTGGCGCTGGGCAGCTTTGTCTGTGTTCATCACCAGGCCATCCACGCACACGCGCAGATACGTTCGAAGACGCGCTTTGGCAGGATCAAAGCGGTCGAGTAGATTTTTCTCGATAAGTCGGGTGAAGAAGTCCTGGGTCAGGTCCTTCGCTTCTTCATCCGGCTTTCCCCAGTGCAGGCGAATGTACTTGTAGACCGGCTTCCAGTATGCGGACACCAGCACGTCGAGCGCGCGTTGGCGCTGTTCCGGTTGCGAGCTGCGTGCGCCCTGGATGACGGACCAGCGCGTCTGAGGAAACCGGTGCTGCGCTCCGCCGATGCCCGTGTCTTCTGCCAAAGCCTGCATCCCTGTTGGACGCTGCGGAGTGTACGCGGAGAGCGCGCCCGGCTACAAGGCGCGAAAAGAGAAAGGGGAGATTCCTGGCGAATCTCCCTCGCTGATGTGCCCGCTCGTGTATGAGCGGATGAAGGCGGGCGCCCTCGTGCAAACCTCAGACTCTGGCGCCGGCAAGCGCCTCTTCAGGCGTTTCCAGATGGAATAGGCGTCGCACCGCAACCGTCATCTGTTCCTGTTCCATCTTTTCCGGTAGTTCCTTGAGTTCGCGGGCCAGCGAACCAGCAATTCTCCGAGTAATGCGCCTGGCAACATCCCCTAATAAGGCAGCTTCATCTTTGGAAAACGGCCCGCACTCTTCTTTGAAGGACTCCAGTTCTTGCCGGCAAAGTTCATCGAGACGCGAGCGCAGCGCGACGATGGTCGGCACCACGCGCTCGGCCAACAGCTTGCGGCGGAATCCGTACGCTTCCTGTTCCACGATCTTTTGGGCTTCCAGCGCGGCAGCTTCCCGCTCACCCGCGTTGTGCTGCACCACTCTTTCGAGGTCATCGAGGTCGTAAAGGAAAATCCCGGGAATTTCCCGCACCGCGCCGTCGATGTCTCTCGGCATCGCGATGTCGACTACGACCAGGGGACGCTCCCCACGCTCGCACACCACCATGGCAGCTTCGCCGCGGCTCAGGATCGTGTGGGGACACGAGGACGAGCTGATGACGATATCGGCTTCCTTCATCTTCTGCCAACGCTCGTCGAAAGCGGCGGCGGATCCCCCCAGGGTCGTCGCCAGTTCGACAGCATGCTCATAGGTGCGATTGATCACACACACGGACTGCGCACCCTGCGACAGCAAATAGCGGGCCGACAACTCGCTCATCTTGCCCGCACCCAGGACCAGCACTTGCTTTTCGGCGAGTGTTCCGAGAGCCTGCCGCGCCAGTTCCACGGCGGCGGTGGGCACCGACACGGCCGAGTTTCCAATCGCGGTCTCGTTGCGCACCCGCTTCGAAACTGTGAGAGCCTTCTGCAGGACCGCGTCGAGATATCGGCCAGTGCTGTTCGCCTTCTGCGCTTGCGCCCAGGCGGCTTTGACTTGCGAAACGATCTGCGGCTCGCCCAGAACCAGTGAGTCCAGGCTCGACGCAACGCGAAAGATATGGAGGAGGGCTGCTTCATCCAGCAGGCGGTAGAAATGCTTCCACTCGCACAGCTTCAGGCCGAACTCGGCCGACAAATATCGCAGTATGGAATTTGCCGCGAGGCTGGCATCACTCGCCCAAAGCACAAACTCCGTCCGGTTGCAGGTGCCCAGCACGATCACTTCTTCGATGCCCTCGGCCCGCTCCAAGGTCACGAGAGCCTCCAGGCGCTTGCTTTCGCTGATCCAGAATCTCTCCCGTACCGCTACCGGTGCCGTCCGGTGATTCAGGCCGATGACCATTAAGGCGGGGTCCACAAGCACGCTCCCGAAAGAACCTCGCCTTTGCTCAAGGCACACCGCCTGCCAAAAAACTGAAGCAGCTCCGTACGTCGTTTTTCTATTGTTTTCAGCAGGTTAGTCCGTATCACCGGAGGGCCTTCCTTTTCTGGAATCATTCCGATGCGGCTTCTCACGCGCAACGCGTGTTTTTTGACCCTTCTCCCTATACACTCCCGGTGCAGCGTATTTCAGCAATTCCTTACACTTCACGGACATAGGTCAATCGAACCATTTGGCACACGGCGTGCCAAAAGAACGTGAGGGCGTTTGTCCCTCTCAACTGATCAGGAGAAGAAAGATGAGAACCATGTTCCGGGCATCACTGGTTGTTCTGGCTATCGCCTTCGCAATGTCAGTTTCGGCATTCGCGGCCGATGCCACCGCCGATGTGTTCAAGTCCAAATGCGCGTCTTGCCATGGAGCGGATGGCAAGGGCGACACTCCGGCAGGCAAAAAGATGAACGTCAAGGACCTCGCTTCCGACGACGTACAGAAGCAGTCCGACGCGGACCTCGCCGGCGTCATCGAGAAGGGCAAGAAACCCATGCCCGGCTACGAAGGCAAAGTGACCAAGGAACAAATCGACGGTTTGGTGAAGTGGATTCGAACGCTCAAGAAATAAGGAAATCGAAACCGAGGTCGAAGGCTAAGTGCAACCGGCGCGTAACAGCGCCGGTTTTTCAATTCCCACCAAGAATTGGCTTTGGCCACCTTGGTTGTCCCCACCTACCCACAGAATTCTTCCGGCGCTGTATACTTTTCCCCTACAGATTTCCCCGTTCAACCTCGTAGTTGCGTGAAGTCTCGTTTCCCCAGCCTCCCAAAGTTGTGGGCGGCGCAACCCGGCAACGGCGGGCCGGACCCTCCCCGCCGCGTGGAGGACAGGGATGCATGACGACGAATCGGTTCCCAAAGAACCGAAAGAAGCCCTCGAAGAAACATCCGGCGTTTCCCGGCGCGATTTCCTGAAAATTTCAACTATCGCGGCCGCCGTTCCCGTAGTGGCCAAGCCGAACCTGGTCATGGCGGCGGGCGAGCAGGTTCCCGTGCACGGCCCGGGCAAGGTTCCAATGCAGTTCAACGTCAACGGCAAGTCTTACAAGGCCTCCCTCGAACCGCGCGTTACTTTGCTTGACGCCCTGCGCGACACCATGGACATCACCGGCGCAAAGCGCGTCTGCGATCGGGCCGAGTGCGGCTCCTGCACGGTGTTGATCGATGACAAGGCCGTCTATGCCTGCTCTGTTCTCGCGATCGAGGCACAGGGCAAAAAGATCACGACGGTGGAGGCACTGATGGAGGGCGGCCAGTTGCATCCGATTCAGCAGGCCTTCGTCGACAACGACGCATCGCAGTGCGGATTCTGCACACCGGGATTTGTGGTGGCTTGCAAGGCAATGCTCGACAAGCATCCCAATCCCACGCCCGACGACATTCTCCATGAATTGAGCGGCAACCTCTGCCGCTGCGGAACCTATGCCGGAATTCGCGGCGCGGTCGCGCAAGCCGCACGGAAGGGAGCCTAGCCCATGGCGGACTATCAGTGGCCAGACCCGGAACATCGCACTCTGATCGGCCAGCGTGTTTCGCGCGTGGACTCGCCCGACAAAGTCTCCGGGCAGGCGCGCTACACCTACGATGTGAAACGTCCAGGCCTACTCTTTGGCAAGATGCTGCGCGCGCCCTACGCGCATTGCAAGATCGTCAGCATCGACACCAGTGCAGCCGAGAAAATGCCGGGCGTGAAAGCGATCGAAATTGTGCAGAAGGCGGGCGCCAACATTCATTGGGCAGGCGATGAAGTGGTCGCCGTCGCCGCCGTCGATGAAGCCACGGCAGAAGACGCTGTGCGGGCGATCCAGGTGAAGTATCAGAGACTTCCGCACCTGGTGACCGACAATGAGCCCCCACCGGGTGCCGGCGAGAGCCAGGGTCCGCTGAGCATGGACGATTTGGGGGACATGCTCGACAACCAGGTTCCCGAGAGGCAGATCATCTCTCTCATCGAGCAATACGGCGTCAGCTTCAAAGCAACGGAGCAGGACTACAAGGACGCCAAAGAGGACGGCGTTCCCGATGCCGTCATCGACGCAGTCCGCAAGGCAACGGTTCATCCCGAGGAAGAGGGCAAGACAACCAAGTCGAACTACGTGAAGGCAGCAGCGCAGACGCAAGGCGATCCAGACAAGGCGCTATCCGAGGCAGATGCAGTATCAGAAGGCCTCTACGGTGCGCCGGTCATCACGCACTGCTGCATGGAATCGCATGGGTCCACTTCCGAGTGGACAGACGACGACCACCTGTTCGTACACATGTCGACACAAAACGTTTCAGGAATCGCCGGGCAGATGGCGGAACCACTGAAACTTCCTGCCGCCAACATTCGCGTGCACCAGGATCATGTGGGTGGCGGCTTCGGCAGCAAGTTCGGGCCCGACCGGTGGGGCATCACTACCGCCAAGCTTTCGAAGAAAGCCGGCGGCAAGCCGGTGCGTATGATGCTCGAGCGCGATTCGGAATTGAAAGTTGCAGGGGCGCGTCCCTCGGCATACGCGCGCGTGAAAGTCGGCGCGAAGAGAGACGGAACGTTGGTGGCCTGGGAATCGCGGTCGTGGGGCACCGGCGGTCCGGGCGGCGGAGGTATGCCGCCGATTCCTTATTGTTTCGCGGCGCCCAACCAGCATAAGGAGCACACGGCGATCCGGAACAACATCGGTCCGGCGCGAGCGTGGCGGGCACCGAACCATCCGCAAGCCGCTGTCCTCACTATGTGCGCGCTTGAGGATGTCGCCGCCAAGCTCAACATGGACCCCTACGACTTCTTCCTCAAGAACATCGAACTCACCAAGCTCCCGCAGGTGTATCGCGAAGAATTCCCAATCGCGGCGGAACTGATGGGATGGAAGGAGAAGTGGCATCCACGGGGCCAGAACATCTCGAACGGCATCGCGCGCGGCGTCGGGCTCTCGATTCACACCTGGGGCGGACGCGGCCATGCGAGCGATTGCGATCTCAGCATTCATCCTGACGGATCCGTCGATATCAAGATGGGCACGCAGGACATCGGCACCGGAACGCGCACGTGTATCGCCGTCGTTGCGGCCGATGCGCTTGGCCTGAAGGTGGGCGACATCAAACTGTACATCGGCGATACGCAGTATCCGCCATCGGGCGGATCCGGAGGATCAACCACACCGGGAGGAGTCAGTTCTTCCACGCGGCGCGCAGTTGTCGATGCTCGCGACGCCTTGTTCGCAAAGGTCGCGCCCGCCTTGAACGCGCAGCCGGATGATCTCGTTGCCAAGGATGGCAAGATCAGCCTGAAGTCCGATCCAAGCAAGTCGATCAGCTGGAAGGAAGCCTGCTCAAAGATCGGTGCGACCCCAATCACCGCCCACGGCCACAACGATCAGGCCGCTGCGAAAAATAAGCCCGACCTCACCAACAGCGGGGTGGGCGGCGTGCAGATGGCGGAAGTTGCCGTCGACACCGAGACCGGTATCGTCAAAGTCACGAAGATGGTGGCGGTGCAGGATTGCGGCCTCATCATCGACGTGAAGATGGCGGAGAGCAGCGTGCTGGGTGCCCTGATCATGGGCGTCAGCTATTCGCTGTTCGAAGAAAAGATCATGGACCCGAGCACCGGGCGCATGCTGAATGCGGACATGGAGTTCTACCGGCTCGCCGGTTTGAACGACATTCCCGAACTCAAAGTCCACATGATGACCGGCAAAGGCTACGACGAGCGCGGCGTCATCGGGCTCGGCGAACCTCCCGCAGTATCGCCCGGTGCTGCGATTTCCAATGCGGTGGCGAATGCATTGGGCGTGCGCGTCGGCGTCCTTCCCATCACTCCGGCGCGAGTACTGGCTGCGATGAACCAGTCCTCGGCGCAGAAAGCAGGTGCGTAATGCGAGCATTTGACTACGTAAGTCCCAGCAGCACGAAGCAAGCGTCCAGCCTGCTGAGCGCAACCTGGGGGCAGACGGAAATCATCGCGGGCGGGACCGACCTGCTCGCGCTCATGAAAGAAGATGTGGTCTCGCCGAAGCGCCTGGTCAATATTAAGGAGATCAAGGAACTCTCGGGTGTGACCGCGAACGCCACCGGCTTGCGGATTGGAGCCCTCACCACGCTCGTCGAAGTCGCCGAGAACGACGGGATCAAGGCAAAATACCCCGCGCTCGCCGAGGCCGCACATGAAGCCGCCAGCCCGCAAATCCGGAACATGGCCACGCTCGGCGGCAATCTGTGTCAGCGTCCGCGCTGCTGGTACTTCCGCAATGGACTCGGTCTGCTGCCCAAGGACGAATCGGGCAAGGATCTCGTCGATGCCGGAGACAACCGCTACCACGCGATCCTCGGTAATGACGGCCCGGCGAAGTTTGTCAGCCCTTCGACCATCGTTCCCGTGCTAATCGCCTACAACGCTAAGCTCCGGCTCGAAGGCCCGAAGGGCAAGCGTGAACTTCCTCTCGAGAAATTCTACGTGATCCCGAAAACAGAGAAAGACCGCGAGCACGACCTCATGCCGAATGAGATCGTAACGGAGGTCGTGCTTCCGCCGGCTGAAGGCTGGAAAGTCGCGCACTACGAGATTCGCCAGAAAGCTGCGTTCGACTGGCCGCTCGCAGTGGCGGCAGTTGCGCTTAAAACCGACGGATCGAACGTACAGGCGGCCCGTGTGGTCTTGGGACACGTCGCGCCCACTCCGTGGCTTTCGCCCGAGGCCGAAGCCGCGCTCAAAGGGCAGCCTGCCAACGACGACGCGGCGAAGAAAGCCGCCGGAGCCGCGCTGCGTAACGCCAAGCCCCTCAGCCAAAATGGATACAAAGTCCAGCTGGCTCAAGTGGCGGTAAAGCGAGCCATCCTGAAGGCCGCCGGAGGTGCCGCATGATTCAGAATAAAGATCGCTTCAACACGAACAATCCGAATCTGTGCTCGGCGCTGCGCTGGAAGGGTCAATTCATTCTGTCGGAACACGATCCAAATGTGCAGGCTTCGAATGACGGCCTGTTCTGGTGCATGCACACCCAAACCTGCATCGGTCCGGACGGCGAATTGGCCGAACCCGGCAACTGCGCCGCCAAAGGCCGCACCTGTCACGGAACCGGCAAGTGCGGGTAAAATAGAAGGGCGCGGGAACCCCTGCCCGCGCTCGGTTTCATGTGGCTACGTCGGAAACTACTTATCGGTTGGTTGACGACGGAACTGCTTCTGCCCCCAAACGCCCGTATCAGAGCGCGTCGTTAGACGCGCCGTCAGCATCTTTAGAAAAGAGCGGCTTTAGCCGCCGTCGATCACTGGAGCACGCTTGTGGAAGCACTCCAGAGCAAGAGGTTCTCGATCATGAAGTTCAACTCCCGTTCGATCGTCGTTTTCGTGTTCGCCCCATTTGTTTTGATCAGCTTGCCTGCGCTTGCGCAAGACTATAAGTTCACCATCCCGACTGCGCAGACCTGGACCGACACCGGGGTCGACCTGCACAACGGCGATTCGCTCGCGGTGACTGCCTCAGCCGGGTCGAACGGTTGCGACCCGTCAGGTGTGTCGGGAACGGGTGCAGCCCCGGGCTTGCCCCTCTCAAATGCGATGCCGGGAGCACTAATCGCGCGCCTGCAGGAGGGCGGCGCGGCCATGCTCGTCGGACCCAGCCAGGAATTGCGCGCTGCCGGAGACGGACACTTGTATCTAGGAGTCAACGCTGCGGGCGCAGCACCGTGCCAGGGTAGTTTCGCCGTGAAGGTGCACATCACGCCGCAGGGTGGAGCGCAGCTCCAATCAGAAGCGTCCACTCCAGCGACCGGTGAGGCGCTCGCGCAAAAAGCTTCGGCCCCCACCAGCACGACCGCCGCACCGACTGCGAATTCCGCGCAGCCAAAGAGCACTGTCGGCACGGGCGACATCAAAGACATCAAGGGCGCGTTGAATACCGCCGCACAGACCTGGCTGTCAGGACAGTTCGGAATCAAGCCGACGACAGGGGCTCAACCGGCCGCGTCTTCCTCAGCAACGGAAGGTGGGACCTCCACCACGACGCCATCGACTCCAGCCTTACCGGCGCTCAAGCTTTCGAATTCGCCCCTAGACTCTCAACTGCGCGAACACATCAACAGCCTTCCTCGCCGCGTGAACGATGAGTTCCAGCATCAGGGCGACATGGTGAACTTCGTCATCCTCGGCAACCTGCAAAAGGTGCAGGACGCGCTCACCGCCGGCGACTGGCACGTGGCCGACCGTGATGTGAAAGAGTCCGTCCTGAAAGCCGCGCTCGAGACCTATCAGAAGAAGGCCTACCTCGCCATGCCGATGAGCGAGCTTTATCTCTTTGGACGTGTGCAGGATTTCGGCTACGAGCAGGCGGAGCCCTACGCCGTCGTGGCCAGCCGCCATCACTTCCGCATCTGGAAAGCGCCCTTCCAGTACAACGGGCAGGACGTTTGGGTAGGCGCAGGCACTCACGACATCGGGTTCGAGAAAGATCAGCGCAACGGCAAAGTCACGCACAAGATCGATCCCGCGGTGGATGGCGAGCGAGATAACATCGGCGCGACCCTTCAGAAGACCGACAAGATCAAGACACTCACCTACTACCTGCCTCCGGATCCCGTTCAGGACGCGAGGAACGCTACCGGCGGCGGTTATCACTCCGACGGCCGCATTCTGGTAGTGCAACTGCAATAACGTCTTTTCGACGCAGAGGCACAGACACACAGAGAGGCAAACGAGCGGATTTCGAGGGCTCTGCCAAGGTCCCTACAGTAAGTACAGTAGTTTTCTGTGATCGAACCCGCCTTCTGGCCTGATCGAACAACCTCCTTGGAGCGCGGCTACATCGAAACGACGCCATCCGATCTATGTCGTAACTCAAGGAGGACCCATGAAAGTAAAAGTTAGCGCGTTGTTGTGCGGTATGCTTGTCCTGTGTGGACTGAGCCTGGCGTCGGCGCAGAATTCCAGCGACGATAAGTCCAAGTCCGACACTCGCACCATGACCGGCTGCCTGACCAAGGGCGGCGAAACCGATTCGAAAGAATTTCTTCTCACCGCCAGCGATGGCAGCACGTGGGAAGTTCGTGGCGACGGCGTTCCCCTCGCCGAGCACGTCAACCAGACCGTGTCAGTCACGGGCGCCGTTCGCAATTCGACCGCGCACAACTTGAAAGAAGACGCGAAGGACGCCGCCGCCGACACGCACATGAAGAAGAGCAATACCGAACACGGGCACCTGACCGTCACCGACGTACAGAAGGTCAGCGATACCTGTAAGTAGGAAGCCGCGACACCAAGCAACGCTACAAGTAGGCCTCGGAGACGCTCCGAGGCCTTACTTTCATTTATGCTACCGATGCGATGCAATCGGAAGTTCAGAGAAGTAACTTAGCGCTCTTTGCGAGTTAAGGACGCGAAGGGGTTTATTTCACGGCGGCGTACTCTGTCTGCACCTGCTTCAGTAGCGGGATGTTCGGATCGGCATCTTTCCACAATGCGAGGAAATCCTGGTAGGCCATCCGACTGTTGGCCTTGTCACGCTGCAAGGCGTAACCGCGCGCCATGCCCAGTTTCGCAAACGAAGCCAGCGGATCGACCGTGACGCTGCGGCTGTCAATGACGCGCTGAAACTCCTGCACGGCCTGCGGTCCCTGCTTCTGCTGCAGGTACGCCAGGCCTCGCGTGTAGAGCAGAGCGGCATCCGCGCGCCCGTACACCATTGCTCCGTCGAGCAGGTCAATCGCTTTCGCCGGTTGGGATTGATTCATCAGCACCAACGCCTTCACCATCGGCACATTCACGAACTGCACGAGGGTGTCGTAGGGGCGCTCCAGCGCGGTATCGTCCGCGATCTTCAAGGCGCGAGTGCTCTCTCCCAAGTAGGCCAGCACGATGGCCGCGTTCAGTGCGGTACCTGGAGGAGGTGCCGTCTTCAAAGCACTTTCCGCGAGTTGTTTCGCCTGAGGACGGAAACCCGCCAATGCTTCCCATGCCGAGCGTTGCGTATCCGCTCCGGCCACCGCCTCCTGCAGATTGTTCCTGGCCGCGGCGTCCTGCATTTTCTTCATGAACTCGCGCACCTGCTTGTACTGCCCGTGTCCGGCGGCATACGCCGCGCGCATTTCGAGGGCTGAGACCGCTCCATCCGCGGCCCCTGCTTCCGCCGTGCTGATTTCGCGCTCCATCGTCGCTGTGTCGTTTTGATTCCACGCGATGCCGGCGAGCGTCAGGTGCAACGCAGGATTACCCGGCGCGCGTTGCAGCCCGCTGACGACGGTGGCCTTCGCTTCTGCCATGCGATTCAAGCCTGCATACGCCAGCGCCAGGTTCACGTAGCCGCTGATCGAGTCCGGCTCCAGTTCCACCGCCTTGCGGCTTTTGTCGAGCGCGTTCTCGTACTGTCCCAGCAGGTTGTAGATGCTCGAAAGATTATTGGCCGGAGTCGAATCTCGCGGATAGGTTTGCTCGTACAGCTCGAGCGCAGTGATCCCTTTGTCGTACTGCCCGCTGTCGGCATAGTAGTGCGACATGATGTACAACTTCTCTCGCTCACTTGCTCGGTCACGCAGTTCGAAGGCCTTCTTGCGATTTTCTTCCGACAACACCGATTGGCCTAGATTGTTATAGACGGTGCCCAGCCGCGCATAGGCGGTGGCAAAGTTCGGGTCGAGCTGGATCGCGCGTTGGTAGTCCGGAATCGCACCCATCTCGTCGCCGCCTGCATGCTTCCAGTCGCCCGTCGTAAAGGCTTGCAGGGCTTCCAGCGACGGAGTGGTCGCTTCCGAAAGCATCTTGTCGTATTTCTGCACCGAGGCCAGCGACTCGCCGAGCTTGCTTCTCAACTCTGAGTCGGCGCGATGCAGAGCGTTCAGCACATCGCGTTTGTCCGACGCCGTAGTATCCGTTCGCGCGAACACATCACCGGTGGCGGCATTCAAGGCCTGCAGCGTCAAAACATATCGCGGTCCCTGGTTCGCGATGGAACCGGTGAGCATCGCTTTCACGCCCATGCGCTGGCAAATCTCGCGCCCGGTTTCGAGGCTGATGCGATCATCGGGCGAGCGTCCCATGAACCGCAGGGTCTGGCGCGCTTTCGACTCCGGCAACACGTTCAGGTAAGGAGACTGCTCCAGGTCAACCGCCACCGCTTTTTTCAACGTGACGTCCCACACCGGATCCGCAGTCGTGTTCACGAAATCCGTCAGCAGGATCGCGTCTTTTTCCGTGAGGGCATGCCGGCGCTTCATGTACAGGAACGCTCCGCCCGCTACGATGGCCGCAAGCAGAGCGATCGCCGAGAGATATTTGCCGATTCTTCCGGTCTTGGCAGGCCGCAGCGGAGGATGAACCGGAGACGCCAGCGCGCTCGCCGCGAAAGCCTCCCGCTGCATCTCCTTCTGCACGCGCGTCAGGTCGGCAGTGAGTTGCTTCGCCGACTGGTAGCGTGCATCGCGGTTTTTCTCAAGCAACTTGAGGAGGATGGCCTGTACTTTGACGGGCAAGAGCGGATTCAGCCGCGTCGGTGTCACGGGCGGGCGATTCAGCAGTGCGTCGAAGACGAGCGCCGGCGTGTCGCCGCGAAATGGCATCGTGCCGGTGGCCATTTCGTAGAGCACCGCACCCAGGCAAAACAAATCCGAGCGGGGATCCAGCTGCCTTCCGCGTGCCTGCTCGGGAGAAATGTAAGCCACCTTCGACAGAGCGGAACTCTTGCTGATTCCATGACTCGCGGTAACTGCGGTGCCGCGCGTTGTTTCCTCAAGAGAAGACCTGCTCTCGCATTGCAGCTGCGTCAGCGCGAACTCCAGGACCTTCAGCTGGTTTTGCGCAGTAATAAAGATTGTGGACGGACGAATGTCCCGATGGAGGATTCCGCGGCCGTGTGCGGCGTCGAGAGCGTCAGCAATCTGCAGGCCCACCGCCAGCACCACTTCCGTGTCGAGAGGCTGTCCCGCCAGCTTGCGCTTGAGCGTCTCGCCCTCGAGCAGTTCCATCGCGACGAAATTCTGGCCCTCGGACTGAACAGCCTCGTAGATCGTGCAGATGTTTAGATGTTTCAGAGCGGAGATCGTCTGAATATCCCGCTCGAGCGTCGCCCAGTCGACGTGCTTATCGGGCGGTAGAAACTTGATCGCGACGCGCCGCCCCGAGTCGATGTCCTCCGCAACATACACCGCTCCCACACCTGTTCCGCCTATCTGCGACAGGACGCGGTAATGGGAAATCGTCTCGGCGAGCATGAAAACTGATTGTCGTGCGGTTTATCGATGGTAGGCTGCGCTGCCAGACAAGTCAACGCAGCCGAGCCCTCCAACACAGCTGATTTCCCTTCTATTCCGCGTTTTCCGGCTTTCCTTTGCCTGCATCCTGTTTGAGAATAGAAT
>Ga0207665_10000159_pt1 | contig 45540 bp, 35 predicted proteins | sample LARL112metaG_FD_184351 | JGI IMG/M metagenome (GOLD analysis project Ga0207665, IMG submission 184351) | Corn, switchgrass and miscanthus rhizosphere microbial communities from Kellogg Biological Station, Michigan, USA - LAR L11-2 metaG... | ecosystem: Host-associated > Plants > Roots >... | reverse complement strand
ATCACCTTCTGCTTCATTCTTCCTCCACTCGGAGGCGGGGGCGGCGCACCCATCGGGGTCTTCTGTACTTTCCCGTCCGGGCCATACTGGCAGGCTGATTGGCTCGGCGGCTTGGGATCGCCCTTCAGCGTGAGTTGGGTTGTTTCGGTCCATTTGTACTGGTGGAGTTTCTGCTGGTTTTCGGCAACCGATTGCTTCACGGCTGCGACTCTCTCTTGTAGCGCCGCACCTGCCCCGGCTCCCGTCTGGGCGGTCGCGGGGACAACCGTCAGCATCGCGGCCCCGATCAGCAATAAACACATGCTGTCCGTGCGAGGCGTGCTGCCCTTCCTTTTAAGGGTATTGAATGTGGCTCGATTCATCTGTGACTTCTCCTCTTCTCCGGTTGTTGGGTTTTGCGGAGCGATCTCCTTTCGAGTTCCTGGCCTATCCAATTGCTCATTCGACCGACGGCTTGATCGTCAGAGGCGCTGATAATTGATGGTTCAGTTGTTCGGGTCCGGGATACTCTCGATCTGCTTGTTCGATCTCCGTATGGCAGACAGATTGACAGAAGCTCATTCCTCTGACGCTGACGGATTGTGCAGAGAGAGCACATGTTACGGCAGCATCGCCAAACTTTAGACTCATCTACGATTTCAGTGATCGGCTTCATCTACGTTGCGAGCACTCGATAGGGCAAGCGCGCAGTAACTTATCGTGCCGCGCAATATTCTCCCAGCTAGGCCAGTTGGCGACAAATCCCCTTTACACTCATTTACCCAGATCGGCTTTTCTTCTCCATCCCCCTCACCGTGGATGACGGTTGCCAACTCCCACAGCGAGCACTTTTCCGGCCAGGTCCCGAGCAAGGTACTTTTGCAGGACAATCCGCGTCTCGGGATTGGCGGCCAGGTAGCGGTCGAGCAGCTCAACCTCCCAACGCATGCACCGGACAGGCTCTACTACCACGGCATCTACATCGGCTGGGACACCACTCAAGAGAAGCGCCGAGCCCACGATGTTGCCCGCGACGAGTTCCCCGAAGACACCATCATCTCTCGTGACCCGCACTTTCCCGCGAACAATGATCGAGATTGCCTCAACACTTTTCCCACGCTCCAGCATTCGCTGGCCAATTTCCACAGTTGTCCACGCTCCGATACTCAGAATCTGCAGGACTTTCCGAGTCGGCAAATCTGGGAAGGCGAGCTGGCGAATTTCCTGCTCTTCAGGCGTCAATTTGACTGGACGTCGCTCGACAAAAAGAAGCCAAGACTGGAACGAATTGATCGCAGCAAAGACGCTACTCCAAATGATTGGCTCCCACAGAGGTTCAGGCTGCAGGATGAAGTACGGCAACGCTATCAGCGAGGCCGCCACTGAAAACAACCTCAGCCAGAGAATGTCGCGAACGCTGTACGCTACCAACAACAGGATGTTTGCGGCGTGCAGGAAATAGCTCGGATTGAATAGCCCCATGTTTGTAGTCTCCCTTGGTGGCTTGTCGGAACTTGCTCTGCTGGGGCCAAGTGGAGAGAAGCTGAGGCCGCGCTACGCGCTCAAGCTGAACGGTTGTCAGAGAATATTTCGTCGGCTGGAACCTAAAATACTGTCAATATAGACAGGGGTAGCAGTAGGTATCTGTCGCTTGCAGTTGCCGGAAACCACTCTCAATTCGTGAAGATTCTCCTGAACCACGGGGCTTCGCAACCCCTCCCCAAGGGAAGATGAGTGTAATGAAGGCTCTTTCAAGGACAGGCTTCGAGACCTCGAAGCCGACAAAATCATGGTAGGCCTTGGGCGCGTAGTGCCCTTCGGCAACCTGGTCCACATCGAAACCGTACTCCACCTTCATGTGGGCAGACGGTTTTTCCTGATAGGTAACGACCGGACCATATTTCTTTGCCAGAGCGGGATACATGATTGCAACCGCGCGGCGGCATTCGATCACTTTCCATGCAAGTCACTGACTTTTCGTAAAGGAAGTCCTTTTAAGGCATGGGTCGAAGGTTCGAGTCCTTCCGCGCTCACCATCTTATGGACGATGTCGTCGTCCGTAGGAACCGCCTGGGATGCTGCGAAGTTCGTTCGCATCCTGCCGCTGTTGGTCGTTCTCCCTACAAAGGCTTCTGCCGAAGCAACACCTTGTCACCTCCACCCGTAGTGCCAAGGCGCGAGAGTGGACTGCATCCGCCACCTTATCTGTTGAAGGAGCTGCCAATCGCAGCTAGACTCGCATCGTCCGTTTCCCCCAGACAAAGCCTCTCCATTGAGATAGGTCTCTCAGCGTTCCAGTGCAAGGAGTTCACGAAAATGAAATTCAACAAGCTTTCTTGGTGCTTGGGGGTGCTGTTTGCCGCCAGCACCTGCCTCGCACAGATGTACACGGTGACTGACCTCGGCACGGTCCACATCGGGGATAACGCTTCGAGCACAGCCATGGGAATCAACGAGTCTGGCCAGGTAGTCGGCGAGTCCTCCAGCACTGAAAATGGTTCCAACGTTCACGCCTTCCGGACCGCTCCGAACAAACCCATCAATCCGGCCACGGATGATTTCGGGCCTGCTAGTTCGGCTGCCGCAATCAACTCCTCCGGCCAGGTGGTTGGAAGTTTCTTCTCGTCTAACAGTGGCACAGAGCACGCATTCCGCACGGCCCCCAACCAACGCCTGAATCCGGCGACCGATGACCTCGGCACTCTCCATCTCGACACGGGACAATTCGATAGCAGCTTTGCCCGTGGCATCAATGACTCCGGTCACGTGGTTGGCGAGTCGCATGGCATGTCGATGGAACATGCCTTCCGCACAGATCCAAACCGGCCCATAAACCCGGATACCGATGATATCGGTAGGTTTCCCGGCGGTTTGGCAGATAGCCATGCTCGAGCTATCAACTTGTCCGGCCAAGTAGTCGGGGCGTTCACCACCACTGATACCATCGAGCTTCACGCCTTCCGCACTGCTCCGAACCGCCCCATCAATCCGGCCACGGATGATCTCGGTACTCTGAACCTCACCACTGCCGATCTCAGCGATGCGTATGCAATTAATAGCTTCGGTCAGGTTGTCGGATATTCCTACTGTTGCGATGAATTTTTCTTCGGCCACGCCTTCCGCACGGGTCCGAACCGTCCCATCGATCCCGCCACCGACGATCTAGGCACACTTGGCGGGAATTTAAGCCTTGCTACGGGCATCGACAACTTCGGCCAGGTCGTCGGGTATTCCAATCTCAGCGCAGATAGCTTCGTCTATCATGCATTCCTTCATAGCGGCGGCGTGATGCATGACCTCAACCACTTGATTCCGGCTAGTAGCGGATGGGAGCTAAGGGCTGCAGCGGGCATCAACGACAAAGGCCAAATTGCTGCCAGCGGCAATCGCAACGGATCCTTCCGTGCTTTGCTTCTCAATCCTATCTACCGGGCATTTGTGCAGCGTCCCATTGATGCCGATGGGAGTAGCGTGTTCTCAGCGAAGAGGGGAACTATCCCCGTGAAGTTTGCTGTCACGAAGTATGGCAAGTATGCCAGCTGCAGCTTGCCGGCCACGATCGCGGTAACCCGAGCCTCGGGCGGAACGCTCATTCCTGTGGATGAGAACACTTACTCGAAGGACGAGGACAACGGCTCGAATTTCCGTATCTCTGGTTGCCGGTACCACTACAACCTGCCAGCCCGTTCGTTGGGCGTTGGGACCTACCGGGTGGACATCAGCATCAAGGGAGTCATGGTTGGTCACGCTGTGTTTACACTCAAGTCCGAAAGGCACAAGGACCACGAGGACGACGAAGACTAAGGCGGGGGACTAGACACGCCCAGATGTTGCCAGCGCTACGTGGTGGCGCGGTGCGCGACTGACTCAGTTTAAGCGCGGGCTGCATCGCTACCCCACTCAATCGCACAGAACGCGATTGAATGGGGCACCCTCGCCTCACCAGAGAAATCGACCAGCTCGTCAACCCATCCAGAAATCGGTGTAACGTCTCGTCGTTCCCAAATTTCCCCAATACACCACAACGTTTCTTCATCTGCCTGACGAAGCAGGTGCGGTCTCTCGAATTCCTCACTGGGTGACAAGATAAACCGCGAAGCTCCCGAGCCAGTGACCGCCCTCGTAGTGCTCGCCTGTGACCGCTGCCAGACCAGCACGCTTGTGCGCTTCGGCAGACGCCCTGATTGACGAAAGCCGCTTGTCGGCCTTTGGCAGGGCGGCGGCAATGCCTTCGAGCATCCATGCTCGGCTGAGGTTGAGCCCATCCAAATGAGCCAGTTTCGGATCACTCCGGTCGGGAGACTCCACGGGCTGCAGCCATTGGTTGCTGCCGGAGTCTGGAACCTGCGGCAGGAACGTTCGTAGCCATACCGCAAAGTCGTGGCTCGGCAGAACTCGGCGCATCAGGTCGGCCTCTCCGAGGCATGGCGACAAGAAATCCTCACCGGAGGGCTCATATTCAAGCGGGCAGTTCTTGTCATTGAAATAAAACTGCCGGGCCTTGGCCGTCACGAGCGCGGCGAGTTTCTGGTCGCCTGCTCCATGCGCATAATCGAGCATAAGGCCGAGGGCGAAGGCGCTTTGGTCGTGCTCGCCGATGCGTACAGGGTTGGATAGTTTGGGAAGCCACGCGTTCAGGTGTTCCAGCACGGCCTGTTCCAGAGGCCGGAGGTTCACGGCCATTTCCTTAGCCTGCGGATCATCCCATTCTCGCAGTTCAGCGTTCAGCTGCAGGAACCACGCAAGACCGTAGGGGCGCTCAAAGCTGGCCCGCCCTTCCGCGCGGAAGTAAGCGGCTTCCTGCGCGATATTCTCTGCCGTAAGGCTTTGGCGCAACGCATCGCGTGCAGGCTGGACGAAATCGGCGTCGGGAAAAGTCCTTACGAGCCTCGCGAGCAGCCAATGTCCGTGCACCGATGAGTGCCAGTCGTAGCATCCATAGAAGGCCGGAGTCAGCTTGCGGGGCGGTGCCACGTCTGCATCGCTGGCCATGGAGTGGCTGATCTTGTTTGGGTATTCCTTGTGGACACACGCGAGTGCGAGTTTTGCAAATCGCTCCGCAGCCTTGCTGTCGAACTGGTCCGGCTGCTCGGCAGCCACAGCATTTGCGATGAAGAACAGGGAGATGATGGAGACGACGATCGATTTCATCGGCTGATACTTTAGCCGACAAATCCGAACGTGGCGAGCTTCGGGAGGGGTGACTTCGAAAAACCAGAGGGAGCAGGCTCACGCGGAATGAGTGAGCCGTCAGTTAACGATGGTTGGTATCTTGGCTCAGAATTTAACCTCGATCCCCCAGGCTTCCAGTAAGTCTTGGGGAACGTACTTGCTGTCTTTGTGCTTTTGCGCCCATTCCTTCAATGCAACGGAATTCGGATAGTCTTTTTCCGTTAGCTTCAGTCGACGTGCCATCTCGTCAAACGAAGTCGGTGTGTTGGGGATGTCTGCCACCGGCTTGCCCCAGTTTGGATTGCCCTTGTTTCGCAACGTGTGTACCTCGAAGACATTCTAAACCGAAGAGAGACTTTTAGAAGCGAACGAAAGTCACTCGGGTTGAGGCAAAACGAGTTGTGGGGGCCATCCAGCCTATTGCAGGCCCTGATTGAAATGGTCGATTGCCTTGCGGAGGTTCTCTTGAAACTGCGGTCCTTTTTTCTCAGCAGCCTCTGTTACGGTATTGCCCTCGTTGTTGCGAATGTTGAGGTCCGCGCCGTGCTTCAGGAATAGAGAGATGGCGTCGTCATCGACGGTGGTGAAGATGGGAGTTTCACCGTCGTTGTTCCGTGCATTGACGTCAGCACCCAGCTGCAACAATTCTTCTTCGACATCGGTGAGGTATATTTCGTGGAGAGGCGTGTTGCCCTCATAATCGCGGGCACTTACGTCGGCACCCGCCTCTGCCAGTAGGCGCACGCATTCCACCCTTGCACCCTCCTTGTCTGAGTTGCGGAACTCTCCAGCTGCGAAGATAGCAGTTTTGCCCTCATTGTCCCTGGCATCGAGCTTGAGATGGTAGCGAAGAATCTCCCGCACCATGTCAGGATTTCCGGATTCGGCTGCGTAAATCAGCAGACTTCCGGCCCCGCTACGTTCCTTATCGATTAGATGAGCCTTCGGATTAGCGCCGTAGGCAATTAAGTCACGCACGGCCTCAACGTTTCCAGAACGAGCGACGCTGGCAAGAGCCCAGTCTTTATCAGCTTGATCTTCCTTGCTGGCTCCCACGGCTAGCAGAACTTTAAGGGTTTCGGGGTACTCGCTGGCGGAGTCGAGCCATCCCTTTGCGTCAGCGCGTCCGAATAGGTGTGATTTCTTATTCCGCGATCGGAGCTGGCGCTCGAGAGGCACGCCTAACTCCAAGAGTTGGCGTACCGTCTCCGTCTGGCCTCGACTGGCGGCTTCTTTCAGGATGTGCTGGGTCTCTGAAGACTTGAAGTCGCAGTGTTCCGCCTGCAAGGCGTCCACCAGTTCTTGATCTCCATCGATCCATCTCATGGTGCGTGCGTTCTCATCTACTGCCTGTTCCAAGTCCGAAATGACGGCCGGCATGCCCTCCCACGAACCAACATAGTCCAGCACCTTTTTAATTCGACCATCGATCGCAATCGACAGGTTGTATGTTGGGTTGTCGGTAACGCTGGCTTCGTAGCGGTCATCCATGGAATAGAAGTCAGCCGCCACAAACCGCTTGGCGAGTGCTCTCACTGCACTCGGATCAATGGAATCCTCGTGTTTTCCCGAGGCGACTACATAGCTGCCGCCCACAAATTCGATACCTTCGGTGCTGAGAGTCACACTGTAGGAGGGGCAGGTCCCAAAGCATCCTGATCTTTCGAGGGTGATGGCTACCTTTGAATTGTTCCGAACGACGGGTGCAACTGCATGGGTCTTGGGTAGTCTTTCCAGTGGAACAAAGTTGATATATTCCTCGATCTCGGCCGTAACCGGTCGACCATCATGCTCGAAGCGAACAAACTTCCACTGCTTGATTTTGTCCTGCACGCTAGGCAGAAACGTGAGCGATTGTTCGTCGCCCCAGCCTTGTGCGTTCAGGACGTCGCCCGTCGGCGACACAATAAGGGTCAACCGGAGTTGATGGAAACCCGGTTCCACGCCCGCCATGGGAAATGAACGGCGATGGGGCGCTATTTCGTGCGCGCGAACTATGGCGTAATCAAACGACGGATACGAATGTTTCCTTTCTTCCGGAGTACAGAACTGTGCCGCGAGAAGGAAGGTGGCGTAGGCAATTGTTCGATTCATAAGCGACACTGGTTTCCTGTCGATGTTTGACACCGCTTAGCCCAGTGAGATCATGCCTTTTTTTAGAAGCACTTGATTTACTTAGAGTTCCCCGGCCACATCGAAACTAAAAAGTCGGTAATTAAAATCCGCTTGACATATTCCGATATGGTTATATATTGCTCTCCATGCCCCGCGCCTCCACTACCTCTGACGCTTTCAACGCCGTCGCTGAACCGCGGCGGCGGGAGATTTTGGAGTATCTGGCGCTTGAGGAACGTACGGTGAACGCCATCGTGGAAGGGTTGCGCATGGAGCAGCCGTCCGTTTCCAAGCATCTGCGGGTGCTGCGCGACGTGGGACTGGTCCGCGTGCGCAGGAATGGAAGACACATGTTTTATCGAACCAATGCCGAAGCCATCCGCCCGGTTCACGACTGGGCTAAGACGTTCGAGCGTTTCTGGACGCATCAGTTGAGCCGCATCAAGGAACGCGCTGAGGCCAAGAACAAGGAATCCCAACAGAGCCAGCGGGCCACGCCCGGCTGGCTGCCAAAAATCTAAGGAGAGAAAGCATGAGCACGAGTTCCACCCTGATTGGCACCGAGAATTTCACGTTGAACATCACGCAGGAAACTCTGGTGCGCGCGACCATCACGCAGACTTTTGAGGCGCTGCTCGAACAGCTTGGCCCGGAGAACGAAAATACCGAGGGCGTAAAGATGTCGATGAAGATCGAACCCTGGCCAGGAGGGCGCTGGTTCCGCGATCTGGGCGACAACAACGGACACCTGTGGGCGCACGTGCAGGCCATCAAGCGGCCGACGCTGCTGGAAATGTGGGGACCGCTCTTCATGTCGTTTGGGGCGGTGTCGAATGTCCAGTACCGGCTCAGCGAAGTCGACGGTGGCACGCTCATCAAGTTCCACCACAAGGCGCTGGGCGCGTTTGAAGAGCAACAGCGCCAGGGCATGAACCGCGGTTGGGCACACATGCTCGCCGGGGCGCGCGCGATCGCCGAACGCAAGGCGAAGTAGGAGGACGACATGTGTCCTGAATGCCTGGCCAGTGCGGCCTGGATCGTAGGCGGAGCGATTTCGACGGGCAGCGCGAGCGCGCTGCTGGTGAAGGGGTTCCGTTTCAAGTCAACGTTCGATGCAAAGCAAAGGAGAAAGCAAGATGCCGTCGGCAACCAGCGAGAAACTGTCAGCGAAAGTGGCGTCCCCAGCGGAATGGCTGAAGGCGCGCCGGGAACTGTTAACCAGGGAGAAGGAATTCACCCATCTGCGGGATGAAATCAGCCGGCGCCGCCGCGAGTTGCCGTGGGAAAAAGTCGAGAAGTCGTACGTGTTCGACGGTCCCCGTGGGAAGGAATCGCTGGCGGACCTGTTTGAAGGACGCAGCCAGCTGATCGTCTATCACTTCATGTTCGGCCCCGACTGGAAGGAAGGATGCCCGAGCTGCTCGTTCATCGCGGACTCTTTTGACGGGAGTGTGGTACATCTGGCCGCACGCGACACGACCTTGATCGCGGTTTCCCGCGCCCCGCTGCCGAAGATTCAGGCCTTCAAGCAGCGCATGGGCTGGGGGTTCAAGTGGCTTTCATCGAACGCCAGCGACTTCAACTTCGACTACCAAGTCTCGGCGACGAAAGATGACGCGGGCAAAGACAAGGTCTATTACAACTACGACTTCACTGAGTTTCCTTCGGACGAACGTCCGGGTGCGAGCGTCTTCTACAAAGACGAAAAGGGAAACATCTTCCACACCTATTCGGTATACGCGCGCGGCCTCGACATTCTGCTGAACACGTACAACTGGCTGGACATGACGGCCAAGGGTCGCGACGAAGACAATCTGCCGCATTCCATGGCGTGGGTTCGCCATCATGATCGCTACGGGAACGCCCCGTTGACGACGGTTGGGTCGTCGGCGAAGGCAGCTTCGCCCACACTTGATCCGATGGTGAAGGAGTTCCGCCAGGAAGTGGAGACGACGCGTCGCGTGCTCGCAAGAGTTCCCGCGGACAAGCTGGCGTGGCAACCGCACCCGAATTCCATGACACTCGGCCAGTTGTGCAACCACATTGCGATAATCCCTGGGCGGCTTAGTGGCATGATCGCCGCGGATGGCTTCGATGCTTCGCAGGCAAACTTCACGCCTCCGCAGCCTGCCAGCGTCGAGGAAATCCAGAAGACGTTCGAGCAGAGCGTGCGCGACGCCGAAGCCAACCTGCTCGGCATCTCGGATGAGGCGGCGCGCAGCCTGTGGAAGCTGACCATGGGCAGCAAAGAACTGTTCAGCCAGCCGCGCGTGAACGTGCTGCGCTCGATCCTGCTGAATCACTGGTATCACCATCGCGGACAGCTGTCGGTGTATTTGCGGCTGCTGAACGTGCCGGTGCCATCGATCTACGGGCCGAGCCGGGACGAGAATCCATTCGCCTAACGAGACGGACTCGTAGCAAAGATGAAAAAGGGAAGGGCCCGACTTCAGTCGGGCCGAAAATCGGTGAGATAGGATTCGGCTTCAGCCGCTGGGCAGACTTCTCGCGAGGGAAGAGCAAGCCTCAGGGGCTGAAGCCCCTTTCTTCTTTGGCAGTCGATTGGCTCGACTGAAGTCGAGCCCTTCCCTAGATCCTCCAACGTTGATTGGCTTGATGAACGTCGAGCCCCTTTAGGGTCGCCCAAAAAGGAGAGGCTGCCTTTGATCCGAGGCAGCCTTTTTTGATCCCAATGAATTGACGACAAGTTCTCTGCAGAACCTGCCCTTGAGTTCTTAATCTCCGCAGCAGGCCAGGGCCGGCGCATCCGATGCATTTGCGATCGGCGTCGACACACTGGAAAGCTCGCGGATCTCGAACACCGAGTCCATCCCTGTAACGCGTAACACTTCACGTACGGTCTTGGTGGGATGTTCGAGGCGCAGATAGACGCCCGCCGTTTGCAGCGCGATGAGCGCGCCGATTCCTCCTGCGTCAATGCTGCTCACGCCGCTCAAGTCCAGAATCACAGTTTTGCCATAATGGCGGACAGCTGTGCACAAGAGATTGGTCTCCTCACCCCGCACCAGCGCACCTTTACAATGCAGGACGACGGCTTCTTCGTTCTCCTTCACGTTCACACTCAACATGGTCCGTTCTCCGATCACTCACTCAATGATTCCGCAGATTGTAGGCGAATAAAAAGCGAATTCAAGTATCAATTTGTGTAATATTCCCAGCGTTATCAGGGCCGGGGATCAGGCTTTAGTTTCGACGGAAGAGCGGTCAAAAGGTCCGCAGCGCCCGCGCATTCCTTCCTTGAATTTCTGGCGTTCCTCGGGCGTCATGTGCTCCCAGCGCTCCATCATGCGGCGCCGCCAGTATGGATGCCATCCCGGCCGCCCGCGAAATCCTCCCACGAGGAGCTTGACGAGAACCTGAATTCCGATGGCCTGCCAGAACGTGATCACGTGCCAGCCGAACAGGCCGGGCATGAGCCAGTTCCAGAGCCGCATCACCACTACACCGGCAATCGCTATGAACAGGATGGCGAACAGCAAAAACTTCAGTCCTCGTAGAAACCAGTGTCTTCTCATAGTCAATCCCTCATCGTCTCGAAAATTCGTCGTACACGGACTGAAGCCGCTCGCGCAGATGTAACACCGCGTACCGCTTGCGTGACAGCAGTGTGTTCACGTTCACGCCCGACTGCTCGGCCAAGTCCTTGAAGGTGTAGCCCATCAGTTCATGCGCCACGAACACGTCCCGCTGTTCCGCGGGCAATTCCTCAAGCGCGTCGTCGAGCGCTTCCACCAGAACGCCGCGCGCGTAGGCAGCATCGGGGCCGGCGTCGGGCGAGGGCAGCAGCTCGCCGAGCAAAAGCTCTTCGCCTTCGGCATTGAACTTCGCAGGCTCGGTAGCGCGCGCCTCGCGGGTTCGTCTGCGAAACAGGTCCGTAATGCGGTTGCGCGCTACCCGAAACAGCCACGCGGTCACCTGCTCCACCGGCTTCATCATCCGGTAAGCCTCGATCAGTTCGTAGAAGACATCCTGAAGAATGTCCTCGGCGTCGCTCTGATCGGTTACGCGCTTGCGAATAAAAGCGCGCAGCCCCGGGTAGTCGCGGCGCACGGCGTCAGAAATACGCTGATCCTGTTGCGACATCGGGCCGCTTCTAAGCACTTCGTCCATCTGTAGGTGTAAACGGTGGAGTGGGAGAAATATTGCATGTGGATGCGCGCCGAGAGAGGACGATTCGCCGTCGGTGGACGCTGCGCGCGGCTAACCCACAGAATTCACAGCACTATGATGAAAACTGGGCGCGAAAAAATAATTTTGGGGAATGGTGCGGAAGAGTTTGGGGAATGGTGCGGAAGAGATCTTATTTATGGCGGTCGTAACGGCTTGCCTGGTGTTGGGTGGGTGCTCGAAGGCACCCAGTGTGGCTTCGCCGTCCGAAAAGCCGGCCAGCACTACGCAGCCAGCGGATCCAGCGCCTGACGCCAGCCTGCAGTCTTTGTTCAACCATGTCTGGCGAGTGACGAAGGCGCTCTCAACACCGCCTCCGGGAAGCATCTACGTTTTTCTACCCAACGGCACGTTGTTGGAGACGTCGTGTGTAGAGACCTATCGAGTCGCGACTTGGACCGTCGATAAGGCGGCGCCGCGAGCGCTGCGCGTGGTGGAAGATCGCCAGCTGGCGTTCACGGCCAACGTCGCTGTATTGAGCGATTCTACGTTGCGTCTGCAGAAGCAGTTGGTGAGAAGCAAGGAGATGCAGGATGTGACGTACTCGGCGGTTGAAGGCGAATTTGTTTGTCCGGATATGCCGAAGTGAATGTCGCTCGCATGTCGATGGAGCGACGGGCGTCCTAGCCCGTCAAGGCACGAGTCCAAAGGCTAACTCACCGATCCCAGCCTCAACATCTCTCGCCGCAATGAGCCATGCTTTTGAAGAAGGTGAAGATAGGTCATCTCATCGCGCCCGGCCTTGGCGGAGATGATCTGGCGGAGCAGGTCTCTTTCTTTCGCGGTCCATGAAGCGATCTCTGGAATTAGCCACGCTACGAGTGCGAGATCGCTGAAAGCCTCATGCGCCGGCGTACCCTCGGGCGGAATACGCGTACGCAGAGTTTTTGCCAGCTTGGCTACGGCCGCGGCCTTGAATTGCTGCGCATCGCCCGCGAACTGTTTCGCCATCGCGCGATTCACGCGCAGCCCGATTTTGCGCGCGGAGAATTGATCCCACGCCCTGGCCTTGCTTCCCGGCAATTCATAGAAGGCGTGGCCCGCTGACAAACGCCGCAGTGTGCGGGCGGGAGTCTTGTACTTGGGATCGCTGGCAATCCACTTCTCCTCGCGTTCGACCAGCTTCACCAGATCCTCGCGACCGGGACGGAAGCCGAGCTTGCGATAGAACCAGAACGCGCCCGACTCGATCGCCTCTTCATTCTTGTGTCCGAGTTGGTAGGGATACATCGACACACACGTGGTGCCCATGCGTGTGGTCAGGCTGCGCAACACCTGCGCGAAGATCCACGCCACTTCGCCGCCGCGATAGGTGTAGAAGGTGTTGAAGCCGATCTCCATCCACTCGAACAGGCCAATCGCTTCGATGTAATTGATGGGGACGCCATTCTTCAGCGTCACGCCCGCGACGTAGGCGCGCAGCGGCAGGCGACGGTCGGGGGGCAGGCCCCACAGATAGATCGTCACACCACGGCCTACGTCGGCCCGCACGACTGAGTTCGGATCGGCCAGCGTCGTTCCGTAGAGTTCGCGGTAACGCACCAACATGACTTCGCGAATAAGATCAGTGACGGCGCGTCCTTGTTTAGGTGGGAGCGGAACCAAGCGGGGCGGCTTGCGACAGAGTTCCGCGTCGAGGGAAACGTCTTTGCGCGTCAGCAGAGGTTCGGTATAGAAGAAGATTTTCGGTACTGGGCGCGAATTTCGGGTGCGCGAGACGCTCGAGTTCTCCAGTCGCCAGCGGATCGGCATGTGCAGCGACTCGTAGAGCTGCGCCTTCTCGGAGGCGGGTAGAGCCAGAGCATCGAACCGTTCAATCAGCCATTCAGGACTTGCATTCCCGCTGCCTTGCGCCGTCTCAAGCCATTTGCGCCAGGGGATCTCGGCTTCCACCGCGGCGTCTTCATTGAGCAGCGGCAGGAAGCGCGGCCACACCGCGCCCATCGCGCGCTCGTCATCGAAATCGTCCCAGGCGATTTCGACTTTGCCGGGCATGCGCTGTACCAGCCAGCGGGCGAGGTCGAACCCGATCGAGTCCTGCATCACCGTGCCTGCGATGCCCGACACTTCGAGGGGATCGAAGTCATCCATGTCGGCACCCTTTTCGCGTAGGCGATCGACCCGCTTCCAGAAAGAATCGAGCAGTTGCACGCAGGCGCGCAATACTGCCGGGCTTGGCGGAAAAGCGCGCAGCACCAGCAATGCTTCGTGAAAACGGATCAGGGAGGCGACATCGTCAAAGTGCGCGGTGCGTGCTTTCTGAAGCAGCTTGAGGATGCGTGCCGACTCGGCGCGGCCGAAGCGGTAGCGGCTGTTCTCGAGCTCGGAAAGCAGTCGTTCTGTAGATGCCATTCAGCGAGTGGCGTATTGAATCTGTATGTCGTGTGCGGCCGGCGTCCACGGAATTCCGTCGACCGTGACTACCCCACGTTCGTTCTTCCAACCCTTCACGGCCTTACCGTCCACCTGTACATCACGTGCTTGACCCGCGCCAAACACCGTCACGCGCAGATCCTTGAACCATGGACGGTAGGAACCCTCGGCTGCGGCCACGTGCACCATGACTTGATTGCTCGCCGCCTCGCAGGTGAAGTGCTCGCGCAGGAACTCACCCTTCTGATAGGCGAAGCTGTTGCCGTCGTCCATGTAGAGATTGCCGCTGCACTCCGGGCCGGGATACACGCGCAGTTCGAGCGGGCCGCTCGGCGTCTGATCGATGTTCTGCACCACGGGTTGCTGCGGGAGTACGGTCCCGCCGCGCACGTAGACGGGGAGCGTGTCGAGCGGAGGATCGACTTTAATCGTCTTTCCTCCTGCGATCGTTTCGCCGGTCCAGTAGTTGAACCAGGTGCCCTTGGGCAGGATGACGTCGTAGGGATCGAGAAACGGCCAGACTTTGGGTGCCACGAGCAAGCCGCTGCCGAACATGTATTGCTCACCGCTGGTTGCGAGGGCAGGATCGGACGGGAACTCCATGTACATAGGTCGCATCAGGGGAACGCCGGTGCGGCTGGCTTCTTCCATGCCCGTGTAGATATAAGGTAGCAGCTTGTAGCGCGTCTCGATGTAGCGCTTGCGGATCGCTTCGTGCTCGGGGCCATCGACCCAGGGCTCGCGATTGCGAGTCCCTTTGGCGGCGTGATTTCGATAAATCGGATTGAAGACGCCGAGTTCCATCCAGCGCGTGAGCAATTCGGGAGTGGGGCTGCCGTTGAATCCGCCGATGTCGTCGCCCACGAACGAGTAGCCCGAGACACCCAGCCCCATGAGCTGCGAAAGCGAGAGCCGCATGTGGTTCCACGACGCGGTGTTGTCGCCCGTCCAGGTGGCAGCGTAACGCTGGGTGCCTGCGTAGGCCGCGCGCGTGAGCACAAAGGGCCGCACGTCGGGCTGCAACTTCAGCAGGCCGTCGTTGGTGGCCCGCACATTCTGCATGCCGAACACGTTGTGAATCTCGCGATGATCGGTCTTGCGGTCCTCGACGTAGTGCACCGTGTCGAGCGGCATGGTCTTTGTGGGGGGATCAAACACGGCGGGCTCGTTCATGTCGTTCCAAAAACCGCGCACGCCCATCTTCACGAAATCGGTGAACAGCGTGCCCCACCAATCGCGTACCACCGAACGCGTGAAGTCCGGGAAGACGCTCGGCCCCGGCCACACCGGTCCAACATAGACCGAGCCGTCCGGATTCTTCACGAAGTAATCGTGCGCCATACCTTCGTCGTAGGGTTTATAGCCACCGCCTTCGACCTTGGCGATGTGCAGGTCCACGATCGTGACGATCTTGAAGCCTTCCCGCTTCAGGTCCTTGATCATGCCCTCAAAATGAGGGAAGCGCTCGCGATCGATGGTGAACGGGCGATATTTTTCCTGGTAGTCGATATCGAGATAGATCACGTCAGCGGGAATCTTGCGTTTGCGGAACTCGCCGGCTACCTCCCGCACGCGCGCCTCGGGATAGTAGCTGTAGCGGCACTGCTGAAAGCCAAGCGCGAACAGCGGCGGCAGCGGTTCGCGGCCGACCAGGGCAGTGAAGTCGCTGACCACTTTTTTCGGACCGGGTCCGTAAAAAAAATAATAGTCGAGTTCGCCGTTTTCACTTCCGAAGGAATACGCGTCGCGAAATTCTTTGCCGAAATCGAAGCTCGAGCGATAGGTGTTGTCGAGAAAAATTCCGTAGGCCGAGCCCTTCAGCATTCCGAGGAAGAAGGGGATCGATTTGTAGATCGGATCGGTCGACTCCTGGTACCCGAACATGTCCATGTTCCACAGCGAGAACGAGAGATCGCGGCGGTCGAGCGGGCCCATCTTGTCGCCCAGTCCGAAGTAGTGCTCTTCGAGCGGCATGGTCTTGTAGACGCGGAACGACGAACCATTGAAGGAAGCCGGATAGCTGGGTCGATCTTCGGAGATGACTGTGCCGCTGGGGTCGAGAAACGCGACGCGCAAGGGCGACTTGAAAATTTTCGCCTGCAGTGAGCCCGTGTCAACCGTGACGGCGTCAGACGCTTCCTTGACTTGAACCTTGGCGCCATCGGGAAAGGCGTTGGGCAGCACCGCGAATGAGTGTTCGGCGGGAAACGATCCTTGGGGAGCGTATCGCACGCGCACCACGTTGGGTGCAAGTGCAGTCACCCGCACACGCGCTATGCCAGCGGAAACTTCTACACCCTTTTCCTGGTTCTGCACTGCGGTGACATCGCCCACGGGCCGCCACTGCGCATGGAGAGAAGGAAGAAAAACAAGAAGACACACGAACGATAAGGACGGTTTTCCGAAGGGTCTCATGAGATTTTCCAGGTCGCGCAAAAATCATAACCTGAAAGCTGGCGAGGAGACGGAAAAGCGGAACGATTTTCCTGGGCAGTGATCGATTCCGGGACTAATGGAGTGCGATATCCGTCTTTGCGTCGATCGAGAAGGGTCAGCGCTTGCGAACTGCGACTAATTCCGCTTCTACAGGCACGCCGCGGGCCACTTTGACGTGCAGTACGGCCTCGAAGGACTTGAGGCTGCCCGTCTTTGATCCCGTGACACGCGTCAGCAGGTCTTCGACGGAATTCAGCCGGCTCACATATTCGGCTGCGGCCTGCGTACCGAAGGTCGTCGTTCCCGCCAGAATCAGGACTGATCGTTCGGGTGCAAGTCCCGGCACCAGGCCGACCAGGGCGTAATCCTCGATCATCGGCGATGATGGGCTGGCGAGAAATTCCGTGGCTTCTCCGGCTTGCGGATGAACGTTCACAATCGCCAGGTCACCCTTGCGCGGCCCGGCTGTCATGCGCTGGAAAACAAATTCTTTCGTGCTGGGAATCTCCGCGAGACTCAGGTTTTCCGAAGGCGAGCCCAGGAAAATCAAGTCGTTATTCTTGGCATCGTCGAGCGAGAACAGGCTGCCACGCTTGACGCGCAGCTGGCGATGAAACTGCCCGAAGACTTCGTCCAGGCTGTGCACGGCCAATACTTCGCCCACTCCAGTGTAGTGATCCCAGATTGCATCCTGCGGATCGCGGCTGGCGCTGAAATAGCGCATCCCTGTTTCCGGCCGTCCGACGAAGGCCGCATTGCTGAAGATCAGCCAAGGCTCGTCCGGCCCTGAAATGAATGGTTTCCAGAACATCTGAAAGGGAAGGGGCGGCTCAAAATTACCGGCGTGCGCTGTTGCGACCGTTTGCCGGGAACCGCGGATCATGCCGATCAATGCGACAGCCAGGATCAGCAACACGGTAAGCGCCGCCACCGCAATCATCCACGATCGCGGGACCTTGTTATCCCCGCTCGGAGCGGCGGCGGCTTCGACGGTAGGCTTAGGCGCCGCTTGTTCCCGATGATGGAAAGAAAGGATGTACGTGCCTTTCGGCAATTCGACGATCACAGAGTCGTTCGCGCCTTCGGAACTGTAATACTCCGAAAGCTTCAGCCGGAGTCGTCCAGCTTGCACGCGAATGGTCGAATCCGATTGCGGATCGAAGTCGCTGCGTCGCCCGAAGACTTCAGTGGCGAGTTGATATTCCTTCAGGGGAGTGTTCGGGTGTTCGAGCGCATGCTTGGCCAGGTACTGCAGGAGTTTGCAGAGGGATTCGGAACTGTGAAGCACCTGGCTTGAAACGAGTCGACTAATCTGATTGCGGTAAAGCTCTTTCTCCGGCATGCAGGCCCCGTAGGTCCACCATGGTAACGGATGTAACATCAAAGTAACAGAGCCTGAAGTGTCTGCAAGGCAAGCATTTCGAATGTAACCGGGTGCTTGCGTTCTAGATCGATCGTGACTTCGTGTGAGTCACGACATTGAAACGGTTGAATCGCGCAAAAAGTTCCAGTCCAATAATCGTCGAGAATTCCAAAGAGCTGTTAACCGCGAAGATCGCGAAGAAAACCCGCAAAGCACGCAAAGGAACGTTCGGGACCTGACTTTGCATGCTTAACGGATCTCTTTGCGGACTTTGCGGTTGAAGGCTTTCCTCGCAAAAATGGTCAAGGCAAGTGACGACCCCTACTCGACTGAGATTGGCTCGCCTTCGTCCGCTCTCTAAAAATTACGAAGTTGACAGTTATGGCGGCTGCTCATACTGTGTCCATCTCAAAAGTTTGCTAAATCGCAAGAATATCGTTCCTGTTCAATGAGTTGTGGCATTCGCGAAAGACTGACCGGAGACTTCATGAACTCAACCGCAGCGATCGCCCATCGCGCCCTCGCGCCGCTCGACATGGCAATCATCGGCGTCTATTTCCTGATTGTTTTCTGCATTGGCCTGTACTTCGCCCGCAAGGAGCGCACCTCCACCGACTATTTCCTCGCCAGCCGCGATGTAGGCTGGTTCTTTATCGGCGCGTCTTTGTTCGTATCGAATATCTCGACCGAACATTTCATTGGACTTTCCGGCACGGGCGCTTCGTCGGGCCTCGCCGTTGGACACTTTGAATGGCTGGCTTGCCTGATTCTGTTGATTCTCGGCTGGGTGTTCGTACCTTTCTACTTGCGCAGCAACGTGTTCACGATGCCTGAGTTCCTGGAGCGCCGATTCAGCCGGCACTGTGCGGTGTACCTCGCGGCGATCTCGATCATCGCTTACATCTTCACCAAGATCTCGGTGCAGCTCTACGCGGCGAGCGTGGTGCTGGAGCGAATTGCCGGATGGTCGCTGGTGAAAACCGCGATTGTGCTGGTCATCGCCACTGGCATCTACACGATCGCCGGCGGCCTGGCCGCGGTCATCTATACCGATACCGTTCAAACCCTGATCTTGATCACTGGCGCCGTCGCGCTCACCGTGATTGGGCTCGACAAGGTAGGAGGCATATCGCACCTGCGCACGATGGTACCAGAAGGCTACTTCCACATGATCAAGCCTGCGTCGGATCCCGCGTTTCCCTGGACCGGCATCTTTTTCGGCGCGCCCATCCTCGGGATCTGGTATTGGTGCACCGACCAGGTGATCGTGCAGCGCGTGCTCTCCGCTCGCGACGAAGGCCACGCCAAGGCCGGAACCATCTTCGCCGGTTTCCTTAAGATTTTGCCGGTGTTCATGCTGGTGCTTCCCGGAATCGTGGCCTACGCATTGTTTCCAGAACAGATGAAGGCCAAGCCCGACTCCGCTTACCCGACCCTGGTTCTGAGCTTGTTGCCTGTGGGGCTGGTCGGCCTGGTGATGGCCGCGCTGCTGGCGGCCGTGATGGGCGCGATGAGTTCGGTGTTCAACTCTGCGTCGACGCTGGTAACGCTCGACTTCTACAAGAAGATTCGCCCGAACGCGTCCGAAAACCAACTGGTGAATTTCGGCCGTATCGCCACCGGATTCATGGTGCTCCTCGGACTGCTGTGGGTGCCGTTCATCCATTTGATCAGCAGCCAGCTCTACATCTATCTGCAAAGCGTGCAAGCCTACATCAGTCCGCCGATCGCATCGTGCTTCGTGCTCGGCATCCTGTGGCCGCGGTTGAATGGACAGGGAGCGATCTCGTCGCTACTGACAGGTTTCGTGCTGGGTGCGACCCGCTTCATCGCCGAACTGGCAGCCGCACAGGGCGCGCAATTCAGCGGCCTGATGGAGTGGCTGGTGAAGATGAACTTCCTGCACTACGCCATCTTCATGTTCATCGTCTGCTCGGTGGTGCTGGTCGCGGTCAGCCTGATGACGCCCGCGCCCGAGCGCCGCAAACTGGCCGGGCTGACGTTTGCTACGGTCGATGAAAAGATGGACGTCATCCCGATGGGCATGCCCTTGCGCAAGCCCGCGCACGAAACGCCAATGGAGCATCGAATCAACGTGATCTTCAGCGTGTTACTGCTGGCCACGGTGATCGGATTGTGGATTTATTTCCGTTGAGGTTGGGCGCGCCAGCGCTTGAGGGTACCGACGAAAACCTTAAAACGCAGAGGTCGCAGAGAAAAGCCGCGGAGAACGCAGAGAAAGGCTTCCAATTAACGCTTGATTCTTCCTGAAACTAATCACCTTCAGGGACCGCAGCTACTTCTCCCGTGCGACCACGAACTCCGGCGCCCATAATAAAGCGCGCTTGATCTCCGAATCGGGGAAGGTGCAGATCGCCTTGCGTGCGACGTCGGCATACTGCGCGGCGCGAGCGTGGGCGGCTTCGAGCGCTCCGTAGCGGTTCAGGATGGCGAGAATATCAGCGTGGGTCACGCCATTGAAAGCGCGGTCGCGTAGTACCGTAGCAATCTTCTCGCGCTCCTCGGGCGTGCAACGCTCGAGCGCATAGATCACGGCCATGGTGACTTTCCCTTCGCGCAGGTCGCTGGCCACTGGCTTGCCGAGCACGCTTTCCGAAGCGGTGAGATCGAGGACGTCATCGACGATTTGGAACGCCATGCCGAGATTTCGTCCGTAGGCGCCGGCGGCCTCTTCCTGCTCGGGCGTGGCGCCGCCTAAAATCGCTCCCAGCCGCATACACACCGAGAACAGGCAGGCCGTCTTGCGGAAGATCAGGTCAAAGTGCTCGTCGAGCGTGATCAGCTTGCCGAGCTTTTCCATCTGCAGCAGTTCGCCCTCGACCATTTGCTGTGTGAGTTCGATGAGCGCGTCGAGCACGTGGAAATTGCGTTCCTGCACCGCGATCTTGAACGACTGCATGTAGAGCCAGTCGCCAGCCAGCACGCACTTCGAGTTTCCCCACTGGGTGTTGGCGGCGGGGCGACCTCGCCGGGTCTGTGCTTCGTCGATGATGTCGTCGTGGACCAACGTGGCCGTGTGAATGATCTCGACCACGGCGCCAAGGCGCACCGCACCGGCGCCGCGATAGTTGAAAAGCTTGGAAGAAAGCAGCAGCAGCGCCGGACGGAGGCGCTTGCCTCCACCCGCCCGCAAATACTCCCCAATCTCGGTGATGGCCGAGACGCTCGAGACGGTATCGCGCCCGAACTCCCGCTCGATGGCCTGCAGGTCATCGTGCAGCAGTTCGAAGACTTCTTTCCCGTTGATGGCGGAGGGTGTGCTCAATTTCTCTCTCGAATCGCTACTACCAGAATCAATCTCACCACAGAGTCACAGAGACACAGAGAAAATCTTCTTTTGAATTCTTAGTGCTCGACCACACGATCGAAGCGCCACGAAAAGCTCTCATTTGTTTTCTCGGTGCCTCTGTTTCTCTGTGGTGAAAACGCTTTCAATTGCTCCGGTAATTCGTAAACTGTAAATCAATCCCGAAATCGCGCGACTTGAGCAGCGCGATGATCTCCTGCAGCGCGTCGCGATCTTTGCCGCTCACCCGCACCAGGTCGCCCTGGATGGAGGCCTGCACTTTCTTCTTCGAGTCTTTGACCAGCTTCACGATTTCGCGAGCTTTCTCGATAGCGATCCCCTGCTGCAAGGTGATCTTCTGCTTGGCGGTGCCGCCGGCAGCCGGCTCGACCGCGGCGTACGTCAGCCCTTTCAGCGACACACCGCGCTTCACCAGTTTCTGTTGCAAGATATCGTTCACGGCCTTCAGCTTGTACTCGTCGGCCGAGTGCAGGATGATTGCATCCTTGCCTTCCAGGTCGATCTTCGACTTCGAGTCCTTCAGATCGAAGCGCGTGGTTACTTCCTTCACAGCCTGCTGGATGGCGTTGGATACTTCCTGCAGGTCGATTTTGCTCACCACATCAAAAGTGTTCTCGGGCATGGCCTTCGGCTACCTGTTCAGATTCAGTTTTCCCCTTGAAAGTCGCAGCTAACAAGCTAAACGGTCGTACGCTTTTCGTGAAGCGAAAAGAAGCGGTAGAAGTTTTGCGTGGTTTGCGCGCCCACCTCTTCGGGCGGAAGACCGCGCAGTTCGCCCAGTTGCCGCGCCACTTCTTTCACAAACGCGGGCTCGTTGCGCTTGCCGCGATGCGGGATGGGCGCCAGGAAAGGGGAATCGGTCTCGATGAGCATTCGGTCGAGGGGAACTTCCAGCGCGGCATCGCGAATCTGCTGGGCCTTGGGGAAGGTGATGTTGCCGGCGAACGAAACCATGAACCCAATATCCAGCGCTCGCTTCGCTTGCGTGGTGTTTCCGGTGAAGCAGTGCAGGATTCCGCCGAGCCCGCTTGGCGCCCACTGGTCCGAGATCAGGCGGAGGCAGTCATCCCAGGCATTCTCGCTGTTGTCGGATGGGCGGCAGTGGATCACGATGGGCAGTTTCGCCTGCCGGGCGAGTTCCATCTGCTGAATGAATGCGCGCTGCTGCACGTCGCGTGGAGAATGATCGTAGAAGTAGTCGAGGCCGATCTCACCCCAGGCAATGACCTTCGGTCGTTTTGCCAGTTCGGCCATGCGGTCTAGCGCAGCCTGATCGGCGAGCGTAGCTTCGTGAGGATGGATCCCGATGGTCGCGTAAATAAAAGGATACTTTTCCGCCAGCAGGATCCCGCAGTCGAAATTCACCGGCCCTTCGCCGTTGCCGATGGCCACGATCGTCTCGACCCCGGCCTCGCGCGCCCGCGCGATCACCTCTTCGCGATCGGAATCGAAGCGGTGGCCTTCGAGATGGGCGTGGGAGTCTACGAACATAGTCGCTAGCAAAACCGCTGATGGCTCGTGGTCGTTGGCTGATGGCAAAAGCTGCGGTCGTTGGTCTTAACAATATGTCCAGAGACACCGCCTTCGGCTGTCCAAGGCGGGGCAAAAGATCGGAAGCGCGGACTTTTCAACTCAAGTGCCTGAGCTATTCGCCAACGACCACCAGCCACCAGCTATCAGCCGCCCTACTTCAGCCTCGCCCCCACCGGCACGTCTTCCAAAAATCCTGCCAGCACTGGTTGTCCGCCTTCGTGCGATGCGGCTACGATCATGCCGTTCGACTCGAGGCCGCGCAGCTTGCGGGGTGCGAGGTTCGCCACGATCACGACCTTGCGGCCGACCAGCGTTTCCGGTGCGTAGGCTTCGGCAATACCGGCCACGATCTGGCGCACCTCGGTGCCGATGTCGACTTCGAGGCGCAGAAGTTTGTCGGCGTTCTTCACTTTCTCGGCAACTTTTACAACGCCGACGCGCAACTCGACCTTCACGAAATCGTCGATTGAGATCTTTCCGTCGGGCGTGGCAACGGTAGGCTTCGGCGTCGTGGCGTGCGTGGCGACAGGGGGGAGGTGGGAATCCCCGGTCGCCCGGACGGGCGAGACGCCCGTCGCTCCATCGTTGAGTTTGCTTTCGGGCGCGGGCGCGGTGGCCGGGCGTCCTTGCTCTTCCATCGTTTGCATCCTTTCCACGGCGCTCTTGTCGGCACGCGGGAACACCGGCTGTACTTCGCCGAGTTTCGTTCCCAGTTGGAGTTGTCCCCACTTCAAAGTCGTCAAATCAAATTTCCGGATGTCGCCCAGGCCGAGCTGCATCCAGATGCGCGCGGTCGAATCCGGAATCACCGGATGCGCCAGCGCGGTTACGATGCGCAACGCTTCGGCCGAGGTGTAGAGCACGGTGGCCAGGCGCGCGCGGCTGTCTTCGTCGGTCTTCTCGCCGAGAGCCCAAGGCTCGTTTTCGACGATGTATTTGTCGATCGAAGCGACCAGTCCCCACGCGACTTCCAGCGCTTTCGAGAACTGGAACTGATCGAACAGGACGTTGTAGTCGGCAATGATGTCGCGCGCAATTTCCGCGATGGCGTCATCCACTGGTCGGCGCGCCGCTGTGAGCGAGGGATACGGCACCTCGCCTTTGAAATAGCGGTTAATCATCGTGAGGGTGCGGCTGGCGAGATTGCCGAGCCCGTTGGCCAGATCGGAGTTGTAGCGCTGTACCAGCGCGTCGAATGAGAATGAGCCGTCGGCGCCGAACACTACTTCGCGGAGCAGGAAGTAGCGCAGCGCGTCGCCGCCCAGCATGTCCAGGATCGTTTCTGTGCGGACGATGTTCCCGCGCGACTTCGACATCTTGTTCTCTTCAAACAGCAGCCAGCCATGCGCCATGATGCCCTTAGGCAGCGGCAAGCCCGCAGCCATCAGGAAGGCGGGCCAGTAAACGCAATGAAAGCGCACGATTTCCTTGCCGATCATCTGCACGTCGGCCGGCCAGTATTTTTCGTACTTGCTCGGATCGGTCGACGCGTAGCCGAGCGCCGTGATGTAGTTGGCCAGCGCATCGAGCCAGACGTAGATCACATGTTTCGGATCGCCCGGAACCGGAATGCCCCACGAGAACGTGCTGCGACTGATGGACAGATCTTTGAGACCGCCCTTCACGAACGAAATGACTTCATTGCGCCGCGTCTCCGGACGAATCCATTCCGGTTGATCGGCGTAGAGCTTGAGGAGCTTGTCGGCGAAGGCCGAGAGCTTGAAGAAGTAGTTTTCTTCCTGCACGGTCTCGGTGATCCGGCCACACTCAGGACAGGGCGCGCCCGGGGGGACGTCCACGTACATTTCGTCCGAAACGCAATACTGACCGGTATAGCTGCCCTTGTAGATGAAACCTCGATCGCTGAGCAGCTGAAACAGGGCCTGCACGCTTGTTTTGTGCCGCTCTTCGGTGGTGCGGATGAAGTCGTCGTTGGTGAGGCCCATCCGCTTCCACAGTGCGCGGAATTCTCCCGAGACTTCATCAGCAAACTGCTGCGGAGTCTTGCCGGCGGCGGCCGCGGCGCGCTCGATCTTCTGCCCGTGCTCGTCGGTCCCGGTCAGGAAATAAGTGTCGTCGCCCAGCATGCGATGACGGCGGGCGATAGTGTCGCAGGCAATGGTCGTGTAGGCATGCCCGATGTGGGGGCGGGCGTTGACGTAATAGATCGGGGTCGTGATGTAGAACTTCTGGGTCATTTATTCTTATTCACCAAAACAATCAACCACAGAGGACGCAGAGAGCACGGAGGACAAATATTCTAATTCCTCAGTGTACCCTGTGCCCTCTGTGGTTAAGGCTTTTTCGCTGCATGCTCCAGCAGATAACTTTGCGTCGCCGCCTGCATCACCGTCTTCAACGGAACCTGTTGCTCAAGCGCGATGCGCCGGCAATCCTCATACTCTGGCGCGTAGTTCGTCACCGTGCCGTTCATGCTGGCAACCTTCATGCGGACTTCGCCCCACGGGGTGGGAACGAAAACCCAGCGCCGGGCCAGCGTTTGCCGCTGCTCCTCGCGCCGCCGCACACCGAGAGTGGTCGTCTCCGCGAAAACAATCTGTGTTAGCTTCGCGGCGTCCTCCGGCTTGCATAGTACGGTCAACAGTGTTCCGGGGCGATTTTTCTTCATCTGCACCGGCATGCCAAATACGTCGAGCGCGCCTTCTTCGAGCAACCGGTCCATGACGTAGCCGAAGACTTGCGGATTGAGGTCATCGAGGTTTGCCTCAAGCACCGAGACAGTGTCCCGCTCCGTTCTCGCTGCAAGGAGAGCGGCAGATTCTCCGATTACCAGCCGCACAACATTCGGACTTCCGGGGAAATCACGCGTACCGGCGCCGTATCCGCTCTTTTCAATCTTCATTTCGGGGAAGGCTCCGAAACGCGTGGCCAGCGTTTTCGCGATGGCCGCTCCCGTTGGTGTCAGCAGCTCCACCTGCATGCCTGACGAGTACACGGGCGCGCCCTGCAGTATCTCGACCGTCGCTGGCGCGGGCACGGGAAACACGCCGTGCGCACACTTCACGGTGCCGCCGCCCACGTTCAGCGGGGAGCAGACGAATTCGTCGACGCCCAGAGCGGCGGCTCCCACGGAGGCGCAGACAATGTCGACGATCGCGTCCACGGCGCCGACTTCGTGAAAGTGAACCGACTCAATCTCGTTGTTATGAATTGTCGCTTCCGCCGTACCGAGGGCATCGAAAATCTTGAGGGCGGTTTTCTTCGCAGCATCAGAGATCGCCGCCTGCCCGATGATCCCGCGAATCTCTTTCAGGCTGCGTCCATGCGCGTGCGGGTGATCGTGCGAGTGTGGCGCGGGCACTCCTGTCCGCGAAGAGGCTGGAGCTGAATCATGCGGATGGGCGTGAACCAAATCATGCCCATGATCTTGGTCATGACCTTCATGAGAATGCGCTTGAGCACCCGAACCGGCAGGACCCTCTTTCTCTCCATTCACCCACACATCGACTTTGGTCGCCGTAATCCCGCTGCGATTCACACGCGAGATTTCCAGCCGCGCCTCGAGGTTCAGCGCCGCCACAGTGCTCTCCAGTAGTTCTGAAGACACGCCCGCATCGATCAGGGCGCCCAGAAACATGTCGCCGCTCATGCCGGAAAAGCAATCGAGATAGGCAATGCGCATGGGGAAGACAGTCGCTAGTCGTCAGTCGCTGGTCGTTGGCCAAGACCATGCTGCCTGCAGCTCGGTGAAGCGCTGCGGCTTTTCGAGAGGGAAGAGAGACTCGACTTTTAAGCCGAGCCGCCGCCCCTTGGGATTCGCCAACGACCAACGACTATCGCCCAACGACGTTTCTCCATCATAGGGAAGGCTCGCGTTGACCGTCAAACCATCGCTTGCGCGAGCCTTTGCTACAATCACTATTTTATTCAACAAGTTAGGGGACTCCTTGTACCGTTCGCTCGAGCGCCGTCTTGCCCAGCACGTCCGCGATTTTCTTCGCCGCACCTACGACCTCGATCTGCCCAAGATCGTCATCGAGCAGCCGCCCAAGGTCGAACTGGGCGAGTACGCCATGCCGCTCGCCTTCGAGCTGGCGAAGAAGTTGCGCAAGGCGCCACGCAAAATTGCCGAAGAGATCGTTAACGGGATGGGTCCGATCGAAGGCTTCGAGAAGCTCGAAGTTGCTGGCGCCGGATACATCAACGCCCGTGTGAAGCGCGCCGTCCTGGCAGCGGCGGTGCTTGCCGACGAGCGGCCGCAGGTCGAAACTCCTTCGGGAAAAATTCTGGTCGAGCACTCGAGCATTAATCCCAACAAGGCCGCACATATCGGACACTTGCGCAATGCCATCCTGGGCGACACTTTCGTTCGGTTGCTGCGCTACGCGGGCAGGGAAGTCGACGTGCAGAACTACATCGACAACACCGGCGTACAGGTGGCGGACGTGGTGGTCGGCTTTTTGTATCTCGAGAAAAGCTCTCGCGCCGAGATCGAGCAACTGGCCGGACAACCGCGCTTCGACTACTACTGCTGGGATCTCTACGCGCGCGCCTCGCAGTGGTACGAGCAGGATAAGCAGAATCTGCAAGTTCGGCTGAAGACCTTGCATGAGATCGAGGCCGGTGGAAGCGAGACTGCTGCGCTTGCCGATCTGATTTCCGTTGCTGTCTTGCGCCGACATCTCGAGACCATGGACCGTCTCGACATCGAGTACGACTTTCTGCCGCGCGAGAGCGAGATCCTTCGGCTGCATTTCTGGGATGCTGCTTTCACGAAATTGAAAGAGGCCGGCGTGCTTTTCTTCGAGAACGAAGGGAAGAACAAAGGTTGCTGGGTGATGCGGCGGGCTGGAACGGGAAAATCTGAAAACCCAGAGGGCGCAGAGAAAGCCACAGAAGGCGCAGAGTCAGGCGATGTGGTTTCCGAAGAAGACCAGAAAGTGATCGTCCGCTCCAACGGCACCGTTGGCTATGTCGGCAAGGACATTGCTTACCACATGTGGAAGTTCGGGCTGCTGGGCCGCGACTTTGCTTACCGCAAGTTCTACAAGTATCCCAACGACCATCAGGTCTGGATCTCCGCGACCGAGGGCGAGCCGGATCACCCGCACTTCGGAGACGTGGCGGAAATCTACAACGTCATCGACGCGCGCCAGTCCGAAGCGCAGAGCACGGTGATTGAAGCCCTGCGCGGGTTGGACCACAACGAAGCCGCTGACCACTACACGCATTTCTCGTACGAGATGGTCGCGCTCACGCCGCGGTGTGCCGCCGAGTTGGGCTACCAACTTTCGGAAGAAGACAAGGCCAGGTCGTACATCGAGGTCTCGGGACGCAAGGGTTTCGGCGTGAAGGCCGATGATTTGCTGGATCGCTTGATTGCGTCGGCTAAGACAGAAGTGGATCAGCGGCATCCTGAACTACCCGCTGACGAACGTCTCTCGATCGCGACGCAGATTGCCATCGGCGCTTTGCGCTACTTCATGTTGAAGTACACCAAGCCTTCGGTGATTGCGTTCGACTTCAAAGAGGCGCTGAGTTTTGAAGGTGACACCGGACCCTACGCGCAATATGCGGTCGTGCGTGCTACCAATATCTTCCGCAAAGGCGGATTCGATCCCGAGACTTATGGGAAGAACACAGCTGATCGTCCGCCGGTGGCTGACTTTGCAAAATTCCTAGAGGGGGAACCCGGCAACGAGATCTGGGAACTGTGGCTTACCTCGGCGAAGACCGCTTTCCTGGTCGATCAATGCGTGGCGACCACGGAACCCGCGTACCTCGCCAAGCATGCGTTCCAATTGGCACAGCAGTTCAACTACTTCTACCACCGCCATCCCATCTTGAATGAAGCAGACGAGAGCCGGAAACGGTTTCTGCTTGCGACGGCCGCTGTGGTCCGCCGCGAATTGATCCGCACACTCGAGGTGCTGGGCATCACCGTTCCACCGGTGATGTAGTTTTCAACGATTTCAGATGTCATAACCTAAAGCTATCGAGTCGGCGTCTCTAGGGTTTGCGTGCCCCAGCCGGCCGTCTGAATTCCAGCTGAACAAAACCAGGTGGTCGAGAGGTCCTGCTGTCGATTCTAGGGCTGTATCCGGCCCAGCAATGGCCATTCTGCGAGTTCTCCGGACCTCCTTTTACGCACTGAAAACAGCATTTTAGCTTATTATCTTACAGCTACGGACATTATCAATCACTTACGTGGCTTATGCCGAGCGGGCAGCAACCTCGACCCCTCCTAGGGCATCTAAACAAATCAGTCAGGCAAGTGGGGAGGCACCATGCGAACCTTTGGACGAATCATTAGTGCGATGTTGCTGTTGGCCACGATGGCCTTTGCCGCGCCGAAGCCGTCTACGCCCGATCGGCCCTTCCCCGCAGTTTTGAAGAACGCGCGCTTCGTGTATGTCGCTTCGTACGACGGCGACCAGTTCAATCCAAACCTGTTTCCGCAGGATCGCGAAGCGATTGCTTCCGTGGAGAAGTCGATTCGGGAGTGGGGCAAGCTGATGGTAGTCACGCGCCGGTCGGATGCAGACATCATCATCCTGGTGCAGAGCCGACCTTCGGAAGACGTGCTGGCGGTCTACGACGCGCGTATGAGCGGCGGACAGTACCTGTGGCGCACTATGGGACGCGACGGACTACAGACCGGCGAGACTCCGATGGCGACGCAGTTTGAAAAGGGTTTCGAGTCGGTGCAGTCGAAGTAACGCCGAATCGAACAAGGTTGCAGTAAGCGAACACGGACGCTGCATCTGCCAGGTTTCGAACCTGATCCTGGCAAATGTGCGGGCCGTGTTTTCGCCTTTTGGGAGCTTGCGGGGGCGCTGACCAGCAACTCCCACCGTCTTTGGGGTATTACCTCTGTAACACCTTCCGCCAGATTCCGGTGAGCATCTCGCCCGGTGATTGACACAATCGTAGGGACATCGAAAGACGAAGAACGTGAAGGAGCCTATGAGAGGACCGCTTAGCCTCTTCATTCTGACTTGCGTCCTGGCTGGCAGTGCGGGCGCGCAACTCCCACCGCGAACTTTCGATTGGGTACGCGCCAGCGACGAAGTGGTGCAACTCGATCCCGCCGACTACCACACCGGCCGCGTGTACCGGCCCGGACCAGACGGCGGGAACATGCACATCATCATTCATGCCAGGCGGCCCGTGACTCTAGCCATGACGGGAGCGGAAGAATGGACCGCCGCGCAGTCGCATCCGGAGTTATGGGGAAACCTCGAGTACCGTTGCATGCGCGAGCACGTCACCGACACGACGTATGAGTGCCATCTGCCGCCACATCCGATGGTGCTAGTGATTCACGACGAGCGCGAACCACAACGAGCGCTAGTGACGGGAATCGGCGTGATTCTCGGCAAAGAGGGAGCGCGTGCGTTTGTGGCTCCCAACGATGTGACCATCACGTATCACAGCTGGTCGTGCGTGGCGAATTGCGTTCAGCCGGAGTTTAACTGGGTACGACTGGTGCAGGAGAAGTACAAGCTGTCAGGAGTGCCGAAGCTCTACAGCATCCTCACTCCCGAGCAAGACGGTCAGAAGTTGTGGATGAAAATAAAAGCGCCCGTGCCGATGACGCTGGCAGTTCTGCCGACGGCCTCCGCCGACCAGGTCTACGACAAACCCGATCTTCTGAACTCAGCGCTGGCGCAGAGTTCGTGCAAACAGCGCGGCGTGCAGACCATGGAATTCGATTGCCTCTTCAACCTGGCGGATGGTCCGCAGTCGCTCCTGATCTATCCCAACGTGAAGTCGGGCAAGAAGGCCGAGATCGATGTGCAGACGTACAAGTGTGTGGCGAATTGCGAGCTGTTGAGTCCCCCGGCGCAGCCGTAGGGCGCTCAGGTTGTCTCTGCAGTGATGCAGAGCCGGGCGTCTTGCCCATCCGGCGGGCGAGGACGCCCGCCGCTCCATAGTCCAATGGCTAGCGATTAAAGTCCTTCACAAACTCCACCAGGCTCCGCACCGCAATCCCCGACGGTCCCTTCGCGATCCAGGGTTTGGCTTCTTCCGTCCAGGCGGTTCCGGCGATGTCGAGATGCAACCACGGCGTGTCTTCAGCGAATTCCTTCAGGAACATTGCGGCGGTGATGGCGCCGCCCCAGCGGCCGCCGGAGTTCACGATGTCGGCGATGCCGGACTTAATGACCTCCTTGTATTCGTCGTCGAGCGGCATGCGCCAGAATTTTTCTCCGGCCTGGTCTTCCGCTTTGCTGAAGCGCTCATACATCTTCTCGTCGTTGGCGAAGATGCCGGCATTGATGTAGCCGAGCGCGACGACGACTGCGCCCGTGAGCGTTGCGGCGTCAATCAGGTGGGTGCAGCCGAGCTGGCGCGCGTAGAACAGGCCGTCAGCAAGGACCAGGCGGCCTTCGGCGTCGGTATTGATGATCTCGATTGATTTTCCCGACATGGCGATCTGCACGTCGCCGGGTTTCTGCGCTTTGCCGGAGGGCATGTTCTCGGTGGCGCACACGATTGCGGTGACTTTAATCTTGGGTTTGAGCAGGGCGATGGCGCGCATTGCGCCAAGCATGGCGGCGCCTCCAGCCATGTCGTACTTCATCTTCTCCATGCCGTCTGCGGGCTTGATGGAAATGCCGCCGGTGTCGAAGGTAATGCCTTTTCCGACCAGGCCGAGGACCGGTTTTTCCGGAGCGCCTGCGGGCTCGTATTTCAGAATGATGAGCGCGGGCGGCTCGTCGGAGCCTTGGGCCACGCTCCAGAACGCGCCCATCTTTAACTCTTTGATTTTTTCGGCGCCGTAGACTTCGCACTTCAGGCCGACTTCTTGCGCCATCTTCTTTGCACGATCGGCGAGCATGGTGGGCGTCATGCGGTTGGACGGTTCGTTGACCAGTTCGCGGGTGAAGTTCTGCGATTCGCCGATCACTTGTGCCTCTTCCAGCGCCTGCTGAAGCTTTGCGTCGTCAGAGCTCGCGACTACGGTCAGCTCGTCGATCTTCTGATCCTTGCGGTCGCTTTTGTAGGTGTCGGCGTCGAAGTTGCCGACGAACGCGCCTTCGACGATCGCTTTGATCGCTGGTTCGCCGGTGAGTGAAGATGCGGGCACCACGAAAGCAAAGCTGCGCAGGCCTTTGGCTTTGAGGGCACGAACTGCGGTTCCCGCGACGCGTCGAAGTTCGAATCCCGTGAAGGCCGCTGCTTTGCCCCCTCCCAGCAGAAGCAAGCGACGTGCTTTCAGCCCCGCGGGATGGTGAATTAGCGTGACCTCACAATTCTTGCCAGTGGCTTCGCCGTTCGCGATGACCTCGGCGGCTGCTTTCTTCACGGCGTCGTCGTTGCTCTCGAGGCTGACGTCGGGCTTGTCTTTGTTGCCGCGATCGAGCGCGACCACGACCAGGCATTCGGTATCCAGCTGAGAAGGAGCAGAGGAAGACAGTTTGGTTTTCATGAGTGTCACCATTTTCATCAGGCGCGACAGAAACTGCAAGGTCGCCCGGACAGAAGGAATCGAGTTTCGAACCGAAGAGCCGTTGATCGAAGGGCGCCCATCGGGAAGATCATTTAACCGCGAAGGTCGCCAAGGGAACGCGAAGTCCGCAAAGAAGAGGCACAAAGCTCGGCAATGCACTTCCGGGTGCCATCGGGTTTTCAAGAGTTCACCAGATAAGAGGAGCACTTTGATTCCTTTGCGACCTTGGGACAGTTCTCCGCGAACTTTGCGGTTAAAAGCCTTTCCCTGCCTTAGCACTCACCACGTTGCGATGATTTGTCTGCAACGTATCAATTTGTCATGACGTTGCAATCACGAAGGTTTTACCTACTGCAGACACAGTAGTGACAACCGCTGCTGCTGCTATCGCTACGCTCTATTCACCTTAAGACATACCCGTCGCCCCGGGGCTTCGAAATTGAATCGGAGGAGATGCGGTGAGAAAGATTACTTGGACTTTCATTCTGGGAGTGTTGTCGCTAGCGGTGGCGACGGCTTCCTTTGCGCAGACCAGTTACACACAAGCGAATCTGGTCGGCGATCAGGCTGGCGTAGGCGCTCATACGGACGCACAGCTCTCGAACCCCTGGGGGATTTCGTTCATCCCGGGAGATGTTTTCTGGATTGCGAACAATAACGGCGGCACTTCGACCACGTACGACGCGGCCGGCAACAAGCAGGCCATAACCACGGGAATCCCGGTGGCCGCACATAATCCCTGCGCAGTCGGGTGCCCGACAGGCACAGTGGCCAACACGGTTGCGACCGATTTTGGCGGCGCGACTTTCATTTTCGATACGGAAGACGGAATCATCGCCAGCTGGAACGGCACGCTCAACGCGAAAACTCAAGTGGACAATTCCGCCAATGGTGCGGTCTACAAAGGGCTCGCGCTCGTGAACAGCGCCGGCGGAAATTTTCTGCTGGCGGCGAACTTCAATAGTGGCGCCATCGACGTATTCGATAGCAGGTTCAGTGCTGCGACCCTGAGCGGCGGCTCGTTCCGCGATCCGGCCCTGCCCGCCGGATACGCTCCGCACGGCGTGCACGTCATCAACAATCTCGTTTTCGTAGCGTACGCGCAGCAGGACGCGGCCAAGCATGATCCTGTGCTCGGCGCAGGTCTTGGCCTGGTTGACGTGTTTCATACCGACGGCAGCTTTCTGCGCCGCGGCATGACTGGCGGAACCCTGAACGCGCCCTGGGGCGTGGTAATGGCCTCCACAAACTTCGGCACGTTCTCGAATGACTTGCTGGTCGGCAACTTTGGCGATGGCACCATCAATGCCTTCGACACCGCCGGCACCTTCAAAGGCCAGATGAAAAACGAGAACAACCAGCTGATTGCGATTCCGGGATTGTGGGACATGGTGTACGGCGCGGGTGGCACGGGCGATCCGAACACGCTCTACATCACGGCGGGCGGCTCCTCGCAAACGCACGGGCTGTTCGCAACCCTGGTGCCGACTCCGGCTGCGGGGAAAGACTTCGCCCTGCAGTTGTCGGCGACTTCGGCGACGGTAACGCGCGGTGGATCGACAACCGTGAATATTGCTTCGACGGCCTCGGGCGGTTTCACTGGTCCCGTCAACCTCTCGTGCACGGGCTTGCCCGCGGGCGTGACGTGCGCGTTCAATCCGGCAACGATTGATCCGAGCGTCGCGGGAGCGAGTTCGCAACTGACCATCGCCGTGGGCACGACTTACATTCCGCCGAATCCATACATCGCCGGATCGTTCCTGATGCTGGGTGCGGTCGGAATGTTCTGGGGAACGCGGCGCCGGGCCGAGGGCACGCGCTCGAAGAAAGCCTGGGCACTCGGCGGACTGGTCTTGCTGGTGGCCTTGATGATGGCCGCCGTCGGTTGCGGAAGTTATTCGTCGAAAGGGCGGACTGGAGGCGGTACAACCTTGATGGTGGTGGGCACGTCAGGAGGCGTCTCGCACGCCGATCCTCTGGCGCTGACAATTCAGTAGTCGATGTTCGTTGGGGTGTAACTCTCTCCTTAAAGGTCCGGGTCGAAAGACTCGGACCATTTTTTTACTAGTCGTCGTCTAGTCGCCAGTCGTCAGTCGCTAGTCGTCAGCCAGAATCTGCACCAGTGGAGGGACGAGGGTCTCTCCCGCCCGCCGCTCCATTGGTAGGAATTCGAGTTTTCGAGGGATGAATTCGCGGGTCCAGGTTCAGCTGAAGACTAGCGACTAGCGACTGACGACTAGAGACTGACCTACCGTTTTCTTCCCCGGGCCACGGCTTCGCGGGCTTCCTTGTCGGCGGTGCGGCGGCGTTCGGTTTCGCGCTTGTCCCAGAGTTGCTTGCCCTTCGCGAGTGCAAGTTCTACTTTCACACGGCCCCCCTTGAAGTACATGCGCGTTGGAATCAGGGTGAGGCCCTTCTGCTGGGTTTTGCCGATCAGCTTGCGGACTTCGTCTTTGTGAACCAGCAGTTTGCGGGTGCGCAAAGGGGCGTGGTTGAAGATGTTGCCGTGATCGTAGGGACCGATGTGGGCATTGAGCAGCCAGAGCTCGCCGTCCTTGACTAAGCCGTAGGAATCCTTGAGGTTGGCGTGGCCTCCGCGAACGGATTTGACCTCGGTGCCGGTCAGGACGATGCCGGTCTCAAATTTTTCCAGCAAGAAGTAGTTATGAGAAGCGATCCTATTAACGGCGGCGTCTCTTTGCCCGGAGGCGGTCGGGTCGCGGCGGGGATTTTTCTCGGGATTCGGCTTCGTCTGATGGGTTTGCGGGCGCGCCATTCTAGAAAAACGTTATCACATGGCGGGAGGCGCTGGTTTGGAGCACAACCCGCCATCGGCTCTTGGGTTTAGAGGGGAAATGAGAGTTCGGCGAAGCTCGCCGGGCAGACTGCGTCTTCCTCCTTGAAACGTGCAATAGAGGGACGGGCGACTCGCCCGTGCGGCGGGCGAGGACGCTTGCCGCTCCATCGAGCGTCGCGCGGGTGCTCTTGGGACTACGACTAAAGAGTGTAACTGCCGATGAAACAGTGACTTCGGAACTGCGGAGGCGCGATGCTATAATCACGCAGCTTCCCGTGAATTTCAGCCTATACCAAGGCGATGAACTCCCCCAAGGGGCGATTGCCGTCCCGGATTCCGCTTGCATACGAGGAATGAGTCAATGAGACGTTTCTGGAGCCTGGCGGCAATGGCGATTGTCGTCCTGGCCGTAGCCCTTCCTTTGGGAGCCGAAAGCGCCCACTCCAACTACAACAAAGGGGTTGATGCCGAGAAACGGCAGGACTACGAGCGCGCATTCGAATACTTCCAGGAGGCTTTCCGGCAGAAGCCAAAGGAATTGCGTTACCGGACGGCTTACGAACACACCAAGTTCCTGGCCTCGGCGGCGCACGTGCATCGCGGGCAACTACTGCGGGACGGCGGCAAACTCGACGAAGCCATCGTGGAATTCCAGAAAGCGTCGGCCATTGATCCGTCGAGCTTCATCGCCCAGCAGGAACTGCGCCGCACGCAGGACATGATCAACCAGGCGACGAATCCTCCGCAGGCGGTCGCACCCTTACCGAACGCGCTCCGCAAGCGGCTGGCCGAGGCTTCGGGGCCGGTGGAGTTGACGGCGATTTCCAACGTGCCGATCACCTTGAAGTCGACCGAAGACACAAAGGTAATCTACGAGATCGTCGGCAAGCTGGCGGGGATCAACGTGCTGTTCGATCCCGACTACACCTCGCGCAAGATCCGTATTGATTTGAACGGAGTCACGCTAGAAGAAGCGCTTGGAATCATTGCGCTGGAGTCAAAAACGTTTTGGCGTCCGGTTACGCCCAACACGATTTTTGTGGCCGCCGACAATCCGGCCAAACGGAAAGAACTGGATCAAAGCGTCATCAAGACTTTTTATCTTTCGAACTTATCGCAAGCGACCGAACTGCAGGACGTAGTGAACGCCATGCGCACGCTGCTCGAAGTACAGCGCATTCAGCAACTGCAATCGCAGAATGCCATCATCGTAAGAGGTACACCCGACCAGATTGCGCTGGCGCAGAAATTTGTTGACGACCTCGACAAGGCCAAGCCGGAAGTCATCATCGACGTAGTCGTGATGCAGGTGAGTAAGGACCGGAACCGCACGTTGGGCATCACGCCGCCCACCAGCACCAGCATTTCGCTGAACAACAACATCAACAGCACGACGGTGACCGGTCCGAATGGCGGAACCGGCAGTGTGAGCAGTGGAAACGGCGGCATCAACCTGAACCGCATTGGCAACCTCAACGCCACGGACTTCACCATCACAATTCCGGGCATCACGGCCTCGGCCATCATGGGCGACAGCAGCACGAAAATCATTCAGAATCCGCAGATTCGCGCGCTGGACGGACAGAAAGCGACTCTCAAGATCGGCGACCGCGTCCCGGTGGCGACCGGTTCATTCCAGCCGGGCATCGGCGGCGTCGGCATCAACCCGCTGGTCAATACCCAGTTTCAGTATCTCGATGTCGGCGTGAACATTGACATCACGCCGCGTGTGCACGCGGGACGCGAAGTGACGCTGAAGGTCAGCCTCGACATTTCTTCGGTTACCGGCAATTCGAACATCGGTGGCATCAGCCAGCCCGTCATCGGACAGCGCAAGATCGAGCATGAAATCCGCCTGAAAGAGGGAGAAGTCAATCTTCTGGGCGGCATGATGGAGGAAGATCAGACGCAATCGATGAGCGGGTACCCGGTTCTGGCGACCATCCCGTTCCTGAAGTACTTCTTTGGATCCGAAACCAAGGACCATCGCGAAAACGAACTGGTGTTCGCGCTGATTCCGCACATCGTGCGTGGGCCGGACGTCAGCGATTCCAACCAGCGGCTGATCGATGTAGGTACGGCAAACTCACTGCAGTTAAGGCATGTCTCGAAGTCGGAAGCAGCTCCAGCAGGCGGCGCGGCCGCGGGGACACCGCAGCCCGGAGCACCGGGAGCACAGGCTCGCCCGGCGACGCCCGTCCCAGCCACTCCGAACCCGACGCCTGCGCCGGTCACCGCGCCCGGTGCTGGAGCGAGTTTCCTGTTTGATCCGGGAACGATTTCGCAAGCGAAGGGCGCGACGTTCACAGTCAACATTCTGATATCGGGGGCGCAGAACGTGTACTCGGTGCCGCTCCAGCTGAATTACGATCCGAGCAAGCTTCAGTTGATGAACGTGTCGAACGGCGGCTTCCTGTCACAGGACGGGCAGACCGTGGCGCTCGTACACCGCGAGGATGAGACCAGTGGCACGCTGCAGATCACGGCCACGCGGCCTCCGAATACGGGCGGCGTGTCAGGGCAAGGATCGGTGGTGACGCTGACCTTTATGGCGAAGGCCTCCGGACAATCGCCCTTGACGATTACGCGCGGCGGCGCGCGCGATCCGGCTATGCAGCCCATCACGGTGAACGGCGCTCAGGCCGTTGTGACGATTCAGTAGCATTGAAGGAGCAGTATTCGAATGAAGTTGCGGGTGCCAATTCGGGGAGACGGCGCGTGGCGCGGATTCACCTTGATGGAGTTGATCGTCGCCACCACCATCATATGTATTCTGGTAGCGATGGCAGTGCCGGTAACCACCAAGGTGATCAAGCGCGAGCGCGAACGCGAGCTGCGCTACGACCTGTGGATGATCCGCGACGCGATCGACCGCTACAAGGACGCAGCCGATCAGGCGAAGTTCCAGATCAAGCTGGGCAGTGAAGGTTATCCCCCGGACCTGGATACGCTGGTGCAGGGCGTGGACTCGAACGGTAAGAAACTAAAATTCCTTCGCCGGATTCCGATCGATCCCATGACCGGGAAAGCGGAGTGGGGGATGCGCTCCATGCAGGACGATCCCACTTCGGACTCGTGGGGCGGTGAGAGTGTGTTCGACGTCTACAGCCAGTCAACTGGCACGGGGCTCGACGGCACGAAGTATAAGGATTGGTAGATGAGATGCGAACCCACAGGCAGGCGGAGTCGGGGCTTTACGCTGATCGAGATGATGATCGTAGTCAGCCTGATCCTCATCCTGGTGTCGATCGCCCTGCCGGTTTATAACCGTGCCATTCTGCGCGCTAAAGAAGGCGTGTTGAAGCAGGATTTGTTTACGCTGCGCCAGGTCATCGATCAGTACACGCTCGACAAGAAGAAAGCTCCGCAGGCGCTGGACGATATTGTTACTGCTGGATATCTCAAAGTTGTTCCCAAAGATCCTTTCACCAACGAAGCCAACTGGACACTGGACCAGGAAGATGCCACCACGGCTGCGGATGAGCAGGAACCGGGCATCATCGACGTACACAGCTCGTCGAATCTGACCGCCACCGATGGGACGGCGTATTCGTCCTGGTGAGGCAGTCGTTAGTCTTCAGCAAAATCCTAGTTCTCAATCGTCGAATTTTGTCCATCCAAGGAACGCAAGTGGTGCGATTCCTAGTCCGCGAATCTTGCTGCGCCTCGACAATTGCGCCCGTCTTCCGGAAGCAATACCATTGATGAATGCCGGTAGAGACTGAGATTTCTCCCAAGACTTACACGCCGATTCGTGCGCCGCGCGGGACTTCTATCTCCTGCAAGGGCTGGCAGCAGGAAGCCGCCATGCGCATGCTCATGAACAATCTTGATGAAGAAGTGGCTGAGCGGCCGCAGGATCTGGTCGTGTACGGCGGTACCGGGCGGGCGGCGCGCAGTTGGGAAGCGTATCGCGCGATCGTTGAAACGCTGAAGACGCTCGACAACGACGAGACGTTGCTGGTGCAGTCGGGCAAGCCGGTGGGTGTGTTCAAGACGCACGATCACGCGCCGCGCGTGCTGATCGCCAACTCCAATCTGGTGGGGCACTGGTCGAACTGGGAGAAGTTCAACGAACTCGAGCGGGCCGGGCTGATGATGTACGGGCAGATGACAGCCGGGTCGTGGATCTATATCGGCTCACAAGGCATCGTGGAAGGCACGTTTGAGACTTTTTCAGCGGCGGGAGAGAAGCATTTTGGCGGAGATCTTGCCGGCAAGCTGATCGTATCCGGCGGCATGGGCGGCATGGGTGGAGCGCAGCCGCTGGCCGCGACCATGACGGGTGCGGCGTTCCTGGGTATTGATGTCGATCCGGAACGGATCAAGAAGCGCATCAAGACCGGCTATTGCGACTTCATGGTGACAACGCTCGATGAAGCCTTGCGCATCCTGAAGAATGCTGTGCGCAAGAAAGAAAATGTTTCCGTCGGCTTGGTAGGGAATTGCGCCGACATCATTCCGGAACTAGCCGAACGCGGCGTGGTGCCTGACATTCTCACCGATCAGACTTCGGCGCACGATCCTCTGAATGGATACGTTCCGAACGGTATGACGTTTGAGCAGGCGCTTGAACTGCGCAAGCGTGATCCCAAGGCATATGAAGAGAAGTCTCTCGATGCGATGGTGCGGCACGTCGAGGGCATGTTGCGTCTGCAGAAAATGGGATCGGTGACATTTGATTACGGCAACAACATCCGAACCTACGCATTTCAGCGCGGGGTGAAAGACGCGTACGACTTTCCAGGATTCGTTCCGGCCTACATCCGTCCACTGTTCTGCGAGGGGCGCGGCCCATTTCGATGGGTTGCCCTGTCGGGCGAGGCTTCAGATATTGCGGTAACGGATGACTTGGTGCTGGAGTTATTCCCTGAGAACCGCATTCTGCGGCGCTGGATCGAACTGGCGCGCAAGCGGATTAAGTTCCAGGGACTACCCGCCCGCATCTGCTGGCTGGGGTATGGCGAGCGCGCGCAGTTCGGGCTGGCGATGAACGACCTCGTAAAGAAAGGCAAGATCAAGGCACCGATCGTGATTGGACGCGATCATCTGGATTGCGGTTCGGTGGCGTCGCCGTTCCGTGAAACCGAGAGCATGAAAGACGGCACGGACGCCGTGGCCGACTGGCCTATCCTGAACGCGTTGCTGAACACAGCCGCGGGGGCGTCGTGGGTATCGGTACACAACGGCGGAGGCGTGGGCATTGGCTACTCTTTACACGCAGGCCAGGTGCTGGTGGCCGACGGAACGGACATGATGGCGAAGCGCATTGAGCGGGTGCTGACCACCGATCCCGGGATGGGTGTGATCCGGCACGTGGACGCTGGGTATGACGAGGCCAAGGCGTTTGCGGAGAAGAAGGGCGTTCGGATTCCGATGAAGGACGTCCTTGGTCGTTAGTTGGCCAACATCGAACGACAGGGTCACTTGCCGCGATTTGGGACTCTGAGATATTCGCCGGGAAGCATCACCGCGGTGCCTTTGATTCTTTTTCCTAAGTACGGGCCGAAGTGTCGGATGTCTCCGGTGAGAAGGTGAGAAGCGCCCGCTCGGAGCGCCGCAAGCAAGATTGGTACATCTTTTTCCGGCAGGGAAATTCCTGAAAGCAAGACGCCGGGTTCTGCTTCAAACAATTGGAGACTTCCAGACAGACGGTTCAGGCGCCGATGCTGAACGTGCTCCGTCAGGTTTGCGCGGGCTTCCTCGAGGGCGTAGCGGGACGTACACAACGCCGCGTCCTCCAAACCCCACAGTTCCAATAGTCCGGCATTGGGACGGTACGCGGCGGAAAAGAGCACATTGGCGTCGAGGAAGAGGCGATCCATCTAAACCGGGCGCTGGTGCGGAATCAAGTCAGGATCCAAGCCGAGGTCGCGGACAGCCTTCCGTGCCTTGCGATAGTCTGGTTGGCTAGTAGCGTTGGCAAGCAAGAACTCCGCTTTTCGCTCTGGACTATATCTTTCTACTGGTACAACCACGGCTGGGCGAATCAGAATACCGTCATCCGTTTCTTCCGCGATAATCATGCTGCCTTCCTCGATTCCAAACCGCCTGCGCAACTTCGCAGGCACGATGATCGCGCCCCGTTTTCCCACTTTTGCCGATTCCATAGATTCCCCCTCTGAATGCCTGAGTTTAGCATTTGCCTGACATTCAGGCAATCAGGCAGAAAGCCACAGGCCCGCTCGGGTTCCGGGTTGGCTGGTAAACTCAAGAATCTTCATGGCGTTCTCCAAAAGGCGCAATATAGAGACTCTTCGTGCCCTGCTACTGGTCGACATCGGCCAACTCCTGACTCTGCGGTTTCCGAACGCTCATGTGCTGCGACGTGGCGCCAATCTGCAAGACCTCGCCATCCTCGAAGACGCTGCCGTGCTCTGCCAGGGTGGCAAGATCGTTTCCGTCGGCAGGACCAAAGACGCCCTCCGCGATCCCTGGCTCAAGAAGAATCGCAAGAAAGTCATCGAGATCGACTGTGAGGGACAAGTTGTTTTGCCCGGCTTTGTCGACTCGCATACGCATCCTGCGTTCATGAATCCGCGGCTGGTTGATTTTGAAAAGCGCTCGGCCGGCGCCACGTATGAAGAAATTGCCGAAGCCGGTGGCGGGATTCGTTCCAGCGTCGAGCCGGTTCGCAAGGCAGGGAAGAACGCTCTGGCCGAGAAGATTCTCAGCGCGTTGCGCGAAATGGCCGAGCAGGGAACGACCACGGTCGAAGCAAAATCCGGTTATGGACTGGCTCTGGATGCGGAACTCAAGTCGCTTGCGGCGATCCGCGAGGCAGCGGCGGGATGGCCCGGCACGGTGATTTCCACGTTGCTAGGCGCGCACGTGGTACCTGAGGAGTTTCGTGGACGCTCACAAAAGTACGTCGAGATCGTCTGTAAGGAGATGATTCCGCAGGCCGCGCGCCGCAAGCTGGCCGAGTTCGTGGATGTGTTTTGTGATCGCGGCGCATTTTCGGCGGAAGAAACGGCCAGCATCTTCGCGGCCGCTCGCGAACATAAGTTGCGAACGCGGGCGCACGTGGGCCAGTTATCGTCGACGCCGCTCGAGCGGTTGCTCGAGTTTCAACCCGCTTCGCTGGATCACATGGATCATGTAAGTGACGAGGATATTGCGCGGCTGGCAAAAAGCAACACCATAGCAACCTTTGTGCCTGGCGCTAACTACTTCTTAGGATTGGAGAAATATCCGGCGGCACGGAAATTCATCGATGCGGGGGTTCCCGTAGCGCTCGCGACCGATTACAATCCAGGTAGTTCTCCCACCGCCAGCATGCCATTTATCATGTCGTTGGCGTGCACGCACATGAAAATGTCGCCCGCGGAAGCTGTGGCCGCAGCCACAATCAACGGCGCGTGTGCGCTCGGAGTCGAGAGTCGCAAGGGGTCGATCGAGCCAGGGAAGGATGCGGATCTGGCCGTGTTTGATGTGGAGGACTATCGGGAGATTCCGTACTGGTTCGCGTCGAATCGATGCGCTTTGACAGCACTGAATGGGATTCCCGTGGCTTCGGGCGGTTCCGGGAGCTTGGAATGAACTGCCGCAGAAGCATTTCCGTATAGTAAGAAGTTTAAAGATAGAAGTTAACGTAGAAGTGTGTCCGGCCCACGGGCTGTGCGCGATTGATCGCGCACGTATGCCGTTTCGTCGAATTTTCGCATCATAGAGTTGGAGTGAATTCATCAAGATGAAGCGTATTTTCTTGTCGTTCACATTTTTCATGTTGCTGTGCGGGTTTGCGGCAGCGCAACGACTTCCGGAGATTGCGGTACCGGAGAACTACCAGATTTCCTTCGCTCCCGATTTCCAGAAAGACAATTTCGCGGGAGAAGAGACCATCAAGCTGCAGGTGCTCAAGCCCACCTCGCAGATCGTCCTGAATTCTGCAAAGATCAGTTTCGAAGAGGCGATCGTTTCAACGGGCGGCGCGACGCAGAAGGCGAAAGTCGCGCTCGATAAAGATAAAGAAATGGCTACGCTGTCGCTGGAGAAGGAAATTCAGCCCGGCGCGGCAACAATTCATATCAAGTACTCCGGCATCCTTAACGATGAATTGCGCGGTCTGTATCTTGGAAAAGATAAGCAGGCGCGCAAATATGCCGTCACGCAATTCGAAGCCACTGACGCGCGACGCGCATTTCCTTCCTTCGATGAGCCCGCCTACAAGGCCACGTTCGACATCTCTGTGGTGGCCGACAAGGATATGGCTGCGATCTCCAATGCAAAGATCGCTTCAGATACGCCCGGACCGGCTGCTGACAAGCACACCGTGAAGTTCGCGACGACAGCAAAGATGTCGTCGTACCTGGTGGCGCTGGCCGTCGGGCATTTCGAGTACGTGGAAGGCGAGGCGGATGGAATTCCGATACGCGTATGGGGTCCGCCGGGAACCAAGGAAAGCGGGACCTACGCACTGGAAGTTTCCAAGTGGTGCATGAAGTACTTCGATCAGTATTTTGGCATCAAGTACCCGTTTGAGAAGCTTGACATGATCGGTCTGCCGGATTTTTCCGCAGGCGCGATGGAGAACACCGGCTTCATCACGTATCGCCAGGCGGAATTGCAGTTGGACGACAAGGTCGCCTCGGTGGAACTGCACCAGTTGGTCGCAACGGTGATTGCGCACGAGATGGCGCACCAGTGGTTCGGCGACCTAGTGACCATGCAGTGGTGGGACGACATCTGGTTGAACGAAGGCTTCGCCACCTGGATGGAGAACAAGGCGGTCGGCACGTGGAAGCCCGAGTGGCATTTCGAACTGGCTGACGTGGAAGATACTGCCGGCAGCTTGAATTTCGATTCTCTAAACAATACGCGGCCGATCCACCAGGCGGCGGAGAGTCCGGCGCAGATCCAGGAACTTTTTGACGGCATCGCCTATGACAAGGCAGCGTCGGTGCTGCGCATGCTGGAAGCGTACCTCGGTCCTGAGGTGTTTCGCGCGGGCGTGAATCAATATTTGAGGGAACATTCTTACGGCAATTCGACGGCTGACGATTTCTGGAAGACGCTGGCAAGGGTGTCAAAGAAGCCGGTCGATGAGATCATGCCGACCTTTGTGAAGCAGCCGGGCACTCCCCTCGTAAGCGTGCGCGCGCAATGCTCGGGAAGCACGGACTCGGTGACTCTTTCACAGACGCGTTACTTTTATGATCGGTCACTGTTCGATGCGGGCAGTCCTGAATTGTGGCGAGTGCCAGTCTGCTTAAAACAAAGCGCGGCTGGCGGCAGGGCAGGCGAGAAGTGCGTTCTGCTGACCAGGAAATCTGAGACGGTTGAACTTCCGGGATGCGGCTCGTGGGTGATGGCAAATGCCGGCGCGCGCGGCTACTACCGGTCGGGATACTCGTCGGACGCGATCCGCGCTATGGGACGCAGTATCGAGAAGGACCTGGGTCCGGCGGAGCGAGTCGCGGTGCTCAATGATTCGTGGGCATCGGTGCGGGTTGGCAAGCAGCAGATCGGTGATTTCCTATCACTGGCTGAGGGGCTGCAGTCAGACCGTACGCGTGCAGTCATGGCACAGGTCACGTTGAAACTCGACTACATCGCGACATACCTGGTCAGCGATGCCGATCGAGCGGGATATCAGCAGTGGGTGCGGCGTTTGCTCACTCCTGCCGCAAAGGAACTCGGCTGGCGTCCTCAAGCTGGCGAGAGCGATGAGACCAAGAGCTTGCGCGCCCGTGTGTTGTACACGCTTGGCTATGCGGGACGGGATCCGGAAGTGATCGCCTCGGCGCGAAAGCTGACGGAGCGGGCTCTGCAGGAGCCGGCATCCATTGATTCGACTGTTGCTTTTACCGCGTTTTCACTGGCTGCGCAAAACGGCGATGCGGCGTTGTATGACCAGTTGATAGCGAAACTGCAAAGCAATGGCACGAGCCTGGAGAGTTACTATTTGTACTTCCAGACGCTTTCGAAGTTCCGCAATCCGAAACTGCTCGAGCGCACGCTGGAATATGCGATTTCCCCATCTGTCCGTAGCCAGGACACGCTGGGTCTGATCGCGGCGGTTATGAAGAATCCGGCCGGCGGCAAACCCGCGTGGGAATTCGTGCAGGCGCATTGGTCGGATATCGACAAGGTCGGTGGCGGCTTCACCAGCGGGGAAGTCGTAGGCGCAACCAATGTGTACTGCGAGTCGGGCCTGCACGATCAAGTGCAGGACTTCTTCACACAGCACAAAGTGCCGACCGCCGAGCGAACGTTGAAGCAATCGCTGGAAAGCATCCACACCTGCGCCGACTTGAAATCGCGGCAAACGCCGGAATTGTCGCAATGGTTGCAAACGAGGGGAGCAGCGTCAGGGAAGTAGAGCGCACGATCAGCCAAACACAGGGCCGGGCCGCGAAGCACATGATCTCAACTTCGTGGGCCTGGCCGTTTTGGTCTGCAGTGAACGGGATGGCACGCCCAACCAAGCAAAACGTTAACAGGCCAAACCGTTCATTCGACGTAGATCGTAAAAAAGTAAAGATCGTGATGAAGACACGTAGCGATTGCGCGGCAGACAAACACGGAGTTTGAGCGATTGAGTATCGGTTGCTATAATCGAGGACGTTCCTCACGCTCAACGAGTGGTTCTGGTTGACGGCGTCCGCCGACAGCCTTCGTCGACCCAGCGTGACAAGAGCGGCTCGCGACGACGCCTGATGGCGCGAGTGATCCAGGCAGTGGCCAGGTAGCTCAGGTGGTAGAGCGCAGCCCTGAAAAGGCTGGCGTCGGCGGTTCAACTCCGTCCCTGGCCACCATGTTTTCAAGGTCCAACCCGGAGACATGGGTGACAGAATGTACCTAAGACATAGGTAACACTTTTGGGCCGAACGGGT
>Ga0207665_10000156_pt1 | contig 46270 bp, 37 predicted proteins | sample LARL112metaG_FD_184351 | JGI IMG/M metagenome (GOLD analysis project Ga0207665, IMG submission 184351) | Corn, switchgrass and miscanthus rhizosphere microbial communities from Kellogg Biological Station, Michigan, USA - LAR L11-2 metaG... | ecosystem: Host-associated > Plants > Roots >... | reverse complement strand
GAATCGCTCTGCCAAGAATCGAGAAAACGCTGAAGCGGCACCGCGGCATAGCGAGGGATTTCATCAGCCATTCAGGAGGGCTCCTAGAGATTCGATCATAGCGCATTCACGCAAATCCGCCGATTTTCCACCGAACCTCTGGGCGTCAGCCGATGCGGGCGAGGTGGTAGCGGCGCTGCCATTCGGAGGGAAGCTGGCGGAGGAGGCGCCGCATGGCGTCTTGTTGGGCGTTATCGGCGGCCAGGGCGAAGGCCTCGCGGCGGGCGAGTTCGAGGAGTTCCTTATCGCGCAAGGGATTGGCGATGTGGAATCCGAGATTGCCGGCTTGGCGGGTGCCGAAAAATTCGCCGGGACCGCGGAGGAGGAGATCGGTTTCGGCGATTTCAAAACCGTTGGAAGTGCGCACCATGGTTTCGAGGCGCGCGCGGGCTTCGTCGGTGAGCCGAAATGGCGCGACGAGGATGCAATGGGATTTCTGCGCGCCGCGGCCAATGCGTCCGCGAAGCTGGTGGAGCTGCGAGAGGCCGAAGCGCTCGGCGTGCTCGATGACCATGACAGTGGCGTTAGGAACGTCCACGCCGACTTCGACGACGGTGGTGGCGACGAGGATTTGCGCTTCGTTTTTGCGAAAGCGCTGCATGACTTGTTCTTTTTCGTCGCTGGAGAGGCGACCGTGCAAGAGGCCTAGCTTTAGTCTGGGAAAAATTTCGCGCGAAAGGCGCTCGTATTCCTCCATGGCGGCTTTCAGCTCAAGCTTCGATTCTTCAATGACGGGATAAACGACGTAGGCCTGATGGCCGGCAGCGACTTCGCGGCGGAGAAATTCCCAAACGCCCGCGAGATGCTGCGGAGTGGTCATGCGCGTGGCAATGGGAGTGCGGCCGGGCGGGAGCTCGTCGAGAACGGAAACATCGAGGTCGCCATAAAGAGTGAGCGAAAGCGTGCGCGGGATGGGCGTGGCGGTGAGCACGAGAACGTGCGGAGCGTGGCCGTGCGCAGCGGCTTTGTCCATAAGGCGCTTGCGCTGGAGGACGCCGAAGCGGTGCTGCTCGTCAATGGCGACGAAGCCGAGTCGGCCGAATGCGACGTTGTCTTCGATAAGAGCGTGGGTGCCGATGACGAGTTGGGCTTCGCCGGAACGGATGTGTTCGAGAACGGCAGATTTTTCCGCGGATTTCAGGCCGCTGATGAGCAGCTCGACGCGATACCCGGCTTTGGCAAGAATGCGCCGCGCGGAAAGAAAATGCTGGACGGCTAGAATTTCCGTTGGCGCCATGAGGGCAGCTTGCGTGCCGTTCTCGATGGCGATGACGGCGGCTTGCAGCGCGATGATGGTTTTGCCGCTGCCGACGTCGCCCTGGAGGAGGCGATTCATCGGGAATGGCTTTTCCAGGTCGGTGGCGATTTCCGCGAGAACGCGTTTTTGCGCGGCGGTGGGCTTGAAAGGCAAGATGCGCTTGAGGGCTTCGCGCACGGTGTCTTCGCGCAGGCGGAAGGCGATGGCGTTTTCCTTGCGAGTGGCTTTGCGGTCAAGCGCGAGGCTGAGCTGATAGAGGAAAAATTCCTCGAAGATGAGGCGCTGTTGCGCGGGCGAGCGAAAAGTATTCAAGGCGTCAAGCGATTCGCCGGGCTCGGGAAAATGTGTGTGGAGGAGAGCTTTGCCGCGCGCGGGATAGCCGAGCCGGACGCGCAAGGCTTCCGGCAAAACGTCGGGCATCCGGTGATCGATGAGCTGGACGGCGGCGTACATGGCGCGGCGAATCTGGCGCGAGCCGAAAGTGCCGATGGCTTCGTAGATGGGAACGATGCGGCCAACTTCGGTGGAGTCGAGTTCCCCGTTGCTGAGGACTTCGATCTGCGGATTGATCATTTCCAGGCGCGCGGGGCGGAGCTTATCGATTTCTGCTTTGCCGTGAAGGATGAGGAGTTGACCGGGCTTTAGACGCCCCTCGAGGTAGCCGCCATGAAAAAATTTGCAGGGGAGCAAGCCTCCGGCTTCGTCCTGCACGAGTAAATGATAGATGGCGTCGCGGCCGCGCATGGTGCGCACGGCCTGGCCGCTCATCACTCGCGCGCGAATGGTGTAGACACCGTTCGGCTGGATGTCCTTCACCTTGGAAAAATGGATGCGGTCTTCGTAGCGAAACGGCAAGTAGCCGAGAAGATCCTCAAGCGTGTGGACGCCGCGCTGCGCGAGGAGTTCGGCCCGCTGCGGACCAACGCCCTTAATCATGCGAACTTCGGTGCTGAGATTCATCGCCATTAACAGTGCTACCGCAAAGCCGGGACGCCTTCTTCTTATATCATTCCCGCCGCGAACAAACAGAAGCACGCACGCAAACGGCCGCGAAACTTGCGCCCCTGGCACGCGTACCGATAGAGTGTGTGTTCCTTGTTCCAAGCGGGGAGGTTCATGTGACGGGAGACCGCCTGACGGGTTCCGACAAGCGCGCACTGATTCTGTGGGTCGTGGCGGGGGTCGCGGGCGCGCTGTTCGCCTCCAAGTATTATTTCCGGGCGTTCCCGGAAGCATCCGTTAATTTCCAGATTTCCCGCGAAGAAGCCCTCGCAAGTGCGCAGAAATTCGTAACCGGCCTCGGTGAGAACGTCAGCGAATATCAATCCACGATTGTTTTCGATGTAGACGACAACGCCAAGGTCTACCTGGAGCGCGAACTCGGTTTGCAGCAGGCGAACAAGCTGATGTCCTCGGAGCTGAATATCTGGTTCTGGGATGTGCGCTTCTTCAGGCCGCAACAGGAAGAAGAGTTTCGCGTACGTGTGAGCCCGTCCGGACAGATTGCCGGGTACAGCCACAAAATAGAAGAATCGCGCGCGGGAGCGTCGCTCGATCGCGCTACTGCGCAATCGGCCGCGCAATCGTATCTCGGCGCAAAGCTCGGACTCAATCTGCGCGGCTGGGATTTTCTTCCCGAGGAAGCCAATTCGAGCAAGCGGCCGAATCGGCTGGATTGGGCTTTTACCTGGGAGCGGCACGGGTTCCGCGCGAAGGACGCGCCGTACCGTCTGCAAGTCACCCTGCAAGGAGACAAAGTCGGCGGCAGTGAAGAGTTTTTGAAAGTTCCCGAAGCGTGGGAACGCAGCTACCAGCAGCTTCGCTCGTCGAATATTCTTTACAACCAGATCGCCATCATTCCTTACGTTTTGTTTCTGGGCAGCGCGCTCTGGGTGGGCATCACGCTGACAAAGCATGGGCAAACCAGCTGGGGCGGAGCCATCAAGCTGGGCGTGATTGTTGCGGCGCTTTTTTTCCTGATGGAATTGAATCAGTGGCAATTCGAGCGCGCCGGTTACGACACGCACGATTCGTACGGCAGTTTCGTGCTGCTCCGTGTGGGGATTGCGGTCGCCTCGGCGCTGGGTACGGCACTGATGGTGACGCTGGTGCTGCCCGGCGGCGAACCGCTCTACCGCTCCTACCGGCCGGATCGCATGCAGTTTTCGAAGGCCTTCACGCTGCGTGGGCTTCGCTCGAAGGAATTTTTCTCATCGGCTGTCGTGGGTCTGACGCTGGCAGCAGCACACATCGGCTTCATCGTCGCCTTCTATATGGTGGGAAGCCGTTATGGAGTGTGGGCGCCGCAGGACCTGAATTATTCCGATACGGTCAACACGACGTTCCCGTGGATCGCCGGCGTGGCCATCGGGCTGATGGCTTCGACGAGCGAGGAATTTCTGTTTCGCCTGTTTGCCATACCGTTTGTCGAGCGCATGACCAAGTCACGCATTCTTGCCGTTATCGTGCCGGCGTTTTCCTGGAGTTTTCTGCACAGCGCGTATCCGCAGGAGCCCGGCTACATTCGCGGGATTGAAGTCGGCATCATCGGCGTTGTTGCGGGCATCGTGATGTTGCGCTGGGGCATTGTCGCGACGCTCATCTGGCATTACACAGTGGATGCTTCGCTGGTGGGATTGCTGCTCATTCGTTCAAACAGCCTGTATTTCAAGATATCCGGCGTGGTAGTGGGGGCAGCCGCGCTTGCACCCTTACTCTTTGCTTGCATTTCCTATTTGACTCGCGGCGGGTTTGAAAGTGTCGAAGACCTCTTGAATCGCGCGGCCCCCGTTCCGGAAAGCGTCCTCGCCAGCGAACCCGATGCCGCGACTGCAGAGGTCAAATCGAACAGCTACAGCGCGCTTGCGCCGGGCATGATTACATTCCTCGCAATTTGCCTGCTTGGCGGAGGTCTGCTGGCATGGCGGCTGAAGCCGGCATCCATCGGCGAATACCTGAAACTCTCCGTGAATGCGCGCACGGCCCGGGCGCGAGCGGATGAGATCATGCGACGGCGGGGACTTGATCCAAATTCGTATTACCACGCCGCCGTTTTCGCCGATATTGCTGATCCGGTTGTGAACGAATACCTGCGACAGCGCATGGGGATCGCAGGCGTCAACGCCATCTACGCAGAGCGCGTTCCGGCTGCGCTGTGGCGCGTGCGGTATTTCCGCGATAGCCAGGCCGAAGAGTTCGCCGTGGTCCTAAGACCCGATGGGACGCTGCACTCGGTCCGGCATACGCTTGCGGAAGAAGCAGCGGGTGCGTCGCTCACAAAAGAAGAGGCTGTTGCGCGGGCGGAGAAGTTTCTCCGCGACGAGAAGAAAATTGATTTGAAAAAGTGGGCCTTGGTCGAATCCAATTCGGATAAGCGGCCGCGTCGCAGCGATCACACACTGACATGGCAGCAGAATGAACCACTCGACGCCGCTTCACTGTCTTCCGAGGCCTCGTTGGCGAAAACAGAAGATCACGCCTATGCGCGCATGGACGTGCAAGTACTGGGCGACGAAGTCGCAAACTATCGCACGTACATCAAGATTCCCGACGACTGGCGCCGCAAGCAGGAAGAGCTCTCGCTCTTCCGAGCGGTATTCAGTTACATAATCCCCATCCTGTTCTTTACCGGCCTCGGGCTCACCGCGCTTATTGTTTTTCTCATGAATCTAAAATCAGAGGCGGCCCGCTCGATTCCCTGGAGACGCATCGCCTTGTGGTCGACCTGGGGACTATTCGCTTATTTGGCGGTCTTCTTTCTCGGCAATCGCGTCCCTAGTTTCTTAAATGCGTACAATACGGCGATTCCGCTGAAGGTCATGTATGGGGGGCTCGCGATTGGCGCGCTGCTGGGCGCTCCTCTGTATTTCGGATCCATAACGCTGCTTCTTGCCATTGCGTGGTACTACGCGGGCCGGGCGTTTGGACAAGATCGTTTGCCAAGCTGGGCCGGAATGCCGAACAATTATTACCGCGATGCTCTGTGGATCGGTTTAGGCGGCGCGGCGGGTCTGCTTGGACTGGAACGTCTTCTTGGAGTCGCGTCAACTCACTGGCCGACGGTGCATCGCTCGCTGGAAGCTTCGTTCGGCCTGGACTTCGATGCTTTGCTGCCCGCCGCCTCCATCGCGGGCGGAACACTGCTGCGTGGCCTGCTCTTTTCGGGACTCGTCGCGGCGATTGCGGCTTTCGTTGCGGCGCAAGTGCGCCAGCCTGGTTTGCGCATCTTGCTCTTGCTTTTTGGCGCGCTGGCCCTTGCTGGCGGGAATTGGGGGAGCCCCGCTGACCTCGCAAAGCAATTTCTGGCCCGGCTAATCCTGCTTAGCGTTCTCGCATTCGGGGTGCGACGCGTGATGCGCTTCAATGTTCTCGGCTGCTTCCTGGTCGTCGCGAGTACTTTCCTACTTAGCGGCGCCACGGAATTGCTTTCCCAGCCGGATTCGTTCTACAGGGCAAACGGCTACGCGGTTCTGCTGGCGCTGATTCTGCTACTTGGGTGGCCCTTTGCGGCCTGGCGGATGGGTGACGCAGCAACAGTCGCTGGCCCGGCCGACACGGTTCGTAATACTTGAAACAAAATCCACAGGTTGGGCGTTGTTATAACGGGAAGCGGTGCTCACCCAAGCGTGGAGAAGTGCGTCCAAATTGGGTGGTCGTGTGGCGCGCAGCGTTCAGCCGAGGGCCCGAAATTGCGCTAAGGTGTTGCTTTACAAGCGGCAACGCCGATTCACGCGAATAGAAAGCGAAATATGCCGCTCCCCAGATGGGCTTTGGCTTTGGCCGATGATAACGGTCGCTCGGGTAGCACAGACGCCGTCCTGGCCTCGGTGATCTCATTGTCCCACCTCGACGAGCGAGCCCTGGTCGCGGAAGCGCAAGCGGGCAGCCGCGCGGCTTTCGAGGAATTGGTGCACCGGTTCGACCGGGACGTGCTGCGCCTGGCGCTGAACCTGATGAAGCGGCCCGAGGACGCCCGGGACGTCTACCAGGAAGCCTTCCTAAAGGTTTACCGCAATCTGCACAGGTTCCGCTTCGAGTGCAGCTTTTATACCTGGCTCTACCGCATCGTCACCAACGTTTGCCTGGACCACCTGCGCCGCCGCCAAGCACGCCCCGAAGACCAATCTCCGGAGCTGAATTCCGGAGTTCACGAAGAGGGGATCACTGATTTCTTCGAGCGCCAGCGCGAACACCGTCCGACGCTGGATCCCGAGCGCACGTTCATCGGCAAGGAAATCAAAGCGCGCATCGCCACAGCGATGGAGCGGCTGTCGCCGCGTGAACGGATTGTTTTTGAGATGAAGCACTATCAGGGGCTGAAGCTCCGGGCGATTGGGGACGCCCTCGGCACCACCGAGGAAACCGTGAAGAATTCTCTTTTCCGCGCCACGCGCAAACTCCGCCATGAATTGGGAGGCCTGCGATGAGCGTTTTCGAAAAGAGCTTCAGCTGCAAGGATATTGCGCCGCTTCTTGTTTTCTACGCCTGCGACGAAGTCAGCGACAAAGAGAGAAAACAGATTGAGGTACACGTCGCGAAATGCGAGGCGTGCGCCGCTCAGCTCGCCGAAGAGAGCCACCTTCAGGAAGCCATGACGGCTGCTTTGCAGCCTGCCGACGAACTCGATGCCACCGGTATCCTCCTCGCGCAGTGCCGCAGCGAGCTTGCCGAAACCCTTGACGATCTTTCTGCGCCTCCGATCCAGGAACACTGGCGCCCCTTCGGGTGGCTGCGGCGGTGGATGGCGTTGCGGCCGGCATGGAGCGGCGCGCTCCTGGTCTTTTTTGGGATCGTGGTCGGAACTCAGCTTGTTCCATGGCTGCAGAACGGCCGTAACGGGGACGCGAACGGTCAAGCCATGAACGTCACAGCCAAGCCCCCATTTACGCCGGGCCAATTGGCGGGGATGACGTTTTCGGGCATTAATTTTTCGCCTTCCTCAGAACCAGGAGCCCCGAACGTGCAAGTGCATCTCAACGCGGAGCAGCCGATGGTTTTGAGCGGCAACGTTGAGGACAACAGCGACATCCGCGGCCTGCTGACTTACGTGGTTGAAAATGGCGAGCGCTTCGACGCGGGCGTGCGCCTCGATTGCCTGGAAGCGCTGAAGGCGGCCGCGCGGGATCAGCAAGTGCGGCAGGCGCTGATCGCCGCAGCGCGCAAGGACCAGAATCCCGCAGTGCGCATGAAGGCCCTGGAATCGCTCCGGGCTGCCGCTTCGGATGACGATGTCCGGCAGACCCTGCTCGATGCGCTGGAGCATGACGCTAATCCGGGCGTGCGAGTTGAGGCCGTGAATGTGCTTGTCGGATCTTTGCAGCATGGCGATACCGAAGAGATGGCGCCGGCACCACCGGCTCCGACAACGCCAACGATCGCAGGGCGTCCCGAACGTCCCGAAGACGACCCGTCGCTGGAACGCGTGGTTCGCGCGCTACAGCAATTGCAGCACCGTGATCCCAGCCGCTACGTGCGGTTGCGCAGCGCCGCGGCCTTGCGGCAGATTGGCCCGCGTGAAGTGCAGTAACCGCTTTGACGGCGAGAAATCTCGTTCGACGATGAGCATGCGTTTCCATCAAAGACTTTTCCTCGGCGTTACACCTTTTCAATTGATGGCGCTCCTTGTTTCCGCGGCAGGTTTCGCATCGCCGGTTTTTGCAGCCAAAGCTGGCCCCGGAGAGCCAACGGCCCTGGCTCTGCCTGCCGACCCGGGCTCGCAACATGCCTCCACTGTCCGCACCGGGGCACTGAGCACAAGAGACCGTCTGACCCTGCGGCTGACCACGGATTTTGGGCCTGTCAACGTCACCCAACTCGAGCCCGGCGCCGCGCCCGTGGTGCGCTACACCGTGCGGATCGAAACGGACGCTCGTGGCGCCGCCGCGCAACCGCTTCTTGATGCTTATTCTCTCAAGGCAAGGGCAACCCCGTCGGGAGTGGAAATTACCGGCGCGCTTCCGCCGCAGGCGGCGCACTTGGCTGCTGCACAGTTCTGGGTGCAGTTCGAGGTTGCAGTGCCACGCAGTTACAACGTGGAAGTAACCACCGAGGCCGGCGATATAACGACAAGCGACATTGGCGGGACCGCCTCTCTGCACACGTTGGGCGGAAACATTAAGACGGGACGCATCGGCGCTTCGGGAATCCACGATACCGCATGGGGGCGCAGCTCCGCAAAGCTGGAGACCGAAGGCGGCCACATCCAGGTTCTTGATGTCGCGGGCGACCTCACGGCCTTCACCGGGGGCGGGCACATCAACGTGGGCAACATTGCGGGAGACGCTTCGCTGCGGACCGGAGGCGGGCATATCCGCGCCGGGCAAATCGGAGGGCGCGCGGAACTGGACACCGCCGGCGGCAACATCACCGTCGCTCGTGCCGGAAGCTACGTCAGCGTACGCACTGGCGGCGGACAAATCGATTTTGGCGAGGTGCGCGGCTCCGTCCACGCGCAGACCGGCGGTGGCGGGATTCGGGTCATGTACGTTTCCGGCCCGATGGAACTGGAATCGAGCAGCGGGAGCATCTGCCTGACGCGCGTAGCGGGCGCCCTGCAGGCGGCTACTTCCGGTGGTACGATTACCGCGTGGATTAATCCCGATTCGCCTGCGGGAAGTGGAAACGTGCGGCTTGCGGGCGCATCGCAGCTCGCGTCCGGAAACGGCGACATCATCGTGTTTCTGCCGCGGAATCTGGCGGTGAACATCGACGCCATCGTGGTTAGCGGAGGCGAGCGCCACATCGAAGCGGATCCAGCGCTGCACATGACGATGCAGGCTTCTACCAACGGTTCCGGGACCGTGCATGGCATGGCCGTTCTGAATGGTGGCGGAGCACCGCTCAAATTGAAAACTACTGCGGGAAAAATCCGCTTGCAGTTTCTGGATTCGGAGATTGCTCTTCACGAATCACTCATTCGCGAACAGATGGACCGCCTCAACAAGAGGCTAGCGGAGAACGGTTTCGAGGCGGTTTCCTTCACCAAGGGGCCAACTCCGGCGCCGTCGATCCCCACGGAAACACCGGCTCCGCCCGACACCAAGACGGACTGGCTGGAAAGCTGGCTGACCAGTCTGGAAATCAAATTCAGGGGCGGCATCACGGAAGATGCTGACGATTTCCAGAAGCGACTCGTCAATTTCCCCAAGCCTTCCTATCCAGCGCTTGCGCAACGCGCGGGCTTGCAAGGTTTCGTGAAACTCCAGGTTCGGGTGAAGAAGGACGGCAGCGTCGAGGTACAGAAGCTTCTGGAAGGCGAGCCGGCGCTGGCTGATGCCGCCATCGCGGCCGTCAAGCAGTGGCGCGCTAAACCCGCTTGGATGAACGGCAAGCCGGTCGAAGTGATTTCGACGGTGACATTTAATTTTCAGCTGCACTGAGCGGCAGCGCACCTCAGTGCCCGCGAGATTTGTTGGGGTCCTCAGTTCAGATCAGTAGCAAGTACTCGAAGGGGGTAGAACGCTATGCTTCGTCCAGCTCTTCGCGCCATTGCTTTATCTACACTGCTAGTAGCCGTTGTTTGGGCTGTTCCCAGTTTTGCCATCAGCAAGGAGTTCAATCAATCCTATGCTTTGCAGGCCGGCGGTTCCCTGGAGCTGCAAAACGTCAACGGAACCGTGGACGTGCAGGGCTGGGACCGCAACGAGGTTGAAGTCCACGCCGTAAAGACCGCGAAACACAAGGAGTCCGATCTTGAGCGTGTCTCCATCGAGGTGGACGCCAAGCCGGACGCTGTTTCTATCACCACGCGCTACCCGCAAAACGAAGGCGTTGAAGTTGCCGTCGATTACCGCATCCACGTCCCGCACGGCGCGCGCGTCGAGCATATCGGCACGGTGAATGGCACGCTGCGCATCGCCGGCGTCGAAACCGTGGAAGACTTGCACACCGTGAATGGTAATATCGAAGTCTTCGAGGCTGGCGGGAGCGTTCACGCACATACGACCAACGGCAACGTACGGCTGGAGCTGACGCATCTCATCGATAAGACCGGCGCGACGGCGGAAACCACCAATGGCTCTCTCGTTCTTGCTGTGCCTTCGGACATGCAGGCGGACGTGGAAGCCCGCTGCCTGAATGGAAACTTCTCTTCTGAACTCCCCATCACCATGGAGAGCAGCCAGCGTCCCCGGGAGATGCATGGCAAGCTGGGCCGCGGCGGCGCGCCGATTCATTTGCGCACCGTGAACGGCGGAATTCGGGTGGCTGTTCTGCGGTCCACCGTCTGACGATTTACATTTTGCCGCGTCTAACGGCTGAGGAGGATGGGACGCTAATGAACAAACAAACTTTTCTTACGATGGCCGGAACTGCGGCCCTGGGGCTTGCGCTGGTCGCGCTGCCGGCTGGTTCCGCAGGACCGCAAAAGCCCGACGCTTCCGCAATTGCCCGCTTGCAACAGAGGATCGACGAGCTGGAGGCAAAACTACAGGTGCAGATGGAGCGCGAGCAGGATCAACAGGCCGTGCTTGCTGACGCGGACGCGCTTGAGGAAACTGTCGGGGATGTTGCGCTGGAAGATCAGGAACCTGCGCAGATCGAGGTCCTGCCGAAGATTGCAACCGATGATCTGAACATAACGATCAGCGATGATGGTTCGAGCTGGCTCGGTGTCGAAACCCACGAAGTGACGGCGGACAAAGCCAAGGAACTGAAGCTCTCCGCCGAGCGCGGCGTGGTGCTGGGAAAGATTGTTCCTGACAGCCCGGCGGCCAAGGCCGGCCTGAAAGAGAATGACGTGGTGACGGAAGTCAACGGCCAGCGCGTCGAAGGCGCGGCGCAATTCCGCCGCATGATCCATGAGATTCCCGCAGGCCGTACTATTCAGCTTACGGTGTGGCGCGATGGGCGCACGCAAACCGTCAGCGCAACTCTTGCCAAGTCCGAAGAGCGCCGTCACGTCATGACGAGAGTTGCGCCGATGCCGGGAGCATTTGCATTCCGGATGCCGGAGATGCCGGAAATCCCTCCGATGGAATGGAGCGGCAATATGCTTTTCGGCGGCCAGCCGCGGCTGGGCATTGACGCCGAAGATCTTAACGGACAGCTAGGGGCGTTTTTCGGCGCTCCCGATGGCGAGGGAATCCTCGTTCGGGAAGTCAACTCCGGTTCGCCTGCGGAAAAGGCGGGCGTGAAAGCCGGCGACGTGATTACTTCGGTTGACGGCGAACGAATTCGCACTGTCGGCGAGCTCCGCGAGAAACTTTCGGCAAAACACGGTGATAAGGAACGCGCCGTAAAGCTGGGTGTTCTACGCAATAAGAATCAGGTCTCGCTCAATGTGGAGTTGCCTGCTCCTGCCGCCGCGCGCACCAAGCACGTCTTCTCTCGCCGCACCAGCATTTAGCAAACACAGTCGAGGTCAGGCCCTCGGCGCCGCCGAGGGCCTTTTTTCATTTTCCTTTCACAGGTACGCGGTCAATCTTCGGGCGGCAGCGAGGAAAACGCCGCATCGAAAGCCGCATAGTGATGGTGATGTTCGTCCGGTTCGTTCAGCGCAATTCCATCGCGTTCCACCCAGGCATGCGCTTCAAACTTTTCTTCTTTCTTACGAATACCGATGCGTAGATGCGAAGGAATCCCCTTTCGAGCGAGCAGCCACCAGAGTGTCAACGATTTTGCCAGGCAGGAAGGGTGAGCCAGGCCGTGCCGGTCCGCCGCGTTGACCATGCGCGCCGTCATCGCTGCAACTTTGTGCGCAAGAGCGGGGTCAGTTTCGTGGTTGTCGTTTGAAAGAAACCGTTGCAGCGTCGTCTGCGTGGCTCGAAAACCGCGCCATCGCAAACTCAATGCGACCAGCGGCAGCAAAGCGAGGGCACGCAAAAAAAGATTCCGCGCCGGGCGCTCCAGCGCGCTAAACCGCCGGAACCGTTCCCACATCAGCAGGGGTTACCTGGAGCAACCCGTTGTCCACGAGCCGGGTCAGAAGTTCCATCAGGTGGGAGCGGAGCAATTCCGGCTCGACATCGAATTCCGCGAGCAGTTCCTGGTAAGCGGCCTCGATGCTCGGCAAACTGGTGACCAGCTGCCACATGCGCGTGCCGGTTTCATCCAATCCGAAATACTGTTCCGTCTCGAGATTCAGCAGGACGGATTCCCGATCGAGAATGCGGACCAATACGTGAGCCGGCGTTACGGCCCGGTTGGTAAAAGAAGGCATCGGCGCGGTTCCAGGGAACCTTCGATCTTCCATTTGTTTACACCGTAACGGGAGAATTGCCCCTTTACATGTATTCTATCGTGTATTTCGGCTGTTCGCTAACGCAGTTGCAAGAAAAAAGGCCGGATCCCTGTCGCAGAACCGGCCTGAAAAAGCTAACTCGATTTTGACTAAGACTTCTTCTTCTTAACGTTGACTTTGGTGTCGATGCCCGGAGCCATCAACTGAAGCTGTTCGAGCCCCTGTTTGGCTTGCTGGCCCCAAGTACCGTTGGGGTCTAGCTCGACGGCCTTCTGGTAGGCTTCGATCGTTCCCGGCGCAAACTGGACAACTTCCTTATCGCCGACTTTCTTCGTCGTCATCTTGTAAACCAGGGAAGCTCCCAGCAGATACCAGGTCTGCGGATTTTTGGGTTCGAGGTCGGCGGATTTTTGCAAGGGTTCGACGGCGTCGCCAAGCCGATTCGCGTTATACAGGCTGATGCCAAAGTTGCGCCATGCGGTTGCGGCATTCGGCGGGTCAAGCTCCGCGCTCTTTGTATAGGCAGCCTTGGCTTCCTCGATCTTTCCAGCCCGCGCCAACACGTTGCCCAAGTTGTTGTAATAACCTGGCACGTCGGGCTTGGCGCTGATGGCCTGCTGGTAGGCCTGGACAGCGTCGTCATTGCGGCCTCCCGTGTCGTAGGCTTCTCCCAGTTTGAACCAGACCAGGTGCGCGTTGGGGTCCTTCTCCACAAGGCTCTTCGACGCTTCCTGGAATTCCTTTACGGCTTGGTCGGAAAGGTCGGCCAACTTCTGTTTAAGTGCGTCGCGCTGGTCCGCGGGCGCCTTCTGTAGATCGGCCTTTACCTGTTTCTCCTGGTCGATGAGGGCGTTGCCCGCGTTGAAGTGCGCTTTTAGACCCTCCAGCTTGGCCTTAGCCTCCTCCGCTTTTTTTGCCTGTTCTTGAACGGCAGCCCCCTGCTTGGCGAGGATTTCCTTGAAATTGACGTCCATCTTCGCATCTTCGCCGTTCTGTACTTGAACCCTGCCAATTGGGTACGGCTGTTGTTTGTCATTCGGCGGCGGAAATGCTACGACCGTGACGGTGTAGATACCGGAGCGCAAACCATGGATACTATATTTTCCGGTGCTATCCGTTTTGGCATCCTGTTTTGCCCCCTGCTCGCTGACGGCTTGTACGCCAACATCACTGTAAGGTTTGCCGCTGAGATCAAGGATTGTGCCGCTAATCGAGCCGGTCTGGGCCGCAGCACGCGGTGCAAGCGCGCTTGCCAGCGCTGCCATCAGGATGGCGGCAAGCGCCCACGACTTAAGAAATCGCTTCATGCTCCATTCTCCTTTTATCCACGGGGGCCCACCCGGGGTATCCGGGCCAGGTGCGCCCCATTATCTCTCGCAAGCGGGCCGATTCCAAGCTCAGCGCCCGGCGGTAACGGTTCGGCGGTAAAGGATGGGGTCTGGCGTGCCGGCTTCGGCAAAGGCGCGTAACCGCAACAGGCAGCTATCGCAAGCGCCGCAAGCAATATCTTCGTTCTGGTAACACGACCAGGTTAGATGCAGCGGCGCGCCAAGTTCGATGCCTCGCCGGATGATCTCGCTTTTCTTCAAGGTGATGACCGGCGTAATGATTTCAATCTGCGTTTCCGGCCGCGTGCCCACGCGGATCAGCTCCTGGAAGGCCCGGTAATACTCCGGCCGGCAGTCCGGATAGCCAGAGCTGTCTTCCGCCACCGCTCCGATGTAAATCGCTCCAGCGCCGATTGCTTCCGCCCAGCTCACCGCTACGGAAAGAAAATGCGCATTCCGGAAAGGAACATACGTTACGGGGATCGCGCTGCCGTGCGGGCCGGGTGCGCCCAACTCATTTTCAGGTACAGAAATGCTCTCGTCCGTAAGCGCCGAGCCGCCAATCGCGCGAAAGTGTTCGAGTTGCGCGACAAGTCGGTCGCGCACGCCATAGAAATTCGCAATCTCGTCGAACGCGTGCCGCTCGCGCTCCTGGGTGCGCTGACCGTAACTGGCGTGGAGCAGGGCGATGTTTGCCGGACCGTGGCGTTCGCGCGCCATTGCCGCGCTAACGCAAGAGTCCATTCCCCCGCTCAAGAGCACTACTGCTTTCCTCTGGTCCACGCCTTTCACCACCGTATCAACTCCCGCCGAGTCTTTTTCCTTTACTTCACTTTACGTCATTATTTCCTTGACCTCAGACTCCCTTAGTGGCCGGATCCCAAATAAATTTGTGCAATTGCAGCCCGAGCCGCACGGGCAAACTGTCCGCAAGCATCCATTCCACGAGCGTGCGCGGCTCGAGCCCCGGCCACTTCCCTTGCGGATCTTCGAACACCGGTGAAAACAAAACCTGTTTCACGCGTTGGGCCAAGCCGTGCTGCAAGGTAAAATCGCGCGCAAATTCATAGTCCCGCCGCGTGGAAAGCACGAACTTCACTTCATCATTCTCGGAAAGCACCTCGAGATTGCGCATCTCGAACGTATCCGGCTCGCCGGAGTCGGGGCACTTCACGTCGACAATCTTGACAACTTCCCGCGGCAGTCGTCCGATGAAACGTTCCCCGCTGGTCTCGATCATGACGGAATACTTGGCGGAAAGCAGCTTTTCGGCAAGCGTGTAAATCTCTTCCTGCAGCAAAGGTTCGCCGCCGGTCAATTCGATCAGCGGAACAGAAGGTTGTGCGCCTGACATTCTCTCGAAGCGTCCCGCCAGCTCATCCACGCGCGCCAGGACCTCCTCGACGTTCATCTTCTTCCCACCATGAAAAGCGTACGCGGTATCGCACCACGTACACCGCAGATTGCAACCGGTCAGCCGCACGAAAATGCAAGGCAGGCCCGCGCGTGTGCCTTCGCCCTGAATCGATTTGAAGATTTCCGTGATAACCATTTTGGAGTGCGGCGGATCGCCGCCGCTTTCCTGCTGTTTCTGGTTTCCTATCTTCAGCGATCTACGCCCGCGGGGAATTCGCTTTGCGTCCGCTCCGCGGCGACAACCAATAAATCAAGCCGAAGAAAAGAATCGACGCGACAATCAGCCGCGCATATCCTGTCGCTACGCCTATGTACCGCAACACAATAATATAGCCCGCGGCCACGAGCAGCGCGGGAGTCAGGATAATAAAAAACGCTCGATTCACCAGCTCACCAGCTTTCCGACCATCTAAGCCCCGGGACGGTATTGCGCCCGGCTGGTATCCGTTTCCCACAAAACTACGTCCGTGACCCGCGCACCGGGCGGCAGATCTTTTAATTGCCTGGTGACCTCATCGTAAAAATATTTCGCCACGTTCTCCGCCGAAGGATTCACGGTCTTGAAAGGCTCGAGATCGTTCATGAACTGGTGGTCGAGCCTGCCCATGACCTCACGGATCACCTGCTTGAGGTACGTGAAGTCGAGCAAAAGCCCGGTCGAATCGAGCTTCGGCCCTTCCAGCGTCACGCGTACGCGATAGTTGTGGCCATGCACATTCTCGCACTTCCCCCTGTAGCCGCGCAGGGCATGCCCGGCCGAAAATGTCTCTTCTACGCTGACTTGAAACATGTCTCTCCAGAACTACGCTGCACCATTGCCGCGGATCTCCCTGGATCGTGGCCCTTCAGGAAGGACTTGCCGACTTGGCCCCCAGCCGCCCGGAGGCGCCGCTCGCACCGAGAAAGCGGGCGACATCCGCCAGTTCGTGCGTTACGCCGTATCGTGGCAGTGACTCCAGGAAAATTTTACCATAGGGCATGCGCTGGAGTCGGGTGTCCAGCAGCGCAAGCACGCCGCGGTCTGTTTTCGCCCGAATCAAACGCCCAAATCCCTGCTTCAGCGACAGCACCGCCTGCGGCACCTGGAATTCTGCAAACGGATTGCGCCCGTCTTCCTGCAGAGCGCGCACTCGCGCCGCCACAATGGGGTCGCTCGGCACAGCAAAAGGCAGCCGGTCGACGATGACGCAGGATAGCTGCTCACCGGGCACATCCACGCCCTGCCAGAAGCTTGCGGTCGCGAAGAGCACCGCCGCTTCCGTGTTCTTGAATCGTTCCAAGAGCGCGGAACGCGGTGCCGTGCCCTGCAACAGCACGGGAAAGGATATGCGCGAGCGCACCCGTTCGAACAAATCATTCATCTGCGAATAGCTAGTAAACAGGCAAAACGCCCGCCCCTGTGTCAGCTCCAGTAACTGCACGATTTCATCCGCGGCCTTCGCCGCGAACCCTCCGTCGCGCACGTCCGGCATCTTGCGCGGCAGATAGAGCAGCGCCTGCTTGGCATAATCGAATTCCGGCGGGAGAGTGCGATCCTTCACGTGATCGATTCCAAGTCGCTGCCGGATGTAATCGAAGCGTCCTCCAACCGTGAGCGTCGCAGAAGTCAGGATGACCGTGTCAAATTGTTCGAAGAGGCGCTCGCGCAGAATCTGGCTGACGTCGATTGGCGTGGCCGTCAGGAATACGCCTTTGTTCCTCCGCTCGTACCAATACACGAAATTCCGTTCGTTTGATTCGAGCAGGAACGACAGTTCTTGCCGCAGCTCGAAGCTTCGCCGCGCGATGCGCGTCAGCTCTTCCGGCTTTGCCGTGAGTGCCGCGAATTCCGTTTCCATGCTTTTCAGCGACGATACCAGCGCCTCGTACGCCTCGCGGTTCTGCTCCAGGAACGCTTCGCGCTCGTTCCGCAAGAACGAGAATCGCCCGTCGCGCGGCGGAAACAATTCGAAAAACCCGCGGCTGCGTTCCCGGATCCGCTGCGTCTTTCGCAATAAGGATGGCGTGCCTAGATGCAGCAGGCGCACCATTTGATCCGCATCGCGCGCCAGCTCTTCGAACCGGAAATTCGAGATCTGCCGCCCGAAATATTCGCTGGCTACGTCTTCCATCTCGTGCGCTTCGTCGAAAACCACCGCCGAGTATTCCGGCAGGATGCTGCCGAAATCGTCCTGTTTCAACGCTAGGTCCGCAAAGAACAAATGGTGATTGACGATGATCAGGTCGGCTTCCTGCGCGCGCTGGTGCATCCCGGTCACAAAACATGGATTGAACGACGGGCAGTTCTTGCCCGTGCAGGTATCCCTTCGCGCGTCCAGCGTCCCCCAAAGTTCGGAGTCATCCGGCAGGAAAGTAAGCTCCGCGCGGTCGCCGGTCTCCGTCAATTTCGCCCAGTCCTTGATCTGTCGGAAGGCGTCCAGTTCTTCCATTCCCTTCAGCAGCCCCTGGTCGGACATCTGATTCAGCTTTGAAATGCACAAGAAATTCGCGCGCCCCTTCATCACCGCAACTTTCAGGTTCGGCGCAAAATGTTTTTGTAAAAAGGGAATGTCCTTCTGGTAAAGCTGTTCCTGCAGCGATTTCGTTGCTGTGGATATTACCACGCGCCGTCCGCTGCAAATCGCCGGCAGAAGATACGCCAGCGTTTTGCCTGTGCCCGTGCCGGCTTCCACGATGGCGTGATGATGCGATTCGAATGCATCATGCACCAATTCCGCCATCTCCAGTTGCGCCGGCCGGTATTCGTAGTCGGAACTCACCGTTGAACGGTCAAACCCGGCCACCATGCACTTTTCGAGGAATCCTCCTGGACCAAATACCTCGCGCATGGAAGGTTTTGCGGATTCGCTGGCGGGCGTATCGGCCGCGCCCTCCGGCGCACTCCCGGCTACCGTTGGATCATCCTCGATGGGCACATACTCACGCTGGGCTGTCTTTGCCGCACGGTTTACCCTCGCCACTTGCGATTGCCCTGCTGAATTGGATACGCGCTTGCTCAGAAATCCGCCTTTGCTAATCACCCGCCGAAATGGAGAGTCCAGTTACGATAGCATACCCTTCCTCGGCCCTCGTCACGCTCTCGCGCCGCCACGAAACACCGTGGCGCGTCTCTCTTCTTACAAGACATTTAGCACTCGAACACGCTTCCGATTTTTGCAGTGCCTTCCCCTCCCCTCCGCTGTAAAATTCAACGTGGGAATTTTTGCGCCTTCTTCTTGGTAGAGGTAGTGAAGGTAATCGCAGACCGGCCTATCGTGGGGGTTTGGATGGCTCGCAACAAGCCTTTGTTTTTCCTGGTTGTTCTCTCTTTTCTCGCTCTTTCCTCCTGCAACCTTCATAGAAAGACCGGTGGCGGAGGAGGGGGTGGGGGAGGCGGCAACGCCACCGTGAGCCTTACTCTCGTCGCCGACACGCTTCCCGCAAATCCATCGATCCTTTCTTTCAATGTCACCATTTCCGGCATTACGCTGACTCCCGCCACCGGAACGGCGCAAACTCTGCAGCCCTCGCCGTCCGTCATCGACTTGATGAGGCTCCAATCCGACACCGCCTTCCTCGGCACTCTCACTAGTGTGGTCGCGGGATCCTACACCGTGCAGGTCGCGTTCTCTAATCCAGAAATCACGTTCCTGAACGACACCGCCTCCGCGATCACCGTCGGCACGGCAAGCTGTCCGAGCGGCGCCATCTGCGCGGCCACTTTTACTGCGGCCGGAACTCCGACCATCGGCTCCCTTACCTTCACTGTCAATTCCATGGGCCAGCAGGGCATCGGCATCGACTTCAACTTGAAAAACGCCATCTCTCTTTCGGGAGGGGTCCTGTCCGTAAACTTCAACCCTTCTTCGCCCAACCCCGCGGTCTTGAGCGCCGTCGCTCTGCCCAAAACGAATGCCAATCTCGGCACCAATCAACTCGATTTGATCGAGGACTTCTCCGGCCTGGTTGCAATTAACGGCAGTTCTGTCACGATTACTTCGCCAACTCGCGGAACTCTGACCGCTACATCGACGTCCAGTAGCAACCTTGACCATGATCCCTCCGGGACTCTTTGCCCCAGCGGAACTACGACGTTATCCGCATGCGTAAAAGCCGGCCAAGTAGCCAGCTTTGACGCCATTCTCGATGCCGCTGGCACTCTCTCGATTCGGGAAATCGAACCATTGCTGTCGGCGCAGCAGGATTTTGTCGAAGGCACGGTCGTTGCGATCAATCCGAACAGCCAGACGCAGTTTGGTATCGTCGTTACCGACAAGCCTTCCGCCGCCACAACCAACTCACTAATCAGCGCCCTAAAGGTCGGCGATCTCCTGACTGTCAATCTCTCAACCTCCGTTACACCGACTTTTCTGGTGGACACCAAGGGCCTTGCGGTGGATACCTCATTCACCGCCAGTTTCAACTTCTTTAACGGGCAAACCACCACTTCCGCGATCCACCTGGGGCAAACCGTGGGTGTCCACGTCATCGCCCCATTTACGGCGGCGAACGGCACCACGCCTGCTTCGGCTACAGCAGATACCGTCATTCTGCGCTGGTCGCGCTTCCGCGCCACGGTTGTATCGGCCCCCTCGACGGCGACGCTCACTATCAATGCGCTCCCTCCCTACTTCAACATCACACCCTCTTCCATCTTGACCGTCCAGGGATTCTTCAACGGCACGCTCGGCAGTGATGGCGTGACCAATCTCGAGGGTATCTCCAACAACGCAGGAAATACGACAATCAATCAGCCCGTGGGACTCCGCGCGCTCTTTCTGCAAAACACAACCAACACTGCAACAACACCTTTCTTTGCGGCCAAGATTCGCCAGCCGTAAATCAGTTCTTCTCCGCCTCTGCAAAAGGTAACGGGCCGGTCTGAGTTTTTCAGACCGGCCCGTGATCTTTCTGCGTCACGAAACTGTAACTCTCCGCAAGCTTCCAGTCGCAGGCTCCCTAACGACTAAGAAGAACTCTTAACTGCTTCTCACGCCGGCAGCGGCCCGCCAACCGTCGTATTCGGCGGAATCGGCGGTGTGTACGGAGCAGACGGCAGGTTCGGTGCAATCACCGGCTGGAATCGCCGGTAAATCGCCAGTGAAATCGCGCCAATACCCCAGAGAATAGCCGCGAACTTCACCCAGCCGCCCACGTGCGGAATCGTCGTGCACAGCCGCACGATCACCACCCCCACGGTCATTCGCCCAATCAGCGGCCAAAGCTCGCTGGTCCGCCCCATCAGCCACTGCCCGATCAGTGCGCCCACGATGATCTGAGCGAAATAGAGCGATGCATACCACAGGAATAGGGTTGAGATTCCGATGAATAGCCCCACCACGGTGATGCACGCGATGCACGCCGCGATCGGCACGCCAAACAGCACCAGCACGCCCAACCCCGCCGACGCGCCGTAATGCTCCGCGGATTTCACGGCGTCTTGCGAAAAATTAGGCATCGTCGCGAACAGCACTAGCCCAAACAAAATAAACGCCGCCGCCCAAATCACCTGCCAGACGTAGTAGTGCACCGTGCGGTAATCATCACCGTGCTTCAGCTTTTCGAAGTGAACGGGTGAAGCAAGTTTTGCCCCGGAGGAAACCTGCGGTGGTTTGTCGCCGGTGAAATCAATCGGGCCGCCGACTTCGGCGGACGAATCGATAATCAGCTCCCCGCTCTTGATCTTCGCGGAACCACCAATCACGCCCGTGATCGTGATCTGCCCGCCCATGGCCAGCACATCCCGCTTTACGTGACCATCAATGATTTCATGCCCGGTAAATGAGGTGATGCTCCCGCCGATCTTGGCGTCCTTGTCTATGTTGACATCGCCGCCGAATATCATCACGTTGCGGCCGACCGTCCCTTTCAACGTCAAGTTGCCCGCATAGCTTCGGATATTTCCTTCCACGTGGCCCGGGATCCGCAACGTTCCCGACGAAGAAATCACGTCGCCCAGAACATGACCGGATATTTCGACGTCTCCACCCGCCACGATCAAATCCCCTTCGATCGTTCCTTCCACGCGGATTCGGCCACCGGCTGCGAACAAGTCAGTGTGGATGACTTCATCTTTTGCGATCGTTAGCCGCTCTTCATGGCGAAATTCCGCCGCCGAGGCTCCCGTAGGCATTGCCAGCACGGTGCACAATCCCGCGAAGACCAGCGCCAGCGCCGAACCGCGCCGGATCCGCCGGCGGAAGAACATGGCTCCCAGTCCCGCCAGCGTCACCATCGCCAGCACTTCGAGGAGTGTGATCATAGATTGCCATCCTTTCCACGTTGCGCCCTGAAAAATCAGCAGGCTCAGCAGGTTCGACCCCCCAAATCCCGCTTGCTCCAGTTGCGTCTCCCAGGGCACGACATATTCCGCATAAAGCGCGTAGGCCCCTGTTGCCGCCAGCCCGAAAACCAATCCCCAAATCCATTGCATGGACTTGCGCGCCCGCTCCTGAAATTGTGCCAGCCGCGAGGGCAATGGTTCGTCTTCTTCCAGCATCGCGCGTGTCAGCAGCCGCGATTCGCGCTCCAGCGCTCGCAACAGCGTGCGGCAGGTGTCGCATTCCTGCGTGTGCGCGGAGACTTCCAGCCCGCGGGCGCGATCCAGTTGCCGCTCGATGTACAACAGGAGCGTCATTTCGTCCAGATGCTTCATTTTTTCTCCCGGCTTTTCGCTCATGAAGCCCCTCCCGCCACCAGCGCCGCGTTACCTTCCAGCGCTTGCCGCAGTTCGTGCCGGGCACGCAGCAGCACCACGCCCACAAAGGCGCGCCGCACTCCCAGCGCATCGGCAATTTCGTCGTAGCTCATATCCGAGTAATACCGCATCACCAGCGCCATGCGCGCGCGTCCGCTCAGTTTTTCCAGCGCCTTGCGCACTTCTTCGCTGCTGCGTTGCTCGATCAGTTGATCAAGTTGGCTGGGGTCCGGATGCTCCAGCGGCACATTTTCCAGATCATCCGTTTCCTTGTCCTGGCGAATCTTCCGCCGCCGCAAAATATCCCAGCAGTGGTTCGCCGCCACTTTGTAGAGCCATGCGGAGAACGACCGTGTCGTATCGTACTGCACCAGCTTGCCTCTCAATTTCATGAAGATTTCCATTGTGGCGTCTTCAGCGTCTTCCCGCGTCGGCAAGGCACGCCTGCAGAACCGGAACATCGCAGGTGCGTATTCCCGGTAAAGCTCGCCCCAAGCCTCGGCGTTACCCGCCCTGGCACGGGCAATCGCCTCCGTCGGTTCCTTAATTCCCGGCGCGCTCATCCGGCCTGGTCTCAGCGTTTCCATAAACTAGTACGCGCAGGGACTTGCAAATATTACACATTGCAAATCCCGCCTTGCCAAAGCTCGCATTCCTAAGCCCTTTGTATTCTTATTTTTACGCCACAAGATCGATCCTGCGAAAACTCGGCCCTTGCTCTTTTGGGCCCTTCCAGCAATATTGCTGCAGGTTCATCCCAACTGCGCACTCTGCCCCTCTCACTTCCCGGAGTGGCGACTCGCGCCAAGGGGGCACACGTTGTGCGCAGCACTCTATCAGAAATGGAGGGCACAGCGCGGCTGCGCAGGCTTGCTCACTTGGGAGCAAGCTCTAAAGTGTCACAGCCAACTCCTCAATGGGCAGGCGCATAGAAATAGTAATCGGCCGCGTAGGCCGTCCCCGCTTCCTTGCCGGCAGCCGACGAATCGCAGTACTTGGCCTCCAGGGGCATCCCGCCCTCGGTGTGAACGCGCTGGATGCTCGTCACGCGGCTGAAAATCCCGTCCCCGCTGTGACTCGTGGCGGCTAGCAGCAGCCATGGGATCGCCTCCGGTTTCGGGGCCTCGACTTTCGGAGCGTCTTGCTTCGCCACGACTTTGGCCTTCACTTCGCTCCCGTCAATGTGCTTCCAGGTTGGCCCCGCGGAGTGATGCCCAATCTTCTTCCCCGTCGCGTCCGTCAGTTCTGCTTCGGGAGCCTTGAACACCCAGGCAAATTTCTGATCTTCACCCTGGCGGCAAACATAGATTTGCGTGCCGGTCGCGTGCGCCGCCAGAATTACTTCTTCCCCTGCTGGCGCTTTCAAGCTTTCCGGTACTTCCGGTCGTACCGGCGCTTGACCTGGTGCGGCTAACAGCATGGCAATCGCAACGGCCAGCCGAATGAGAATACTCATTTCTCCTCCTATGCCGTGTATACAATACCGCGCAACGGTTTTGCCAGAAAGACGAGACTTGGCCAGCGCGGGCCGGACGAATCCGGAAAGAATGTACATGGGGGGTTAGCTGGTGCCGATACGCTTGATTTCTTTTTGGATCGCTAATTTGTCGAGACTGGCGAGGGGCAGGCTCAGAAATAAGCTGATCCGCCGTTCCAACAGCAGGTAAGCCTCGCGAAACGCGCGTTCAACTTGCTCCGGAGAGCCTTTCACTGCCGCAGGGTCCGGAACGCCCCAATGTGCCGTCATCGGTTGACCCGGCCACACCGGACATACTTCCGCAGCTGCGTTGTCGCAAACGGTGAAAACGAAATCCATTTTCGGTGCGTCGGGCTTTGCAAATTCCTCCCAACTCTTGCTGCGCAAGCCATCGCCGCGCAGACGCGCCGACCCAACTTGCTTCAGCGCCTCAGGGCGCACAATTTCCGAAGCGTGGCTTCCCGCGCTGTAAGCAGTGAAAATGGGTCGGCCTTTGCCGTTAAGAATCGCCTCGGCCATGATCGACCGCGCCGAGTTCCCCGTGCACAGGAACAGAACGTTGTAGTGGGCCTGCATTTCAGCAACTTAATGTTCGCACGCTCTGAGCAAACTCTTTCGCTCTCACTGGCAACACGCTGGGCCACAACAGGCTTACGTCGTTTTCGCGGACTTCGCCTTTGTCGCGCGCACAAACGCGCTCATGAATTTTCCATCCACTTGCGGCGCAAGCGCGTCCACATCCAGACCTTTCTCCGTCAGGAACTCGCGCGCATCTTCCACGCTGTAAATGCGCGTCGGCTCGATTTCCACTTGCTCGAACCCCGCGGACGCGAGCTTGTCGCGATACTCGTTTTCTTCGAGCGCTCCTGCCACGCAGCCTACCCACAAGAGCACGTTTTGCCGAATCTGTGCATCCACTTCCCCGCGGGTCACTACGTCCGAAACGGCCAGCCGCCCGCCCGGCTTGAGCACGCGAAAAGCTTCTCGCAACACTTGGTCCTTGTCGGAGGAAAGATTGATTACGCAGTTCGAGATGATCACGTCCACCGAATTGTCCGGCAGCGGGATATGTTCGATCTCTCCGCGTAAGAATTCGACGTTTTCGGCGCCCGCCTTGCGCTTGTTCTCGTTGGCGAGAGCCAGCATCTCATCCGTCATGTCCAAGCCGTAGGCTTTGCCTGTCGGTCCAACACGCTTCGCGGAAAGCAGAACATCAATGCCCCCGCCGGATCCAAGATCCAGAACGACTTCACCGGGATTCAATTTCGCAAGCGCGGTCGGGTTCCCACAGCCAAGCGAAGCCTGCAGCGCCTCCCCGGGAACTTGCCGCATTTGCGCATGGTCATAGAGATTCGACGTGATGGGATCGCAACTCGTCCCGCTTGCGTCCGCCGTTCCGCAACAGCTCCCGTTCTTCCCTCTTAACGCCGCCTGCCCGTATTTTTCCTTTACGATTTCCTTGATGCTTGCACCGTCGACGCTGTCCATGCTGTCCTCCCTAATTTCTATTTTCGATTTTCCATTTTCCGCCTGGCGTTACTCGCAAATCTCCACAATATCCTCCGGCTTCAGCGCCTTGTTGCGGGTGCAGCATTCCGAATAGAGAAACTGCAACAATTCCTGTAGCGCTCCCGTGTTCGCCGTATACCGCAAGAACGTGCTCTCCCGCTGCACGTTCACCAGCCCCTCGCTCTTCAACTTCTCCAAATGATGCGAAAGCGTGGAATTCGGAATCTCCAGTTCTCCCTGGATGTCCCCGACCACCAGCCCCTCCGGGTGCGCCGACAAGAGCAGCTGCATGATCCGCAGCCGCGGTTCCGTCCCCATTGCGGAAAACATGTCCGCATACTTCGCCACCCGTTCCGCCTGCTTCTTGTTTGATCCATTTTCCATATTTCGATATTTGCAGAAATATGGATGCCTGTCAACCCCAATTTTGCCCCTTGACTTCCTTCCAATCTGTGCTATACTTTATGTTGTAGATAAGTACGTTTCGTGTGCGGGAGCTTCCGCTTTTCTTTTTTTCTGTTCGGCTTATCCTTAGCTTGCTCACCCAAAAACATCTCCTTCAAAATCAAGTATTTGTGAAATGCAAATTTGTAAGTCTTTTCCTTTGATATCGATACGAAATGCCCGGGGTGCACCCCTCTACCCGTGCAAGGCGGACTGCGCTACATTGGAAGATTGCGCAGCGCGCCGTAGGGCTCATCTTGTGCCTCGGTCGAAAGATTTATGGCAGAACTGCTCCCATCGCTCGTTATCGTCGGCCGCCCCAACGTGGGCAAGTCCGCACTCTTCAACCGTTTGACCGGCACCCGCCGCGCTATTGTCACCAACGAGCCGGGCATCACCCGCGACCGTATTTACGGCAAAGCCGAATGGCGTGGCCGTGCGCTCGAAGTCGTCGATACCGGCGGCATTGTGCCGGACGACAAGGCTCTAATCCCCCAGGAAATCCTGCGCCAGGCACATGTGGCCATCAAGAAAGCGGCGCTCCTCGTTCTGGTAGTCGATAGCCAAGCCGGCCTTACACCGCTCGATGAAGAATTGGCGCGGCTTTTGCGCACCACCGGCAAACCATTTGTGATTGCCGTAAACAAAGTTGACTCCATGTCGCAGGAGTCGAACGCCGACGTCTTTCATCGGATCGGCGCGCCGGTATTCCCCATCGCCGCCGAGCATGGTACCGGCGTGGACGATCTGCTGGACGCCGCGCTAGCGCAAGTCAGCGTCGTCGCATCCGTCGAGGAAGAAAAACAACCCGATATCATCGAGGTTGCCATCATCGGCCGGCCCAATGTCGGCAAATCCACGCTGCTCAACCGCATGGTCGGCGAGGAACGCTCCATCGTCTCTCCCATTCCCGGAACCACCATGGACAACGTGGACACGGAAATCACGCGCGAGGGCCGTGTGTATCGCTTCGTGGACACGGCGGGAATTCGTCGCAAGGGCAAAACCACGCTGGTGGCGGAAAAACTCAGCGTGGTCATGGCCCGCCGCGGCTTGGAACGCTGCGATGTCGCGCTTCTCGTCGTTGATGGCGAACAGGGTGTCACCCAGGGCGACGCGCAAATTGCCAGTTACGCCGAAGAATCCAGCCGCTCCGTCGTCATCGTCATCAATAAATGGGATCTCGCCGTGGTTGCCGCCCGCGACGCCGCCTCTCGCGATGCCGCCACCGCGAAAGGCAAAGCCAAACGTGCTCAGGGCGAACACCACAAGCCTGAAAACTTCGACGCCGGCCGCCTGATGTTCGAATACGAAAAAATGATTCGCGCTAAATTGAAATTCCTGAGCTACGCCCCGATCGTTTTTCTTTCCGCAAAGACAGGCGAACGCGCCGACAAACTTTTTCCGCTCATCAATCAGTGTTGGGACGCGCGCCGCCGCCGCATCGCCACGCCGGTCCTCAACAATTGGCTCAAGGATGAAGTCGACCTGCAGCGCGGCACCACGCCGAAAGCTCGTCCCGTGCGTATCTATTACATGACTCAGGCGAAAATCGCCCCGCCCACATTCCTCATCTTCACCAATCAGAAAGAACCGCTCCACTTCAGTTACCAGCGTTTCCTCGAGAACCAGCTTCGCGCCAAGTTCGATTTTGTTGGCACGCCGGTTCGCTTCATCCAGCGCCTCCGCAAACGCGAGAAGCGTTCCTCCGAACGTGGCCCCGAGCGTGACCAATGAGCGCTTCCCTCTACATCAATTCCGCGCAAACTGCTACGATAGCGGCGTCCCCCGGCGGGTATTCCGATGCCAAACAACGGCACAGCAACGCAAGTCGCCACGGAGAAAAAACTCTACCGCATTGGCGAAGTCAGCCGCCTGGCGGACCTCAAGCCTTTTGTTCTACGGTACTGGGAAACCGAGTTCCCCATGCTACAGCCGGTCAAGAGCTCCAGCGGCCATCGCCTCTACCGCCAGGACGACGTGGACATGGTTTTCCGCATCAAGCGGCTGCTCTACGACGAAGGATTCACTATCGCGGGAGCGCGCCGTTTTTTGCGCGGGCATGAAGGAAATTTCGAGTCAGAGAACGCGAGCCACTCTGCGGAAGGCTCGGCGCAGCTTCTGAGCCGCAAAATGCTGCTGGATTTGCGCGATACGCTGCGCACTTTCTTGACGCTGCTCGAACGGCGATGATACCTTGGAGGTGCTGATTCCCTCCCCGACTGGCTCGTGATTTTTTTTTGCCTGTCGCGGTCAGCTTACCGGTCGGGACGTAGCGCAGCCTGGTAGCGCGCACGCTTGGGGTGCGTGAGGTCGCGAGTTCAAATCTCGCCGTCCCGACCATTTCTTCCATTTCTCTCGTGCTTTTTCAACGTAGTATTCGCAATGTTCTGATCGCATATCTGAAGGCCGAAATGTTGTCATGAACAAGCGAGATCATGAAGAGATCCCGGAAGAACTAACTCGGGGTGCATTTCGCAACGGCGAGGAATTCGCTTGGAAGCAAGAAGACTGTGCGCGGGTAATCGAATGGCTTCGGGCCGGCGGGATTGCGGTCTTGGGTATGGAGCTATGGTTGCCGGACGGCCAGAACATTCGTACGGGAATCAAAACAAAAACTGGACCAGTAGTCATCTTTTGTAGCGCTTGCAATCCTCTGAAAGCGGAGCGCTGGGGCGACTATGTAGATCGTTCCGCCAAATCAACTTTGGGCGCCATCGCCTCGTTTCGCTGGCCCGAGGATGCCGCTGAACCGCCACGCCCAGCATATTTCAACATTACTTGGGCCAGCCGGCAGTGGTTCCGCGAACACAGTCGCGACAACTTTGCCGAAGATTAGGTTCGCACGACCGAACGTTGCAAGGAACAGCCTGAAATTCATATTGTCAGTTACACTGAATAAGAATGCAATCGAATACGCACATTCTCTTAACTAACGATGATGGTTATCAAGCGGAAGGGCTGCGGGCGCTGGCTGCGGCGCTAGAGGGATTTGCCACGGTGAGCATCGTGGCGCCGAGCCGGGAGCAGAGCGGCACGGCGCAGTCCCTCACGCTTCGGCAGCCCATCGTTTGCAACAAAATCGCGGAGCGCGAATGGGCCATCGACGGGACACCGGCGGATTGCGTGATCGTGGCGCTGCACAAACTTTTGCCGGAAAAGCCGGACATGGTGATTTCCGGGATCAATCACGGCGCGAATCTTGGGGAAAACGTCTATTACTCCGGAACCGTAGGCGCGGCGCGCGAAGGCGCGTTGCACCACATTCCATCCGTGGCTATGTCGCTATGCTCGAAAAGAGAAAAGTTTGAAAATTCCGCGCGCGTGGCGCGCGCCGCCGCGGAAATTATTTTGAAGGAAGGACTGCCGGACCAGGTCTTGCTCAACGTGAACGTACCGGAGCCGTGGAACGGCGAAGTGAAATTCACCCGGCAATCGCAAAAAATCACGCGCAACCAGTTGACGGAAGGAAAAGATCCGCGCGGGCGCAGCTACTTCTGGCTCTACGAACAAAAACTCGACAAAAACGTGGAGCCGGACACCGATTACGCCGCGATTTTTTCCGGCGCCGTCTCCATCACGCCGCTGCATCTCGATCCCACACACACCGAATCGCTGAATCACCTGTCGCACTGGGCCAAGTCCATCGCCGCCGCATTCAAGAAGTAAGTTTTATAAAGGCCGGACTCTTGTCCGGCCTAACAAGATTCACCGGCGAGTATTCAACTTTTGCAGGCACCTCAGCTAGTTTGCCTTCGCTGTTGTTGGCGCAATCAGCGGGACATTGTTTTTCTGCATCGCGTCGTTGAGTGCGGGAATGTCTTTCGATAAAACCTCGCGCCACTTCGCGAGTTGCGATTCCAGTTGCAGGTCGAGTTCGGCGTAGACGCCGATCTCGCCTTCGGTGGGCGGCGCGTCCGCGCTATCCACTGCATTCTGCAGATAGCCAAGCTTGCTGTTGAGCTTTGTCGGGTAGTTGAGTTCGTCTTCGCTGGCTTTGGAATTCACCTGGATGAGCTCTTCCTCGATTGCGCTGATTTTCTTGCGCAGATCAACGGCAGCCGTCACAACCGTCTTTGCCGGATCGCTCGAACCCAGGCGCTTTTCGAGCGCTTGCAACTGGCTGCGAAGGTCGCGAATCGCCAGAATGGCTTTATTCATTTCGTCCTGCCTGTCGCGCATTCGGAGCAGCAGGTCGAACTGCCTGCGCAAATCCTCCGCGGAAGTCTTGACGCGCGGATCCATGGTCACTTCAAGGGGAGCAGTGAGGCTCTTCGCTCCGACGGTCAGCCGCACCTGATAGTTGCCGGGAAGAACAAGCGGGCCGCTCGGTTCGCCTTCGTCGTAGATAGCAGCGGGAATTTTCTTGGGCGGTTCGTAACGCAAGTCCCAGGTGAATTCGTTCAGCCCAGCCTTCGCGGGAATGTGCTCCGCGGCTTCGTCTCTTTCCCATTCGTCGGAGCCGCCTTCCTTTTTCTTTTCTTCGTTGGTGAACGCGCGGATAACTTTTCCTTGTGTGTCCAGTAATTCCAGCTTGATGTGCTCTTTGGGCTCTTCCTTCAAGTAGTAGAAGAGCGATGCGCCTTCGGGAGGATTTTCTCCAATGGCGTAGCGGCGACGACGCGCGCGTCCCATGCGTGTGCGAATCGCGGGACGCGAAGTGAACAAGTGCGCGTCTTCGGCGGCGATGGAGGCGTTCGCCTGCCGCAGCGGGCTGACGTCATCGAGCACCCAAAACGCGCGGCCGTGCGTGGCAACGACGAGATCGTCGCCGTGGATGATAAGGTCGTGAACCGGAGTGGTCGGCAGATTGAGCTGCAGCGCCTGCCAGTGGGAACCGTCATCGAAAGAAACCCACGCGCCGGTTTCCGTGCCGGCGTAGAGCAAGCCCTTGCGCTTGGGATCTTCGCGCACGGCGTGAACATAGGAGCCGTCGGGGAGTCCGGTGGTGATGGGCGACCACGTTCTACCGAAATCGCTGGTTTTGAAAATGTACGGCTTGAAGTCGTCGAGTTTGTGGGCGTCGATCGCGGCGTAGGCGGTGCCGGCGTCGAACGGCGACGGCTCGATCAAGCTGATCATGGCCCATTCGGGAAAACCTTTGGGAGTAACGTTGGTCCAGCTTTTTCCGTCGTCGCGCGTGACCTGAATCCAGCCGTCGTCGGTGCCGACCCAGATCAAACCTTTTTGCTTCGGAGATTCCGCAACGGTGAAAATCAGATCGTAGAACTCAATGCTGGCCTGGTCTTTGGTGATGGGGCCGCCGGAATCCTGCTGCTTCGTTTTGTCATTGCGGGTGAGGTCCCCGCCGAGCGTTTCCCAGGAATGGCCGCCATCTTTCGAGCGAAAGAGATACTGGGAAGAGTGATAGAGGACATTCGCGTCGTGCGGAGAAAATACGATAGGCATGGTCCAGGTGTAGCGATATTTTTGGACGGAAGCGTTGTAGCCGTCGGGATCGAGAGGCCACTGCTGAATGTTTTGCGTTTGATTGGTGTGGCGGTCCAGTCGAGTGATGTAGCCAAAATAGGAGCCGGCATAAACGATGTGTGAATCGCGCGGGTCAACGGCAACGTAGCCGCTTTCGCCTCCGCCGACAGCGTCCCAGTCCGCGCGATCGATGTAGCCGCGGTCGCTGGCCGTGGCGATGCCGACGGAAGAATTGTCCTGCTGCGTACCATAAACACGGTATGGAAAATCGTTGTCGGCGACCACGTGATAAAACTGCGCGGTGGGCTGATTATTTTGCGTGGACCAATTTTTTCCGCCGTCGATGGAAATGGTGGCGCCGCCGTCATTGCCGTTGATGAGGCGATTAGGATTGTGAGGATCGATCCACAGGCCGTGGTGATCGCCGTGGGGAGCATTGAGGCGCTCGAAGGATTTACCGCCATCGTTTGAACGGTACAGGCCAGTGTTGGCGATGTAAACCTTGTTGGAATCTCTGGGATCGGCCCAAACGTGCGTGAAATACCAGGCGCGCTGCCGAAACCGATGATCGTCGTTGATCAGGGCCCAGTTGGTGCCGCCATCATCACTGCGGTACAGGCCACCTTTCTTCGCTTCGATCAGCGCGTAAACCACATTGGAATCCGCGCCGGAAACAGCCACACCGATGCGGCCGAGCGGACCCTCCGGGATGCCGTTGCCTTCGACGCGCTTCCAGGTGGTGCCGTCGTCGTTCGAACGGTAGAGGCCGTCTTTGTCGCCGCCACTGTTGAGCGTCCAGGGAGTGCGGTAGCCTTCCCACATCGCGGCAAAAAGAACGTGGGAATTCTGCGGATCGAAAACGATGTCGATGCCGCCGGTGCGGTCGTCGAGATAGAGAACTTTCTCCCAAGACTTGCCGCCATCGCGGGTTCGGAAAATGCCGCGCTCGGTGTTCTTGCCGTAGGCGTGGCCAAGTGCAGCCACGAAGGCGACATCTGGATTGCTGGGATGGACGATGACTTTGCCGATGTGGCGCGAATCTTTCAAGCCGACGTTGTTCCAGGTCTTGCCGCCGTCATTCGAACGATAAACGCCGTCGCCGAAGGAGATGTTGCCGCGAATGCAGGCTTCGCCGGTGCCAACATAAATGACGTTCGGATCGGATTCAGAAACCGCCATGCTGCCGATGGAGGAAGTGGCCTGCTTGTCGAAGAGAGGATCCCAAGAAACGCCGCCGTCGGTGGTTTTCCAAACGCCGCCGGCAACCGCTCCAAAATAATAAGTATTGGGCTGGCTCGTCACTCCAGTGACGGCAAGCGCTCGGCCGCCCCGGAAGGGGCCGATGAGGCGCCATTTCATTCCTCCGTAAGTCTTAGGGTCGATTTGCGGAACGTTCTGCTGGGCACTGACGAAGACTGGAACTACGAGTATCAGGAAGCAAACAAGCAGAACGAAATAAACGGGCTGGCGAGACGCTTTCACACACACCTCCGGAAGTAGAAACAGAAAACGAAGAATAGTATCGCTACGCGCTCTTAGACGGAAGCGTTTTTAGTTGGGGTACAGGTTGGGATAGGATGCTGGCGGGGTGAGCGGACTGAAAACATTTGACGTGGCGGTGATTGGAGCGGGCGTCTTTGGCGCGTGGATAGGGTGGCACCTCGCCAAACGAGGACAGCGCGTAGCACTGATCGAAGCCTACGCTCCCGCGCATTCGCGGGCGAGTTCCGGGGGCGAAACACGCATCATTCGAATGGGATACGGCGCGGATGAACTGTACACGCGCTGGTCGCAGAAATCACTGGCGCAATGGAAAGACTATTTTGCGGCGACAAAACACCGGCTTTTTCTCGAAACGGGCGTTCTGTGGATGGGCAGCGACGAAGACTTGCGGTTGCGGCAAACCAGCGAAACGTTAGAGCGATGCGGAGTGATATTCGAGGAACTGGATCGCGCAGCGCTGGAGAGGCGCTATCCGCAAATTGCGTTTGATGGCATTGGACGCGGCATCTTGGAGCCCAAGAGCGGCGTACTGATGGCGAGACGCGCGGTATCTGCCGTGGTCGAAGATGCAGTCCGCCTTGGCGTGGAGTACCACTGCGCGCAAGCCAGGAATCCGCGAGAGGCTGGCCGAGTGGAGCACATTACGACGAGCCGGGGCGAACGGATCGCCGCGGGAGAGTTTGTGTTTGCCTGCGGACCGTGGCTTGGCAAGGTTTTTCCAGACGTTCTTGGCGCGCGGATTTTCCCCTCGCGGCAGGAAGTGTTTTTCTTCGGCATTCCGCCGGGAGATACGAGGTTCGCGGCACCGGCGCTGCCGACATGGCTGTTCCAGGAAGACCTGGTCTACGGAATGCCGGACATCGAGGGGCGAGGACTGAAGATTGCGCTTGATGAACATGGAGAAAGAGTGGATCCGGATACGCAATCGAGGATGGTTTCGCCCGTGATGACGGAGTTGGTGCGAAAGTATGTGGCGCGGCGGTTTCCGGCATTGAAAGATGCGCCGATTGTGGAAACGCGCGTTTGCCAGTACGAGAACACCTCGAGCGGGGATTTTTTGGTTGACCGGCACCCGGAGATGGAAAACGTGTGGTTTGCAGGGGGCGGCTCGGGGCATGGGTTCAAACACGGTCCGTCAGTGGGAGAATACGTGACGGGGCAGTTGCTTGATGGCGCGCCGGCGGAAGCGCGGTTCTTGCTGGAGACAAAGTCGACCATGCAGAATCGCGCTGTCTATTGATACGGCAGACAAAGGAGTCGTTGATGCGTCGGGTCTTACTTCTGCTGATTTGTGCGGTTTGCTTTTCACCCTTGCTTCGGGCGCAAAAACTGAAAGACGACACTTCCTGCTATTCGGATCGCAAGGACAATGCTCCACACAAGAAAAAACTTTGGGATGGCTATGAAATCTCACTAGGCCCGTCGCGAGATTCTGAAGCGGTAGAAGAAAAATGCACGGGCGCTATCTACAACAGTGCAGGCCGGGTGGTGTTTCGCACCAACGGATTCAACGTGGTGTTCGATGAAGAACAGACGGGAAAAGATTTTGATGGAGACGGCAAGCCCGAAGTGGTGTTTCGGACCGATACGGGCGGGGGAATGCACTGCTGCTGGGGCTACATTATTTATTCGCTTTCACCCAAGCCACACAAGCTCTTTGAGATTGCCATGGAAGGCCGCGTTGATTTTGAGAAAGATAAAGACGGAAAGATGGTGATCTGGAAGAGAACAGCCGGACCATATGGATTCACGTCGAATGCGAGAACCCCGTTTGCGGAGAAAGTCTTGCGCGTCCGCGAAGGAAAGCTGGTGGATGCCACGCCGGAATTCTGCGGGAAGATTTTGAGCGACGAGTCTGAAGACTATCAGGCCGATCAGCGCCAACTGACACGTGAAAACCTGAAGAAATTAGAAACAACCGGGATGGGAGACTGGAACAACGAAGATACCGTCAGCGCCCTGCTTTCGCGGGCATTGCAATACGTGTTCTGCCGAAAATTTGACGAAGCCATAAAAGAGCTTGATTTTTGGCCCGAAGACGACCGCGGGAAAATAAAGGTGGGTTTCGCAGACGCCATCCGAGGGGACTATCCAGAATTTGCGGCGAAACTGCGCGAGTCTGCTGAAAAGAAATAGCGAGTATACTGACGGTCCGGCGCGAAACACAATTGCCGGATGAAACTTCCGGGCTTGGCGTGCGTCTGGTACAAAAGGGGTGGTTCTTCGTCTGCCGTTCCAATTCGCCACTTCGCGGATTCCAGAAAAGCTGAAATTACGGAGGAGAAATGGTTTTGAAAACTAATCGAGCCAGCCGAGCGTTCGCGCTGCTCGCCGTACTCGCGCTACTATGGATTACACCGGCCAATGCGGGGCCTTCCAGTGCGGCCGAGTTCATAGTTCCAGTGGAGTACTACAAGCTGCCGAATGGACTGCGCGTGGTACTCTCGCCGGATCACACTTCGCCGACAATTTGCGTAGGCGTGTACTACCGGATCGGGTTTCGCATCGAGCCGAAGGACCGCACGGGTTTCGCACACTTGTTCGAGCACATGATGTTCCAGGGTTCGCAGAACCTGGGAAAGATGGAATTCATCAAGCTGGTCCAACAGAACGGCGGAGTCCTGAATGGATCAACGCGCTTCGACTTTACGAACTATTTTGAAGTGCTGCCCGCGAACAAATTGGAAACGGCGCTGTGGGCGGAGGCGGACCGCATGGGCGGGCTGGCGGTGACAGAAGAGAACCTGAAGAATCAGCAGGGCGTGGTCGGGAACGAAGTGAAAGTGAACGTGCTGAACCGGCCCTATGGCGGCTTCCCGTGGATTGATATGCCGATGGCCGCAAACACCAACTGGTACAACGCGCACAACTTCTACGGAGATCTGAAAGACATAGAAGCGGCAACGCTGACGGACGTGCAGGCGTTTTTCAAAACGTACTATGCGCCGAATAACGCAGCGCTGGCGATCGTGGGCGATTTTGACGCCGCGGAAGCAAAGAAATTTGTGGAGAAATACTTTGCGCCGCTGAAGGCATCGAATCTTCCGGCGCAGCCGGACCTGAACGAACCGCGCCAGGAAAAAGAAAAGCGGACAACCAAGACTGATCCGCTGGCAAAGCGGCCGGCGATCGCCGTTGGCTACCATATGCCGGAACGCAACACGCCGGAATATTACGCGATGGCGGCAATCGATTCGATGCTGATTGAAGGCGACGACAGCCTGCTGCATCAGGAACTGGTGCAGAAACGCGGGATGACCGGCAGCGTCAATGGCGGCATTAACCTGCTCGGCAACGCGTACGACTATAACGGGCCGATGTTGTTCATCACCAACTTCGTGTATGACCCGTCGACGAGCCCTGACGCAATCCTGGGGGCGATCGATGGAGTGGTGGAACCGCTGCGCACGAAACCGGTGGACCAAAAGACGCTGGATCGCGCGCTGGTGAAGCTGCGTTCGGACTTGTACGACACGATGGGGAGCCAGGGGGGATTCGGGCTGGTGGACTTGCTGGCAAGCTTTGCGCTGTTTGACGACAATCCGGCGCGCGTGAATGCACTGGTATCTGAATTCGGAAAGGTCACGCCGGCACTGGTTCAGAAGACAGCAGAGGAGTATCTGCGTCCGGGAAATCGGACAGTGATTGTCTTGAATCCGCAAGCTCAAGCACCGGCAGCGGCGCCCGCCGCCCCTGCGAAGAACCAGTGAGAGAAATGGAGAAAACATGAATCGGACATGTATAGAGAAGTTCCTGCTGGTTTTCGCGACGATGAGTCTTGCTGCTGCGCCGTCGTTTGCACAGAAGCAGACGCCACCCGCGGGAGGTCCGCCGAAGGCGTTCACGTTGCCCGCGCACGAGAGCTACGCACTGCCGAATGGATTGCAGGTGACGCTCGTGCCATACGGAGCGATTCCAAAAGTTACAGCGGGCCTGGTGGTGCGCGCCGGAAGCGTAAACCAGACGGCGGAACAATACGGAGTGGCGTCGATCCTGGGAAATTTGCTGAAGGAAGGAACTGCTACGCGAAGCGCGAAGCAGCTCGCCGAGGAATTCGCGCAGATGGGCGGCGACTTGAACGTGGGCGTTGGCGAGGATGAGAGCTCCTTCACGACGGATGTGTTGAGCGAATTCGGTCCGGAAGCGCTGAAGCTACTTGCAGACGTGGCGCAGCATCCGCTTCTGCCGGAATCCGAACTCGCACGACTGAAGAATGATGCAGTGCGGCAGGTGACGATTGCGCGGTCGATCCCGCAGCAAATTGCGAACGAACGGTTCCGCAAGATTCTCTATCCGGATCATCCTTATGGACGTGTTCTGCCGACGCCGGAGGACATTCAGAAACAGAGCATCGAGAATGCCAAGGCGTTTTATCAAGGAAATTTCGTCGCGGCGCGGGCGCATCTTTACGTTGCAGGACGGTTTGACAGCGCGGCGGTGAAGAAGGCTATCGCCGAAAGCTTCGCGGCCTGGACGAAGGGTGCGCCCGCGGCAAGCGCACCGCCGAAGGCACAGCCAAAGCGGGTGCTGGACGTCACGGACAGGCCAGGCGCGGCGCAATCGACGATCTACGTGGGACTGCCAGTGCCTCCAGCGAACAGTCCGGACAATATTCCACTGAGCGTGATGAACACTCTGCTGGGCGGGTCCTTTGGGTCGCGCATTACTTCGAATATCCGCGAGCAGAAAGGCTACACGTACTCACCGAGCAGCCAGATTTCGCGGCGCTTGCACGATGCGTACTGGGTGGAAACAGCGGACGTAACAACGGCGGTGACCGGGCCTTCACTGAAGGAAATCTTCGGCGAAGTGGAGCGTTTGCAGAAAGAAGCGCCGGGCGCGGCGGAATTACAAGGCATTCAGAGTTATCTCTCGGGCCTCTTCGTTATTCAGAATTCGACGCGCGGAGCGCTGATCGGGCAGCTTCGTTACGTGGAGCTGCAGGGGCTGGGCGAAGAATACCTGAAAACCTACGTGCAAAAGGTGAACGCCGTGACGCCGGCCGACGTGCAGCGCATGACCGCGCAGTACATCAAACCGGAGCAAATGACGATTGTCGTCGTGGGAGACAAAGCGAAGATTAGCGAACAGCTTGCCCCCTACGCGGCGGCAGGTGATCCGAACAAATAGGGAGCCGGAACAGTTCAGGGTTTGGGGGTATGACGGCGGGGATGGGCCGCAGCGGCGGCACGTCTAACCCGCCGAGCCTTTTCCGCATATAGATGGTCGTCCGCTTCCGACAGCAATTTTTCAATGCGCTCGCCGTCGCCGCGGTACGTAGAGATACCGATGCTCGCAGAGAGAACCGGCTGTTCCGTGTCGCTAGCTAGAACTTCGCGGATGCGGTTGGCGACACGACGCGCTTCGTCCTCTTGCGCCTCCGGGAGAACCAGGGCGAATTCGTCGCCGCCATATCGAGCGGCGGTATCGACAGCCCGGCAGTGAATACGGAGCACATCGGCGAGACGGCAGATGGCGCGGCTGCCCACGAGATGGCCAAAGCTATCGTTGACTTTTTTCAGGCCATCGAGATCAAGAAGCAAAACGGAGAAGGGCCGGCCGTTGCGATCGGTGCGATCGGTTTCGGCTTCCAGGACATCGAGCAGACGGCGGTAATTGGCGAGTCCGGTGAGCGGATCGCTCACGGCGAGATGGCGAACCTTCTCGAATAGCCGCGCATTGTCGAGGAGGGCTCCGCACAGCGCGACGGTGTAGCCCAGAACCATGAGCGACTGGGCGAAAACGAACGGAGCGTCCAGCAAGCGAGTGGATTGAGCAGCCGAAAGTTGAGCGGCAAGATTCAGCCAGGTGGCGGCATAAATGGTGCGGTCGAAGGCGGAATCCTCGACGGACAAGCGGCGACGGAACCAGATGAGGCTCACGAGGAAAATCGCGGCGGGCAGCAATTGCTCCGGATATGGGAAAAAAGCGTTGGGATGGCGAGAAACTTCGGGCGGAAGGCGGCGAAGCGCAGCTGCAACCACATAGGTCAGCCCGACTACGGCCAGCAGGGCGCCGGCGATTTCCCCGCGTGGATGACGCGAACGCGGCAGGAAACGCTCAACCAGAAGCGCCACCAGGAGTAGAAGAGCCAGGACAAGCCGGCCAAGCCACCAGGCAAGCGGCGCCCAGAGCAGCCGGAGAGGGGCTTCCGGAAAGATTTGAAAAAAGAGAACGCTGGTCGCCGTCAGAACGGCACCGGAGAGAAGGAATCCAGCGCCAAGTATCAGTGAGATGCGGTCCTGAGTCCCCTGAAAACGGACCAGGGTAACGGCAGCGAAAACAAAGGCAAGAAGAGCGCTGATGACCTGCAGGTAGCCTTGAAGGATGGCGTCTGGCTGAAGGGCAATGCGGCGAAGCCAGTAAGCAGCGAAAATTACAAAAAGAAAGGCGCTGACATGCGCCAGGAAGATCTTGGCGTTGCTGCGACGGTGTGTGAGAGGGGCCTCCCCCATAGGGGTATTCCGAACTTTCCTTTGTTTTCGCGGCTGCGCGCCTACTTAATTAGACTACGCAGGAGGTTTCGCCGTTGCTGAGATTCGAGGAGGGATTGAGGGAAGAGATAACGTACTGTGGAAGATTTACGCCCTGTACGAAAGGACAGGACAAAATGCGGAGGCGGAACTCAAGTTGGAAGTTTGGGCGCACAGAGGAAGCTTTTGCAGTTGCGCGGCGCGGCTAGATTGCGCACACTATTCAGCATTGAAACGATTGAATATGACCGAATGAGCATGTGAGGCGCGGCGGAACGACTATAAGAGTTTTGCGCGAGCCACATGTTACAGTGACGCCGGGTTCGGACGCTATTTCCCCAGGAAAAGGAGAATTGTTTGAGCGAGGAAGGCACGGCGAGTTCCGCGCCACGTCTGCGGCGCACCCTGACGCTCTGGGATCTGATTCTTTACGGCGTGATCGTGATTCAGCCGGTGGCGCCAATGTCTTCCTTCGGTGCGCTCAGCGATCGCGGTCATGGCCACGTGGTCACCGCCATTCTCATCGCCATGGTTGGCATGCTCTTCACGGGGATCAGCTACGGCCGCATGGCGCGCGCCTATCCGAGCGCGGGGTCTGCCTTCACGTATGTAGCCCAAGAAATCCATCCAGCCGCTGGCTACGTCACGGGATGGAGCATGGTGATGGACTACATGCTAAATCCATTGATCTGCACGATCTGGTGCGCGCAGCAAGCCCATGACTTTGCTCCCGGCCTTCCCGTGTGGGGATGGCAAATTTTCTTCGCGGGTGTCTTCACGCTGCTGAATATACGGGGCGTCAAGACGTCGGCGCGGGTAAACGCGGGGATGGCCACGGCGATGAGCGCGGTCATCGTAATCGTATTCGTTGCGGCGGCTCGCTACATACTTGGCCACCCGCACAATGATCCCCTGTTCTTCACCCGCCCGTTCTACGATCCGCAAACCTTCACTTACACGCGACTCTTCGGGTGTACATCCATAGCCGTGTTGACGTACATCGGCTTCGATGGCATTTCCACGCTCTCCGAAGAGGCCGAGAATCCAAAGCGAAATATCATGCTGGCCACGGTGCTGACTTGCGTGGTGATCGGCCTGCTCTCGGCGCTAGAAGTTTATATCGCGCAGCTGATCTGGCCGGCCTCGGAACCATTTCTGAATCCGGATACAGCCTACGTTTTCGTTGCCGCGCGCGCGTGGCTGCCGCTTTTTAAGATCGTGGGAATCACGTTGATTGTAGCGAACTTCGGCTCCGGCCTGGGCGCGCAGCTCGGCGCTGCACGGCTACTCTACGGAATGGGCCGCAGCAATGCTCTTCCCAAGTCGTTTTTCGGAGCTGTGGATCCAAAACATCACATCCCGCGAAACAGCGTCCTCTTTGTGGGTGCGATTGCTCTTGTCGGTTCCTTCTTCCTCACCTACGAGCGGGGATTGAACCTTTTGAATTTTGGCGCATTGATCGCGTTCATGGGTGTGAATGTGGCGGCTTTGCTGCGCTACTACGTTCGTAATCCGGAAAAACAATTGGGCAATTTGATTCCACCAATCCTGGGTTTCCTGATCTGCTTTGGCCTGTGGCTAAGCCTCGATCACATGGCTCAGATTATCGGCGCCATTTGGATGATCGCAGGGATTGCTTTCGGAGTATGGAAAACGCGCGGGTTCCGGGAACAGCTCTCTTTTGAAGTACCCGCGGAATAACGGCCCGGCGGGGAAAGGGCGGTTGCATATTCAGTGGCTCTGGACAGATGATGATGCAATCGGAGACCCCACTTTTGGTGAAGCGCCATAGCGGAAAAGACCAGACCATCACGATGAGGGATGTCGCGAAGTCCAGCGGTTTCTCGCCGGCGACGGTTTCTATAGTGCTGAACAATGCGCCGCTGGCGCGGTACATCGCGCCAACCACAAAAAAACGAATTGAAGAAGTCGCCAAGAAACTCGGCTACCGGCCAAACGCGATGGCGCGGTTTCTTCGCAGCAAACGGAGCCACAGCGTCGGGGTAATGTTCTTCGACATTACCGATCCCTTTTGCACGCCGGTCTTGCGGGGCATCGAGAATACCCTTTATCAATCATCGTACGTCCCGATTTTCGCCGACGCGCACAATCAGAGAAACCGGTTTGAACGATACCTGGAAATGCTGCTGGAGCATCATGTCGAGGCATTGATCGTGGTGGCCAACTGGCTCTTCGTGGACATCCAACTGCTGGCGGACCTCAGCAAACGAAATATTACTGCGGCGACTATCGGATGGGAGATGCCCGGCAACGATGTCAGCTCTGTGATGGTGGACAATGAAGCGGGAGGACGGCTCGCGCTTGAGCATCTCCACCACCTGGGACACCGCAAGATTGCGTTCATCCGCGGCCCCAAAATGTTGATTGACAGCGCTCCGCGCTGGAAAGGGATCCAGAAATTCGCACACTCGGCTGGACTGGAGATCGATCCGGCGCTCGTACTGCAGTTGCCGGATTCTTTCGACCCCAACTCCGGCTTTGAAGGCGGATATCGTTTCACGGAAGAACTACTGCAGCGAAAAAAACGGTTCACCGCTTTGATGGCATTCGATGACCTGACAGCGTTGGGTGCGATTCGCGCACTGACCAAAGCGGGCGTGAAAGTGCCGGAGAACTGCTCGGTCGTGGGTTTCGACGACGTGCCGCTATCCTCGCTATCTGCCCCGTCGCTAACAACGGTCCGGCAGCCGCTGGAAGCAATGGGAAACCTGGCGGTGAATATTGTCATGGAAGGCGTCAACGCCGGACTGGAAAAGCGCGATTGGAACATTTCGCGGCACAAAATGAATCCCGAATTGGTGATTCGCGATTCCACCCAGGCGGCGGTTCTGAGCAGTTCTGACGACTGAGGATTACTTCCTTTTTACACACAAGATCAGGACGCGTGGACTGAATCGCAGCAGGACTATTATCGAAATCGCAAAAAAGGGAGCGGACGGAATTGTCCGCTCCTCCCTGTTTTCAAGCCAATTCATTCAGCTATTCATTTCACGGCAGGCAGAAAAGCCTGTGAAGCCGCCATGAACTCGACGTAGGGCAGCTCGGTTGCCAGGTGGACGCGTTCGAAGCGCCCTTTTGCTCCTCCACTGGCCTTGAACGTTAGCAAATACTGGTTGCTAAGGTGCGTGGAGAGCTCGTCAAAATAAGGTTTCAGCGTGACGGGCGCGGCAGTTCCAAGATAAAAAGATTCGGCGCCCGTTTGGTCCGAAAGCTCGGTAAGGTACGACTGCGCCCTGTTGGCGATGAAGAATCCGCGCGCGCGGTGCCCTGCATCTGGAGCATAGATTGTCCAAACGTTGATATTCTGCTTCTGCGCGCGGCTGATGGTGGAATCCAGATCCGGAGGCCTGGTCCAAAAATCTCCGCGAAAATAATCTATGCCGGAAGAGAACAGAAGTATGGAATGCCTGTCCGCAGACGAAGGCCAGCGCTTCATCAGATCCAAAAGGGCGAGATAGGGACTCGTGAACGCACCACCACTCCCCAGCGGGAGGCGCAAAGCCTTGGCGGCGAGCTCATGGTCATTGGTGAAATCCTGGGCGAGCATGGCGGTGCCATTGCGCGCGTAGGATACAGAAATGTAAGTGTTATCGGGCTGGGCAGCGAAAAACGCCTTCAGATCGTTCCACTGGTTGGCGATAACGTTGTCCAGCGAATCGTCAATCAGAACCGCGAGATATAGTTTCCCGTCGTGCTTCCAATCGGCAATCTGGGTCCGTTCTTTATTCAGATAAAGCTGGACGTCGTCTTTCGTAACGACCGGTGGGCTGGTGTCTTTTTTGCCCACGGCAGTTACCGTCATGGTGACTGTTCCCGGTGCAGCAGCCATGGCGTTTGTAGCAAATAGTCCGGATACCAGGACGAATACACCGATCATCCTGGCAAGACGGCTGGATTTTATTTTCTTGATCATTGTTCTTCCTTTTTACCTATCCTCCTACTTTTAGATGCAACAATCGGCCCCGTGGACGTATGAGGAAGCCGAATTCCGGATTGAGCGTGAACAAGGCGTTTGCTGTCACAGATTATGGGAGCCAACTGGATGAAGCACGGCGCGGCAATTGCGTAGTATGCTGCTGCGTCTGCAAAGAGGACCGGCACGGTGAAAAACTATATTGGGGCAATCGACCAAGGCACGACGAGCACGCGATTCATGGTATTTGACCAGTCGGCGCGCGTGGCCGCCGTAGCGCAAAAAGAGCATGAGCAGATTTTTTCGAAGCCGGGCTGGGTGGAACATGATCCCCTGGAAATCCAGCGGCGGACGGAAGAAGTTATTGTTGATGCGCTTGAGCAGCGTGGGATGCACGCTTCGGATCTGGCCGCGATCGGCATCACCAATCAGCGCGAGACGACGGTCCTCTGGGAGCGCAAGACGGGCAAACCGGTTGCCAATGCGATTGTTTGGCAGGACACGCGGGTTGCGGAAGATGTCACGCGCTTTGCGAGCAAGGGCGGACAAGACCGTTTTCGGCCCCAGACGGGATTGCCGCTGAGCACGTACTTCAGCAGTTTGAAGTTGCGGTGGCTGCTCGAAAATGTTCCCGGCGCACGGGAAAGAGCGGCTGGTGGCGAGTTGCTGTTTGGGAATATCGATACGTTTCTCCTTTGGAACTTGACCGGAGGCCCTCAAGGCGGCGTGCACGTGACGGACGTGACCAACGCGAGCCGAACGCAACTCCTGAACTTGTTAACACTGGATTGGGACGAAAAGTTGCTCGCGGCGTTTGACATTCCCCGTGCGGTGCTGCCAAGAGTACGTTCGAGCAGTGAGATTTACGGTGAAGCGACTCTCAAAGCGATCGCCGGAGTTCCCATTACCGGGATCCTGGGCGATCAACAAGCGGCGCTGGTCGGCCAAGCGTGTTTTCGGCCGGGCGAGGTCAAAAACACATATGGTACAGGCTGCTTTCTGCTGATGAACACTGGTGAGCGGCCGGTACCCTCGAGTTTTGGTCTGCTCACTACGGTGGCGTACAAATTAGGCGGTGTGGCTGCAAACTACGCGCTGGAAGGCGGCGTTGCGATTGCCGGGGCGCTGGTGCAGTGGCTTCGCGACAATCTGGGAATGATTGAGAAGAGTTCCGACGTCGAGGCGCTGGCGCGAACCGTTAATGACAATGGCGGCGTTTACTTTGTTCCGGCATTCTCCGGGCTGTACGCGCCTTATTGGAAGGAGAATGCGCGCGGCGTGGTTGCCGGCTTGACACGCTACGCAAACAAAGGGCACATCGCCCGCGCCGTGCTGGAGGCCACGGCTTTTCAGACGCGGGAAGTGGTCGAGGCGATGGAGAAAGATTCGCATATCAGCCTCGCAAGCCTTCGCGTGGACGGTGGCATGGTGGCGAACGATTTGTTGATGCAGTTTCAGGCGGACATTTTGAACCGCGAGGTTGTGCGCCCGGTGATTCAAGAAACCACGGCGCTCGGCGCGGCTTATGCCGCCGGTCTGGCGGTGAAGTTTTTCTCAGGTTTGGACGAGTTGCGAGCCAACTGGGCCGTCGATCGCACCTGGAAGCCGCACCTTGCCGAAACAGAACGCGAGCAATTGTACAAACAGTGGAAGAAAGCAGTCACACGATCCTTTGACTGGATGGAATCCTGATGGAGGCGCTTGCTTATGACCTCACCGCTGGCCGGTGAATTTTTTGGCACGATGATTCTCATACTGCTCGGCGATGGAGTTGTCGCGGCAGTGCTGCTCAAGCATTCTAAAGCGCAAGGCAGCGGGTGGATATGCGTCACTGCCGGTTGGGCCTTCGCCGTAATGGCCGGTGTTTTCACGGCAATTGCTTGTGGAAGCGGTGATGCCCACCTGAATCCCGCTGTGACCGTAGGCTTCGCGGTGCGTGACGGCAATTTTGTCAAGTTTGCTCCATACCTCGCAGCACAGATGCTTGGGGCCATTGCAGGCGCCGCGCTCGTCTGGGCGCACTATTTTCCGCACTGGAAGGAGACGCCGGATCAAGCTGTGAAGTTAGGTTGCTTTTGCACAGCGCCGGCGATTCGCAATACGGTGGCAAATTTGCTGAGCGAAGTCATTGGAACCTTCGTGCTTGTTTTCGTGGTCGGCGCGATTTTCTCAAAGAGCGTTTCGGCATCTGGTCCGGCAGCAGGCCTCGGCCCGTATCTCGTAGGAAGCCTGGTCTGGGGCATCGGTCTGTCTCTTGGAGGCACCACCGGATACGCGATCAACCCGGCAAGAGACCTCGGGCCGCGCATCGCGCACGCCATTCTACCGATTGCGGGGAAAGGCGGCTCGGATTGGAGCTATGCGCCAATTCCCGTGGTTGGACCGCTGATTGGCGGCGTGCTGGCCGGTGTGCTTCTGCGGGTGCTCGCAATTTCCTGAAGTAAGCGAAATCTTCTGTCAAACAGGAGTAGAGAAGAGAATGGGTTTGATGCGTTCCCTGCTGCTGGCTGCCTCGCAGAATCGATGGCTTCGCGATCATGCCACGCAATATTCCTTTGTACGCGGCACAGTGTCGCGGTTTATGCCCGGAGAAACGCTGGACGACGCGCTTGGGGCGGCGGAGACACTGCAAAGCAAAAAGATTGGAACGGTATTCACGCACCTCGGCGAAAATATCAAGGACCGAGCGGAGGCCCAGCAGGTTGCCGAACACTATCTCGAAGTACTGAAACGCATCAGAGAAAAAAACCTGCAAGCAGAGATATCCGTCAAATTGACTCAACTTGGGCTGGATCTTTCGCCGGATCTGTGCTTCGAGCATCTGAATGCCATTATCGAGTGCGCAGAAAGAGACTCCATCGTCTGGGTGGACATGGAAGCGAGCAACTATGTGGACGCGACGCTGGACCTCTATCGACGCGCGCTCACGGCGCATCCGAACGTTGGCATCTGCCTGCAAGCTTATCTCTATCGGACAAAGGATGACCTGGCGAAACTTTTGCCCCTGCGGCCTTCGATACGCTTGGTAAAAGGCGCGTACAACGAACCGCCAGAGATCGCGTTTCTTCGCAAGCAGGATGTCGACGAGAGCTATTTCGAACTCGGGAGGCAGATGCTTGGTGCTAAGAAAGAGAAGCGTTGTGTGCGGGCCGCTTTCGGGACACATGACGGAGCGCTGATTCGGCGGCTGTCCGATTGTGCATCCGCGGAAGGCTTCGCGAGAAAGGAATTCGAAGTGCAGATGCTCTATGGGATTCAGCGCGCCGAGCAGGAACGCCTCGCCAGCGAGGGCTGCACTTCCATTGTGCTAATCGCTTACGGCAGCTACTGGTATCCGTGGTTTGTGCGGAGGCTTGCGGAACGGCCGGCGAATCTATGGTTTATGGTGCGAAATGTTTTCGCGGCGTAAATCTGCCTGAATTGTGTTCCGGCCGATTGGAATCCTCAATTATCCGGCCGTGTAGGCCCTGGCTATCATAAGAATCGCAAGAAGATAGAACAAAAACATGAGGGCAAGAAACGTCATTGCCGGTCGATTGGCGCCTCGAAATTCTTTCCAGACCAGGACTCCCCACAAGGCGGCAACCATAGGGGCAGATTGTCC
>Ga0207665_10000152_pt1 | contig 46840 bp, 40 predicted proteins | sample LARL112metaG_FD_184351 | JGI IMG/M metagenome (GOLD analysis project Ga0207665, IMG submission 184351) | Corn, switchgrass and miscanthus rhizosphere microbial communities from Kellogg Biological Station, Michigan, USA - LAR L11-2 metaG... | ecosystem: Host-associated > Plants > Roots >... | reverse complement strand
GAATTCAACACCGTGCAGATTCGACTTGACTCCGGTAGTCCCATGCACTAAAACCTGATGCCCTGACTCGAATTCCGCGAGGAGCGCCGGGTTTGGAGGCAACCGCCACTTGGGGCGCTACGGATTGGTCTCCAGGGCAGCCATCCCGCGGAACAGCACTTCCCTAGACCTACTGCACTAAAGAACTCCCCGGGCGAGCAGCGTCCCATTCTCCCGGCAGACCACTCTCGGGCGGCAGCGCGCCGCTTCAACCTCAGTGTCCCTAACCAAGGAGGATTCAGTCGTGTCCACTCCCTCGTTCCGAGCTACTCAACCCCTAGTACTGTTCCTGAGCTTGCTGGCCGGCGGACTGTGCGCCCAGGCGCAGGTTCCCAAACCGCAGAGTCTCGAAGACTTCGTCACCTACATGCAGGCGCATCACAAGGCGCCATTCGATCGCGAGGGTGCGGAGATCCCGCCGGGCGGTCGGCAACAACTGGTGCAGCGCATGCAAAAGCTGGGGACCGCAAAGCTGGCTTCCATGGCGACCGCTGCCGCTACAACTGCAGGTACGAATGTGAAAGTAAACCGCGACCGGAATCCCTGGCCCAAAGCGGAGATCGGGATGGCCGTGGATCCCGTCAACGGCAAGAACTTCGTCGTCATGTCGAATGACTTCCGGGAGAACTACGATCACCAGTTCTTCCACGTGTCGAGCAATGGGGGATTGGCATGGACCGATGATTCGATGGTGATTGGGGTGGATCCCGTAACGAGCGATGCTCCCTACAATTTCCAGAGCGACCCGGGCGTGGCGTTCGATGACAAGGGGCAGAGCTACCTGTCGACGATCTCCGGCAACACGCTGCTGGACTTCAACGTCGACGGAGTGTACGCCAACTTCGATACCCAGGTGGAAGAGGCGCAGGGTTTTGCGAACGGCGCCTACGCGTCACTGGTGCCGAATATTGTCGATAACCAACAGTGCAGCGGCGCGACCAACTTTGTGTGCCCGGCGCAGCTCGACAAGCCGCTGATCACTGTGGACTCGGTTCCGGGCAGCCCGAACAACGGAACCATCCACGTGTACTACACGCTGTTCTGCAACGATCAGCCATGCGTCGACGGTAAGGCGCACGTGCCGGCGTTTTCGTCGGCGATTCTGGAATCGCACGCGGCCGGGGCGAATTTGCCGTTCTCGGCTCCCGCCAAGGTGACTGGTTCGTATGTGCAGGACCAGTTCTCAGACATGGTGATCGACCGCCACGGTACGCCGCACATTTTCTTCGACGACTTCACGGCGCCCAGCGGAGTGATCCGGATGCGCATGTCGACGCTGAAGAATGGCACGTGGCAGGTGACCGCGACTCCGGTGGCGAGCTTCTTCTACAACGGCTTGAACAGTCTGAACTGGGGATTCCGCGACTTCGGGACAGTGGCGCCAGGCTGTGGGATTTCGGGCGACACGGCTTATTGCGCATTCTCAGCCAGCCAGATTTCGGGCGGTCCGCTCGAGGGAACGCCCAGCGTGTACGTGGCGGTTGTGAACACCCAGGCCGGGACCTCGTCGGTGCATCGCGTCAACAACGATGCTTTCGGCAATGGCCGGCACCACTTCTTTCCTTGGGCTACTGGGAAGAGCGATGGTTCCGTCTATGTCGGATGGTACGACGATCGCAATGATCCTGCGTTGACCAAGGTCGAGTACTTCGTCGGCAAGTCGACGGACGGCGGCAACACTTTTCCGGTCCAGCAGGCCGTCAGCACGAAGTCGTTCAATCCGTGTGTGGGCTTCCCGGGCTGTGGGTTCTTCGGGGACTACACGCAGATTGTCGCTGGTCCGGACGGCGTGGTGCATGCTGCCTGGGCGGATACGCGCGATGGGGCAAGCATGCAGATTTATACACAGGCAGTGACCTGGTAGGGAATACGCTGGTTAACAAGGGCTCCCGTCTCTGCGGGAGCCTTTTTATTTTCCCGCGGGGTGAGGCGCCCGCACCGCACGATGGTTTAGAAGTGGAATTTCAAGGCGGCGCCTACCGTGCGTGAGGGCGCGTACTGGATTGGAATTTCTTCGCTCTCTTTCGCGATCTGGTAAGCGCTGTTCGATACGTTGGTGACGTCGAACTCAAAATCCAGCTTGCGTGACTCGGAACTCCAGGCCGTGAGCCCCGTTGCCAAATCGCAGGTAAAGTGCTGCGGCAAGCGCGGGCCGTTTTCAACGATCGTGCCGCTGCCGTAGCGAAGGGCGCTTCCGCCCCAGAATCCGCGCCAGCGGTTGCGATAGAAAAGCTGCGCAGTTCCGGTATGCGTCTGATCGAAGGCAGGGACGATGCGTTCGCCTGCGACCAGGGGCTCATCTCCCGCGAAGCCTCCCGTGATGGGACCGTAGAAGTAGGTGCGCGAAAGCGCGTATTGAAAGCGTCCTGTGATGCCGAGGCGCTCGAGCTGCTTCATGTTGAGCACGAGTTCGGCGCCACTGGAGCGGGCGGCATGGAAATTGATGGGGACAAAAATCCGGCTGATGGAGATCTCGTGATTCTCGAACGAGTCGCGTCCGGAATGCAGGTAGGCGTTCAGTTCGAGACTCACGCGCGGATGCAGCTCTTGCGACCATCCAACTTCGTAATAGTGCTGGCGGTAGGCGCGCACGTTGCCGACACGTTGGTCGGGATCGACGGCGTTATTCCCAATGAAGCTGGCCAGCAGAGAGTACTCAATAGGCGGCGGCGAAAAGTAACGGTTGTAGGCGGCATGCAGCACGGATTTCGTACGCGCGAAGTGATACGCCAGCCCGACGCGCGGGCTGACCTGCGCCGCGGTGGTGACGAGATCGAAATAGTCGTAGCGCGCGCCCAGGTCAACCCACAGATTGCGCACGGGCGAGAAGTGATCCTGCAGGTAGACGCTGGCCTGCCCGCCGTGAAGGCCTCCGGTGAATGGAGGGAACACGTCGGGATCGCCGCGGCTGTCGAAGGTGAAGCTTTCTAGCTCGCGCAGGCGAACCAGGTCGACGCCGGCTTTGATCACGTGGCTGTGCCACACGTGCGAGAGGTCGCTCTTGATGCCCAGCGTGAAGGGAGCACGCGATGCGGTGGAAAACGGCGTGATGGGATCGGTGGTGGGCAGCACGCGATCGGAACCGACCCGCTCATAAATCGAAGTCGAGAGCAATGTTTCCGGTGAAAAGGTGTGATACCAGCTGAGAATACCGGTTTGCTGGCGAAGGTGACGCTGCGCATCGCGGCCCACATCCTGATCGTCGGTGATGTTGGGTTGCTGGAAGTTCGCGCCGCTGCCCATTAGAAGGAGTTTGAAAACGTCTTTCGTGCCCGCATGAAAATCGAATTGCGCCGTGGCCCGCGAGCCCTTGCCGAAATCGTACAGTTCCTTGGGCTCAGGGGGATCGAGGTAGCGGCCGGACGTGAAGCCATCAACGAAGAAGTAGTAGCCGATGCCATGGGCTACACCGCCGTAGTCGGCGTTGAGATCGTAGTTGTCGAGGGTGGCGCCGCGGAAATTGACGTCCCCGTGTCCGGCCATGGTTGCGCCCGAGCGGGTGATGATATCGAGCACGCCCCCGAAGCGGTTGCCGTATTCGGCAGTGAAGCCACCCGTCATGAGGTCGACGGTTTCGAAAATCTGCGGGCTGACGCCAGGAGAAAACTGCGGCTGCGTGTTGTCAAGGAACGAAACGCCGTTGATGAATTCGTGCAGCGAGAATTCTGTGCCGCGAACCGCGAGAAAGTTATCGTGGCTGTCGCTGGCGCCGGGCATCAGGTTGTTGACCAGATCGCTGGTGTTATCTGACAGAGGCGCCGGCAGACTCTCCAGGTCGTTGTGCGTGAAGGTATAAGAGCTGCCCGTTTTTTCGGGGTCGATCGTCTGATAGGTAGAACGCACTTCCACCTTTTCCTGAACAGTTTCCTTTTTTTGAAGATCGATCGCCAGCGATTGCGGCTGACGTGGACGTAACACGAAGTTGTACTCGGTGGGATAGAAACCTTGCGCCTCGACTTTGAGCGCGTACGGGCCAGCTTCGACGACGGCAAAGTGAAAACCGCCGTCGGTCGCTGAGGACGCAGACTGCGCCAGGCTACCGTTCTCGCGCATGAGATGCACGGAAGCGCCTGCGACCGGGGAGCCGGTGTTGTCGTGCACCGCTCCATCAACCACCGTTTGGGCGAAAGTTACAGCACTAAGTGAAAGGATGAGAATGGCCAGAAAGGTAACTCGCAAGATACTACTCCGCGGCAGGAATGCCGGCGGGATAGTGTATCCGGAGTAGAGTCGCTTGGGAAGCTAGTGATTTGAATAACGAACGCTTGGATGCCAATGTTTATGCGGAGTCAACGAGGTCGATAGTAGTTGTAGGTGCAATCTCGTTGACTAAGACATGAAAGAAAGTTTCCATCTTAAGAGGTTGCGGTCGATCGGCAGAAGCAATATATGGGCAGTAACCCTGTGATCATCCGCTAGTCGGGAATCGTGCAGGCCGTCACCGTCTTCGCGGACCAGCTTTTTGCAAACTGTCCGAAGCGATCGAGTGCCTTCGGAAACTCCTCTCCTGCGGCCGCGAAGCCGATGCGGAAGTATAGCGGTGAGTCAAAGCAGTCGCCGGGTGCAAGCAAAATGCCGCGCTCGGCGGCGGCCTGGCAGAACGGGCGGGCGTTCTCGCCACTCACCATCCAGGGAAACGCAGTCATGCCGCCCAGCGGCGGAATCCATCCGAGAACGTCGGCATGTTCCTTCATGAAGCGGTCTAGCTTTTTCAGGTTGCGCGAGGCGACTTCCTGCGTTCGTCCGAGGACGATGTCGCGTTTTCGGATGGCGATTTCAGAGAGGATCTCACCCGTAGTCGAGTTGCAGACCGAGAAGTAGGCGCGCGCGGTCCAGTATTGCTGGCGGCGCTGGGCGTCGTGCTCGATCATCCAACCGGTGCGGACGCCGGGAATCGAGAAGGCCTTCGAAAGGTCGCTGATCACGGTGGCGTGCGGCAGGCGCGCGGCCGACTTCGTTGGCCGACCGTGATAGATCGGGTGATAGACCTCGTCGCTGATTAACTGGATGCCGTGCGCGGCGGTGAACTCGTGCAAAGCGTCGAAGTCGTCGTCACTGACAGTCGCGCCCGTCGGGTTGTGCGGGTTGTTGACGAGAACGAGCTTGGTCTTCGAGTCGGCGAGGCCTTTGATTTCGTCGATGTCGATGCGGAAGTTGTTCTCGCGGCGCACGCGGTAGTAGCGGGATTCGAGGCCAAGCGAGTCGGGTATCGCCGAGAAGGTGGTAAATCCAGGAAGCGGGAGGATGACGTTCGCGCCCGGCTCGGCGCCGAGCCACATGAGCGCAAGGATCGCTTCGGATGCTCCGGTGACCACCTGCACGTCATCGACCGGGACGCCCTGCATTTCGGCGATGGCTTCGCGGAGGCCGTCGGTGCCGGCGGGGTGATTGTAGATGAGCTTGTGATTCAGGAAATCGTTACGAGTTTCGTCGTCGGCGAGCGCGAGGATGTCGTTCACGGTCCAGGTAGGGCCAGTGCTGGCGGCAAGATTGAATTCGATGCCGTGTTCGTATTGGTCGAGCCAGACATCGAGGAGAAAGGGCTTGAATTGCATCGGCGCACCTTCGGTACGGAACGTTACTAGTAGAAGATTCGACAACCCTGCGTGGGGATGAATTTAGTTTCGGGGTTTGCGAGCAGACGCGATTCTGGCAATACCCTGCAGATCGCTCGTGATCTTTATGTCTTCCCAGCCACCAAGAAGAGATCTCACAGGCTCTGCGATCGTGCCACTGATTTCCATGATTAGGTAGCCGCCGGGGTTCAGTACCGTGTGCGCGGCCGGAATCAGCTTCTCGATGACTTCAAGGCCTGTGGCTCCTGCGAACACCGCACTGCGAGGTTCGAACTTGCGGACTTCCAGTTGGACTTCATCTTCTTCGGACAGGCCCACATAGGGCGGGTTTGAGACGACGAAATCAAAATCTCCTTCGAGTCCGTCGAGCAGATTGGTGTCGTGGAAGAAGAGGCGACGCTTGGGTGGATAGTGATTTTTCGATGCTAACTCAAGTTGCAGGCGGGCCGCGTTGGCTTCGGCGATCTCGAGGGCGGAGGGGGAATTGTCGGTGGCGTGAATTTCGGCGTCGGGAAGTTCCTTGGCGAGGGCGAGCGCGATAGCGCCAGAGCCCGTGCCTACGTCGGCGATTCGGGGAGACTTCATTTTGCGCGCGAGTGGCAGGACGGTTTCGATCAGGTGCTCGGTTTCGGGGCGTGGGATGAGCACTGCCGGCGAGACGATCAGGTCGAGTCCCCAGAATTCCTGGTGGCCTGTGATGTATTGCGCGGGGACACCTTTGGCACGCTGAGTCAGAGCCTCGTCATAGCGTGCGTGCTCTTCTTCGGTGAGTGCGCGCTCGGGATGCGCGTAGAGATGGGGGCGATCGCAGTTCAGGGTGAACATCAGCAGCGTCTCGGCATTGAGGCGAGGAGATGGGACGTGCTCGTCGGTTAGGCGGGCGATCGCGGCTTGCAGAGCTTCGCGGAGGAGCACAGCCCTATTGCATCACAAAGTTGTCGTTCTGAGCGCAAGGAAGAACCCGTAGAGCCGGTTGGCGACGACAGAATACATGGGTCCTTCGCTTCGCTCAGGATGACAAGTCATCGAACCGCCAGCGAAGGCGGACATGAGTGTCCGCTGCACATGGGCATTGCCACGTCACGCGACTGGTGTCGCTTCGCTCTTCAGTTTTTCCGCCTGGTAATGCGTGATTAGCGCGTCGACGATGGGCTGCAGCTTGCCGTCCATGACTTCGGTGAGTTGATGGATGGTCAGGCCAATGCGGTGGTCGGTGACGCGGTTCTGCGGGAAGTTGTAGGTGCGGATTTTTTCGCTGCGGTCGCCCGAGCCGACCATCGCTTTGCGTTCTTTCGCCAGAGCTTCCTGCTGCTTCTGCATTTCCAGTTCGTAGAGGCGCGAACGCAGAACGCGCATGCCCTTTTCGCGATTCTTGATCTGCGACTTCTCGTCCTGGCAACTGACCACGGTATTCGTCGGAATGTGCGTGATGCGGACCGCGGAGTACGTCGTGTTGACGGACTGGCCGCCTGGGCCCGAAGAGCAAAACGTGTCGATGCGCAGGTCTTTGGCTTCGATCTTGATGTCGACGTCTTCGGCTTCCGGGAGTACCGCAACCGTGACCGCGGAAGTGTGCACGCGGCCTTGCTGCTCGGTAGCGGGCACGCGCTGCACGCGGTGGACACCGCTTTCATACTTCAACTGCGAGAAGACTCGCTTGCCTTCAATGATCGCGATTACTTCTTTCAGGCCGCCGACTGCTGATTCCGAGGTCGAGAGCACTTCCACCTTCCAGCCTTGCGTTTCAGCGTAGCGGGAATACATTCGGAACATTTCGTCGGCAAAGAGCGTGGCCTCGTCGCCGCCAGTGCCGGCGCGGATTTCGAGGATGATGTCTTTTTCGTCGTTCGGATCCTTGGGAATCAGTAGGACTTTCAGGTCGGCCTCTACCCGGCCGACAAGGGCCTCCAGTTGGGTGAGTTCTTCCTGCGCGTAGGCGCGCATGTCGGGATCTTTTTCTTCGGCGATGACGGCCTTGCTCTCGGCGATGCCGCGGGTGAGGTCCTTGTACTCTCGGTATTTTTCGACGATAGGCGCGATTTCGCTGTGCGCCTTGGCGGTCTTCTGGTATCGGGACGAATCGGTGACGATCTCCGGCGAGGCGAGGGCCTGGGTTAGTTCGTCATAACGCGCTTCGATTTGGTCTAGGCGTTCAAACATAAGCTGTCAGCTCTCAGCAGTCAGCATTCAGCCAATCGGCAGAATAGCTAGTTCAACATTATTGTACGAGTCTGGTGTTGGGAGGAAGAACGAGATTCGCGGGGGGACCCGCTAAGCGATTACCAACTCGCCGCCGTTCTTCTTTTCCAGTTCCATCGCCTGATCGAGCGCGACGATCGCGCAGTGGACCTGGTCGTCGGACGGGGGCTGGGTGGTAATGCGCTGCAGCCACAGGCCGGGAGCGGTCATCAGAGCAAAAAGTGAGCCGCGGTGCTTGGCGGCGAAGCGGATGATTTCGTACGACAGGCCGGCGATCACCGGCAGCAGCACAATGCGTGTCGCAAAGCGCGACCAGAACGTCGTGACCGGAAAGATCGCGTTAGCCACGATGTAAACCACGATCGAGAAAATCATCACGGTCATCAGGAAGCTGGTACCGCAGCGCGGGTGAAAGGTCGAGTACTTCTGGACCGCGACTTCGTTCAGCGGATCGCCGTTCTCAAATGCGAAAACTGTCTTGTGCTCGGCTCCGTGATATTGGTAGACGCGGCGAATGTCTTTCATCAGCGACACGCCCCAGATGAACAGCAGGAACAGGGCTATACGGATGACGCCGTCGACCACATTGAACATGATCGGGTTGGCGAAGATCGGGTTGACGCGCTTCAGTTCGGTGGCCGCCGCCAGCGGCAGGAACTTGTACATGAAGATGAAGAACGCAAGCGAAATGGCGATGTTGATGCCCGCCACCCAGCCACTGATTTCGGCCTTCTTCTCTTTTTGCTGCTCGGCTGGCATGAGTTGTTCGAGGGCGACGTCGGCCGAAAAGCGCAGCGCACGGAAACCTAGTGTCATCGCGTAGCCCAGCGTCATGACGCCGCGCACGACGGGCCATCCCATCCACTTATGCTTTTCGGAGGGTCGCTCGAGCGGTTCGCTCATAGTGGCGACTTCACCTGAAGGTCTGCGCACGGCAATCGCCCAGGCGTGCGGCGACCGCATCATGACGCCTTCGAGGACAGCCTGGCCGCCGACCAGCGTCTCTTCACCGCTTTCGAGCGCCGGCAGAAGCTGCAGGGCCACGAGAAATCGCCACATGTTGCGCATGTAATGCATCATTCGTTAGATGATACTTCCAGGTGGGAAGTAGCAGGAGTTAAGGGTATCACAGGACATGGTGATTTCAAGATGGAATTTGGTGTAAGTCTTTCTTTTTGTATAGGATGTAATGCCCAACAAGGCTCCGGGTGGGCCACCGACGGAGCCGGCTTTGGTGATGCTGAGCTTTTTCGTGGACAGGAGTGTCGGCGCCACAAGCTATGAGGACATTTGCTGAGGCCTGCGAGGCCATCGCAGGGACTACGAAGAAACTGTTGAAGGTTGGAATCGTGGCGGAGTATCTGACTTCGCGCACTGTGGAGGAGGCGTCTGTCTCGGCGGTGTTTCTTTCGGGCAAGCCGTTTCCGGCTTGGGAGGAGACCACGCTGCAGGTCGGAGGGCGATTCTTGTGGCGAGTCTTTTCCGAGCTATCGGGATGGAGCGATGCAGAGTTGACTGCGGAGTACCGGAAGCTAGGCGACGTGGGGGCGGTTGCGGGGAAGGCATTGGGAGCGAGGCGAACCTCGAGTTCGGAGAGGGAGGCTAGCTCAGCTCAGCCGACGGGCGAGGACGCCCGTCGCTCCATCGAGCGGCCGGGGACGGGTGCCGCTGTGCAAGATCAATTCAGCGTTGTCGAGGCTGAAGGTTTCTTCCGGAAGATTGCGGCTGCTCGCGGTCCGGCGGCAAAGACCGTGTTTGTGCGGGAGTTGCTCTCGCGCGCAACCGGACTCGAAGCGAAGTATCTCGTCAAGATCATGACGGGCGATTTGCGGATCGGGTTGAAAGAGAGTCTGGTCGAGGAAGCGATTGTGCGGGCTTATGGCGGAACAGTCGCTGAGGTGAAGCGCGCCAATATGCTGGTCGGTGACATTGGCGAAACCTTGCGGCTGGCTGCGCGCGGCGTACTGGGTGAAGCCCACATGCGGATGTTTCATCCCCTGGGCTTCATGCTGGCAAGCCCGGTGGAGTCGGCGGAGGAAGCGCTTGGCTACTTCGAGGAGGCTTCCATCGAGGACAAGTACGATGGGATTCGTGCGCAGGCGCATGTGTCGGGAGGCGAGGTGCGATTCTTCTCGCGGACTCGCGACGAGATCACGGAATCATTTCCTGAGTTACCCGACGCAATAGCGGGGCTGCCTAAGGATGCCATTCTCGATGGAGAAATTCTCGCGTGGAGTTACAGCGAGAACGGCGCAGGCCAGGCATTACCGTTCAGCGCACTGCAGCAAAGGCTGGGACGGAAGAAGGTCAGCGCGGAACTGATGCGGCGGGTGCCGGTGGTGTATCTCGTGTTCGATGTTCTCTATGTTGGGGAGGAATTGTTGCTGGAAAAACCTTTGCGGGAGCGGATGCGGATTCTGGATGAGTTGCTGGCGGAAGAACCAAAATCCATGAACCACAGAGGACACGAAGGAACACCGAGGAATGCACAGGGTTCTTTGTCATTTGGGGAGGGCGAGGGGCCCGTGGTCGAACGCGTGATCCGCGCGCCTTCCACGCTCACTTCCACAGCGGAGGAACTGGAGGGACTGTTTACAGCGGCGCAGGCACGCGGGAATGAAGGGCTCATGATCAAGGATCTGGCGTCGCGATACACACCGGGGAGGCGCGGGAAATCGTGGCTGAAGATGAAGCGGGAGCTTGCGACCCTCGACGTCGTAGTGACGGCTGTGGAATGGGGACATGGCAAGCGCATCCATGTGCTCAGCGATTACACCTTCGCGGTGCTCGATGGCGAGCGGCTGGTGAATATCGGCAAAGCATATTCGGGGCTGACCGATGTTGAGATCGCCGAAATGACAAAGTGGTTTTTGGACCACACCATCGACGACCAGGGTTTCCGGCGGGAAGTCGAGCCCAAGATCGTGCTTGAGGTGGCATTTAACAACATGATGAAGTCCGACCGACACGAGAGCGGGTATGCGCTGCGATTTCCGCGAATTGTGCGGCTGCGGCCGGATAAGTCGCCGGAAGAGGCGGATACCATTGAGAGAGCGGCCGAAATTTTCCAGCAGCAAGGTGGCCGTAAGACGTAATATCCCAACCGTTAAACAGGACCGCTATCGACGGAACCCTGAGGACGGATCCCATGAAAAGATTCGGAACAGTGAGCACCACAGCCTTGCTGCTCGCCGCAGTGGTTGTGCTCGCCGGGGTGTGGAAATTGCGGGCGGACACACCCACCAAGTGGACGTTCACCAAGGAGTCGGAGGCGCTAGTAACGGACCCGAAGCTGCGCGATGAGATTTTCGACGCGCTCGCCGCAGCGGAGAAGGCGGGAACGGATCCGGGCATTTCGCATTTCAATGTGCGCGTCGCCACCGCTTTCGAGAAGGATGGGAAAGCGCGCGTGGTGGTCGGCGGGAATAGCGAATATGAAATCCCGGAGGGAATCCACGGAGAAACATCGGTTTTGAATCATGTGATTGCCCTTTACGGTCCGGAGGCAACGCGGCGCAACGTTCGCTTCCTGGCGTTCTTTGCGAATCAATGCGGAGCCAGCAGCTGCGGGGATTGCCGCGACTACCAACTGGCCACAACCGATTACGAACACTTGCTATTCGTGTGCGGGCAGGCGAGCGATCGGACCGTGAAGGTGACTCGCTTCGCGGATCAGCTCGTTTGCGAAAGAGACTTCCCCGAAGTGCAAGCCGCGAAAATTCCGCTGGCGCCGGAAGAATTGCGGCAGTTGGTGCAGTCGGCGGAGGAGGCGCGGCGAGGCGGAGTGACCCTATTTACAAAGGGTAGGCACACGGGCGCGGCCGCACTTTCATTCGCAGGCAAGACGTATCGCTCTGCCGGCGCCGATGATGCGGCCTTTCACTATCGCTACCCGATTGGAGGCTTATTACAGGAGGCGATGACGGAGCGCGACTATTTTCTGCGCGCGATTGTAGTGAGCGGGGAGAGCGGAGAGTGGCCGGTGGTGAATTATCGCGATCGGCAATATGGCTACGAAGCCAGCAGTTTCAACCATGCGGCTGGCAAGGCGCCGATTGTGCTGATCTTGTCGAATGGACGCCGGCAGTTTCGGATGACCACCTTCGAGACTGCCTTGCCGAATGCCTTCAGCACGGCGGACTTCATGCCCGAGGCGTTGAAGACGTTTCTTGCCAGCCATGCCAGTGAGAAATAGGCGGGGCTCGAAAGGCTTTTAACCGCTAAGGTCGCGAAGATGGCGCGAAGAGCGCGAAGGAGAACCTCTTAAAACCCAGAGGGCACGGAGAAGAGCCGCAGACGACGTTGAGAAAAGTTTTATAACCGCCGAACTCGAGATGCGATTTCTCTATGACCTGGGGTGAACTGTGGTCTTCTGCAGTCCCGCCAGGGTGCGTGCGTAGATTTCGTCGGGCGATCCTGTGGCCGTGACCTGCAGCAGCAGACCCAGATTCCGGTAGAACTCGATCAGGGGCGCGGTGCTGCGTTCGTACGTCTCCATGCGTACGATGACTGATTCCGGGCGATCATCCTCACGCTGGATAAGGCGTCCGCCACAGTGATCACAAACGCCGGCGGTTTGCGATGGCTGGCGCGTGAGGTGGTAGACCGCTTTGCATTTTTCGCACGTTCGGCGGCCGCTCAGGCGTTCGACAATTTCTCCCAGCGGCAGTTCGTAATTCAGAACTGCATCAAGCTGAAGTTTCTCTTCTCCCATCAGCTTCTTCAGCGATTCGGCCTGCACGAGGGTACGCGGGAAGCCGTCCAGGATAAAGCCGCCGGGGCAATGCAGGCACTGGCTGCGTTCGCGCACCATTTCCCAGACAGTGGAGTCGGGCACGAGTTCTCCACGACGCATGAAACCGAGTGCGGCGGCCATGGCCGGGGACGGCGCGCATCCGTCGCGCTTGCCGGCCGCGCGGAAGACGTCGCCCGTGGAGAGATGGCAAGCGCCCAGACGCTCGCGGAGCAGGTTGGCCTGCGTGCCTTTGCCGACGCCGGGCGCACCCAGCAGGATGAGTCGCCAAGGGCGGGCAGGTTCAGGCGGAGTGGGACAGTTCGCGGAGGGGCCTTCGAGCCAGGCGGCACGGTTGTTGGCGGAAGGCATGAGCGCCTCTTTGGGAATTTCTGCCGAAAAGGAAAGCCTAGCGCCCCGAGGATGCGGGAGCGCGTGATTGCCGTCACGGCAGAGTGTGAGTTTGGGGGTCGGCCAGGTGTCGTCCCCTGAAGGGGGACTTGTCTTGCTTGGCGACGTCTTCCCCGCACTTATGTGCGGGCCTTGCCTCTGGCGTCGCTGCGCGACTCTGGGGACGGGCGCTGCACAGACAAAAATGCATGGGCCCCCTTCGACTTCGCTCAGGGCAAGGTTTCCCTCGGACATGATGACGGAATAGCAGGCGCGGATCGGAAGGAAAAGGCCTAGTGGTGATGATGTTCCGCTTCGCCAACCGGAATGATGCAGCCGTGGGCTACTTCGCATTCGACGTGCTCAAACTGGATGGTGGTGTGAATCACCCGGAAGTCGTGATGGAGGACTTCCTTCACGTCGCGCAGGATGCGCTCGCTGACAGACGGCGGGATGTCGGCGATGGCGATGTGGCAGGAGAGCGCGTGGCTTTCAGAGCCGATGCTCCAAACGTGCAGGTCGTGGACATCGTTGACGCCCTCGACCTTGCGGATGGCCGCTTCCAGGCTATCGAGTTTCATGCCGCGCGGAGTGCCTTCCAGCAGGATGTTCATGGTCTCGCGCAGAATTCCAACGGAAGACCACAGAATCAGCGCACCGATTCCGAACGACAGGGCCGAGTCGATCCAGTACTGGTGCGTAACCATGATGGCCCAGCCACCAACGATGACGGCCGCGGTGGAAAGCGTATCACCGACTTCATGGAGCAGGGCGCTGCGGATGTTGATGTCTCCGCCCGAGCGGTAGAGCAGGAGCGCGATCACGCCGTTCATCACCACGCCCGCTCCCGCGACCCACATCATCAGTGGAGCGTGCACCGGTTGCGGGTTCTGCACACGCCGGAAGGCTTCATAGAAGATGAAGAACGAGATCACGACCAGCGAAGCGGCGTTGATCAGGGCGGCCAGCACTCCCGCCCGATGGTAGCCATAAGTCTTGGTGGCGCTGGGCGGACGCGACTGCAAGTAGACGGCGACCAGCGACAGCAGCAACGCGAGGAAGTCGGAAAGATTGTGGCCCGCCTCGGATAGCAATGCGAGGGAATGAGCGCGAATGCCGGCAAAGACCAGCAGGGCAACGTAGGCCAGGGTAACGCACAGAGAAATCCGCAACACCTTTGAGGTGCCAGCCCCGGACCCGGAATGCACGTGCATGTGCATCTCTTTAAGTTTATCGATGCAGAGGAAGGGCTTCAAGGCGCGGGGGCGGGTACGGGTGGGCCTGTCCGGCCGCGTTGAAGTTTTGAAACAAGAGTAGAATGCTGGGCTCCTGGGAACATCCAAGCGCTGATTGATGAGCGCACTCCAGGCGGAGATGAAGATGAGAAGACGTGACAGGGTTGCGTTGGCCTTCGTGTTACTGGTGGCAGCCGTTTGCTCGGCCGACACCGTCATCACGCGCGAGGGTGCGAGCTATTCCGGAAATTTCTTGGGTGCGAAGGACGGAGCGATCGGGTTCAGCGACACGAGCGGAATCGGGTACACCTTTCCCATCCGTGACGTGCAGTCGCTGGTGTTCACTTCGGCGAACGACACCGTGACCCTGCGCAACGGGAAGGTCTATTCCGGGAAGTTCACGGGCGCTGATCCGCTGGCGTTCAAGGACAACATGGGGATTCTCTACGAATTTCCGCGTAGGGATGTGGAGTCGCTGGTACTAAGCACGGCAGGGGTTGCGCCCGCGCCGCCGCAGGGATCGAAGGTGATCCCGACCGGTACCGCGATCGTGATCCGCACCGAAGAGAAGATTGATTCGGATAACGCATCATCCGGGCAGAGGTTCTCGGCCGAGGTGGTGGATGCGGTTGACGACCTGGCCGGGGGCGTTGCCATTCCAGCGCATTCGAAGGCGAAGCTCTTGATCGTGTCGGAGTCGGGGGGAGGTGCGGGATCTCCCTATATGTACCTGGACCTGGACACCGTCAGCATCAGCGGCAAAGTGCATCGTGTGTTTACGTCGGAATTAAAGGAGTCGAACTCCAAGGGCTTCGGCAAAAACAAGCGCACCGCGGAATTTCTGGGAGGCGGGGCGGCGCTGGGGGGACTGTTTGGCGCGATTCTGGGCGGCGGGCAGGGAGCGGCCATCGGAGCGGCCTCCGGTGCGGGCGGAGGATTTTTCGGACAGCTCTTCACGCGGGGAAAACAAGTGAAGGTTCCCTCGGAGACCGTGTTGCATTTCCGGCTGGAGCGGCCGCTGGTTTTGCAGCCGCAGTAGAGGCTATTGGAAAAGGTAGCCGACGCCGTTGGCGTTTCTGACTTTGAACCACGAATAGTTCAGGTGAAGGCTGGTGAGCCCGCGCTGAACCTTCATCAGGCCTTGTTGAATGCGGCCTACGTTTTCCATGTCCTGGCGGATTTTGGCTGCGTCCATGCGCTGGCCACGAATTTCTGACTGCCGGCGCTTCTCGCAGCGCTCGTAGTCCCTGCTTTGCTGGCAGAGATCGTATCCGTTCAGGGTGTTGGTCTCGCGCAGGAAGCGATACTGGCCGGCTTCACGAGCGTTGGAGGCCAGCATCGCGTCGTACTCGTCATACCAGTCGTGAACCACCGCTTCGGTCTCTTCCGCCTTGTGCTTTTCCTTGTATTTCTGGATAGCCTCGACAACGGCGTCGGTGTTCTCATCCCCATCCAGGTTCATGATTGGAATCGGGCTCTTATGCACGTCCATGTCTTCATCGGTGAAGACCTTGGCGGCTTTGGGCTTGCGAGCCTTGGCTTCCTGGGCGGCAGCCGCGAGCGGACTGGTCTGGGTTTGAGTGTTTCCCGCAGGCGATGACGCGTCAGGTTTCGAAGAGTTCTGAGCGACGGCAAGAGTGATCCAAAACACCGTCACCGACAACAGCGCCAGGCGCGCGATTTTGTGACGATTTACGGTCACAGCGACTCCAAAGCCCCCATTGTATTTCGCCTGATCGCGGCGGCAAGTAACCGAAGTCTGTCTCTCGTGGAGACAAAACGATCCCCAGATTTGCGAATACAATGCTCCGTTACATTGAATGGGCGGAATCATGGAAACGGCTGACGTTGTTCTGGTCGGAGGCGGGATTGTCGGGTCGAGCATCGCGTATCACCTGACGGCTGGCGGTTGCGGCAATGTGCTCGTGATTGAGCGCGAGACGCAACCGGGTAAAGGCTCGACCGGGAAGAGCATGGGTGGAGTGCGCGCGCAGTTTTCTACTCCCGTCAACATCCAGATGTCGCTGTACGCGATTCCCTTCTATGCGAGTTTCGACGAGCGGCTGGGGCATCCGGCGGGATACCGGCCGCAGGGATATCTTTTCTGCGCGACTTCCGACAAGCACATGGCGTACCTGCGAACGAACTACGAGAAGCAGGTTGCGCTCGGCTTGAAAGATGTGCGAATCGTCAGCGGCGATGAGATTCGCGCAATGTTTCCGCTGCTGCGGAGCGATGACATCATCGGCGGAAGTTTTTGCGCGACGGATGGGTTCGTCGATCCCTACAGCGCGATGATCGGATTCATGACCTGGGCAGCCGAGCATGGGGCAAAGTTGTGGAAGAACACCAACGTTACGGCGATTCGGCGGGATGCGCAGGGAATCTGCGAGGTCGAGACGTCTCGCGGCCCGGTGTCGACACGGGTCGTCGTGAATTGTGCGGGCGCATGGGCGGCGGCGATCGCGAAGATGGTGGATATCGATCTGCCGGTCGAACCGCTGCGGCGGATGCTGGTGCCCACCGAGCCGTTCGATCAATTTCCGCACACGGCGCCGATGATCATCGACATGTCGAATGGATTTCACTTCCGGCCGGAATCGCTGGGATTCCTGCTGGCGTGGAATGACCCGGAGGAAACACCGGGATACAAGTCGGATTTCGAGCCGTCATTCATCGAGAAAATTCTGACGCGGGCGGCAGACCGTGTGCCCTGCTTTGAGAACCTGGCAGTAAACCCGAAGCGGGCCTGGGCCGGACTGTACGAGATGACGCCAGATCATCATCCGATTTTGGGATCGGTGTCAGAGTTGCCTGGATTTTTCCTGGCCAACGGGTTCAGCGGCCACGGGGTTATGCACGCGCCGGCTACCGGAAAAATTTTGAGTGAGTTGATACTGACGGGGAACACGGGACTGATCGACGCGTCGTTACTGAATTTTTCCCGCTTCGCCGAGGGACGGATGATTCATGAGACGGCGGTGCTGTAGGACTCAAGCTCTATCAACGCCGCAGGGGGCCGAGACCGGTGCGGATGCGCGCTCTCTGCGTCCTTCCTCGCACCGATCAAGCCTTGTCTGGTGGCAGGTTCATGCGCTTGAGCAGGCCGAGGTAGCGCGGGTCGGAGTGATACTTGTCCATGGACTTGTTTGACTTTATGTAACGTAGAACTCCCGATTTCTCAGCATAGGCTTTTTCCAGCCAAGCAAATGCCTGGTCGGCAATTCCCAGCTGCGCATAGTCGTAAGCAATAGTTGCCGGGTCTACATAGCGGCGTTTCGATAACTGCACGTGGAGTTCGATGGCGCGTGCCAATGCCGGACGGTAGCCAGACTTGGCATAGATCCTGGCGGCTTCTTCGGCGATGGCCTGCTCTTCCTTATCCGCATTGAGAACGGCGTCCTTGTGCCATTGCTGCAGCCAAAGTTCGTAATTGCCCATGTCTTGCGCGACCAGGGCATAGTTTCCCCGAAGAGGGCCATCGGGATCGATATCGTAGGTTTTCTTGAACTGATCGATGGCTGCGTCATATTGTCGCGCCGCACCATAGGCGGTCGCCAGGTTGGCACCGAAAACGGGGTTCAGGGGATCGATTTCCGCGGCGCGCTTCAGCTCTGCAATGGCCTCTGGATGTCGGGCCGTCGCCGAAAGAAAGATGCCGTACCACTGGTAGGCGGTGCCGTTTTTTGGATCAAGTTCGAGCGCCCGGCGGTATTCCCGTTCAGCCGCGTCCCACTCCCACAAGTATTCGTGGCTGCTGGCAAGAACCGCATGCGCCTGTGAGAGTGTGTCGTCGATGGCCAGCGCTTTGCGCGCGGCCTCGCGCGCCTTTAGCGCTCCCTCCGCCGCGGAAACCGGGCTGTAATCGGATACCACGGAGTAGTAGTCCCCCAGCCCAAGGTATGCCATCGCGTAGCCGGGATCTTTCTCGATGGCCTGGTTGAAGTAGTTCTTGGATTTCTCCAGTGATTCCTCTGTGCGCTTTTCCCAGTAGTATCGGCCTTTGAGATAGAGCTGGTAGGCTTCCGGATCGGAAGTGCCGCCTTTTGCGATTTGCTTTTTGGATTCTTCCCCAGCCAACCGTTCGCGCAGTTTGGAGGAAATCGCGCCAGTGATGTCTTGCTGCACCGTAAGGACATCCGCCAGCTTCCTGTCGTATTGATCGCCCCACAGATTGCGGTTGGTGCGCGCATCGATCAGTTCCGAGCTGATGATGACCTGGTCGCCGTGCTGCACGATGCGGCCGGTGACTACGGCTTCTACCTTCAAGTCCCGCGCGACGATCTGCGGATCGACGTCCTTGCCCTTGTAGTGAAAGACCGAGGCGCGCGACATGACAGCGAGATTCTTAACCTGCGAGAGGTTGTTGATCAGGCTTTCGGTGAGGCCATCGCTCAGGTATTCGCTGTTCGGGTCGTTGCTGGCGTTCACAAAGGGCAAGATTGCAATTGAAGAGATTTCCTTGGATGCGCCCGCGCTCTTCCAAAACAACACCCCCGCGCTGGCGATGACGACCAGAGTAGCCACGGCAATTGCAGGTACGAGCCACTTCCGTTGCTGAGTTCGAGTGGTCTCCGCAGCTGCTGGAATTTGGGCAGAACTCGTATCCCGGCGAAGGCGCTTCAGGTCCGCGAGCATCTCGGCGGCGCTCTGGTAGCGCAATGACGGATTTTTTTCGAGGGCCTTGTTGATGATGCGATCGAGTTCCGGAGAGAGCTCGGGATTCAGGCGGGTGGCCGAGGCCGGGGAATTGTGCAAGATGGAATCGAAAATCACTGCTGAAGTATTGCCGCTGAAGGCCATCCGTCCGGCAGCCATCTCGTAGAGCACAGCGCCGAAAGAAAACAGATCTGATCGGCGATCGAGTTCCTCGCCGCGTGCCTGTTCCGGAGACATGTAGGACACGGTACCCAACGCGGTGCCGGGGCTGGTGAGATTGCCTTCGAGCGTTGCCATGCTGGCGCTGGCGGAGGCCGCGGGCTGATCTCCGGTCAGCTTGGCAAGGCCGAAATCGAGAACCTTGGCGGTGCCGCGCTTGGTGATGAAAATGTTCGCGGGCTTGATGTCGCGGTGGACAATGCCTTCGCTATGCGCGGCATCGAGTGCATCGGCGATCTGAATGGCGAACTCGAGAAGCTGATCAAAGGGAATCGCGCCTGTCTGAAGCCGCTGCTTGAGCGTCTGGCCTGACAGAAACTCCATGGCGATGAAGCTCTGGCCTTCTTCTTCGCCGATGTCGTGAATGGTGCAGATGTTCGGGTGGTTTAGAGCCGAGGCGGCACGGGCTTCCCGGCGAAAGCGTTCGAGCGCCTGGGGATCGCGGGCGAGGTCGTCAGGAAGGAACTTCAAAGCGACGTGGCGGCCGAGGCGAACGTCCTGCGCTTCGTAAACCACTCCCATCCCGCCGCCGCCCAGCTTTTCCAGGATGCGGTAGTGGCCGACGGTTTTGCCGATCATCCTCGCTCCACGAGTCTGCCGGGCATGGTAGGCTGGCGGGCGCGCGAAGTCAATGAAACCGCTGGGCGACAGGCCCGCTCAGCATGAGTCCGAGGAGAAACTTGTCCCAAGTGCCCCAAGAACAAAACTATTGGTTGACCACGGCAGAGATGCCGAAGACCGACCTTTCGCGTGCCTTGCCCGAGACGGCGGACGTAGCTGTCATCGGCGCCGGCTTTACGGGACTGTCGGCCGCGCGCACTCTGGCCAGTAAGGGCGCGAATGTTGTCGTGCTCGAGAGCGAGACCATCGGCTGGGGTGCGAGTTCGCGTAACGGCGGCATGGTGCTGACCGGGATGAAGCTCGGCGTTAACAAGCTCATCTCGATGTACGGCCGCGAGCGAACCCAAAGAATGTATGCGGCTTCGCTGGCGTCCATTGACTGCGTTGCGAAAATCGTTCGCGACGAAAGCATTCCGTGCGACTTCGGGCGCTGCGGGCACCTCGAGGTCGCCTGCAAGCAGGCGCACTTCGATGATTACGCTCGCCAGGCGGAAGTCATCGGCCGAGAGTTTCATCATGAATTGAAGATCGTCCCGCGTAGCGAGTTGCGATCGGAGATCGGCTCCGACATTTACTTCGGCGGCATGGTCGATGAAGCCAGCGTCGGATTGAACCCGGCTCGCTATGTGGCGGGTCTGGGATTGGCGGCACTCCGTGCCGGCGCGTGCGTGCGCGAGAAAACGAGAGTCGAACGGATCGCCCCGGAGAGCCGGCAAGGAGCGCCGGGATGGCGCGCCGAAACTTCTCGCGGCCCGCTCTGGGCACGCGACGTGTTCGTCGCGACCAGCGGATACACGAGCCAGACGACCCCTGTCTTGCAGAAGAAGATCATTCCGATCGGCTCGTACATTATTGCGACGGAAGTCTTGCCGGATGCGCTCGCTCGCGAACTGAGCCCGCGCAATCGCATGATCTACGACTCGAAGAACTACATCTACTACTACCGGCTCACTCCCCATAATCGCATGCTGTTCGGGGGACGCGCGGCGTTCTTCCCGGAGAGCGGCGACACCATCCGCAAGAGCGCGGAGATTTTGCGGCGGGGAATGATTGAGGTCTACCCGCAGCTGCGCGACACCAAAGTTGATTACGTCTGGGGCGGGACGCTGGACTTCGCGTTCGACATCATGCCCCATGCCGGGCAGATGGATGGCATGTACTACGCGCTGGGTTATGCTGGGCATGGTGTCGCAATGGCGACCTACCAGGGACAGTTGATGGCGCAGCGAATTTCTGGGGAGAGTCCGGACAATCCGTTCGACGGGATTCCGTTTCCGGGGGCACCGCTCGGTCTGTACAACGGGAAACCTTGGTTCTTGCCGTTTGCCGGGGCGTATTACAAGTTTCTGGATTGGGTGAGTTAGTCGGCACGCAGAACAATCCTAAGATCGAGGCAGTCATGGAATCCCATCCTAACCTTGCAAAGGACGCGACGTTAGGGTGGGGATGGGGCACGCGCGCCGGGCTACTGGCCGAGTAGTGAGCCCACTTCGCTGATGCCCGCAATCTCAACCGCCGCAGCACGGGTTCGTTCCAAACTTTGACGAACAGCTGCAGTTGGAGCGAACACCTTGAGTTGAATGCCCAGATTGTGAATCCACACTTGAAGAAACAGCAACATGCCCAATCCGCCGCCCTCCAAGGCCTGCACGCCGGAAAAGTCGAGCACGATGACGCGAGCGCATTTTTGCGCCGTCACTGCATCGCGCAGCTGGAAAGCAGCCTCACTGCGCACGATCCTTCCTTTGCAGTGAACGACCGCCACGGCCCCTATTGTCTCGACCTTTAAGTTGAACATGGTGCTCTCCCGCGATGCAGTCCAGATTGTGACGGCATGGTCCTGAACGTAACTTTCCAATGCGTCTGTCAGGTTGGATTCCGAGCCGTTCAAATGGATGCGCGGGAACGGTGTCACTTCTTTGTCAGAAAATGTTTGCCATTGGCGACGAACGATCCCCGTCTGCCGCTCAGGGGATGGAGGAATGGCTCCTGGTTTTTTCTACCCAGCGCGGGACGAATCCTTTCCTTGTCCGCCGAAGCCGCGCAAGATGAAATACAAAAGCGGTCCCACCGCCAGCGCGACTGGACCCCATCTCTTCCCATAAGGATCGCTGAAACACAGCGCCACCGCGCTCATCGCGATCACCGCAAGTACTGCACTGATCAAACCAATAGACCCACCCGGCACCACAAACGAACGCGGCAATTCCGGCATCTTGCGACGAAGCTGCCAAGCCGCCAGCACGGTAAGAATCGTGGTGCCGACCCGCAGCCAGTTATAGATCGTGATCAGCTGTGTCAGTGAATGCGCCGCCAGCAGTCCATAGATCACCCCCGAGACGATGATCGCGATCCAGGGTGTGGCGAAGCGCGGATGCTTGTCGGTGAAGAAAGAGGGGAGATAGCCATCTTCCGCCATGGTGGACGGCATGCGCGTCGAGGTCAGCACGGTCGCGTTGAGCAGGGAGAGATTCGTAACCATGGCGGCGATGGTCATCCAGGAACCGAGCCAAGGTCCACCGATCAGTTCGGCGGCGTTGGGGAAATACCCAGTATGCCAGTCATGCCAGTTGCCTAGCGCCGCCAGTGACGCGAGAGTCGGGAGGAAGTACACGGCGATCGAGAGCGGCACGACGATCGCCAGCGCCAGCGGATAGGTGCGACGCGGATTTTCGACTTCTTCCGCCACACTGGAACTCTGCTCGTATCCGGAGTAGAGCCAAAGTCCCAGCGCGAGGCCAACGCCGAAGACGTTGTAGAGCGGCTGGTGCGGCGGAACCACGGGCACGAACGGGTTGTGTTTCCATTTCGCCAGCCCCATGATGACCATCACCAGCACCGGCAGCAGGATGAAAATTTCCAGCGCGGTGGCGAATTTCCCTACCGCGTCAATGCCGCGGACGTTGATCCAGGTGATGAGGGCAACCACCAGCAGTGAAATCACGTAGTGCTTCCATCCAGTGAGCCAGGGCAGGTAAAAGCCGAGGTAGTCGGAAAACTGCACCGCGTAAACCGCGCCCAACAGAAACGAGGCGCTCCAGTTCCACCAGCCAGCGAGGAATCCCCAGAAATTGCCGAAGGCCGCGCGCGACCAGCGGTAGAAACCGCCTTCGACCGGCATGGCGGTGGTGAGTTCGGCGGAAACGAGCGATACCGGGATCGACCAGAAGAACGGAATGACGAGCAGGTAGATCAGCGTCAGGCCTGGGCCGGAGGTGGTGACCATGTCCTCGAGGCCGAACGGGCCTCCCGTGCAATACGAGAACATGACCCAAACGAAATAGAAGAGCCCGGCTTTACGGATTGCGGATTTGGTGCGGTTGTCAGTGGCCACGGTTCGGGGGGATGCGCGCAGATTATAGCCGGGAGACGATGCTCGCAGGTAAGCTGTTCACAGAGAAGGGTAGCCTCACCTTCACCGATACGGGCACCCTCTCATCGTGCGCTAACGTGGGCCTGGCTGGAGACTTGGGATTCTGGATCCTGTTTCGCAGGCCTTCGTGGTGGACCCAGGTTAGCGCCCAAGGGCGGGCGCGAACCTGGGGCACCGCCTTCTCAAGCAGCCAATGTCGCCGTTCGTGCCCCTTCCAGCTCCAGCAGCTTCTGCTTAATGTCCAGCCCCCCTCCGTACCCGCACAGCGTCCCGTCTGACGCGATCACGCGGTGACAGGGGACGACGACTGCGATGGGATTGCGATTATTGGCCATCCCAACGGCGCGGAAAGCTTGCGGCTTGCTGACGGCGCGGGCGATGTCCGCGTAGGTACGTGTCTCGCCATAGGGGATGGCGATCAGGGCCCGCCAGCATTGCACTTGGAACGGAGTGCCGCGGAGATCGAGCGGAAATGTGAAGTCCCGACGCTTGCCCGCGAAGTACTCGTTGAGTTCGCGTGCGTAGGGCTCGACTTTGTCGGGCGAATTTTTCCAGGAGATCTTTTTGTCTTTGGTTGGCGGGAAAGGGCCGCGGTCGAATTCCAGGGCGACCAGGCCGATTTCCGATACCGCGAGATTCAGTGGGCCGATGGGCGAATCAATTTTTGCGTAGTAGAGAGTTTCCATTTGAGGGTCTCCGGGAGATTAGATTCCATGCTCCATGAAGAATATGCAAGGTGGGCTTGGGATGATGTCCGAAAGTGTCTGCGAATGGCTGCCCGGAATCCCAATATCCAGGCAGTCGTGGAATCCCACCTTTGCGCAACAATACGCGCAAGATGGGGCACCCGAGCTTGGGCGGCCGGGGGTGGAAGCGTTCCTTCGCTCAGCAAAACAAAACCCCTCGCTTGCGCGAGGGGCTTTGGGGGAGATAGCGGGAACTGGTCCCGCCGTGGTTGCAAAGTTATTTCGCGGGCGCCTGCTGCTGATCCTGCGCCGGAGCCGCCGCGGTCGAGCCGGAAGCCAGCTGGTCCAGATTGTTCTTCAGGAGGCTGATTTCGACTTTTCCACCGGAGGTGCGCTTGGTCTTGCCGTCACCGGTCGACGCCTGCTGGGGCGCGTTGCCCATGCCGACGAGGTAGATGCGGTAGACCGGGATGTCGTGGTTGAGGACCAGGTAGCGAACCACCGACTCGGCCATCTTCTGCGAGTTGGAGATTGCGGTCTGTCCCTTGCCCGACGAGAAGCCCTGCACTTCAACGATGTAGCCGCGCTGACTCTTCAGCGGGGTCGCCATTTCGTCGAGCGCGTCCTTGGCCGCCTTGCTCAGCACGGTCTGGCCGGGCTTGAAGCGGATTTCGGTCTGCGTCGAGGGCGTGTACTGGTCGATGTTGCCAACCACCTGCTCCACCGTGGTCAGGCGCGTGGTGGCCTGGGTCGCGGTCTGCTGGGCGGCATTGGCGCGGTTGCCCGCGTCGACGGCGTGCTGGTCGGCTTCGTTCGCTTTGTTCGAAGCGAGCGTGATGCCCTGCTGCGCGCGCGAATCTACGTCCTTAATCATCTTGCCGTTCGCGGCCGTGAGTTCGTCGAGTTCGTTGACGCGGTCACGGATGGGCGCGGTCTGGCGCTGAACGTACTTCTTGCGGGCAAAGGGATTCAGCTTGCCCCAGAATCCTTCGTGGGTATCCGGCTGCAATGGATCTTTGCCGGTGGCGGCGTCAGCCTTGGTAGGCGCAGGCGCGGCCTGGGTCGTTCCCTGTGCGGGAGTGGTGGACGTGGTCTGCTGGGCGAAAGCCGGAATCGCAAGTGCGCCGGCCACAAGCAATGCAATGAGGCTTTTTTTCATTTGAACTTCCTCCGATTGGGGGAGCGTTTGGGGCTCCACTCCAGCACGCCTGAGAGCGTGTTGCGTGATTTTTTAATTGCGTCCCCTAACGGGTGAACAAGAGCAAGATGTTGCTTTGCCGGCATACGCTGACGCAACGTATGCACTGAAACCGTTACTGAAGCGCGCCGCCGACTACCGCGGCACCTGCTTGGCTAAGTACAGGTTGCTTGCCAAACCCCTTATTCCCAATAGCTACGCTAAATCCTTGAGTCGGAAGGACATTGTACAGCCGTTCTGCGCGTCCGTGTGAGACAAACACGATGGCAGAGTAATTTTGGCAGAACCTGCTATAAAAACTACGTTGGGCCGACCTCCGGTAACTCGCGGAAATTGAGGGAGAAACGAAGGATGCTTCGAGCCGATGTGCAACAAACTTGCACTACTCGTGCAGCACTCTTCTTCATCACGGTTGTGGCGGTGATGATGCCGGGAGGCGCGATCCTGGCGCTCGCGGCGCAGCCGGACTCTTTGCCCGTGCCGATGGCTTCGAGCCGGGTCTCAGCGGATCGTCTAGCGAGCTACTCGGATCAGGCCGTGGATTGGCTCGAACAATATTTGCGCATCGACACCACGAATCCACCCGGCAACGAAATCCGGGCTGCGAAGTTCATTAAAAAGATCCTCGACGACGAGGGCATCGAGAACCAGATGTTCGAGTATCAGCCAGGCCGCGCGGATGTCTGGGCGCGGCTGCCGCACACTTCAGCACCGGCCAAGCGGCCTCTGATCCTGCTGAACCATATGGACGTGGTCACCAGCGACGCCGCTCACTGGCGAGTGCCCCCGTTCAGCGGGCAGATGCTAGACGGATCGATTTACGGCCGGGGCGCGCAAGACATGAAGAATGAAGGCATCGCCCAGTTGATGGCGATGGTCATGGCAAAGCGTGAACACGTCTCGCTGAGCCGGGACATCATCTTCCTGGCCGTGAGCGATGAGGAAGCAGAAGGCACCGGCACGGACTGGATGATCGCCAATCATCGCGACCTGCTGGGGGATGCCGAATTCCTGATCAACGAGGGCGGCGAGAACCTGGTGGAGAACGGCCGGGTGCGCTTCATCGGCGTGGATGTTGGAGAGAAGACGCCTTTCTGGTTGCACATGGTCGCGCACGGGCGGCCGGGGCACGGATCGCGTCCGATTGCTGAGTCGGCGCCCAACCGGCTGGTGCGTGCGCTCGACCGCGTTCTGGCGTACCGCACACCGTACAAGGTCCTGCCGGTAGTAGAGGAATTTCTGCGGGAGATGGCTCCTTACGAGCCGACGGAACGGGCCAAACGGTTTCGGAACGTGCGGCAGGCACTGCAGGATCCCCACTTCGAGGAGCAGGTGGACCACGACGAGTCTCTGAACTTTTTGGTCCGCAACACGATTTCCCTCACCATGATGGGTGGCTCGGAACAGACGAACGTCATTCCGTCGGAAGCGTGGGCCAACCTGGACGTAAGACTGCTCCCGGGAGAAGATCCGACGAAGTTTTTGGATACGATTCGGAAAGTCGTGAATGACCCGGACGTCACCGTAGAGCCCGTGCCCGGAAACTTCCGAACGGCCAATGCTTCTCCGACGGACACGGCGTTGTACAACGCGATCCGGCAAGCATCCGCCGAATATTTCCCTGACGTTCCGGTGGTGCCACGCCTCACGAGTGGTTACACGGAGAACCAGCGCTACCGCCCGCTGGGGATTGATGCGTACGGCTTCACCCCGTATACCGCCACCGACGCCGAAGGCAGTTCCGAGCATGGCAACGATGAGCGCATTCGGGTGGAGGAAGTCCGGCGCGGACCGCGCATTCTGTATGACGTAGTGATGACGGTGGCGGGAGAGTAATTAAGAACGAGTCTGCGATGTGGAGCGGAATCCGAAAGAGTTACGACGCGGTTGCGCGGGAGTACGCCGACAAAATTTATGGTGAACTGGCGGGGAAGCCGTTCGACCGCGGCCTTCTGGACCGGTTCGCCGAGCGTGTTCGCGGGCGCGGGTGGGTGTGTGACCTCGGGTGCGGTCCCGCACAGATTGCGCGGTATCTGCGCGATCGAGGGGTGGATGCATTCGGGGTCGACTTGTCAGCAGGCATGTTGGCGGAAGCGCGGCGCCTGAATCCCGATTTACAGTTTGCGCAGACTTCGATGCTCGCACTCGGGTTGCGTTCGGGCAAACTCGGCGGCGTGGCCGCGTTCTACTCGATCATTCATATCCCGCGATCAAAAGTTGTAGAGGCGGTGGCCGAAGTCCGCAGGGTACTGCGGCCGGGCGGCCTGTTTCTGTTCACTTTTCATCTGGGAAACGACGACAGCCATCACGAGGAATTGTTCGGGCGTCCGGTCAGTCTCGATATCGCGCTGTTTACCACCGACGAAATGTGCGCATATCTGCAGGCGGCGGACCTGGCCATCGAGCAGGCGCTGGAACGCGACCCCTATTCGCCGGAAGTGGAGTACCAGAGTAGGCGTGGGTACATTTTGGCTTCGCGTCCGCTGGGATGAGACGTGTGGAGGCGGTCCACTCACTGCATTACAATAAAGAGTTTGACGCCGGATTTTTGAGCCAAGAGAACGGGGTTTCCCTTTGACGCGCGTGATCGCATCCTTCCCGCACTTGACGATGACGAATGTCATCGACATTCTGCTGGTCGCGTTCGTCATTTACCAGTTTCTGATGCTGGTGCGTGGTACGCGCGCGGCTCCCATGCTGGTGGGTGTGGCTGCGGTGGCGCTCGGCTTCTACATCGCACGGGTCGGTCGGCTGACTACCCTGAGTTGGCTGGTCAGCACGCTGCTTCCCTATGTGGTATTCGCGTTGATCGTGGTCTTCCAGTCGGAGTTGCGGCACGCGCTCGCAAATCTGGGCAGCCGATTAACGCTGAGCCGGGCGCCGAGTTCCGAGTCGGATGCATACGACGATATCGTGCTGGCGGCAAACCTGTTTTCGCAGAACCAGACGGGCGCACTGATAGTGATCGAGCGCGAGATCGGGCTGCGGACTTACATCGAAAGCGGCGTGCCCATGGATGCGCGCCTTTCTTACGACTTGCTGGCAACCATTTTCCGACCAAGCGCGCCCCTCCATGATGGCGCAGTGATCGTTCAGAAAGATCGGATAGCAGCCGCGGCGTGTTTTCTGCCATTGTCAATGAACCCGGTGCTCTCGACCCAGATGGGGACACGCCATCGCGCGGGCATTGGAATCACCGAGGAGACGGATGCCATCGCCGTCATCGTGTCGGAGGAGTCGGGGGCAATCAGCTTGGCAGTCTCGGGCAATTTCGAGCGCGACCTTACGGTGGAACAGTTGCGCGAGCGTCTGAGCACGTTGCTACGGCGCTACGTTCCGCCTTCAACCTTGCCCACGCCGATCGTGACCGAAGAAGAGAAGGAGGAAGGCGAGCGTCCAGCCAGCGTACGCAATCCAGACCAAAGCTATTCGCCGGAGGTGGACCGGTGAACGAATCTCAAAGAGCTTCGATTTCAAGTTGATAGGCCGGCACGCTGGCAGGAGCGCCCGCGCCATACGACATTGAGATGATCGACATCCTGCAGCGCTACGTGTTTGCACATTTCGGGTACAAGTTGGTTTCGCTCGCACTAGCCGTCGGGCTGTGGTGGGCGGTCTCGCACGATCCCGTAGCGGAGGTCGAGGTCAGCATTCCGATCGAGTTTCATCGCATTCCCGCAAATCTGGAAATCAGCTCGGTGAATATTCCTGAGGCGCAAGTACGCGTGCGCGGACCTGAGCGCATCATTCATGACATGCGCAGGCAGGATGTGCACGTGGAACTCGACCTTTCCGACGTGAAGCCCGGGGACAGGACATTCGACCTGACAGCGCAACAGGTGCATTTGCCGTTCGAACTGGAAGTCATGCAGGTGGTGCCCGGCCAGGTGCGGCTGAGTTTTGACGTGGGCATGACGCGAGAAATCGAAGTGCGACCGCGCGTGATCGGAACATTCGCGCCGGGATATCGGATCGCCAACGTGCATGCCGACCCGGCCAAGATTTTGATCAGCGGTCCGAAGCAGCGGGTGCAGGCGGTCGAGGCGGCCACCACGGACCCGGTGGACGCTTCCGGCACCATGGTGCGCGGGAGTTTCGTGACAAACACCTTTGTGTCGGACCCGCTGGTGCAAGTGGTGCGACCCGCGCCCATCCGGGTGACGGTGATCATGGGAAAAACTGAGGCCGAGCCCCGGTGAACAAGCCATCCGAATGAGCCAACCTACAAGACAACTGTTTGGAACCGACGGAATTCGCGGCGTGGCCGGGGAGTTCCCGCTGACGCCTGACAGCACCTACGCCATTGGACGCGCATTGGGGCACGACCTGCTGCGCGCCAACGCAAACCCGCGGGTAGTCGTGGGTTTGGATACGCGCGAGTCGAGTGGCTGGATCGCCGACCGCGTGACGCTGGGCCTGGCATCGCTGGGAGTGAAGGTCGAGAGCGCAGGCGTCATCACGACACCGGGTGTCGCGTACCTGGCGCGCTCGCGCGGTATGGCTGCGGGCGTGGTGATTTCGGCATCGCATAATCCGTGGACAGACAACGGGATCAAGGTGTTTTCCGGGGACGGCTACAAACTCCCCGACGCGCACGAGTTGGCCATCGAGCAGGAAATCTTTGCTCTACTGCAGAATCCCTCGACAGATCGCGAGCCGGCCGCACTGCCGGCGCCAAGCTTGCCGGGCTCTGCAGAGTTACGCGAGGCGTACGTGCACTGGCTCGCGCAGAGCGTTGCGACCGACCTGAGCCGGATGCGGGTGTTGGTTGACTGTGCCAATGGCGCAGCTACCGCCGAGGCTCCCGAACTATTTCGCGCATGCCGCGTGCAAGCAGAGTTTGTGCACTGCGGTCCGGATGGGAAGAACATCAACGAGAAGTGCGGAGCACTGCACCCTGCGACGGTGGCAAAGCTCGTTGCTGAACGCAGAGGTGAACTCGATTTGGGTATCACATTCGATGGCGATGCCGACCGCGCCTTGTTCTGCGATGCCGAAGGCAACGTAGTGAATGGCGATGCCGTGCTGTTGATTGCGGGCCGAGATATGCAGGCCCGGGGCGCGCTGATGGGAAACACCGTGGTGGCGACCACGATGTCGAACATGGGACTCGAAGTCGCACTGAAACGGAGTGGCATCCACATGCTGCGCGCGAATGTCGGTGACAAGTATGTGCTGGAGGAAATGCTGAAGACGGGCGCGACCTTGGGGGGCGAACAGTCTGGACACATTTTGTTTCGGGATGGCGATGCTACGACAGGCGATGGACTGATGACGGCGCTCCGTTTGATGGAGATCATGGCCCGCAGTGGCAAGAGCCTGGCGTCACTGGTGAGCGATTTGAAGGTGTATCCGCAGACGATTCAGAACGTGCGTGTGCGCGAGAAGGTTCCCTTCGCGAAGGTGCCCCCGGTACAGAGTGCAATCGAAAGCGCCGAGAAAGAGTTAGATGGGAACGGCCGCGTTGTGGTGCGCTATTCCGGAACCGAAGCGCTGGCGCGGGTGATGGTGGAGGCAGAGTCGGAAGAGCGGATGAAAGCGATCGCGAATCGGATTGCTGAGGCTATTCAGAGTGAGCTCGGGTTGTGATGTTGCAGGCCTAGTCCTCAAGAATTGTCTCGAGCCGTGGAATCCCACCCTAGCGCAAAGGACGCGCTAGGATGGGGCACCCACTCATCCCACTCAATCTGAGTTCCCAAGCTTCCCCGCCGCCGGAACCTTCCCCCGCCTTACGCAAAAGCGCAAGCCCGGGCCGCCGCCCGCTCGGCTCAGTGCACGAGCTGCGCTCTCTCCACCTGGAAGTTTTCCTGGCACTGCTGGGCGGTGGAGAGCAAATGGGTGTACTCGGAAGTCGAGCGGATCGTTGCAAGCATCGGGTCTTTCTGCAGTGCCTGGTAAGCGCAGTACTTTCCATCGATGGCGGACTTGAGGAGGCGAAGAGCTGCGTCTTTCTGGCCGCAGGCTGCCAGAAAAGTCGCGGCGAGGTAGCGGTTTTCCGGATCCGGGTTCGCCATCATGTGCGGCTCAATCTCCTGGCTAGCGCGGTTCAATTCCGCCGAGGGCGGCTCCGTCAACGAACTTCGACTCATGCAAATCTTGTAGAACGCGGCGGGGCCAACGTCAGGCGGGAGTTTCGCGCCGACTTCACGGGCTTCGGCGAGTTTGTTTTCACCCAGAAGAACGCGAATGGCACGCCGCCGATTTTTTCCAGGATGCGATAGTGCGAAACAGTTTGCCCGATCACTGGAGTGTGATCGTAGGGCGGTGGGCGGAGTAAGGCAATTTGCGGGAAATTCGGCCCAACTCTCTGAGATCACGTTTACGCCATCGGAATGTCATTCGAGTACGGCGAAGACTCTTTTTTCCTGACTGGCAGAATTGGCGCCTATGTTTCGTCGCTCTCCAACAACGCGCCCAGACGATCGAGGCGGCGTTCCCAAAGGGAGCGGCGCTCTTCGATCCAGCGCTCGACGACGGTGAAGCCTTTTGGGTCGATCCGGCAAGTGCGTACGCGACCGACCTTGGTAGTCCGAATCAACCCGCTACGTTCGAGGACTTGGATATGTTGCACGACTGCGGCTAACGTGATGTCGAGAGGCTTGGCGAGGCTCGAAACAGAGACGGCGCCGTGGCCGAGCTTTTCGACCATGGCACGACGCGTGGGATCACCGAGAGCGTGGAAGACGCGGTCGACTTGGGCTTTTTGTGTCTGCATAAACTTCTCACTAGTGCAGGCGAGCGGCTCAGGCCGTTCACCGCACGTTGCCGCACGGCTGAAGCCGATTCCTGATACGAGCCGTTCCCCCGTAGAAGATCTCTCCGTTTCGACTCGTTGACCGGTACGGAAGGCCCGAGCTACGTTCGAGACAGCTCCTTGCCCAGCGCTTCCAGCAGCAGAGTCCAGCCGTCTTGGCGCATCTTGGGGCCGTCGGCGCCTTCGAAGAATGCCGCCTGCTCGGTGAAGACCAGGAGGGTGCCTTGGTCTGTGCCCAGAAATTCCACCGTAGCTTGCGATGCGGAGATGCGCTTGTCGCCCATGCTCATGGTGTAGGCAAACACGATGTGGCGGCTAGGCAGGATGTCTTGGAACACGGTGTGGTTGCTAAACGTAAGCCCATTCTTGCCTCGAAACCGAGCTTCCTCGCGGCCGCCGACCTGGAAGTCGAGAGCGTAGTGCTCGATCTCGAATTCGTCGCCTTCGGCGAACCAGCGGCGCTTCTTGGCTGGGTCGGAGAAGGCGGCGAATACGCGTTCCGGCGCCGCGGGATACTTACGTTCAATTGCGAAGGTACTATGGGTCACGGACCGTTCTGACATGAGTGCTCCTTACGCGGCCGGCTCGTAACAGAGGAAAGCGTTGCCGCTCGAGAAGATTCGGTTCCTTGTCATCTTGAGCCCAACGGAGTGTTTCAGTCCGTCGAACATGGTTCGGCCCTCCCCGAGGATCACGGGATTCACCACCATTTGGAATTCGTCGATCAAGCCGGCCTGCGCCAGTTGCGAGACGATGCTGCCGCTGCCGAGGATGACCATGTCGCCGGAAGACTCCTTCTTGAGCTTGCGGATTTCAGACACGGGGTCGGCCTTGACCAGTTTCGTGTTGTTCCACTCCACGGAATCAAGCGTTCGCGAAAAGACGATCTTCGGCGACTTGTTCATACCGTCGGCCACGGCCGGATCGGACTTCATGGCTTGCGCCGTGGGCCAGTAGCTGGCCATCAGTTGGTAGGTGATGCGGCCGAAGATAAGCGTGGAGCCACCCTGCGCGTTACCGGCGACGAAGGCGTTGAACTCGGGATCCATGGGGCTCTTGGCCCAGGCGAATTCTCCATTCTTGCCGCTGAAATAACCGTCCAGGGAAATGTTGTTGAAAGCGCTTAGTTTTGCCATAACACTCCTCATTCGTTTTCGAGACATCCGCAAGGCATGCCTGGGTTCGAACCCTACACTTTAGTTGCTGCTTTAGTATTACAAGGGTACACTTGGCATTGTCAAGTGGTTGCTTAACTATCAATCGATGGGCGGGTGATCGCGGATTGGAGAAGATTTGCGCTCTCCTCGGCCCCGGATAAATTTGCAGACGCAAACTTCTCAGAGGGGGACTTTCACATCCACGGCTTGCCCGAGGCGGGCTTGCAGGTCCTTCCGGTAGCGGCGACTGAGGCGGAGTTTGGTTCCGTCGGCGAGCACGAGTTCGTATTCTGCGTCACTGTCGAAACGCAATTCGCGGACCCGATCAAGATTCACAATGGTGGAGCGGTGAATGCGGCAGAATTGCGCGGGATCGAGATCGGATTCCAGATCGTTCATGCTGCGACGCAGGAGGTGCGTTTTCTTACCGACGTGCAGGGAGGCGTAATAGTCAGCGGCCTCGATCCAGTCGATCTCGGTGGTGGGCAAGAAGATGACCGAACCGGCATTCTTGATGGTCACGCGGTCCATCTTCACCGGAACTGCACGGCGAAGCGCGATCCGTTCCCTGGCGCGATCGAGGGCGCGATCGAAGCGGGCGTTGTTGAAAGGTTTCAGCAAGTAGTCGAGTGCCCCGGTCTCGAATGCTTTCAGAGCATACTGATCGTAGGCAGTAACAAAGATGACGGCGGGAGGCGCCTCGGCACCGAGCATTTCTAAGATGTCGAAGCCGTCATACTCCGGCATGCGGACGTCGAGAAAAACAAGGTCAGGCTTCTGCGAGCGGATCGCATCGAGGGCTCTCGCGGCGGAATCGCACTCCCCGAGAATCTCTACTTCGGGATTCGCGCGCAGCTGGTGCAGAATGTTGGAGCGGGCGAGGGACTCGTCATCCACAACCAGGGCGCGAATTCTGGCGGGAGTGGCCTCGGAGCTCATTTGGGTTCGTAAGGTACCGAGAATTGGACTTCGACGCCTTGCTCGCGATTCTCGATTTTCAGTTGGCTGGCTTCTCCGTAGAGCGTGCGCAGGCGTGAGCGAACGTTGGCGATGCCTACGCCGGCGCGGCGCTGCTCCCAGTCCTCGGGAATGCGCGGACCCTCGTTGTAGACGCTCAGAGTAAGAAAGCCGTTATCGCGGACCGCGCCAATCCGCAGCAAGCCTCCGGCGGCGCGTTTCTCAATGCCGTGCTCAATGGCATTTTCGACCATGGGCTGAAGAATGAGGCTGGGCACGCGGGCCGAGAGGTACTCCTTCGGGACGTCGACGCTAAGGCGCAGGCGCTCGGCGAAGCGAGTCTTCTGAATTTCAAGATAAGTTTCGAGGAATTCCATTTCTTCGCCCAGCGAGACTTCCTGCTTACCGGAATCGTCGAGGACACGGCGGAGCAGGTCGCTGAGGCCTGCGATCATGCTGACCGCGTCATCATTTCGATTTTCCCGCACCAGCCCGGCGATCGCGTTAAGCGTGTTGAAAAGGAAGTGCGGCTCGAGCTGACGGCGCAATGCCGCGAGTTGGGTGCGCGAAAGCTGCTCGCTCAACCGTGCAGCCTCCGTTTCGCGCTGCGCGAGCCGGCGCTTCGATTCGAGCGCGTAATCGATCGCTAGAATCGCGGCGTAAAGAATCAGGAACAGATGGAATTCCCCGTAGAACACCGAGAACGCGGTCTTGCCGAACTCCGTGACCTGCACGTATCCCCAGGGCTGTAGAAGCATTTGCAGTCCCGCGGCCCAAGCCGAATAAATCGCTCCAATCGTGAAGCAGGCGGCGAGATGGACCGCCCAGGCACGGATGCTGCGCCATTGGGCCAATGGATATCGGTGACCGAGTCGCAGGACGAGGGGAGTGGCGAGTGCCCACACAATCCACGAAGCCAGCACCGTGAAGAACAGGCGCGACCAGGCATGCTGCATGCCGACCGCGCCCATGCCGGCCACGATCTGGGTGGCATTCACCAGCGCGAAGCCAAGCCAGAGCAAGGCGATCCAACGCCAGGAGTACGATGGCCGGGTTGATGGCTGAACGTCCATCTTGATTAGTATCGGGCTTCGGGTGGCATTTCGGTGAACAATGCAGCGAATCCACGCAGGACAGCAGGCATGGGCCTCCCGTCCCCGCCATTCCAGGGAGATACTAGCGCGCATGAACAAACAAACCAAAGCCGCTGCATTTGTGGGGATGACAGTGTTTGCCGGCCTGCTGCTGTTCGGGCAGGATTATTCGAAACCGAAAGCCAACGCCGACTACAACGGCAAAGGTCAGATGGAACTTCCCAAAAACTATCGTCAGTGGGTGTATCTGACTACCGGATTCGACATGAGTTACAACCCGACGCTGTCTTCGATGGACCACCACATGTTCGACAACGTGTTCGTGAATCCTGAGGCCTACCAGAAATTCCTGGAAACGGGCACTTGGCCCGACAAGACGGTCATGGTGCTTGAAGCGCGCATGGCCGAGGGCAAGGGATCGATTAATCAAAAGGGGAACTATCAGGGCGAGGTGATGGCACGCGAAGTACATGTGAAAGACGAAGCGCGATTCCCCGGGAAATGGGTGTTCTTTGCCTTCGGCGATGAGCAGACGGGCACCCTAGTGCCCACCACTGCAGATTGCTACTCGTGCCATTCCGAGCATGGAGCCGTCGACACGACGTTCGTGCAATTTTATCCGACGCTATTGAGTGTCGCGAAAGAGAAAGGGACGTTAAGTGCCGGCTATGTGAAGGAGACCGGGAAGAGCAAATAAGCGCCGGCCAGCACGAGAGCGGCGCAGTAGCAGAACTCATGGAAGAGGCCACGCAAGTCCCGTTCGATTTTCTAGAGATACTCCAGATCGCGCCAGTTCTTTCCCACGCCGATTTCGACCACCAGCGGGACGGCAAGCGGGTGGACCTTTTCCATGTATTCGCGCACCAGCGAGCGCATGACGTCGAGTTCTTCTTCAGGGACTTCGAAGACCAGTTCGTCGTGGACCTGAAGAGTCATACGGGATTTGAGGTTGCGGTCGCGGATGGCTTCGTCGATGCGAATCATGGCGATCTTGATGAGATCCGCAGCCGTTCCTTGCAGCGGTGTGTTGACGGCCGTGCGTTCGGCAAAGCCTCGCTGCTGGACGTTTTTCCCATTGATGTCGGGAATCGGGCGGATGCGGCCGAACAGCGTTGCGACTTTCTGATCGCGGCGCGCCTCTTCGAGAGTCTTATCGATAAACGCACGCACCCCGCTGTACTTCTCAAAGTACGCGTTGATGAACTGCTTAGCCTCGCCGGGCTCGATGCCCAGATTCTGCGAGAGGCCGAAAGGCGAAAGACCGTAAACGATTCCGAAATTCACGACTTTGGCTGCACGGCGATGTTCGGCCGTAACCATGAGCGGCGGCACGCCGAAGACTTGTGACGCCGTGAGCGTGTGCACGTCGTCGCCACGATTGAAGGCTTCTACGAGCAGCCTATCGCCTGAAAAATGGGCAAGCAGGCGGAGTTCAATCTGCGAGTAGTCGGCAGCGAGCAGAACGTGCCCAGGTTCGACGGTGAAGGCGGCGCGGATTTCGCGGCCGAGCTCGGTGCGGATCGGGATGTTCTGCAAGTTGGGATTTGCAGACGAAAGACGGCCCGTGGCTGTGCCTGTCTGGTCGAAGGTCGTGTGCAGGCGGCCCGTCGTCGAACGGAGAAGAGCGGGCAGAGTATCGACGTAGGTCGATTTGAGTTTCGAAAGCTGGCGATATTCGAGAACGAGGCGAGGGACCTCGTGGTTCGCAGCCAGTCCTTCCAGGACATCGACTGCGGTCGAAATCGTCTTGCCCTTGCCGTACTTCACCGGCTTGGGCAGATTCAGCTTGTTGAAGAGAACGTCGCCAAGCTGTTTGGGCGAGCCGATGTTGAACTCGAAGCCGCAGTGGCCATAGATCTCGCGAGCTTTTGCGTCGATCTCGCCTTCGAGCCGGGTCGACATCCGGGCCAGCGCGTCTTTGTCGATCTTCACGCCGGCCTCTTCCATTCGGCAGAGCACTGGCACGAGGGGAAGGTCGATTTCTTCGTATGTCTTCTTCAGTCCTGATTGCTCGATTTCTTGCGCGAGCGTGGTCGCCAGACGTCCGGCGACGTCCGCGGCCTCAGCGAGGTTGCCGGAAATCTTCAGGTTGAGGCGGCGCAGAGCGACCTCGGCGAGTCCATGCGCGGAGTACGTCGGATCCAGCAGATAAGAATACAGGCGCGAGTCGTGCCGCACACCGGCAAGTTCGATGGCCGCAGCGTTCAGCACGTGCAACGCAAATTTGTAATCGTGCACGGATTTCGGCAGGCGCTCGTTCGCGAGCGCAGACTTCAGTTTCGATCCCGCCTCGGAGTTGAGGCTGACCACGGCTGCCGTCCCCGGAGTTGTCGAAATGGCGACGTTGCGAGTCACGGGCGGTGCAGTTTCCAGCGGCGCACTGAGGGATAGCGGAAGCATGCCCTCTTCAGGTTCCTGCTCTTCCTCTTGCTCGGTTGCTGTTAGCGCGTCCGCAGCTTCAATCGCAATCGTCAGTGCGCTTCCTGCGGGCAGGCGCTTTAAGACGGCTTCCACGCCCTCGGCCGATTTCGTTTCCCCGTACTGCGCCTCGGTGACTTCTACAACCGGAAGCAGTTCCTTTAGCAGCGACGTGAACTCCAGGTCGGCAAAAAGCTGCCGCAGAGTGGCGATGTCGGGCTCGCCGACCTTCATGGCGTTCAGGTCGAGTTCGACTGGGACGTTGCAGTCGATGGTTGCCATGCGCTTGCTGAACAACACGATCTCGCGATTGTTCAGCAACGATTCTCGGTACGTCTTCTTTTCCACCTCGGCGGCGCGATCGAGCGCCTGCTCGACGGTGCCGAAGCGCTTGATCAGTTCCACTGAGCCTTTGTCGCCGATTCCCGGAGCGCCGGGAATGTTGTCGATCGAATCCCCGCGCAAAGCCATCACGTCGACCACGCGTTCGGGAGGCACGCCGAGGATTTCTTCGACCTTTGCCGCGTCGGCGATCAGGTTGTCTTTCGGTGGATTCAGAACCAGAACCTTGTCGGTGACGAGTTGCAGCATGTCCTTGTCGCTGGAGACGACATAGACCAGATAGTTCTCCGCCGCAGCCTTTCGGGCGAGCGTGCCGATGAGGTCGTCGGCCTCGAAGCCTCTCTGTTCGAGGATCGGGATTCGATACGCTTCGAGCGCCTGGCGGATATAGGGCACTTGCTGGACCAGGTCCTCGGGCATTTCGGAGCGATTCGCCTTGTAGCCGTGATACTGGATTTCTTGGAACGTCTGCGTCTTCAGGTCGAACTTCTTGACCGTGGTAATGGCCGCGGCTTCTTCGTCGCGGAAAGTCTTGCCACCCACGTCGAACACGGCAGCCAGGTATTCGGGCGCAAAATCATCGCGCAGCTTGCGCAGCATGTTGACGAAGACGTAGATCGCGGCCGTGGGCAATCCGGTCTTGGTGGACATGGGCCGCTGGCGCGCCATTGCGTGATAGGCCCGGAAGATGAACGACATCGTGTCGATCAGGAACACGCGGTTCTTCACACCCGCGGGCCCAGAAACGGGGACAGGGCCGGGTTTCGGTGCTTCGGACTGCTTCAGCGAGGATGTTTTACGAGAGGGCAAGATTTGATTTTAGCAGCTTGAGAACCTAGGAATTTGAGACTGAGACCGTAGTGGAAATGCGGGCCGGGGTCCGTGGCGTCGGCGAAATACAGAGGTCCTTCGACTTCGTTCGGCTGGCGCCTCGCTGCGCTCAGGATGACAAATCCAAAGGATCACTGATATCCGAAGAACAGGCCGAAATCCGCAGTGACTGATTTCACGGGAGCTCCGCCGGGAGCGTTGACGAACAGGACGTAGTATTTTGCCGCCGAGTCGTTGGTGGGCGGCAACACGAAATCGACTTCGTGATTGTGGGTGGCTTCCACGCTATACAGCGAGGTGCTTCCAGCAGGATTGCGCGTGAAGTCGGCGACTTGCTCGGAATTCATCAGAAGGAAGGTCACATCCGTAGAGTCGTCGCTGAGATTGTCGTCGCCGGGACGCGGCACGAAGGACTCGAACGTGCCATGAATCCGCGGAATCACCGAATGCGGCGGCACTTCGATCGAGAATTGGACAGACTTCTTCACGGTGAAAGTCTTGTGAAGGAAATTGATGGGCTTGCTTTGGGCGTCGTTCTGCTTGCTGAGAGCGGGAAGGTTATCGGGCGAAACGGTGGGAGCGGCAGTTTGTTCTTTCTGCTTGCAGGCAGACAGAAGGGCCAGTGGTCCGGCGATCAATATGACGGAAGGGTAACGACGCATTCGATTCTCACTTCACTGATGATCTCCCCGCATGAGAGAGGATGCACCAGCAAAACACTGAAACTTCCTAGCGTTGCTCGCGGGGTTTGCCGAACTCCGTGGTGTAGTGCAGTTTGATTTCTCCGCAACTGCCCTGGTCGGGAGAGTACACGACGCAGGTGTCAAAGGGCCGTGAATAGACGTGCAGGCTCACGGCTCGCTCATTGAACTCCTTCGGATTGACGACACGATGTACCGGCTCCAGCGGATCGACAGCGCAAGGATGCCCGGGATTCATCTCCACAGTATCAGCGGTTTCCAATTCGCAACGGCCTTCTTCGATCTGCTGAAAAATGACGCGGTAGTTTTCGACGAGCAGTCGGCCGATCGGAACAGCCATCCAGCAGTTCTGGTCGCGATGATTATGGATGGAACTGGCCTGACCCACTTCCCAACAGATTGCAATCAGTTCGTAGAGCAGCGTCTTGTCGATCAGATTGCGGGTGTAGTGCTGGCGATCCCAGTTGAGGTACGGAGTCAGTGTAGCCGGATCAACACCGGTGTTTGTTAGAAAGGCGACGAGATCGGTAGTTTGATCGAACGCAGATGCGGGAAACGCTCGCAATTGCTGGACGAAGTCCTGGACCGATACAAGGTTCTGCTTGGTTTGCACACTCATAGTGGACTCCCACCGAAGTATATATGCGTTCTGCGTGGAAGCGCGGCGCAGGGATATATGAAAAGAACCTCGCGAAGGTCACTTACTCCAAGAACATGCAATCTCCGTAAGAATAAAAGCGATATCCCTGCTGGACCGCATGGCGGTATGCATCGAGCACAGGCTCGCGCCCTGCGAAAGCGCATACCAGCATCAGGAGCGTGGACTCCGGCAGATGGAAGTTTGTAAGGATGGCGTCGACTACCTTAAAGCGGTAGCCCGGATAGATAAACAGGTCGGCTTCTCCGCTACCAGGCTCGACGCGGCCGCCCGCAGACTTAGTCGCCGCATACTCAAGCGTTCGAACCGTCGTGGTGCCGACCGCCACGACCCGGCGATGCTCAGCCCGGGCGCGATTCACCGCTTCTGCGTTTTCCGGCGAAATGGTATACGCCTCCTGATGGAGGCGATGTTCCTCGACCGACTGGACGCGGATCGGCTGGAACGTGCCCAATCCGACGTGCAAGGTGAGCTCAGCGATCTGGATCCCCCGCTTGCGGAGACGAGAAAGAATGTCGGGCGTGAAGTGGAGACCGGCGGTCGGCGCAGCCACCGAGCCGCGCTCGCGGGCATAGACGGTCTGGTAGCGATCCTGGTCAGCAGGCCCGTCGTCGCGGGAGATATAAGGCGGCAGCGGTACGTGTCCAAGTGTCTCGAGTATCTGAAAAAAGTCCTGCACCGGCGCGAATCGAATGCGTCTTTCGCCAAAGGCGCTGCGGGTCAGGACCTCCGCCTGCAGTTCCGGACCTTCGCCGAAATAAAGATGTTCTCCGACGCCGATTTTGCGGCCCGGACGGACCAGGCAATCCCACTCGTTCGGCTCGGCGCTGATCTGCCGGGTAAGAAGAACCTCCACCCTCCCCTGCAAGAAATCGCGGGCTGCCGGATTGTTCGGACTAAGAGGCTGGGCTCGGCTCCCCCCGCGCCGCCCAAAGAGTCGCGCGGGAAATACCCGCGTGTTGTTCACTACGAGCAGGTCGTCTGGGCGAAGCAAATCAGGGAAGTCCCGAAAAGCGTCGTCGGTAACGCGCCCGGTCGCCCTGTCCAGTCTTAGCATTCGCGAACCAGCGCGGTCCGCAAGCGGCTCCTGTGCAATTTGCTCTTCAGGAAGATCGTAGTGAAAGTCGGAGACGAGCACCGGCGGAATTATAGGCGTTGCCTTATGGGACAACCGCGGCTGTCGAGCACACTCAACAATTGATAGCACCGCAAATCTCCGCCAAAATGTGACAGAAAATCAACGAATCCGATTGTCGGAACGCGAAAAGGTGCGGTACCATGAGCGAGTCAGGCCCCCCTTCTGTCCTGTCCATCCCCATGGCCACAGAGCGCCAATACCGGGACAAGATTGTGCGCTACGGCCGCATGTTGCACGAGTGCGGGTTCGTGGCCGCCACCGACGGCAATCTCTCCGTCCGCCTGAGCGACAACCGCATTCTCTCGACCCCGACCTGCATGAGCAAAGGCGCCATGCGGACCTCAGACCTGGTGATTGTGGACATGGAGGGGCGCGTGGTCTCGGGCAAGCGGAATGTTTCGAGCGAGATCGGGATGCACTTGCTGATCTACCGCCTGCGGCCCGACGTAAAGGGCATCGTTCATGCGCATCCGCCGACGGCCACGGGGTTCGCCGCAGCCGGCATGCCGCTGAATCAACCGCTGGTGTGCGAGGTCGTCATTGGCCTGGGATCGATCCCACTCGCCAAGTACGGCACTCCGGGAACGCCCGAGTTGACCGACGCATTGGAACCGTTGGTGCCGGGATTCGATGCCATCCTGATGTCGAATCATGGCGTCGTCGTGTACGGGCCTGATCTTGACCAGGCTTACATGAAGATGGAAACGGTCGAGCACTTCGCCCGGATCGCTCTGGTGACTCACCAGTTGGGGCAGCAAAGGCCTCTGGGCAGCGCGGATCTGGAGAAATTGGTCGTGGCGCGAGCCAAATACATGGGCGGCGCCAACGGGACCGTGCATGGCCCCGGGTCAAATGGCGACGGGCGCAAGAAGGCGCCGGCTGAATCGGCGCTCGGCCCGGAAGCAGTTTCCCGCCGGCGCGTATCTCAGTAGTATTCATCCCGACGCAGCCCCCTCAATGTTTCCGATCGAGAGCGCGGGATCCGTTTCGATGTGGCCGTGACGCGGGCGAGGGCGCCCGCGCTACATTTTCGCTAAGCAAGAGGTTCCGCGCCAGCCACACCTAGCTTCCGCCAAATCGAAAGCGCAACCCAGCGCGGAAATTGATTCCGAGAGCGGGATAGCCCACGACTTCTTCATAGCGCTTGTTCAGCGCGTTCTCGATGTTTGCGTACACGGTCACGTGCGACTGGATCGCGTACCATCCGCCGAGATCGACGCGCGCGTAGCCCGCAGCGTGCGTGATGCCGAGACCTAGAAAATCGGAGTCAGCGCGCCGTCCGACAAAACTTCCTCCCAGATTTGCTCCCCACCGACTCCCAAGATAATTGAGCAACAGGCTACCCGAGTGGCGAGGCCTGCGGATGAGAGGCGATCCGGCAGCCAGCAACGGGTCGCAGAAATTCTGCGGCGTGCACAAGGGAGCTTCGAGAATCTGCGTCGAGGTGTAATTGTAGGCCGTGTTGAGGGAGACGCGGTTTGTGATGCGTCCCTGCAACTGGACCTCGGCTCCATGCGCCATGCTGCGGTTGACGTTGACATACTGGCCGTTGAAATCCGCTGGGTTCGTCGTGAACTCGATCTGATTGCGGAAGTGATTGTTGAAGTAGAGCGCGGAGAATGCGAACTTGCCGCCGAAGAAACTCTGGTCGAACCCCGTTTCGAAAGCGCGGTTTTCTTCAGGCTTCAGATTCGGGTTGGGATCAGAAGGAAATACCCCCGAGATCCCGAAGGACTCTTCGAAGCGCGGCTCTTTGATGCCCTGCGAGTAGCCGAAACGCAGGCGTGTCCCCGAAAGGCGCGAACCGCCGCGCAACGCAAGCAACGTTAGCGCAATGCGCGGTACGGCCCGGTCGCCGAAGCTGTCGTTGTGGACGTAGCGCACCCCACCGACCACCGAAACCCGCCCGCGCGTAATGCGCTGCTGGGCGAAAAGGGCGTGATTCAGGCGCAGGCCATGCGTGAACTGCTTGGCGATCACGCCTTTCGGATTCGTCGGATCATTGGGATCGACGTTTGTGAAGGCCGTGTCAAAGAACCCGTTTTCGTCCTCGAACTCGTAACCCACGGTCGTCTGCGCCCAATCGCGCGGAATGTAATCGCCCTGGTAGTTAAGGCCGGCGCGGTTGATGTGCGCAACATCGCGGAAGTAACAGTCCGTGAAATCAAAGACGCTGACATCGCAGCCCCGCTCGGCGAGCGTGTCTTCGTTCAACGTTCGATGGTTGTACTCGAAAGCGGTCGCGCGATGCTGCCAGTGGGCGGAGGCAACGTATGCCAGTTCCGCGCTGATCATCAGGTTGTTCTGGCGCGCGCGCGCGTCAGCGTCGGGCGGCAAAAGCGGCTGGCCGTTGAACTTCCATTCCCCCTGTACGCCGGTTCGGCTGTTGGCGTGCCGAGCGCGAAGCCGCAGGGTCGTTCGGTCGCTCAGTTTCGCACCCACGTTTACCCCTTGCAGCGAGTTGGAGTAATCGTCGTTGATGCCGGAGCCCTGCGTGTTGAACTGATCGCCGAAGACGTTGTAATCGAAGCGGTCCACCGCTCCGGCAATCGAAGCGAATCCATTCGCGGTCGAAAAATTCCCTCCGTCAGCGCCGAAGCGCAATTCGGGCGACTGCGTCGATCCAGACTGGGAGAAGACCTGCACGACGCTGGTCATGGCGTCGGAGCCGTAGAGCGTACTCTGCGCACCACGCAGGAACTCGAGCCGCTCGGCACCGGCCAGTGGAACGACCCCGAAATCGAAGATGCCGCCCGGATCGTTCACGGGCACGCCGTCGACGATCACCTTGTTGTAGCGGGAGTCGCCGCCGCGCACGAACAATGACGCTTGTCCCCCGCGTTGCCCCACAGTGTTGACGACGGCACCGGGCAGGAAGCGAATGGCATCAGCGGCCGCCACCGGCTGCATCACCTGCAACTGACCGGCCTCAAGTGTCGAAACGCTGGCGCCAGAGTCTTGCTCTGACACCGGCGTGCGGGTAGCCGTCACGACCACGATCTCCGTTGCACCGGCTACGTTCAGCTTGACCGTGAGCATCGAAGCCTGTGGAACGGTCAAGTCCATCGTTTGGGGCGCAAAGCCGGGGGCGAGCACCTGCAAGCGGAACTGACCCTCGGAAATTTCGGTGAAAGATGCCACGCCCTCAGAGGAAGTAAGCAGCACGCCGACCGGAGTGGTCCGCTCAGCAGGCAATAGAGAAACTTGCGCTGAACCTACACCCGAGGAATTCGGATCCACGACTTTGACTTTGAGATCGGCGGCGAACACCGACGCTGAAAGATGTGCAATGACGACAAGCGCGCGAACAAACCGCATGCAATCCTCCTTAACACGCGAAAGGGATTGTTAGTGGCGGCGGTTCGCACCGGTCTCCTGGCTTGCGAGTAAGAACGTCAGACGTTCAGACTTCTGCGGCCGGCCTTCCCAGGAATTCTCCTAGTGACCGGCGGCGGATTTCCTCGCTAACAGTTGCGCGGCAGCGCGGGATTCACACCCGCTTCCCAATTCCCGTCCAAGCAGACGGGAATGCGCGAACCAAAATTTGAAAGAGCGGAAAAAATGTGTTCAGGAAATTTAATTGGGATGCGCGGGGATGTCAACGCCAGGAGATTGGGATTTTTGTGGGTCGGACACTCCTGTCCGACCACCTCAATCAGGAAACCAAGGCCTGAAATTATTACACTCTCAAGCTAGAGGGGCAGACGCATAAACGCAGCCCCAGACTACTCGGAATTCACCCACAACCACGGATAGTCTTCTGCACGCTCGACTAGCCTCCGCCGCACTGGGTTCTGCTCGATGTACCGCAGTTTTTCTTCAAGACTCTCGTCTGAACGCAATATGTGATCGAGCGATTCCTCTTGCCAGACCGGGCCAGACGCGCCAAGCAACCTGTTCACGCTGCGAGCCGATACACCTTTGATCAACTTCAGGATTGCGGGCAGACCGTACGGCCAGCCCTTTGGGTCAGCTAGTGGAGTCAGCAGCAAGTGTACGTGCTCGGGCATCACGACGGCGGCGTGCACCCCACACCTGCGCCCGTGGTCGTGCAGGCAATGCTCGAGTACGAGGTCGCGAGCTGCGCCGCAAAAGGGATCGCGAGAAAGCTCGCAGAAGGTGACGAACAAAGCCCGTCCCGATTTCTGGTAGTGGGGGAAGCTTGCGGCGATAGTCATACTTTCGCTCGAGAATCAAAGGCGCAGGCATAGATGCAGATGTATCTCGTTCCTCTCAGGGTCGATCCGGTGCGATGCCAGTGTCTGTGACCGTTGAACATTCAGCCGGTGCAGGTTCTGATGTGGGTCGGACACTCCTGTCCGACTGTTCTGCATATCCAGGGTCGGCGGACAAGAGTGTCCGCCCCACACGATCTAAAACGTACCGCCCAGTTTGTGGCGGCGAAAGAAAGGGAATTCCGTGCTGCCTGCCTTTTCCACATTCGCCTCGGCGAATGCCTTCACTCGATCCAGGGACGATTGGAGCAACGAATTGTAGTGCTCCAATTGTTCCGACGGCATATCTTCCGGCACAGGGATCAGGCTGCCGACGCGCATCAGCGCTCGCGAAAACGGCTTCGGAACCAGCAGACGGTCCCATGTATTGAGGGTCCAGGCTCGATCAATGGCGATGTGGAATACAGCCATCGGTACTCTCGCCGATCGAGCCAGCAGCACCGGGCCGGGTTTTGTGACAAAACGCGGACCACGCGGTCCGTCGATCGTGAAGGCCACGGTATATCCCGCTTCGATTTCTTTGCGCATGCCCAGCAACCCGCGCACCGCACCCCGACTGCTCGATCCCCGTACCGGAACAAAGCCAAAGCGGCGAATCATGCGAGCAGTGAACTCGCCGTCAAAGCTTGTGCTGCTCATCACACGGATATCGAGATCGCGCCACAGGTAGGTTGCAGCAAACGTGCACTGATGCCAAAAGGAGTAGACGAACGGTCGTTGCTCGAGACTGATTGGGGAATTTTCCTCGCAGGAGACGGCGAACTTCATCGTCGGGCCGATCATCCGCACGGCGATCGTCGTGGCCCAGGAGATCAGCGTGAGCAGCACTCTCTGCCAGCGCGTGAAAGGAACTCGCCCGGTCAGCGGGTCGATGGCTTCATCGTCAATGGACACGGGGGCTGCACTCACGCGGTTATTGTAAATGTGCGGGACTCGAGAAGCTCCCAGGTTAGCGTCCAAAGGGCGGACGCGAACCTGGGGCACCGTGGCACCATCGGACTAGTCATTCGACAGCGTGGTTGTTTTTAAGATCTGTCGCGATTGACACTTTTGGCGGACAGGAGTGTCCGTCCCACGCTAGTTTTCCAGGTAGGCGTCGATCCACTCTTTCAATTTGCGGCGACGCTCGTCGGTGGTGTCAAAGCGAACGCCGAAAGAGTGCTTGGGCTTTTTCCAGGTGACGCGTGAGCGAATCCAGAGTCGCGGTAACGTTAGTAAAGCAAACGATACTTCAACCGGCTGTCCGGCGCTTACGGCTTCGATGCTTTTGAGCGACATTCCACCTGAGCTCACTTCGATACTCGTCGCCGCAAACTTCTTGCCTTCGTTCACTTGAACCGTCACCTCGGTGATGACCGGAATGCGCACGTAGCGGCGGAATTCATGGAGCACAAGCGTGTTGGTGGCACGCACCAGCTTCAACGCGGCCGAACGCTCTACGGGCTCCTGAAACATGGCGTTGATGCCATACTTGGAGTAGCGCATGGCTTCCTGCGCACTCCCCCCGACGCCATAAATCACCATGCGGCTATTCGACGGCGAGGTGCGCGCCGCTTCCATCACAACCGGCCGCCGACGATCCTCGACGCGCCGCTCAACTTCAGCGGCGACGCGGTCAACATTCCCGA